>JAABUT010002220.1_pt1 | contig 19314 bp, 17 predicted proteins | sample 5559281 | NCBI WGS metagenome assembly JAABUT01 (sample SAMN10711880, study PRJNA513359) | rock metagenome | isolation source: Antarctica rocks | place: Antarctica: Victoria Land, Ricker Hills nord | collected 2016-01-04
TCAACGCCTGGAAAACCGTCACGTCACACGCCTTCGAGTCTCTGGTGGCTCAGCACTTTTTGGTGGCCCAGCACTTCTCTGGTAACTCAGCATTCGGGTCACGGCCGCCTCGATCGTGGCCGCCAGCTCGTCCTGCGGCAAGGTGGCATCGAGCACCAGATACCGCTCCGGTTCCGCCGCCGCCAGCTCCTGAAAGCCCTCCCGCACCCGCTCGTGAAACACCAGCGTCTCGCGTTCCAAGCGGTCCGGGCCGGAGCCGCCGGCGCGGTTGTCCACCCGGGCGAGGCCCACGGTCACCGGCACGTCCAACAGCACGGTGAGGTGGGGCACCAAGCCTTCGGTGGCCCACCGCGACAGTTTGGCGACGTCGTCCACCGACAGCGTGCGACCCGCGCCCTGGTAGGCCAGCGAGGAGTCTATGAACCGGTCGGTGATCACGACCTCGCCGCGGCCCAGCGCTGGACGGATCACGGTGGCGACGTGGTGGGCGCGGTCGGCGGCGAACAGCAGCGCCTCGCTGCGCGGGGCGATAGGAGCGTCGGTCTCGAGCAGCAGCTTGCGGATCTGCCTGCCGACAGGGGTTGCGCCGGGCTCGTGGGTAACGAGGACAGGATGGCCCGCGGTACGCAGGCTGGTGGCAAGGGCGCTGATCTGACTGGACTTGCCGGCTCCCTCCCCGCCCTCGAAGGCGATCAGGACGCCACCGGGTACCGCGTGATCCGCGGCGGCGGTTCGCTCGGTTGAGATGGCTGCTCCTGCCCCGGTTTTCCGTTCGTGCGGGCTCAGCTTATCGGGGTACTCGCCGACCGCCCGGCACCCCCGCTCGCCGCCCGGGGTCACGGATCGGTGAGCGTCCGCAGCAGCCGGCGCAGCCCAGTGGCCAGGGTTGCCCGCTGGGTTGCGGACAGCCCTGCCAGCAGCGCGTCCTCAGAGGCGAGCAGTGCCTCGAACGCCGCATCGACCTGTCGCAGTCCGCTTTCGGTGAGCCGGATCAGGACCTGCCGGCCGTCCTCGGGATGCGCCCCGCGCTCGACAAGTCCCCGCTCGGCCAGCCGGTCCAGCCGGTTGGTCATGGTTCCCGAGGTGACATGGGTGGCCTCGACAAGCTGACCCGGCGTCTGCTGAAAGGGCGTTCCGGCCCGGCGCAGGGCGGCCAGCACGTCGAATTCGTACAGCGCGAGACCATGCCGGCCGAACGCCTGGCTCCGGCGATCACCGAGCAGCTGGGCAAGCCGACTGATCCGACTGAGCACCTGCAGCGGCGCCACGTCCAGGTCGGGCCGTTCCCGAAGCCAGGCGTCGACGATCGCGTCCACCTCGTCGGCCATGTGGGCGAGCCTAGTCCGGCTCTCTTGACATCAAGGCATCACCGGTGAGCGGCGGGATGCAGGTGGACCCGTTCCCCGTCGTGGTCCAGGATCACCAAGATCTCGACCGGACCGTCGTGGGCCCCGACCGCGTGCGGAACCATGGTCGAGAACTCCGCGGCGTCGCCCGCCTCGACCAGGATGGTCCGTTCTCCCAGTTGCAGCCGCGCCGTTCCCGACAGCACGGTGAACCAGTCCCGTCCCGGATGCACGCCGAGCTCGGCTCTGCCGACCGGACGGGTCGACGCGGCGATCCGCATCTTGGCGACGGTCACCCCGTGCGGCGCCCCCTCGCGGGTCAGCAGCCAGGTGGTCACTCCCGAGGCGTCATCGCGCTGTGGCCGGATCACCACGTCGTCATCGTCGACGGATTCCACCAGCTGGTCCAGGCTGGTGCCCAAGGCTTTGGCGATCGGTACGAGCTGGTCCAACGCGATCCGGCGGTGACCGGTCTCGATGCGGCTCAGCGTCGACGGGCTGAGGTAGCAGCGGGCGGCGAGGGTGTCCAAGGACCAACCGCGCGCCAGGCGCAGTCCCCGGATTCGCTCCCGCACCAGACCGTCGAGCTCAAGTTCTTGCGTCATAGGCAAGAGTGTATGCCGATTAGCATTGCGCTCGTACGCTCAGACCATGACCTCCGAACCTTCCGCACATTCCCATCACCACCACGCCGACGGACCCGCAGACGATCCGGACGCGGCTGCCGCCATGGCCGAACTGCTCGATCTGGACGGCGAGGTGTTGCACAACTACCTGGCCGGCGTGATCGCCTGGGTCGCCGGCAGAGCGACGCCCCTCCCCGCCGAATCCTCGACCTGGGCGCCGGAACCGGCACCGGCACCATCGCCCTTGCCCTTGCCCGTCAATTTCCCGACGCCGAGGTGATCGCGCTCGACAACTCCGAAGGATTGCTGAGCCGCCTGCAGGGCAAGGTCGCCGAACTCGGCCTGGACGAGCGGGTGAGTTCGATTCAGGTGGATCTCGACGCCGACTGGCCGGCCGTCGCCGAGGTGGACCTTGCCTGGGCGAGCACGTCGATGCACCACTTCGCCGACGCCGGTCGCGTGCTCAACGACGTCTTCGCAACCCTGCGCCCCGGCGGCCTGCTGGCCGTTCTCGAGTTCGAATCGCCGCCCCGGTTCCTTCCCGACGGTGTCGGATCAGGGCTGGAGGCGCGCTGCCAGGATGCCGTGGCTCATCGGAACGCCGAGGCGATGCCGCTGCTCGGGGCGGACTGGGGCCCGCAACTGGAGCAGGCCGGATTCGAGGTCGTCACCACCCGACGCTTCGACATCGACCTGAAGCCGCCACTGCCGGCGGCAACCGACCGCTACGCGCGGGCCTACCTGGGCCGCATCAGGTCAGGTCTGAATGACAGCCTTTCGCCCGCGGACCTGCAAGCCCTCGATGCCCTGCTCGCCACGGACGGGCCGGACAGCCTGCTCGTGCGGACCGATCTGGTGGTCCGCGGAAGCCGGACGGCCTGGCTAGGCCGCCGACCGTAGCCACAGCGAACCGCGGTGGTTGCGTCCACAAGGATGTCGGCGCAGGCGGAGATGCAGCCCCCTCTTGCCGCAGGGGACGACGAGACGATGCATAACCCTTGACAGTACGTCGCCATGACGATTATTATTAGTCATCATGACGGACGGTTAGGAGGTATGCACGTGATCTTTGAAGCACCACCGATGGGCGAAGCGGAACTGTTCGTCCTGTCCGAGATTGAGGAAATCAAGAAGAAGCTCCGCTTCCAGCTACACGAGCCGCGACGATGGGTCGGGTCGCTGCGGAAGCTGTCGCTCGCCAGAAACATGCAGGGATCGAACAGCATCGAAGGATACGACGCGGAGTTAGACGACGCGGCAGCGGTCTTAGTTGGAGAGGAGCCGCTCGACGCCAGCGATGAGACCCGTCTCGCCCTCGAGGGTTACCGCAATGCTATGACGTTCGTGCTGCAACTCTGCCAGGATCCGGACTATCAACTCGACGAGCAACTGATCAAAAGTCTGCACTTCATGATGACCAGTTATGACCTGCGCAATCGCCCCGGCCGGTGGCGCCAGGGCCCCATCTTCGTACGTAACGATGAGAGTGGCGAGACCGTTCACGAGGGTGCCGACATCGACGACGTGCCGACGCTCATGGGGGAGCTGGTGAAAGCGGCAAACACGGTGCCGCCAGATCAGAGCACGATCGTTACCGCCGCTATGGCGCACCTGAACCTCGTCATGATTCATCCGTTCCGGGACGGTAATGGGCGGATGGCGCGGTGCCTCCAAAGTTTGATTCTCGCCCAGAACGGCATCCTGTCCCCAGTGTTCATGAGTATCGAGGAGTATCTGGGACGCAACACCCAGAGCTATTACGACATTCTGGCAACGGTTGGCGGCGGGTCATGGCAGCCGTCACGCGACGCAGGTCCATGGGTCCGCTATATCCTCACTGCTCACCTACGTCAGGCCCAGACGCTGCGTCGCCGAGTCCGAGAAGCCGAGCTTCTGTGGATGGCGTTCGACGAAATCGTAGAGAAACGCGGTTTGCCGGAACGCTCGGTCGTCGCCGTTTTTGATGCGGCGATGGGAATCCGCGTCCGTCGCGGAACTTATCAGAAGAACTTCGAACCGGAAGACGACGTGTCTGATCAGACCGCGTCTCGCGATTTGCGGGCACTCGTGGATGCCGGACTTCTCGTGGCGCAGGGCGAGAAACGCGGCCGGCACTACACGGCAAGTCGAGAGATACGTGAGCTAACAGCCGGGATCCGTTCTCAAAGCAAAGCACGAGACAACACAGACCCGTTCCTCGTGTTCGAAGAAAGAAAGCAAGCCGAAAAGAGCGGAGCGCAGTTGAGTTTGTCTATCTAGTATCTAGTGGCCTGAATTAATAGTTGTTGGGCGCTTCGCTTTCGTGAGGATCTGGTCTGCGGTCTTGGTCCAGACGAAGGGGTGGCTGCGGTCGTTCCAGCCTTCGATGAACGCGCGGATCTTGGCGTTGAGGTCCTTGATGGAGCCGAAGCTGCCGCGGTGGATGGCCTGTCGTTCGATGATCCCGAACCAGATCTCGACCATGTTCATCCAGGACGCCGAGGTCGGGGTGAAGTGAACCTGCACGCGGGGGTTGGCGGCGAGCCAGTCGCGGATCTCGACACGCTTGTGGGCGGCGTAGTTGTCCATCACCAGATGCAGATCCCGCTCGGGGTAGGCCCTGACGACGTCCTTGAGAAACCGCAGGAACTCCTGGTGCCGGTGCCGCGCCTGACAGCGGCCGGTGACCTTGCCGGTGGCGATCTCCAACGCCGCGAACAGCGTCGTGGTGCCGTGCCGCTTGTAGTCATGGGTGCGCCGTTCGGACAGGCCGGGTTGCATCGGCAGCATCGGTGCGGTCCGGTCCAGCGCCTGGATCTGGGACTTCTCATCGATGCACAACACGATCGCGTCCTCAGGCGGGGCGAGGTAGAGCCCGACGATGTCGGTGACCTTCGCGACCAGCTCAGGGTCGGTGGAGAACTTGAACGTCTCCACCCTCCACGGCGCCACCCCGACCTCACGCCACGCCTTGGCCACCGTCGTGTTGCTGGTCTTCAGATGCCGGGCCAACAATCGTGAGGACCAGTGCGTGACGCCGTACTTCTTCGGCGGCGGCAGCAACGTCGTGGCGATGATCTTCTTGCGGTCGACCGTACGCGGCCGACCCGAACGCGGCTTGTCCTGCAGCCCCGCCAGACCCGAGCGGTCATAGTCGGCGCGCCAGTCGATCACTGTTTGCCGCGCCACCCCGACCCGAGACGCGATCTCGGTGTTGCTCACCCCGTCCGCGGCCAACAACACGATCCGCGCCCGCTGACCCGAACCCGACCGGATCGACGTCGACCGCGTCCACGACATCAGCCGTTCCCGGTCACCATCACGCAGAGCCAGAGCAGGGGCAGGACGAGCAGCCATGCCACATTCTCGCGCACCAGCAACCGCCTACGAACTAACGCCACGCCCCACTAGCCGCTGTAAGTAGATGTCGGCCACCCCGCTGGCCCTCGGCCGGGTCCATCGAGTGAAGGGTGTGCCGACAAGTCAATGTGATGACCAGCGTTCATCCGGGGACTTGAGGCCACGCCAACTGGTCGTTGATCCGGGCGGGATTTACCCTTGCGAGCGGTTGAGTATCGGCCAACGCCGATGCCGGTCCGGCGGAGGTATCGATCGGCGCGATGACGTCACGATTGGGCCGAACCACTCCGTCTGCTAGACGGAGTGTTGGGCGGTAGTAGCGCAGGGTCCACAGTCAGGCTTGCTTTCTCTCGACGTCAAGGTATTGTCTCTTGACATCGAGAGATTGACGGAGGCCGGTATGCGATGGGATCCACAGCAGTACGGCAGGTACAGCAGCGAGCGGAGCAGGCCCTTCTTCGACCTGCTCGCCCGGGTTGAAGCACAAGCCCCGGCATCGGCGCCGGCATCGGTCACCGACCTGGGCTGCGGCTCAGGCGAGCTCACCGCCGCACTCGCCCAGCGCTGGCCCGAGGCGACGATTCGAGGTGTGGACTCCTCCCCCGACATGATCGAGCGCGCCAACGAACACGAGAGCGAGAAGCTCAGCTTCCACCTAACCCGGGCCGAGGACTTCTCCGCAACCGGGGTCGACGTCCTGATCAGCAATGCGCTGCTGCAGTGGGTGCCTGACCATCTCGCCCTGCTCAGCCGGTGGGCGGACGAGCTGCCCGCGGGCGGCTGGCTGGCCTTCCAGGTTCCGGCGAACTTCGACTCACCGTCACACCGGCTGATGCGCGAGCTGGCGTCCCCACCGCGCTGGCGCGACACCCTCGACGGCGTTCTGCGCCACGCCGACGCGGTGGCCGAGCCCGCCGAGTACCTCACCACCCTGATGGACGCGGGCATGCGGGTCGACGCCTGGCAGACCAGTTACCTGCACGTGCTGAGTGGCGAGAATCCGGTGCTGGAGTGGGTGCGGGGCACCGGGCTGCGGCCGGTGCTGCAGGCGTTGGCCGACGCAGCCAAGGACGATAACGACACCGATCGGGCCGAATTCGAGGCCGAGTACGCCGACCTGCTGCGCCAGGCTTACCCCGCGCGCGGCGGCGTCACGGTGTTTCCCTTTCTGCGCACCTTCGTCGTCGCGAGCAAGCCGTGATCGCCGGCCTCGATCACGTCCAGGTCGCCATCCCCGCAGGCGGCGAGGACGCAGCGCGCGGCTTCTACGGCGGGCTGCTGGGCATGACCGAGCAGCCCAAGCCGGCTGCCCTGGCCGCGCGCGGCGGCTGCTGGTTCACCGGTGGCGCGGCCGTGCTGCACCTCGGTGTCGAGCAGCCGTTTCACCCAGCGCGCAAGGCACATCCGGCGTTCCTGGTGACCGAGCTGAACCAGCTTCGGAACCGGCTCACCGCCGCGGGTGCGGAGTGCGTGGACGCCAGCGGGGAGCTACCAGGCATCGTGCGGTTTCACACCACCGACCCGTTCGGCAACCGGCTGGAATTCCAGCAGGCCTGACGCGCAGCTCAGTGGCCGGCTGTCTCGGCGGCCACGATCTTGCGCACCACGCGCAAGTAACGGCGGTTGATCAGGCTCTGCGCCAGCCGCGACACCGGACCGCCGAGGCGGATGAACCAGCGCTGCGGGCGGGAGTTCGAATGCAGCCGCACCACGACCGAGTCGTCGGCGACCCAGTCCACGAAGAAGCTCTCTTCGCCTTCTTCGGGATGATCCGGCCGGGTGTGATAGGTGAATCCGCGTCGGCGCGGCTCATCGACGACCTCGGTCACATCACAAGAGCCGTGCACGCTGAACGGGCCGAGACCGAAGCACAGCCGAATGACGTCCCCGACCCGGACCGAGCCGGTCGGCATGGTCATCTTCACGCCGGCCTTGTTGTGCATGTGCAACGTCAACACCGCCCGCGACGCCGAGTCGAACGCTGCCGCACCGTGACCGGCCACCGTGGACACCTGCATCTGCCGATAGTGGGATGCCATCAGCCCAGTGTGCCTGGCTCACACACGGCTGATGGCATCAGGCCTTCTTCGCGACAACCTTCTTGGCGGGAGCCTTCTTTGCGGCGATCTTCTTAGCAGCGGACTTCGTCGCAGTCGCCTTCTTCGCGATGGTTTTGGTGCCGGCCGGCTTCTTGGCCGGTGCCTTCTTGGTGGCCTTCTTCGTCGCCTTCTTCACCGGCCCGCGAGCCCGCCGGTCCGCCAGCAACTCTGAGGCGCGCTCGTCGGTCAGCTCGTCGACCGAGTCGTCGCGGCGCAGCGAGGCATTGGTCTCGCCGTCGGTGACGTACGGGCCGAACCGGCCGTCCTTGACCACCATCGGCTGCTGCGAGACCAGGTCCACTCCGAGCTCCTTCAGCGGCGGGGCGGCCGCGGCACGACGTCCACGCAACTTCGGCTGGGCGAAGATGGCCAGCGCCTCGTCCAGGGTGACGGTGAAGAGCTGTTCCTCGGACTCCAGCGACCGGGAGTCGGTGCCGCGCTTGATGTACGGGCCGTACCGGCCGTTCTGCGCGGTGATTTCCGCCCCCTTGGTGGGGTCCTCGGCCTCGCCGGTGCCGGGGTCGATGCCGACCACCCGGGGCAGGGTGAGCAACTTGGCCGCGTCCTCGACCGTCAGCGTGTCCAGCGACATGTTCTTGAACAGCGACGCCGTCCGCTCGCCGTCGGTGACGTACGAGCCGTAGCGGCCGTTCTTGCCGGTGATCTCGCGGCCGGTGTCAGGGTCGACGCCGATCTCACGGTCACCTGACGGCGCCGAGAGCAACTCCTCCACCTTCTCGGGGGTGAGCTCGTCCGGTGCGAGGTCCTCGGGCACCGAGGCGCGGCGTTCGGACTCCCCCTCACCCTGCTGGACGTAGGGCCCGTACCGCCCGACCCGCACCATGACATCACTGTCCGGCCCGAACAGCTGGATCGAGTTCACACCCCGCGCGTCGATGTCCTCCAGGCGCTCGGCGATGACCTTCTTGAGCCCACCCTGGGACGAGATCCGGCCGTCGTCGCCCGCGCCGCGCTCGGCATCGGTGGCACCGAAGTAGAACTTGCGCAGCCAGTCCACCCGGGAGGCGGTGCCGCCGGCGATGGAGTCCAGGTCGTTCTCGACCGAGGCGGTGAAGCCGTAGTCGACCAGCCGGCCGAAGTGCCCCTCCAGCAGGCCGACGACGGCGAAGGCAACCCAGGACGGAACCAGCGCCGAGCCCTTCTTCCACACGTAGCCGCGGTCCTGGATGGTCTGCATGATCGAGGCGTACGTCGAGGGCCGGCCGATGCCGAGCTCTTCCATGGCCTTGACCAGCGAGGCCTCGGTGTAGCGGGCCGGCGGGTTCGTCGAGTGTCCGGACGGCTCCAGCGAGCGCACGCCGAGGCCGTCGCCGCGGGCCAGTTGCGGCAGCCGCTTCTCGGTGTCGTCCCGGCCGGAGTCGCCGGCGTCCGAATCGTCGGTGTCCTCGACGTAGGCGCGCAGGAAGCCGGGGAACGTGATGGTGCGCCCGGACGTCGCGAACTCGGCACGTTCGTTGGCCACCGACGTGCCCGCCAGCCGCACGGACACGCTGGTGCCGACGGCGTCGGACATCTGCGAGGCCAGGGTGCGCTGCCAGATCAGCTCATAGAGCCGGAACTCGTCCGAGGACAGCGCCGACGCAAGCTCGCCCGGGGTCCGGAAGGCGTCACCGGCGGGCCGGATGGCCTCGTGCGCCTCCTGGGCGTTCTTGACCTTGCGGCTGTAGTGCCGCGGCTCGGCCGGTACGTAGGCGTCGCCGTACAGGTCCCGGGCCTGGGAGCGGGCCGCGGTCAGCGCCGTCTCGGACAGGTTCGTCGAGTCGGTACGCATATAGGTGATGTAGCCGTTCTCGTACAGCCGCTGGGCGACGCGCATGGTCACCTGCGAGGACCAGCGCATCTTGCGGCCGGCCTCCTGCTGCAGCGTCGAGGTCATGAACGGCGGGTACGGGCGGCGGCGGTAGGGCTTCTCTTCGACGCGCGTGACGGCGAAGTCGGCGTCAGCCAGCCGGGCGGCCAGGCCGCGGGCGCCCGCCTCGTCCAGATGAAGCACCTCTGAGGACGCGCGACCGGTGGCGGGGTCGAAGTCGCGTCCGGTGGCGATGCGCTCGTCATCCAGGGCCACCAGCGTCGCGCCGAAGGTCTCCGGGTCGTTGGGCTTGCGGACGGCCGGGGCGAAGCTGCCCTCGATGTCCCAGTAGTTCGCGGTATGAAAGGCCATCCGCTGCCGCTCGCGCTCGACAACAATGCGGGTTGCCACGGACTGCACCCGGCCGGCCGACAGCTTGGGCAGCACCTTCTTCCACAGCACCGGCGACACCTCGTAGCCGTACAGCCGGTCCAGGATGCGGCGGGTCTCCTGCGCGTCGACCAGATGGGCGTCGATCTCGCGCGGCTCGGACACCGCCCGCGCGATGGCGGCCGGGGTGATCTCGTGGAACACCATCCGGCGTACCGGGACGGTCGGCTTGAGCGTCTGCACCAGGTGCCAGGCGATGGCCTCGCCCTCGCGGTCCTCATCGGTGGCGAGGTAGACCTCGTCGGCATCCTTGACCAGGGCCTTCAACTTGCTGACCTGGGACTTGCGGTCCGGGCTCACCACGTAGAGCGGCTCGAAGTCGGCCTCGGTGTTCACTCCCAGTCGCGCCCACGGCTGGCCCTTGTAGGCGGCGGGAACGTCGGCGGCATTGCGCGGCAGATCCCGGATGTGGCCGATCGACGCCTCGACGGTGTACCCCGCACCGAGGTATCCGCCGATCGTCTTCGCCTTCGCCGGGGATTCCACGATCACCAGCTTGTTGCCGGTGCCCGCTTTTTTCCCGCGTGCCTGCGCCACCACGTACTCCCTGTCTCTGATCACCGAGCGTGAGCGACCAAGTCGCCCGCGTTCGCCCGGTGCTTCGGCGGACGGTACCTCACGGTCCCCGCCTCTGGTCCTATCGGTGGGTCACACCACCACGCTCAAGGCTAAAACCACGGCGATGCCGGTCACGGAGAGCACCGTCTCCATCAACGACCACGACTTGATGTTCTGGCTCACCGACAGACCGAAATACTGCTTCGTCAGCCAGAACCCCGCATCGTTGACGTGCGAGAAGAACAGCGAGCCGGCGCCGATCGCCAGTACCAACAATGACACATGCGACGTGCTCAGTGTTGCGGTGACCGGCTGCAGGATGCCCGCGGCGGTCACCGTGGCCACCGTGGCCGAGCCCGTCGCCAACCGGATCAGCACCGCGACGAACCAGGCCAGCAGCAGCGGCGACACCGTGCTGCCCTCGACCCAGGACGCGATCATCTTCGAGATGCCGCTGTCGACGAGCACCTGCTTCAGGCCACCGCCGGCCGCGACGATCAGCAGAATCCCGGCGATCGGCGGCAGCGACTCGTCCACCGTGCGCGACAGCCGCTCCTTGGTGAAGCCCACCGCGATGCCGAGGCTCCACATCGCCAGCAGCACTGCGAGCAGCAGCGCCACCAGCGGCGTGCCGATGAAGTCCAGCACCCGCTTGACCGTGCCCGAGCCGTTCTCGTCCACCACGTCGGCGATGGCCTTGGCGAGCATGAGCACCACCGGCAGCAGCACCGTGGCCAGGGTGACGCCGAAGCTCGGACGCCGCGCGGGCGGCGCGTCGGTCCCGGCGTCGGCCAGCTCGCGATCGGTCTGAGCGGTGTTCACCAGGGCCGTCCGGCCCCGGCCCGAGCGGCCGCCACCCTCGGAAGCGGCCTCGGTCGGCGCGGTCCGCGAGCCCGCACCCTCGTTGCGCATGGCCGAGCCCAGATAGAGCGCGGGCACCGGCACGTCCACCCATCGAGCGGCCAGCGCCGAGAACAGCGGACCACCGACGATGACGGTCGGGACGGCCACCAGCACGCCGAGTCCCAGGGTCAGTCCGAGGTTGGCGTGCAGCGCGCCCACGGCGGCCAGCGGCCCGGGGTGCGGCGGCACGAAACCGTGCATGGCCGACAGTCCCGCCAGTGCCGGGATCGCCACTCGCATCAGCGGCAGGCCGGAGCGCCGGGCCACCAGCAGGATCACCGGCATCAGCAGCACCAGGCCGATCTCGAAGAACATCGGCAGCCCGATGATCATGCCGACCAGTGCCATCGCCCACGGCAGGCTGCGGTCGCTGGACCGGCCGACGATGGTGTCCACCAGCTGGTCCGCGCCGCCGGAGTCGGCCAGCAGCTTGCCGAAGATCGCGCCCAGGGCGATCAGGGTGCCCACGCTGGCCACGGTGGCCCCGACTCCGGTTCCGAAGCTGGTGAGCGTCTTGTCGAGACCGAGGCCCGCGATGGCGCCGACGATCACGGCACCGATCGTCAGGCTCAGGAACGGGTTCAGCTTGAGGAAGGTGATCAGCGCGATGATGAGCCCGATGCCCACCAGCGCGGCGATGATCAGCCGGCTGTCGTGCGCCCCGGAGTTTCCGGCCGCGAGCAGCTGAACCGCCATCGGGTGGAATGCGAGCACCTGGGACCCGATCATGAGAACTGAACCTCCTGAAGAAAGTCGTGCACTATCTGTTCGGGATCGTGGGTGAAGTCCTCGCTGATCCCGCACTCGTCCGGCGTCAGGGGTTCCAGCGCCTCGTACTGGGAGTCGATCAGGGACGCGGGCATGTAGTGGTTCACCCGGTGGCCGACCCGCGCCGCGACGACCTGCGGCTCACCATCCAGATGCAGGAAACACAGTGTGTCCGAGCCCGTCCGCAGCACGTCGCGGTAGCGGTGCTTCAGCGCGGAGCAGGCCAGCACGCAGCCGTCCCGCTCGTGCCGGAGCCACTCGGCGAGCCGGTCCAGCCAGGGGCCGCGGTCGGCGTCGGTCAGCGGGTGCCCGGCCGCCATCTTGGCCTTGAGCTCAGGGGTGTGAAAGTCGTCGGCGTCCGCGAACGGCACACCGAGCTGGTTCGCCAGGATGAGCCCGACGGTGGTCTTTCCACTCCCCGCAACCCCCATCACCACGACGGTGGGGGAAATGCCGATATCCATGACCCGAACTTAGCCTCGGCGCCCGCGCCGCCATCCACAGGCGCAGGTCGACGCGCAAAGAAAGGGAAGTCGCGCCTGAACGGGGGAACCGCGGATATGCGCATCCACCCGATTTCATCGGGTTAGCGAGAAATGCCCATGAGCTTCCACCGTCCAGCACAGCTGCCCCCACTCAGCCGCCGACGAAGGGGTTCGTGCTCGGACCCGACGACGGCGACGCCTACTGGTGGCTAGGTCGTTGACGATCAACAAGGTCATCGGTGGCGCGACGCGAGGAGGTGTAGACATCGTCGATCACCGGGTGCCCGCTGGCTACGCGCCGCCGACGCACGTGCACAGCGACTCGGACGAGGTGTCCTACATCATCGACGCGCTCCATCGGCGGTATCCGACCAGGGACGCGCTGCTGGATGCCCTGACGCGTGGCGCGCCGACTCAAAGAGGTTTACCTCGACGGCCTCTCCGCCACGTCGCCCCGGACCCCGGCCGCTGCTCGTGGTCCGAAGAGCGCCGCCAGACCCAGGACATAGCCGTTTATCGAAGGGCTCCGCTCGGTCGCGAAGCCCGACCGTCGCGTCGCAAGCAGAACAAACCAGTACCGATGTACGACCCGTCCTAGCCCAGTGGCCAGTCACGGCGGGCACCCGATGGCGGTTCGCCCACAAGTTCGGCCAGCCGTCGGAGCCGCTTCACCGAGGTGACCCGCCAACCCGGGCCCATCCGGACGCCCACGTCCACGGCGGCGACGCCGAGGCGGCCCAGCTCACCACCGGCCCTGCGGTGCAGCGCGGCGTCGGATGAATCCATCAGCAACAGGTAGCCGGCCTCGTCAGCCTTGCCGGCGGCGAGCGCCCACAACCGCAGACCGCACGCGGTGAGGGCAAGATCCGCCGGCGCTCGCAGGGAGGCGCCCCGCGTCCAGTGGGCGGCGTACGGGGCGAGGACCTCGGTGAACTCCGTCCGGACGGCGATCAACTCGCCCGGCGCCGGTGCGGTGTCGGAGGCCAGCGACCTGGCCGCGAACTCCGCGCGCAAGGCCTCGGCGCGCCACCACTCGGCGACCAGCACCGATAGCCGGGCGCCGGGACGGGAGCCGCCGCGAACCCAGTCACCGCCGGCGAGCAGCAGGCCGTCCAGATCCTCGAGAACGGGGTCTGCGGCTTCGGCTCCGAACAACGAGAACTGCACGGGCGCGATTGTGCCGCACTCACCGGCAGACGGCGGCAACCCGGCGCCGCGGCCGGTCAGCGCGCGGGATCGGCCTCGTCGACCGCGGGCGGTTGGGAGCGCAGTGCCGTCAGCTGCCCGGTGACCCGAGTCGACCCAGCGCCGTACGGCACCAGCAGCGTGCAACCCGCGGCGACGGTCATCGAGTGGCCGTCCCCGAAACCGAGCTCCCCCTGGCCGTCCAGGATCACCAGGATGGCGAAAGCCGGCTCGAAGTCCACTGCCTGGACGTCGCCGCCGACGGTGACCCGCTCCGCGCGGAAGAACTCATCGGCTCGGGGCGGCAGCAGCCGCCGCACGCCGGATGGGCTGTCGTCATCGGAGCGGCCGGACATGGCGGCGGCGACGTCCGCGCTGTCCCACGCCGTGCGCGTCAGTCCGGTGAGCGCCGTGTCGAACCCCAGGCCGAGATGGCCCTCGTTCGGCCCGTCGATGTCGAAGCCCTCCCACTCCAGCAGGATCGACAGGTCGACCGGCTCCTGGACCTCGACCATCGTGATGCCGGCCCCGATGGCGTGTGGCACCCCAGCCGGAACGAAGAACGTGCTGCCCGGACGCGCGGGCACCTTGTTCAGGCTGCCCAGCAACGCGGCCTTGTCCTGGCGCCGCATCCAGTCGCGTACCACCTCGTCGGTCACGTCCTCGGTGAAGCCGAGAAACACGTGCCCGGAGCTGTCGTCGGCCGGGTCGAGAATCACCTCGGTGATCAGCCAGGCCTCGTTCTTGCCGTGCGAGCAGCCGAGATGCCGGCGGGCGAAGCTGCCGTTCGGGTGAAAGTGCACGACCAGCCGCTCCGCGGTGTCCAGCATCTTCACCAGGACGGCAGGGTCGGCGCCGAACCGAGCGGCGTGAGCCTGGCCCAGAAAGCCCACCGGGTTCGCAGCGACGGCATCGCGAAGCACGGTCCCGTCATCGAGCGCTGAGAGGCCGATCCCGCCACCGCCGAAAACCTCGGTGGTGGAGGCGATGAAGTCCTCCGGGATGTTCGGCGCGGCCTGCTCGATACCCCGGAAGCGCGCTATGCCGGCGCCGCCTCGATAGAACCGCTCCGGCAGGTTCGGTCCGAAGGCGAGCGGTCGAAGTTCCGGCGTTTCGTGCATTCCAGCCTCCACCTAAGTCCGGCCCGGGGGATAAGGAGCCGCCCGGCAACCCCCAGTGTCGCTCAGGGATGCCGGGCGGTAATCCGTCGGACAGGCTCGAACAGGGTCGGACAGGTCGGTCAGCCGACGCGTGCGACCGTCTCTGCCGCCGCCGGGTCGTCGTTCAGCGCCGAGGCGCGGCGCTTGGCGATGACGATGGCGGCGACGATGACCGCGACCGCGACCAGCGCGATGATGATCCGGACCGCGGCGTTGGCGTCCTTGCCGATGGACAGCTGGACCACGGCGGGCGCGATCAGCACCGACACCAGGTTCATGACCTTGATCAGCGGGTTGATCGCCGGGCCGGCGGTGTCCTTGAACGGGTCACCGACGGTGTCGCCGATGACGGTGGCGGCGTGGGCCTCAGAGCCCTTGCCACCGTGGATGCCGTCCTCGACGAGCTTCTTGGCGTTGTCCCACGCGCCACCGGAGTTGGCCAGGAACACCGCCATCAGGGTTCCGGTCGCAATGGCACCACCGAGGTAACCGGCCAGCGGGCCGAGGCCCAGACCGAAGCCGACCGCGATAGGCGCCATCACGGCCAGCAGGCCGGGCGTGACGAGCTCCCGCAGCGAGTCACGGGTGCAGATATCGACCACGCGGCCGTACTCGGGGCGCTCGGTGCCGTCCATGATCCCGGGGTGGTTGCGGAACTGGGCGCGCACCTCGTAGACCACGGCGCCGGCCGCGCGGGACACCGCGTTGACCGCAAGGCCCGAGAACATGAACACCACCGCGGCGCCGATGATCACACCGACCAGGGTGTTCGGGCTGACGATGGTGTTCGTGAAGTTGGTGTTGTTGCTGATGTCGCCGGCGGCGTCGGACACCGCCTGGCGGATGGCGTCCTCATAGGAGCCGAACAGTGCGGTCGCGGCCAACACAGCGGTGGCGATGGCGATGCCCTTGGTGATCGCCTTGGTCGTGTTGCCGACCGCGTCCAGCTCGGTGAGGATCTGGGCACCGTGCGGGCTCACGTCGCCCGACATCTCGGCGATGCCCTGGGCGTTGTCCGAGACGGGTCCGAAGGTGTCCATCGCGACGATGACACCGACGGTGGTGAGCAGGCCACAGCCCGCCAACGCCACCGCGAACAGGGCCACCGACACCGAGGCGCCGCCGAGCAGGAAGGCGCCGAACACGGCGGCCGCGATCACCAGGGCGGTGTAGACGGCCGACTCGAAGCCGACCGAGATACCCGCCAGGATGACCGTCGCGGCACCGGTCAGTGAGGACTTTCCGACGTCCTGGACGGCCTTGCCCTCGGTGCCGGTGTAGACGCCCGTCAGCCACAGGATGACCGCGGCCAGCACGATGCCGATGAGCACCGCCACGATCGCGATCACGGCGGGGTTGCCGCCGTGCTGGGCGATCTGCGAGCCGTCGATGTCGACGCCGACGCCCTTGAGTTTGGAGAACTTCGACGGCAGGTAGCTGAACGCCGCGATGGCGCACAGCACGGCCGAGATGCCGGCCGAGATGTAGAAGCTGCGGTTGATGGTCTTCAGACCGCCCTCGTTCGGGCGTGCCCGGGTGATGAAGACGCCGATGATGGCGGTGAGGACGCCGATCGCGGGAACGATGAGCGGAAAGAGCAGGCCCTTGGTACCGAAGGCGACCGACCCCAGAATCAGCGAGGCGACCAGCGTGACGGCGTAGGACTCGAAGAGGTCCGCCGCCATGCCGGCGCAGTCGCCTACGTTGTCACCGACGTTGTCGGCGATGGTGGCGGCGTTGCGCGGGTCGTCCTCGGGGATGCCGGCCTCGACCTTGCCCACGAGGTCGGCACCGACGTCGGCTGCCTTGGTGAAGATGCCGCCGCCGACACGCATGAACATGGCGAGCGTGGCGGCACCGAAGCCGAAACCCTCGAGAACCCTGGGTGCGTTGTTGGTGTAGCCGAGCACGACGACGGACGCGCCGAGCAGGCCGAGCCCGACGGTGGCCATGCCGACCGCGCCACCGGTCCGGAACGCGATCCGGATGGCTCGCTCACGGCCTTCGGTGTTCGCAGCGGCGGCGACCCGGACGTTCGCGCGGGTGGCCAGCCACATGCCGAAGTACCCGATCGCCCCGGAGAAGCCCGCGCCGACGAGGAAGAAGATGGAGCGACCGATCCGCTCTCCGGCGTTGTCGGCCGGGAGCACGAACAGCAGCAGGAAGACAATCACGACGACGACCGACAGCGTCCGGAACTGGCGCTTGAGATAGGCCTGGGCGCCTTCCTGGACGGCTTCGGCGATCTCGACCATCTTCGGGGTGCCGTGGTTCGCGGCGAGTACCTCGCGGAACAGCACGAACGAGAACACCAGCGCGATGATGGCCACCAGGCCGATCACCGCCACGAGTCCCCTGTCGCCCGACGAGAACGACGCGAGGGCGCCGTTTCCCGTCTGGGCTACGAGCGCCGGGTGGGATAACGCCATAACTCAGTACTCCTTCAGCCATCGGTTTTGTAGTTCGAGATCGCCCGACGGCATCGCCCATGGCACGTCACCCGAAGGAAACCGGGCGGGTAGGGGGCAATACCAGAATCGGAGCGGCTGCGGCGCAGTCTAGGGGACGCGTGTCTGGGCCATGCGTGGCCTGGGTCACCTGGGCGGGTCGGCGCGAGACGGTACCGGCTACGGCCTCGGCTGGCGCGAGGCGGTACCGGCTACTGGAGGATCGCGGCGCTGACGGCCCTCGGGCACCGTGGCGTAGATCTCGAAGACGCGATCAGGCCGGTGATCCGAAGAGCTTGAGCATCAGCTCGGAGTGGTGGTCGAGCCGGTCAGCGACTCTCCGACTCGACCAGCCGCCTGACGTCACGGAGATAGTCGTCCCAGCCGTACGCGGAGCTTCGTCGCGGCTCCTCGGCCGCACTGGCCTCCCTCCCGCACCCCCGCATCGGCGAGTTGGCGGTCGACGGCGTCAGCGAGGACGTGCGGCAGCGGGTTGGCAGGCTGCAGGGACTCCGAAGTCAGCGGCCACGGGACGAACGAGATCTGCTCCGGGGCGAGCCAGCAGAGGAGCAGTAGTATTCCCGCTCCCAGCTCGACAGCACCTGCACCCCGCTCACCGCCCGGCGTAGCAGCAGCCCGCGACGACGAGCCGGCCGCGTCCGGACAGCTTCAGCCCTCGAGAAGGATCCCTCACATCACCGCTTCCGACCATCCCCTGCTCGGCGGCCTGCTGGTCGGCAGGCCACCGGGGGAATCCCCGCTGTGCCACGTACGGCAGGTGCCCGCTCGCCCGCTGACCACCGACGACTGGCCGTCCTGGGTCCCCGCCGAGCTCCAGGCGGCCCTGGCTGCCGGCGGGGTCGACTCCCCGTGGCCACATCAGGTACAGGCCGCCGAGCGCGCCTGGGCCGGCGAGTCGATGGTCATCGCCACCGGAACGGCATCCGGCAAGTCGCTGGCCTACCAGCTGCCGATGCTGTCGGTGGTGCTCACCGAGGACCGGGCGCGGGTGCTGTACCTCGCGCCCACCAAGGCGCTGGCCGCTGACCAGCTGCGGTCGGTGAGCAGGCTCGGCCTGGCTGGGGTCCGGGCGGCGACCCTGGACGGCGACACGCCGCAGGAAGAGCGCGACTGGGTGCGCCAGGACGCGAACGTGGTGCTCTCCAATCCGGACATGCTGCATCGGACGGTGCTCCCCCAGCACGCTCGATGGGCCTCGTTCTTCCGCCGGCTCCGATTCGTGGTGATCGACGAGTGCAATCACTACCGCGGCATGTTCGGCTCGCACGTGTCGCTGGTGCTGCGGCGGTTGCGGCGGCTCTGCGCGGCGTACGGCTCGTCGCCGGTGTTCGTGCTGGCCTCTGCCACCTCCGCCGATCCGGGCGCGGCGGCTTCGCGGCTGGTGGGCTTGCCGGTGGCCACCGTCGACGAGGACTTCGCGCCGCGGGGCGAGCGGACGGTGGCGCTGTGGGAGCCGCCGCTCACCGCCAGCCGCGGCGAGAACTCCGCCCCGGTCCGCCGCGCCGCCGGCTCCGAGGCCGCCCACCTGCTGGCCGATCTGGTCATCGCCGGAGCGCGGACGCTGGTGTTCGTCCGGTCCCGGCGCGGTGCCGAGCTGACCGCGCTGACGGCCAAGCGGCACCTGGTCGAGGCCGGCGCCGGGGAGCTCTCGCCGCGGGTGGCCGCCTACCGCGCCGGTTTTCTCGCCGAGGAGCGCCGGGCGCTGGAGCGGTCGCTGTCCTCGGGCGAGCTGCTCGGCGTGGCTACCACCAATGCCCTGGAACTCGGCGTGGACATCACCGGGCTGGACGCGGTGGTGCTGGCCGGCTATCCGGGGACGCTCGCCTCGCTCTGGCAGCAGGCCGGACGAGCGGGGCGCCGCGGCCAGGACGCGCTCGTGGTATTCGTGGCCCGGGACGACCCGCTGGACACCTATCTGGTGCATCACCCGGAGTCGATCTTCGCCCGGCCGGTCGAGGCCACGGTGACCGATCCGACGAACCCGTATGTACTTAGACCTGGTCTCATAACCGGTCGGTCGTGGCGAGGCGGCGGAAGTTGATCAGGGTGGCGGCGAGGGTGAGTAGGGGTCGCAGGGTGCGTTCGGTTCTGTCGTAGCGCAGGCCGAGGCGCTTGAA
>JAABUT010002221.1_pt1 | contig 19311 bp, 19 predicted proteins | sample 5559281 | NCBI WGS metagenome assembly JAABUT01 (sample SAMN10711880, study PRJNA513359) | rock metagenome | isolation source: Antarctica rocks | place: Antarctica: Victoria Land, Ricker Hills nord | collected 2016-01-04
CTTCCGCGGGTTTCTCGCCTTCGCCGCGGCCATCCTGAACTGGCGGCTGAAGGTCAGACTTTGTGCCCAAGCCCAAGCACGTCAGTAACTTAGGTGGTCCGTAAAACTTTGTCCCTAGACCCTAGCAAGCTCTCTCGGAAAAGAGGACCTCCGTCTTCTTATAATATCCCTTGAAGTGGCGACGGAGTTGGTCCGGTTCGAGCGCCAGGACCCCGCGTCGGCCTAGCAGTGTCTCAAACCCCTTCTCCGCCCGTCGGCGGGCTGCCGACCCGTTCGCAAAAGCCTAATACTACGGTGCAACCTTCCCGATGGAGGTTCCGATGCACCGTCTTGTTGCCCTTGCTTTTCTGAGCGTGTCGTCTGCCCACGCCGCACCACCACTTTGCGCCCTAGCAGCGCCAACTAGCACTGCATCATCCGTCCAAGATGCACCTGCTCCCGCGGTCCACTTGGCTTCGGACAAGGCCAGCGCGTCCTCCGATCCCGTGCATCCTGACCAACCCGTTCCGGACGCCCTGCTAGCTCTCCCCTTCGTCAAGCACATCTCGGCCTCTGGAGCGACGATCCTGGATCTAGGAACGTCGCATGGCCTTCGTTCAATGGTGGCCCGCTCAGGGGATCAGTTCATGCTGTTCCAGGTCACGCCGGATGGTCGCGCGGCCGTCTCAGGGGCGCTGACCGAGCTGACCCCGGCCCAGCTGTCGATGCTGGCTGGTGGCACCATGGTCGAACTCGGCATCTTGCACGGCCTGCGGGGCTTCTATGTTCGCAGTGGGCCGCAGTTCCAGATTTTCTACGCCACCCCTGACGAGCAGCGCTTGATCCCTGGCGTGCTCTGGGACGCATCGGGCCAGGACCTCACAAAAGGCCAGGTTGCCAACATCCCCGGCGCGATCCCGACTGTGGTGGTCGGCGACGCCCCTCCCTCGGCCACTGACGCCCCGGTGATCACCGCGCCTGCGCTGCCGCTGGTGCAGAAAGCAGCTTCTGGGACAATTGGCCCAGCCAGCGCTCCCCACCTGTGGATGCTGATTGATCCCCAGTGCATCTACTCGGTCCGCGCCTACCAGGCGCTGCAGCCCTACGTGGCCAGCGGCAAGCTCCAGCTCTCCGTTATTCCCCTCTCGGTCCTGGACTACGAGGATGGCGGTCAGAGCACCCGCAGCGCCCTGGCCCTGCTCAGCAAGCCTGCGGAGAGCCTTGTGACTGCCTGGCAGGCTGGCGATGTCGCTGGGACTCCCAGCCCGGACGCCGCTGCGCGCCTGCAGGGGAACATGGCGGTGTCCCAGGCCATCGGCCTGACGGGCACGCCCACATTCATCTGGCGCAAGCCGGACGGCAGCGAGGGCCGCCTCGATGGCATGCCGTCCAGCGTGGACTCTCTCGTGTCCTCGATTGGGGGCTGAGCATGGCGATCCCCCTCAATCTCCCCCGGCCGCCCAACCCTGATAAGCCGCCGCGCCGTCGCCGGTCCGTGATGGGCAAGGTGGCCCGCGGCGCGGGCTGGCTAGCCGCTGGGCCGCTGGACTGGGCGGGTGTCCGCCGCATTCGCCGCAGCGCCACGTTCATCGGTGATCTCGCCACCCTTCTCCGCCACGGACCCGGCCGCGACAACCGGTTCCGCACCGAGGTGGATGGCGCATTCGACCGCGCTGTGACCGCCTCCATGTATGGACTGTCTGTTGAGGAGTTCGACCAGCGGCTGCTGGCGCGCCGCCGCCAGACCGCCCGCATCGCCTATGCCTCATTTGGGCTCGCCTGCGCCTTTTTCCTGGCCTGGCTCTGGCAGGCGCTGTCCTCCCCGTGGACCACGGCACGGCTGGTATCCACGGTGGAGTTCCTGCCGTTCAGCGGCCTGTTCCTGCTGATCGCCTTCTACAACGCCCTGCTCAACTTCCAGATCAGGGTGGGCCGGACGGCGAGCTGGCGGGAATACTTGGGCACCTCGCTGCCCTTCCTGCCAATCTGAAAGCAGTTGTCCACCGCCGTCTTGCCACGGCGGTGGACTGCATCTTGTGCCAGGTGATCGCTTACGGCCTGAGAGCCGAAGAGGTAAGCCTCTTATGCTGGACCTGACCGGCGACCTGAACCGAGCTTCTAATCAGAAAGTGCCAGGTGGAGCGAAGCGGCTACAGCCGTCTGCCCCGGTCGCCCAAGGGGCATGCTCGTAATCCGGTCGCTCAGCCTGTGTTGCGGGTTCCAACAGCTTCACGATGGTGCCATCGCGGTTGAACACCGGTGCCTGCCAGGTCGCGTTGGCCTCGCCGTAGGGAGCATTCGGGTTGTAGAGCGGATTACGCACCGCCGGCGCCCTTGGCGCCGAGTAGTCCTTTGCAGACTTGACGTTGGGGCTGCTGCAGGCTGCGAGGCTTAGGGCAAGGACCAACAAAGTGTGTTTAGAGCCTATCATCATCGATCTCCGAGTTACGTCGCCAACGATCCCTGTTCAGATTGCGAACGGCTCAGTCTTCTCGGAAACGATACACCTCTGGGTTTTGTTTGCGATCAATGCTGCGCAGAAGGGCAAGTTCCGTCTTGACACTTGCAAGGTCGAGCTGGAGCTTGTCTTTCTCTCTTACCAGTTGGTTATTCTCCTCCGTTACCTGGCTTACAAGGCTGGCATTCTTCTTTCTTTCCGCCTCGCTCTCCAACGCCAAGCGATACAGCTTGTTAAAATCCTCCACTAACGCGTTGTACCGCCTTACCAGCTCGCCATGCTGCTGGTGGATCAATGTGTAGTCTGCCGCCAGGAGTGATGCCGCCCGGTTATCACGCCACCGGTCAGCCGAACGATAGAAGCTGAGCTGCTGGGAGATAAGCATTGCCCCTGCAAGCGAACTGTCCGACACTTACGCCTCCTCGCCTCCACCGGGCGAATGATCCGTTGCAGCACGTAGGCTACTATCCATCCCCTCGGAAGTGCCCTCGCCTCCCGCTGGTTGCGAGTTACTAATACGGCGCACATCGCTTCGCGGCAACTGCTTCTGACCTGCGCCAAGCCGTCCTGCGCCCTCAGTAACGCCCTCCGCCGAGAGCCGTGCTGCAGAGTTCCCAGGGTTCAAAGCGGCGCGGCTCGCGAAGTCCTCCGTGTCCACCCGGCCTGCCGAGGAGAACCCGATCAAGCGCGGGAGGTGGTGCGGCAGCAGCGCCACCATGCGGAAGGACACCGTGGCGGCTGTGACCTGCATCATCACAAAGATCGTCAGCAGCGTAGCGAGGCCGATAAAGTTCGAGACGATCCATCCGTTGGCCAGCACGAAGCCGGCGGCGATGCCGAAGGTCGTGCGGATCAGCCAGCTCATGCAGTCGAATACGAAGTAGCCCATGAACAGCCCGAGGATCATCAGGGTGGGGCGGAACACGACGTTGAACAGCAAGGCCCAGCCTTCGGTAGCCCGCCCATGCAGGCCGTCGCCGCCGAACGTCATGTGCGCCAGCATCCACAGCGGCACGGCGATCATCGCCTCGCAGACCAGGATGATCCAGCCCATGACGCCGGCCATCCACATCACCCAGGGGATCATCGGCAGCACGTAGGCGATGGTGATGCCCGGCAGCAGGATGGCAAGTAGCCCGAGCAAGATCGGCGTGCCCAGGAACTCCATGATGGCGTGTCCCGCGACTGTCGCTGCCGCTGCACCCCAATTCCCCGTCAGGAATTCGAAGACCGCGCTGCCGGCGGAAGTCACGGTGCTGGACAGCAGCGCCGCGGCGCCCATGGCGACGAGAGCAGTGTTGATTAGCATCTGACCGAGCTTGATCAATCCGCCGAACGGATCGGTCCAGACCTGGTCGGCTGGCATCAGGGTGTTGGCGATCGACTTCAATGCGAAGTTCGAGAGGTGCAGGCTGCAGAACGTCTTGGTCAGCACCGTCGTGCCTTCGCTGGTGTCCTTGCCATCGGCCATGGTCGCCGGCACGCCGCAGGCCACATTCGAGGTGTCGGTGGTCTGTACAATGGTGTCCAGGGTCTTCATGAAGTCCTTCTGCGCTGCCGCAAGCGGCGCCAAGTCGATCGACATGGCACGCCCCAGCCCCTGGTAGGTCGGCGCCGTGACGACGGGTATGTCTTGCAGCAGCGACAGCGTGGCGCCGTTCAGCTCGGCGATCTTGAGGTAGTAGGCGCCCGCGCCGGTCCACCCCAGGGCGCTCTGCTGCGCCTGCCCTGTCGTCGCCAGGTCGTTCGCGCCAGCACGGTTCTGCTGGGTGTTCGTCTGCACCGAGCTGTTGATGGCACTCTGGACGCTGGTCGCAGCCGAGGTCAGCTCGCTGGTGTAGGTGCTGTTGGCGCTGGTAAAGATGGTCTGCAGCGGCGTCAGCGCCGACGCCTTCTTGGTCTTCCACAAGGCCTGTGCGACCTGGGCGACCGGGTTGCGGATGGCCCCGACCACCACGTCATTGAGGATTGCGCCTTGGACCGCGGCCATGTCGATGGTGACGCCGCCGATCGTCTGCTGGTTCGTGTTGGGCGTTCGGATGGTGACGGTGCCGCAGGCCGGGTTGCCCCAGCCGTTGTTGACCGACAGCTGGTATCGCCAAGTGGTGTAGCCGCCGCCGGCAGGTTCGGGGCCATTCATCCCGCCCGGGATCGGCACCAGGGGACCGCCGTTGTTGCTGCCGGTGTTGGAAGCGAGGTTCACCAGGTCCATGCAGAGTTCGCTGTCGATCAGCCCGGCGACGATCTGCTTGGTCCCGGGAATCATCGGCTGGGCGATGACGATGGCATCAGGGCCAACCGCCTTGATCGCATTGGCATAGACCGCTTTGGCCATGCCGACGCCGACCATGGCGCCCTGCATTACCATGGCCTGCCCGGCGGAGAAGCCGCCGCCGAGCGGAAACATCATGATGGCCGCGAAGCCGACGCGCACGACGAACATCCAGCTCTGGCCGGTGCCGAGGATGCGCGAGCTTTCGGCAGCACGGTGGATGTTCATGATGACGGTGTAGGCGACGAAGGCGCAGGCGATTGCGCCGACGAAGCCGGTGAACTGGCCGACCAGCTGCTGGATGACGGTGGACTCGGCTCCGATGGTGCTTCCCGGCGTGCCGCCCGGGATCGGGAAGATGCTGCGGATGACCTGCGCGGCCCAGTCGTTGCCCGGGTCCAGCGCGGCCCAGCTGACATTGTAGGGGGTATTTGTCCCCTGTGCGTGCGCCGGGCTGGCGGCGCCGAGCAGGGCCAGGGCAGCCAGGGTGAGGCGGGCGGGAAAGGTCCGGGGTGTTCGCATGAGGGCCTCCAAGGGTTCGCCCTGGAGACTGCCAAAGCCTCTTGCGAACGGGTGGCTGGATCAGCCGGGCGACGGCGAGGGCGGGCGTGTGCTGGCGTCCTCCGACGGTCCCTTGCGGAAGACGGACTTCACCGCCTCGACTGCGCGCTGGACCAGCTCGGCGGCGGTCTTGGCAAGGTCGTCCACCATGCTGCGGCCGTCCTTGCGGCTGGGGGTTGCTCCGGCGGCCTCGCCGATTGCGGCATCCAGACTTTCGAACTTGGCCGAAATGTTAGCGGCATCGGGCCGGCGGGCGATGGCCTGCTCGATCCCGGGCCGGTCCTTTGCGTACTGGGCCAAGCTGGACGCAGCACTGTCGTAGGCTTTGCTCATGCCGCGTTCATCCAGGAGGGCGTTGTTGAACTGGCCGCGCAGGTCGGCGTAACGTCCGCCGGCCCGCATCTCGGACATGACAGCGGCCATGCCGCCGGGATCTGCCTTGGCGGCTTGCTGGATGCGTCTCATCACCTCGGCGCCCTCGCCGGCGCTAAACCCCCGTAGGGCTTCCAAGGCGGCGCGTCCGGTCTTTTCGGCGTTCTCGATCAGTCGCGCATCCTTGCCACTTTGCATCACGGTCTCGAAGGCGCTCAGGCGGTCCTTCATGGGAGTGGGTGCCGGGTCCCACGGTGCGCCTTCTCCCTTGCTGCCGCCCTGCCGCATCCGCGAGAAGATCGTGTCAAGCGGTGTCTGCGCTGCCAGGACCTGCTGTGGCTGGCCGGCCGCTTGCTGAGACTGACCGTTGGCTGAACCTCCATCTGCCGGCCGGGCCTGTGCCGTGGTCGTGGCTTGCGGCTGCTGGCGTTCCACCAATGGTGTACCCTGCTCCGACTTTGCCGAGGTGTTCTCACTCGTTTCTGCTGGTCGCTGTGAGAGCCGAACGCGGTTTTCCAGGTTCTCGATCCGGCTGATCCTCTCGAGGTTCCCCTGGTCGGCTTCGCGCCCTATCTCGCCTCCTGCTACCCTGATCTCCTTGATAAGGACCCTATCCTGTAAAGCTCCTGTCGAACCGAGCAAGGCAAGCATCCGCGGGTTTTCCAATCCTGGTGCGCTGCCGACGAGCTGGGTCATCTCGGTTCGTAGCCCTGGAGTTATCTCGATGCGTCCGATGGAGGTCTTTTCCAGGTCCTGCAGCCGGTAGGCCACCTCGTGCCGGAAGCCCGACTGACCCCGGCTCTCAGGATCTGACCCCTGTTGGACAAGGCGCTCGATAGCCCGTCCCAGGGCGGGATCGAGCTGCCTGATCAGCGGGGCGGCTCGCTCCATGCGGTCCAGCAAGACCTGCATCGGGTCTTTGGCCAACGCATCCGGTCCCCTCTCTACGGCTTCGCTCCTTCCGGCCGCCCCGACCGCCGCTTGCGAAGGCGTCGGCGCTTCGGGCGGCATCCGTGGCGTAGGACTGATGGTGCTCGGGACGCTTTGTTGTTCGGACATGGCGGGCGTTCCTCCCTGTTGCAGCTTTATGGTCCGCTGGATGCTGCCACCATCGAGGGGGTCGGCATCCGGATGGTCGGCATGAACTCGCGTTCGGTGTCCTCGGCGAGGTGTGCCGCGTCGATGGTCGCGTGCATCATCTGCATCTTGTAGTTCTGGAACATCAGGTAGTTGTTCATCGCCATCTCGCTGGCGATCTCGCGCTGCACCGAGGCCGGCGGCATGCTCTGCAGGTTGGCGTTCCAGGTCACGTCGCTGATCCGCCGCTCCGCCTCGATCTGCAGCACCTGCAGCCAGGACCCGTTGGCCTGGGCTGGCAGGCCCATGTTCTTCAGGAACTGGGCCTGGATCGGGGTCAGCGGCACCGAGGGGGTCTGCATCCCGATGGCCGTGTCCACGAAGCTCTGGGCAAGCGACATGCGCGCGTTGTAGCTGTGCCGGCGTACTGCGGCATCCTGGCCTGCGGTCGAGGCGAGCTGGTCGCCGCGGAGCGCCGGCGGGGCAAGCGGCTGGATCAGGTTGATGGCGTAGTCCTTGGCGGTGTTGACCGCGGCCTGGTCCTTGTAGGTGCCGGAACCGAACAGGCTCAGCATCTGCTGGTCGGCGTCCTGGATGTTGCTCACGCCGCTCGGGCAGACCCCGGCCGCGTCGTCGTCCGCATTGCAGTAGAGGCCGTTGTGCTCGGCTGACATGGACGCGACCGCTTGGGCTTGGCCGAAGTGGCTGGGCATGCCGACGCTGGCGGCGGCCCGGAGGTCGTGGATGTGGGCAATGGTAGCCGCGACCGTGAAGGCTTGCATGCCGGCGGACTGGGTGCTCACGCCGCCATCGAGTGAGGAGCAGGCCAGCGGAGATGGGGTATGCTCGTCACGGATCTGCGCGTTGCGCATGTCGCGCTGGAAGCGTGCGTTGGCGGTATTGGAGGCGTCGAACAGCTGCGTGAGCGCGCCGACCTGCGCCTTGGCGTAGTTGGCGGTCTGGGTGAAGCCCTGCTGCAGCAGGGTCTGCACGTCGCCGAAGGTGCCGACACCCAGGGCCTTGTTGAGATCGCTGATGCCGTTGTTGATCGTCGTCTGGACCGTGTTGATGGTGTTCAGGACGTCCAGGATGCCGGTCTCCTGGGCGAACGCCTTGGCTTGCTGGACAAGCGAGGCGAAGTCGATCGTCGGGAGGTCGGCAAGGGCACGGGGGGCGTTGAACAGGACACCGCCGACGACAATGCCAAGGGCCGTGGAGCTGGCGAGGGTGAGCCTACGCATGTCGGGGTGCTCCTACGGGCGGCCGGGGGGAACGTTGGGCAGCAGGTATCCTGTTGGCGAGGGTCCGTTGCCCTGGATGTAGAAGCCGCTGCCGATCTCTGATCCCGTGCGGATGCCGGTGGAGCCCGCGTTGTGTGTTTTCGGCGAGGCGCGCCCCGTCGATGGACGCGAGCATCGTCTGCATCTTGTAGGTCTGAAACATCAGGTAGTTGTTCATCGCCATCTCGCTGGCGATCTCGCGCTGCACTGAGGCCGGCGCCATGTCGTGCAGGTTGGCGTTCCACGTCGGGTCACTGATCCGCCGTTCTGCCTCGATCTGCAGCGCCTTCAGCCAGGAGCCGCTGGTCTTTGTCGGCAGCCCCATGTCTTGTGGAAGCTGGGTCTGGATCGTCGTCAGCGGCACCGAGGGGGTTTGTATGCCGCCTCCAGTCTCCTGGGCGAACGATCTGTTCTCCTGGGTGATCGGGGCGACGTCGATCATCGCCGTCTGCGCCGCGGCCGACGCGCCGTGGAAGACGGTAGCGCCGATGACGATAGCAAGGACGGTCGAGCTGGCTAGGGTGAGCCTACGCATGGTGGGTTGCTCCTATAGGCTGCCAGGGGGGACGTTGGGCAGCGGGTATCCTGTCGGCGACAGGCCGTTGCCCTGGATGTAGAGACCGCTGCCGATCCCTGATCCCGTGCCGGTGCTCACGGAGCCGATGGGCGGTCCACCTCCGCCGAAGGACAGCGTGGGGCATGACAGCCCGCCGCCGAGGCCGCCGAAACCGAGGTTGAAACCCGTAAGGGTCAGGCCGCACTGGGCGCCGCCGAGCAGCGAGTTCCACTCCGATTTCACCAGGTTGCAGATCTGCCCCTCGACGGCGGTGAGCAGGTTCGCTGGGTTGAGCAGGTTGGTGACCAGGTTCAGCCCGACGCCGTTGAAGAAGCCGTCGAGACAGGTCATCGTCTTGACGCTCTGAGGCGGGTTGATGCTCTTGTCGTCGGCCCCAATGCGAGAAGTCATGCCGTTCGTGGCAGCTTGGGTGACGGCCGTGCATCCCACGCTGCCACTGCTCGTGGTCTGCGCCCGGGCCGGGCTGTGCAGCATGAGCGCGGCCGTGAGGGCAGCCGCTCCCGTCGTAAGGGGCTTCAGCATCATGCGGTCTCCTTGAGGGTTTCGGTGCAGGCGGCCTGCAGGGCAGCCAGGCGTTCGGGGGCGAAAATGCGGGCCAGCACCAGCTTGCGGCGCAGGCCCTCGACGGCCGTGCGCAGCGCTGCGCCGGCTTCGTCGTCGGCCTGCAGCAGCCCGGCCAACAGCGCACCGCCCTCCGGCAGGTCCGCCTCGGATATCCAGTGCAGCAGGCGTAAGGCGCGTGCAGCCCCCAGTTGGGCCAGGACGGCCCGGAGGCTGTTGAGGGTCGGCTCGGAACGCAGACGCTTGGACAGCAGCCCCAGGTTGGCCCCGTGCGCCTGGTCAAGGCTTTTGCCCAGGGCAGCCAAACGTCCGGGCGCATCTGCTGCGCACTCGACGGCGCGCACGGCGGGCAGCCATGCATCCTCCCCGGCCCGCCATCCAGCGAGCCACGCAGTCACATCGGCTTGGTCCAGGTTTGGCATGGTGGTTTCCTGTGCTGTCAGCGTCAGGCTGCGGTCCTGTCTTGCGAACGGGCGCTACTTCCTGATCCGTACGGCGCCTGGCGCCAGGACGACATGCAGGCCGAGGGGGCGGATCGCGGCTTGCAGCACCTGGTTCCAGGGCGCTCCGCCCCGCCAGGTGACAAGGCTGTCGCTGCTGGCGCCGGGTCCATAGGACACTGCGACGGTGCGCGGCACGATCTGCCTGACCGCGAAGGCGAGCGGCACTTGGTCGCCGAAACCAGTAACGGCCCGCAGGCGCGGTGGTAGGGGACGCGGGATGGGAGCCGCTTCCGCCTCCGGGTTGAGCCGGATCGGCTGTCCGGGGGCCGCATCATGGCTGGCTGGCCCGGATGCTCCGCCGATGACGAAGTCCGCCCTTGCCAGGCTCGGGAGGCACAGGGTGGCAGCGGTGGCAGCTACAAATACTAGCTTCATCGGGTGGTGCCTTCCAGTCACGGTCAGCACACGTATGATCCCCCGTCTTGCGAACGGGGATTGCGGCGAGTCACGGCTTTGTTGGATAAGATCACACCAATCAACCTGGCCGTCCCAGCGGCAGGAGATGGGATGGACGTGCTTGCCACTGAACAGGGGACCAGCCCTCGCGATGCCGAAGCCCCCTCCTGAGCCTGGCGATGACCCGGAACCCTATGCCGAGGTTCTAAAGACGTTTGGGAGGACGCTCAAAGCTGCCCGGCTCAGATCTGCCCTGACCCATGATCAGTTTGGGGCAAAGGCAGGACTTAAGAGGTCGTTCGTTTTCGAGCTTGAGAGTGGTGGCGCCAACGTCACCCTCAAGACACTTGCGAAGGTGGCTGACGTGCTTGAGATGCACCCTCAGGACTTTCTACCAAAGTCGGGGGGCTCTCCCCTCTCTGGAACCGATACCGAGGTTCTCCTATCCCTTCTCAAACGCATCGCCCGCACTCTGTCTGCGCGGCATATCGAGGAGCAAGCCCTCATCGGTGAGATTGCCCGGTTCGAGGTGACGATTGACCGTAAGCCTCTGAAGCCCAACGTGCCTCTTAAGGGATCATCCCACTCCACCTCAGACGAGGCAGAACCTGGAACCTAGCTGGTCCGGCTAGGAGCGTACAATTTGTGCTGGACAGTCCGGATTTAGCCGGAGTAACGCTGCTGTGACCCCGCTCTGGAGCACAGCGTGTCGGCAGCCCTATCGAGTTCACCCAAGGCAGAGGAGGCACCCGTTCCGGGGGCCAACCTGCTGCTCGTGGTGGCCGCGGCAGCCGTCCTCCCCTTCGACCGCGTGCTGGCCGGCATGGTCGCGGCAGGTCAGGGTATCGATGCGCTCTGCCTCTTCCTCAGCCTGTCGCGCGAGGCCCTCGACGACACCCTGGTCCGCCTGGGCCTGCGCACCCCGCACGACCGGCCGCTGCGCAAGCCCGGTCCCAGAGGCTGGCCGGTCACTGATGTCATCCGTCTCATCTATTGGCGCGCGACAGGTGTCCACCCCGAGGACATAGGCCGCTGCCTCAGCCGGTCTGCCAACGCCGTCCGGTCCAAGTGCCGTCGCCTGGGCATCCCCACCCCAGATCGGAAGGCTCTGCGCCGGGTTGACCCGGCCAGCCTCCGCGATCCTCCAGCCCTGGGGCTCGCCGGGGTCTGTTGGCCAGGCGTTCCCGTCCCTGCCTCCTCCCGCGCGCCCTCTCGTCCCTATAGGCCAGGCCCTGCTGCACCGGCTGCCGCAGCCTCAGCAATCAAGCCGTCCGGTGCGCCTACGCTTGCGCCAGCCCCCGTGCCCCCTGCCGCTGGCACGACCGCCAGCGGCGTGGTCGCGCTCCGTCCGCAGGCCGCTCCGGCGCCAGTCGGTGACCAGGTTGCCCCCACTCCTGGCAGCCAGCGGACGCTGCAACTGTTCCGGGTCGTGCCGGCCCATCCCATCACCGTGCCACCTGCAGCGCCTGCAGCGCCCGTCGCCCCCATCAAGCCGCCTGTCCCTGCCACTGCCCCGCTCAGCCCGCAAACGGCTCCTCCTCGCGTCAGTTCGTCTTCGGACCTCACCTGGGTCAGCAGGCTCAAGCGGATCGACCGGAACGAGGCCGCCGTGCTGGCCCTGTCCCTGCGGTATTTCGGCGGCCAGGACTACAAGAGCATCGCCCGCGACGCTGGCATGACCGTGCGCGCCGTCACCTCGATCTTCACCCGGGTCAACCTGCCGCGCGACCTCTTCCGCAAGAAGTTCGGGCCTGAGTGGGACGCCGGGTGCGCGCAGGCCACCCTCGACCGCTCCGGCTACATCCTGCAGCGCGACATCAGCTACGCCGACCGCGAGGAGGCCCGCCGACCCCTGTTCTGGCGGCAGAGGCGCGACGGCATCCGCACCAGCCGGGCCACCCGGTTCCGAAATGGGCAGCTCGACGACTACGACAGGTACCAGGGCCAGCGCATCACGCTCGTCACCCGCGCCGACCTCGACGCTCCCGGGTTCAGCTTGCCCGAGCCCCCCTCCAAGGTGCCCAGCATGCGTGCCAGCTTTGTGCCTCCGTTCGCAGAACGCAGTCCGACGATGCACCCGTAGCCATTTGCACAGGGATGCCCGCCATGAGGAACCACGACGCTGCCGTCACCCGCCGCCTGTCCGATCCGGATTTCCAGGCGTCGCTCGTTACCCGGTGCATCGGCCTGGCCATCGCCATGTCGGCGATCGCCGTCGTCGCTGTCACCCATGACGCCTGGAGCTGGGCCAACCGGGTGCCGCCGCCGCTCTACATCGTGGACGGCAAGAACCTGCCACGCCAGGTCGTCGGCCTCGACAGCCCGATCGTGGACGACACCGAGCTACTGGAGTGGTCGGTCAAGGCGATCCTCGCGGCCTACAACGTGGACTACCTGAACTTCCCCGCGCAGCTGAACGCCGCCAGCCGGCGCTTCACGCTCAACGGCTGGAACACCTTCGCCAACAGCTACACCGGCACCGGCAACTTCGACGAGATGAGGAGGGCTCGCCTGCTCTGCCACGCGCAGTCGCAGCGCGCGGCTGTCATTCACCAGACCAGCTACAAGGAAGGCGCCCTGGCCTACGAGGTCCAGGTGCCGATCATGCAGACCTGCGAGAACGTCAACCAGACCTCGGCCAACAACCTGCTCATCACCGCCTCGGTTCTGCGCATCAACAGCGACGACCACCCGGACGGCCTGGTCGTGAACCAGCTCGTGGCCGCCCCGCATTGATGCAACTCCCGTCCCGCCTCGCCCGCCCTCGGCCGGGCGTCCTCGACGTCCCCATCCCCTGACAGGAGATACTTGTGCGCCACTCGTTCGCCTTGGCCGTCCTTCTCGCTGCGGCGCTGCTGGCCCCGTCCAGTCATGCCCAAACGGGCGGCCCGGTCTTCCCCACCCTGCCGGGCGACGGCGGCGCAGACAATTCTGCGAACGGCGACCCCTCTGCGGAGCGAGCGGCCCGCAACGCGATCCCGTTCAGCGACGACTTGATCCGCGAGCTGGCCCGGCGCTTCAGGATCACCCAGCAAGCAAAGGAAGAGGGCGCCCAAGAGACCGCTGCGCCGGCCAACCGGCGCGTCAATGTCAGCTTCGCCCCGGGCGGAGCCACCCCCATCATCGAGACGGTCAAGGGCTACCCGACGGCGGTCAGCTTCTTCGACAGCACCGGCCAGCCCTGGCCTATCGTGTGGGACACCAACTCCAACTCGGCCGCGGTTGCCAACGGCAGCGGTTGCACGGTGTCCAACGCGGCCGGTGGTGGCCAGAACGGTCCGATCAACGGCTTCCACGTCTGTACCCCCACCAAGGGCAGCAACGTGCTGGAGATCACCCCGATGTCGCTGCGCCCGCGAGGCGGCCTGGTCGTCGCGCTGGAGGGGGCGCCCAAGCCGATCGTGTTCATGATGACGGCCGGACTCGGCCGCTACGATGCCAGCCTCAGCGTCCACCTGGCAGACCGCGGCCCGCACGCCCGGGTGGAGATCATGACCCGGCCGGACACCCCCGACACCGGCGCGCCCTATCTCACGGGCATGCTGGAGGGGGTCCCGCCGGCTGACGCGGTGCCGCTGTCGGTGCTGGGCGTCTCGCCCGAGGGCCTGCGGGCCTGGCGGCTGGGCCGCAACGTCTATCTCCGCACCAGCTACACCCTGCTGTCGCCGGAGTGGACTGCCTCGGAAGCCGAGGCCGGGCTGACCGTTTATGCGGTCCCGGCTACCCCCTGGGTCCTGTTGTCCGTCAATGGCCGCACCGTCTCGGCCGAGCTGAAGGAGTAGCCCCATGTCCGGAGCCTTTTCCAAGCTGGGCGCCCTGCGCGCCCTCCCCTCCAAGTTGCCGTTCAAGCGGCCGTCGCTGGGCCGGTTGAACGCCACCGGCGCCGCCGGCCCACGCCGCCTGATAGTGTTCGCCCTGGCCGGCACGAGCCTGGCCGGGCTGGTGGCGGTCGTGGCCTTCTCCGGCCGGCCACCCGAGTTCCAGTCGCGCGATGCCCGAATGAAGGAGGTGGACCCCCTACCGGGCGGGCTGCACAGCACGCCGGAGCAGGATGCGCTGGCCCGCAAGGCCGATGGCGGGCGGGCGCAGGCGGCGCTGCAGCGTGGGGTCTCCTTTACCCCACCCATGGCCCCGAGCCAGCTTGTGCTGCCTGGCCCGTTGCAGGTCGATCAGCCCGTGCTGCTTGCATCCATTCCGTCACACGGGGAGCCCGTCGCCGTTCCCGCCCCGCGCCCCGCGCCGCCGCCGCTGCCTGCGGCGATGCAGGCAGCCTTCCCAGTGGCGCTTCCGCTCGCTCCGGCTGCCCCCCTGCCCACCGAGCTGCCGCCCCGTCCAATGAAGGTCGCGGCGCCGACGGCGGACCCGGCGGCGCAGCAGGCGTACACCCGGGCGGTGCAGGATCTGTTCCAGCAGTGGGGCGGGCGGGCGCCACGCACGGACGTGATCCTGCCACCCGAGCGCGAGGCGCCGGCGTCCGATGACGTGCCGTCCTCGCGGCCGTCCTCCGCGCCGTCCCGGGTGCGCGATGCCACTTCCCCGCTCCCGGTGTCGTCCCGGTCCGACGCGGCCAACATCCTGGTGCCGGCCGGGCGCATGATCTACGCCCACCCCGTCCTTCAAGTGAGTTCGGATGCGAGCAGCCCGGTGGTGTTGGAGGCCGACACCGGGCCGATTGCCGGCGACCGCATGATCGGCAGCTTCGGCAAGCAGAACGACCGGCTGGTGATCCACATCAACAGCGTCATCCACCACGGCGAGAGCATCGGCGCGGAGGGCTTGGTGATCGCGCCCGACACGATGGAGGCGGGCGTCGCCTCCGGGGTGGACCAGCACTATCTGGAGCGGTTCGCCCTGCCGGCGGCGGCTGCGTTCGTGGCGGGGCTGGGCCAGGCCATCGCTCAGACGTCCAACAGCGTGGCGGTGCTCAGCCCCCTCGGTGGCGCCACCACTTCCACCAACCTCAACATCCGCCAGCAGCTTGGCGTCGGAGCAGGCGCCGCAGCGGCGCAGCTTGGCAGCGTCCTCAACCAGTCCGCGCCCAAGGGACCGACCATCTCCCTCGACGCGAACGTCGCCGTGGGTGTCATGTTCCTGACCAACGTCACGTCGCACGGTACCCCGTGATGCAGCCCTGTCCGACACCCTTCGGACAGGTGACACCAGGGCCGGGATTACCATTTATGTGGGCTTGCTGGGCGCTTGCGTCCTCATGTCATAGTTTTCACGACTGAGGAGCCTGCGACGTTCCTGCCGTTTTACATCATTGGCATCTCACCGGGCGCTGGCTGCAATCGAGGCGGCACTTGCGATGGCTGCCATCGCATGCGCTGCAACCCATCATCTTCGTCCGTGTCGGACCTGGACGACATTCACTCTTTCTAAAGCGAACGACGGTCCCCTCTCAGGTCGTTAAGCCAATAACCTGACCCGTTCGCAAACTCCTTGCCGATGCTGCCGGTTGCAAGGAGGCTTCCATGGACACGCACATCACCGCCCACCACACGGTCGAGCCGGACGACGCCGCCCTCGACGCGCCGCTGAGCGCCCGCCTCCCCGGCGAGCCCTGCGGCCCATCGCTGCATGACGCTGCCCCCGGCGATCCCGCCGCCATTGATGCCTCTGGGCCAGCCCCGCAGCCCCTGCCGCCGAAGCCGCGCAAGCGGCGGGGACACCTGCTGCTGGGAACCGCGCTGACCGTGCTTGCAGCCGGCGGGGCAGTCGCCTTCGCGGCTTCCCCCTACAACACCCTGTATCCGCTGCCGGGCCTGTCGGCGCAGGTCCACCGGCTCCTGGCCTCGGCCGGCACCCTGGCCCCAGAGGTGCGCGAGGAGGTCCGGACTGTCGCAGCCGCTGCCGGCATCTCCCGACCCAAGCCGCTGGCGCCATCGGCCGCGCTCGCCAGCGTGCAGCTTCCGCCGCCGCCGCCTGCTGCCGTCCGTGAGAAGTATGTCCCCGCGCCAAGGGACCAGCAGGTCCGTGACCTGCTGGCGCTGCACCCTGCTGCCGCCAGCGGTGCCGCTGCGGGCAAGCCTGCCGCTGCCGGTCCCCGCGACCCCACGACGCCGGCCACCGCGGCACGCGACACATCCTCCCCTTCGGGCGCACTCATCCCGTCCGCCCCGCTCAAGACGGAAGTGCCGCACCCGGCGCCGGTTGAGCCAGCCCTGCCGCCTGACGGCCCAGCCACCGAGTTGGCCATGGAGCCGGGGAGCGTGGTGCCTCGTGCGGGAGCCGCTCGCCCAGCCACCACGCCAGTCCGCACCGCCGCGGCAGGCTCCCTGCCCCAGCCGCCAGCTGCGCCGCCTGACGTGACCAGGCAGGTGCTGGCCTCGGCCGTGCCCCTGCCCCTGCCGGTCCCGCCCCCGCCGGTGGTCGAGCCTACGTGGACTGGCGCAGGCGGCCATTACCAGAAGCTCGCCGAGCTGAATGGCGCCACGCCTCCCTCCCCGGTAGCCCCTGCCACCGCCCCGGCAAGCCTGGTCCCTCAGCAGGTCGGTGCAGGAGCCACGCCCAGCTCCGTCCAGCCCTCGGATGTCGTAGCCCAGGCCGAGGCCGTGCGGCCTGGGCCACTGACCCCGCAGGACCAGGTGCAGGTGCTGAACATGGTCGCCGAGATGGCCCACATGGTCCACGACCTCAAAGCCCAGGATGCCCAACTCCGCGCCGACCTGCGCAAGGCGTCTGCCAGTGCCACTGCGCGGCTGGACGACTTCGAGCGCCGGCTGTCCATGTCCGAGGCCCGCCGGGCGATGTCTGCCGCCGCGGCTCCTGGCGAGGCCACGCCCTCTGCTCCCGAGCCGGCCGCCCCGGCTGTCGTGCTGCCCATCGTTGCCCGTCCCGCCCCGTTCACCGTGACGCCCTCCTTGTCTGGCGCCGGGACCGCAGTGTCTCGGCGCTACCGGGTGCAAGCAGCTTCCCCGGGCCTGGCGCTGCTGGCCGAGGTGGACCGCGGCGGCGGTGAGGGGGCGCAGCTGCAGGTCGCGGTCGGCGACACCCTGCCCGACCTGGGCCGGGTGAAATCCATTGCCCAGAAGGGCACCGCCTGGGTCGTCACCGCCGAGCGCGGCTCCGTTCAGTAGCGGCCGGGAGATCCCCACGTGCAAGGACTGGTCAACTTCTCGACGGCGATCGCCGACGGCATCGCCGTCATGCTGCCGGCGTTTTGCTACATCGCCGCCTGCTGCTGCTTCACCTTCGCCGTGTGGACGCTGTGGACCTTCGCCGAGCCGCACCGGCGCCATCACCACCACTGGGTCCGCCCGTGGGTGCCCTTCATCTCGCTGGTGCTGTGCGGCGTGTTCGCCAGCTTCCCGAAGTTCCTCACCATGGCCAACGTCAGCGTCGGCACCAGCATGGCGGTCCAGATCGGCTCCTACACGGCGACGACGCCCGGCAGCGCCGCCAGCCTGCTCGGCGCGACGCCGACCGCGACAGTGATCAACGTCGTCGCCCTGTTCCAATACTTCTTCGAGGCGTTCGGCGCCGCCTGCGTGTTCCTCGCCATCCTGCGCTGGCGGTCCATCGTCAACGGCCGCGCCGAGGGCTCGCCCACGGCCTGCGGCGTGCAGCTCACCTTCGGCGTGCTGTGCATCAACATCCTGACCGTCGCCCAGGGCGTCGTCGCCCTGTTCACGACCGGCGGCTGAATTTCTTTTCTGCCGGGTGGAACGGACGGCCCGTTCGCAAGCCGCCCGGCGATCCTGAGGTCCGAGGGGCTGATCCCTCGACCACAGGAGTAGCAAGAGTGAACCTCACCATTCTCAACAGGCACGTCCCGGGCCGCGCCGTGCCGCGCGCGCTCCGGTTCGTGCAGATGCGGGGTCGGCTGCTGGCCGGCGCCGCCGGCGTCCTCGCGGCTGGCTTCGGCTTCGCTGGCCAGGCTCTGGCCCAGGCCGCCTCGCCCACGGGCGGGCTCGGCGACCAGGTCAAGATCATGTCGAGCGAAGGCTTGAACGCCGGCAGCACGGTGTTCGGCATGACCTGCTACCTGGCCGCCGCTGTCTGCTTCTTTTTCGGGGTCTGGGCGGCCTGGCAGAGCCGCCAGCCGCAGAACCGGGAGACCGGCTTCGTCGGCCGGGCCATGGCCGGGCTGGCGCTATGCGGTCTGTTCGCCACTGGCGGCGTGTGGATCAACAAGGCGGCGATCACTGCCACCGGCGCTGCCGCCACCATCAGCACCACCCCGGGCATGGTCACCTTCGGCCCCTGACCTGTCCACTGCCGCCGGCTCCTGGCTCGCTCCGCCAGGCGCCGGCGGCAGCCTCCTTCCACGCACCGCGAAGGACACCTGCCATGCAGGCCACACCATCCATCGAGACCCCACCGGCCTGCCAGACATCGGATCGCTCCCCCCGAATGGCGGCAGGAGCGCTGTTCCTGGCACCCGTCGTCTTCGGCGGCGCTGCAGCTGCCTCGCTTCTCGGCCGCCCCACGTTCGAGGACGCCCCCTGGGGGTTCCTTCTCGGCCGCTCCGGCTTCGAGGATTTTGCCGGGGTGTTCTGCGCCGGCGCCGTCCCCGGCCTACTCTTCATCCTACTGCTTTGGTCCGCCCGGCCGCATCGGTTCCCGCGTCCAGTACGCCAGCTCTTCGTAGCCGTCACCCTGCTTTGCGCGGCCCTAGCCGCCGCCCTGCCGCTCGCATTCTGCGTCACCTGACATGGCCCTTCTGCCCCTTACGCTTGATGCCGAGGTGCTGGACCACCTGGGGCCTGAGCCGGATATGGCACACCAACCGGATGCCGCGCTGGCCTCCCACTCCTGCCAGTTCTGCGGCATTCGGTCGGGCGCGTGGGGTTTTCCGACCGGGATGCCGGTGGCCGCTGCCTGCCCGCTGTGCCATCTGGCGCAGCACCTGGAGCGGCCCCGCATCGACCAGGAGGCGCTCCTGGTCTGGCTGCCGGAGGTGAGCCAGCCTGCCCTGAACACCCTGATGCGGGAGGTCCACCTGGTCCGCCTTGCCGTAGGCGACAGCCTGGTCCACGGCGACCCGCCCCGCCCACACAAGGCCAGTGCGGATTCCAGCGCCAGCCGAGCGGCGGCCTACCATGCCGGCACGGCCATTGCGGCCCGTGCCGCCACGGCCGCCGAGCGCCTCGGCACGCACCTGCCGTCGGAGCTGGCGGCCACCCTGCAGCAGCTCTCCCCGGCAGCCCGGCCTCGCCTGGCACCCCTGCTGGGCGGCCTGCGCGTCATGCCGCTGGGCTGCTTCTACCGCGATGGCAAGGACGTCTATCCGGCCATCGTCGCGGCCTGGCGCGGGATGTCGCGTCCTGGTG
>JAABUT010002222.1_pt1 | contig 19301 bp, 19 predicted proteins | sample 5559281 | NCBI WGS metagenome assembly JAABUT01 (sample SAMN10711880, study PRJNA513359) | rock metagenome | isolation source: Antarctica rocks | place: Antarctica: Victoria Land, Ricker Hills nord | collected 2016-01-04
GGATCAGTCTGAACAGCGAGTGAACGGCGTTATCAATGTTGGTCACACTTTAGATCAGACACATCCAGTCTGGTCTCCTCTTGATACGACGATCTATGAGGCCTATCTAAGTGATCCCACTGGGAGGGCGAACTTACGCGGTATGCTGACGGGAGATATTGTAGCGATTATTTTCACGGTGAGGAACAACCTTTCTCATGGTGGGAAGGTCGCCGACGATAGAGATGACGAGGAAGTTGTTGAAAAAGCGATCCCGCTTTTGAGAATGATTGTGCAGGGTTTTCTGATTCCGTTCCCAGACGATAATTGAGCGCAATCCAGATGAACAACAGAGTTTTACCCGTCAATACATTGTCGGGTCGGTCAGCGCGGTTTCCCTTGCTATCACTGCATCCGCTAGCCAACGATTCGTGGCACGCGGGGAGCGGAGACGGATGAGGGTGCAGTGCGCGTGCTCCGGCGCGCTGAAGAGGGCGGCGAACTCGCGCCGCCGCTTGTAGTGCATCTTCAGTATCCAGACGACGAGCGAGTCGCGGCCAAAGAGCGCGCCGCGCCACGTCTCCCGGTTGCCGTTCCAGAGTTCTTCATGCCGGATGATCCGTCGCACAGTGCGCGGGACAATGCGCCAGAGCGGGATGATAATCGGATAATCAAGCCAGACGACAGTCTCCGCTTGCCCGATCGTCAGATCACGCACGGCGGCATAATTACCATCCACCACCCAGCCGTCGCCACTTAGCGCGTCCGCCGTGTGCGCGTGGAACTCCTCGTTCGGCAGATAGACCCAATTCGGGCCGTGCACGATGCCATCGAGTTCGACTGTGCGGCACGCCGAGTAGCCGCGCCAGTTGCTTCGCGAGCGTCGATTTCCCCGACGCCGTCATGCCGATCACCGCGATGCGGCGACCGAGCACTGGACGAACTTCCGTCACTGCGGATTCTGGAGAAGATGTCATGCGGGAATACCTCATTTGGTAGCGCAAGCTTTCCAGCCTGCGAGAGAGGCGCAGGGACGCAGGCTGGAAAGCCTGCGCTACCGGGCTTATGACTCCCCAATTGCGTCGCGGAGGTGGAGCGTTTCGACGGCGCGCCCGGCGCGGTCGAGCGTGATGGCGACGACATCGATGCGGACGAAACGGTCGGCGTGTTCCGGGTGGGCGTCGATGAAAGCGGCGACGGCGTGGAGGAGGCGCTTCGTCTTCGTGCCAATGACCGACTCCGCCGCCGTGCCATGCCCCGCCTCGGTGCGCACACGAACCTCGGCGCAGACCAAAATTTCACCGTCGAGGGCGACGAGATCAAGCTCGCCGCCCCGGCAGTGCCAGTTGCGCGCGATGATCCGGCACCCCGCATTCTCGAGCAACAGCGCGGCGATCCGCTCGCCGCTCGCGCCGACCGCCGCGTTCCGTGTGGGAGATTTGCTCACCGCGCCGCGATGCCGCTGACGCCCATCGCGGGCGCGTCCATCGTCTCGGCGGAGAGCGGGTACGTGCGCATGGCGACAGCGGCGGCGTGGACGGGCGCGAAGCGGTAGCGGTGCACAGGCGAGGGGCCGTGCTCGCGGAGGGCGGCGCGATGGACGGCGGTGCCGTACCCCTTGTGTCGACCGAACGCATAGCCGGGGTACACGGCGTCCAGCGCCGCCATGTGCGCGTCCCGCTCCACCTTCGCGACGATGCTCGCCGCCGCAATCGAGAGGCTCGTCGCGTCCCCGCGCGCGAAGGCCCGCTGCGGGATGCGAACATCCGGCAGGCGCACCCAGTCGAGCAGGAGGTAGCCGGGCGTCCACGGCAACGCCTCCACCGCGCGGCGCATCGCCAGCCGGTTGCCGACTGTCAGGCCGTAGCGATCTAGTTCGTCCGGCGTGACGGAGCCGATGCCGATGCCGCTCGCGACCGCGCGGATCGTCGCGGCGAGCAGCGTCCGCTCATCCGGCGCGCACGTCTTCGAGTCGCGCACATCGGTCAGCCGCGCGAGCAGTTCCTCCGCGAGCGGCGCGGAGAAGACGGGTGGCAGGACGACCGCCGCCGCGACGAGCGGCCCCGCCCACGCACCCCGCCCGACCTCATCGACGCCCGCGATCGGGCCGTGACCGTCGCGCGTCAGATGCAACTCTTCATCCAACGTGGGGAGTACCCGTATCGCGCGGCGTGGCATCGTCCCCTCCCTTAATCTCCTCATCGCGTGCCGATTATGTACGTACACTGTGGATAGTAGCACATCTGCGGAGCAAAAGGTAGATGTCGGGAGGGAGAATTGAACCGCGAAGGCGCGAAGGACACGAAGGGGAGAGGAGGAGAGAAGAAGATTCTCTATTTCTCTTTCCCCTTCGCGCTCTTCGCGCCTTCGCAGTTCAAAAAGACCGGCCCATAGTGCGGGCCGATCCATGAGCGAGACGAGATTAGGTGACGCTTAGTCCGCGCCGGTGCTCGCGGTCTGCACCGCTGCGACCTTGCCGACGGGGTGCTGCTCGCGGCGCTCCTTGAGGCGGGCCTTCTTACCCGTCAGGTTGCGCAGATAATAGAGCTGCTGGCGGCGGACATTCGCGCGGCGGACAACTTCCAATTTGTCCACGCGCGGCGAATGGAGCAGAAAGGTGCGCTCCACGCCGATGCTGTTCGCCCCGATGCGGCGGATCGTGTACGTCTCGTTAATGCCACCACCCCGGCGGCTAATGACGACACCCTCGAAGAGTTGAATACGCTCGCGCGTACCCTCGACAACCTTCACGCTCGCCCGCACGGTGTCACCGGTGCGGAAGACAGGGATGTCGGTGCGGAGAAACTTCTCACCAACGCTTTGAACTAACGGATGCATCGCCTTTGCCTCGCTCTATCTCGTTGTTCATTGTCCACACGCACGTCACACAAAGTTTGTGCCCCTGCGGGCGCGACGAGTACTGTACCATACCCGCGTCAATCCGTGCAACCGTCGCCATACGGCAATTATCCGCCCCATCCCTCAGCCCGCTCCGGCACCGCGCGGGATTGGCTCCCCTTCCCCATTGTCTTTATTCGTTCACGTCCCAAAACCCTTCCAGTGGCACACCGAGGCCATCGGCGAGGCGGTTCACGTATGCGAAGTACCCCGTGATCTGGTTGATGTCGAGAATTTCCGGCTCGGTGAACCCGGCGATTGTCAGGGCGTTCACATCATCGCGCGTCACCTCCCACGGGGCACGTGTCAGTTTCTCCGCGTAGGCGAGCATCGCGATTTGCTTCGGCGTCAGGTCCGCTTGCCGCCAGTCGGCGCTCAGGTGCGCGACGAGCGCGGGGTTCTTCGTCAACCAGAGCAGACCTGCCCCGTGGTGGGTCAGTCAGTATCGGCAGCGGTTGAATGCGGAGACGACCACGCCGATCATCTCGCGCTCCGGGCGGCGGATGCTCGATGGGCCGTACATCATCGTGTGGTAGAGCGTGTGATGGGCGTGGAGCGTCGCGGGGCGCTGCCCGTGGATGCGGAGGATGTTGTCCACTCCGCCCGTTTGCGGGTCGCGCAATTGGTCGTACTGCGCCTTCAGGTCGCCCGCCGCCTCATCCTCCGTCACCATGTGAATCCATGCGTCCCGTTCGGTCATACGGCCTCCCCTGCGGCGTGGCGAGCGGCGGCAATCGCGGCGTCGTAATCCGGCTCGCGCATCTGGTCCGCGACGTACTCCGCATAGGCGACGCGCCCCGTGCCGTCGATGACGAAGACGGCGCGCTGCAACAGCTGCCACTCCTTGATGAGCACGCCGTACTCCCGCCCGAATTGCTCGTCCCGGTGCGCGGAGAGGGCCAGATGCGCGACGTGCTCCGCGCCCTGCCAGCGCGCCTGCGCGAACGGCAGATCCATGCTGACGGTGTAGACGCGCGCATTTTCCGGCAGGTCCGCCCGCAGCCCCTCCCAGCGGTGCGTCTCCACATGGCAGACGGGCGTGTCGAGCGAGTTGATGACCGTGAGGAGGCGCACACTCCCCGCCGAGTCCGCCAGCCGGACGGTCCGCATCGCTGCGCCATCGAAGGAGTCGAGCGCGAAATCGGGCGCGCGGTCGCCGGGGCGCAACCGCTTCCCGACAACCGTCAACTGCTCATCGAGTTCATACGCCTCGCCGGTGCGTTCTTCCATCGGATTACTCCTCTCGTTCATCATCCATCGTTACAGCGCGCGCGCGATCTCCCGCCGCGCGGTCGCGAGGGCATGCCAGACGCGGTTCCGCTCCCGCACGAGCCGGGTGCGAAGGAACCCCGCCGCGTCACTCGCCGGGTCCATCGTGGCGAGGTCCGCGACGGGCGCGAGGCCCGGCAGCGGCGGATTTTCGAGCGCGAGATCGACGCCATACGGCCCCGCGAGGGTGTAGTTCACCGGGATGAGCGCGTGCGCCACCCCCATCAAAGCAACGTTGAGCCGTTCAACGCGCGCCGGGTCATCCGCGCCGGAGGCAACCGCCGCGTTCAACCGCTCCACCGCCGCACCGAGCGCGTCCAACTCCACGCGCACCGCGCCGAGGTCGAACGCCGCCCCGGCGCTTTGCTGGAGCGCCTGCAACCGGTCACGCAGTTCAGCCACGGTCTCGGCATAGTTGAAGGGGAGCAGCGGCGCGGTGCAGAGCCGCCAGCACATCAGCAGGTAGACTTGCGTGTCGCGGACGAAGTTCACGCCGTCGATCTTGTCGAGCGTGTCGTCCGGCGTGTGCCACCACCATCCCAGCCCGCCCCCCGGTTGCGCCGCGAGGCCACTGAGGACGGACGGGACGCCAACGCCGGTGAACGACTGGTCGCTGTTGCGCGCCATCCGGCGGTAGCGCAGTTCCTGCCCCGCCACGTCGCGGATCGGCCCCGCCGCGCACTGCCACGTCTCCGCCATGCACCCCGCGCCCGTGAGGTCGCTCGCGCCCATACCGCCCGTCGATTCCGCGTTGACGTGGCAGACGCACCGCTCGTGCAAGTCCGCCCAGAAATGGTCGGCGTACCACGCGGACGCGCCGTACCGGGCGTGCGAGTGCCCGGACCAGAATGCGAGCCGCAATCCGCGCCGAAGTTCGCCCCGGCGCTCACCGAAGATGCGCCCGATTTCCAGCATCGTCGCGTTCGCGCTCGCGTTGTCCATCGCACCGTAATGCCACGAATCGACGTGCCCGCTCAGGAGGACGAAGCGATCCTCCTGCGTGCCGGGAATCTCGGCGGTAAGCGTCGGGATGGGCCGCCACCCAGTTTCAACCTCCGTCTGGAGCCGCACGCGCACCGGGCCACGCGCCAGCATTTCCTTCAGTGCGTCCCCATCCTCGCGACGGACCGAGACAGCGACGACCTGCGGCAGGTGGGGCGCGGTTTCCGGCGTCGGCGTGCCCCAGACGGGCGAGATAATCATCTCGTGCAGTCCCTCGGGGTTGGCGCAGATCATCCCCGCCGCCCCGGCATTATTGGCGGCGTGCGCGACGGCGGGCATCGCCAGCCCATCGACCAGCACAATCGCGCCGCGCGCATTGACGCCCGCGTAGTCCGCCGCCGTCCCCTTGTTGACGGGGACGAGCGGCGCGGTCAGTCCCTCCGGCCCCGTCGCCAGCGAGAAGGAGTGCGTGATGCACGCGATCCCCCGCCCCTCCGGCAATACGACCGCGAGCGACGCCGCGCCCGGCAAACTGACGTACGCATCGACCGCGTACTGCTGCACCGCCATGCCATACGCGCGACACTGCTCCGCGATGTACGCGAACGCCTCCGCCTCATCCGCGCTGCCGGAGAGGCGCACGCCCTTTGCGATCTCCGTGTTGTGCCGCGTGAGATTGTCCAGAGAAACCGCATCCCGAAGCGCCTGCTCGCTCACACCCATGCTCATCGCTCCCTTCACGAGTTCAGGACTGAGGACTGAGGACTGAGGACTGAGTATACAAGGAACACGATGACCTGGTGGCACGAACGCCCGCGCCCGCTCAGTCCTCAGTCCTCAGTCCTTCCCCACCGCACGGGTGAAGAGGACAACGCCGTACCGTTCCTGATCGGTGATGGTGAGGCCCGCGCCCGCGTAGAGCGCGTTCGTCTCCGCCACGGGCGGGAAGATGATACCGGAACTGGCGCGGAGGGCGCGCTGCACCATGCGGCCCGCGCGCGTCCTCCCACCGAGGATGCTCATACAGACGAAGCAGCCGCCCGGCTTCAGCACGCGGCGCACCTCGGCGAGCGCCTGTGATTGCTCCCCCATCTCGTTGAAGGTGCCGCCATTGACGACGCCATCGACGCTCCCATCCGGCACCGGCAGCGCCTGCGCCCGCGCCCGCAGGAGGTCAATCGTCGTGTACCCCTTCGCCTGCACGAGTTCCCGCGCGCGGTGGAGCATCGGCAGTGAGATGTCGAGCGCGAGGATCGTCCCCGTCGCCGCGCTCTCGCGCAGTTGCGCGGCGATGTTGCGCGCGTACAACCCGTGCGACGTGCCAACATCGATGAAGACGCCGCCGCGCTCCGGCCGCAGCCACCGGTTGATAAGCGCGGTCTCCCGCCCCACCGGGAAGCCCTCACCGGCGAGCGCGGAGAGCGAGCGCACGCGCCAGACCTGCTCGTAGAACCGCGCGGTCGGCCAGACGAGGTTCGACCGCTGCGCCGGGGTGAGCGGGATCGACTCCGGCAGCAGGTCGAGGATGCCGTCGCGGATCGGGTAGCACCCACCATCCGTCGCGCACGCTGTCCCCGTGACGATCTCGCCGCGCTGCTGCGCCCGGCTCTCCGTCAGTGAGAGCGACGACCCGTTCGGCGCGTCCGGCGCGCGCAGGAGCGCGAGCGTGCTGGGGTGCATGATTCCTCCTCAGGAGATAGAAGCCAGAAAAGATAGAAGCCAGAAACCAGAAAGACGTGTCGCTCCTCTTTCCCTGTCACTCCAATATCTAGCCTCCGGTTTCCGGTTTCCGGTTCTGGCTTCTGGTTTCTTCCCCTACCAGGCAATGCTATCCGCCCCGAAGACGTGCTCGTACATCGGGGCGCTGGCGATGAGGGCGCTGAGGGCATCGGCGGGGACGGATTGGTAGCGTTCCGCCGCGTCGAGCATCTTCGGGATCACCGTCACGTCCGCCGAGGAGCAGAGTGTGTGGATCGGTTGCGCTGCGTTGAACGCAACCGCGCGATCAATCGTCTCCTGATCGGTCAGCGGCTCATACCACGGCGTCGTCGGGGGGCGCTCCCGCCCGTTCCACGGTGCTTTCGCCAGCGTCTTGATGATGTGAATGCCGACGTCCTGCTGCTGACAGAGCGCGAGCAACGCCTCGTAATCCCGCCGATACTCCGGCACGTTGGTGTACAGCACGAAGTTCAGGGGAAACATCACCGTGTCGAAGGGGAAGCGGCGGAGCGCCTCCGCGTGGACTTTCGGCGCGTCGAGGCCGTGCCCCGTGATGCCGATGTACTTGAACAAGCCCGCATCCCGCGCCTCCACGACCGACTCCACCGCGCCGCCCGGCCCGAGGCACTGCTCCAGTTTCTCCATCGTGCCGACGGAGTGGAACTGGAAGAGGTCGAACGTCTCCACGCCGAGCCGCTCCAGCGAGGCGTGGATCGACCGTTGCGCGCCGTCCTTCGTGCGCTCGGTCGTCTTGCAGCCGAGGAAAATCTGGTCGCGAATTTCCTTCATCCACGGCGCGAGGCGCAGTTCGGCGTCGCCGTATGTCGGGGCGACATCGAAGTGGTTGACGCCGTGGTCGAGGGCGTCCTTGATCGCGACATCCGCGATCTCTTGCGACACCTTCCCAATCGCCGCGCCGCCGAACGCCACGATCGTGCTCATGTGGCCCGTCCGGCCCAGTCGCCGCTTCTCCATCGCGCTGCTCCTTCACTGTGCGCCATCCATCCCATCCGCTGGAGTGTACCACCGCCCCGCAGTGATACACTCTGGGGAAGAGATTTGAACCGCGAAGGCACGAAGGACGCGAAGAGGGGAAGAGAAAAACAATAAATATCTTCTTCTCTTCTCTCCTTCGGCGTCCTTCCGGGTGCCCTCTGGGCAGTATTCGCGGTTCAGAAAGGTTTCCCATGCCAGTTACTGCTGAACCGGACACGATTTTTGCGCGGCTGCATGGGCGGTATCCGCAGACGGTGGCAGCGTTTGGGGCGATGCCCGATGGGGAACGGTCGCTCGCGGCGGTGGAACGACTCGATCAGCGGTTCGCGGCGGTCGTGCGCGGCACGGCAGATAGCGAAATCGTCATCCCCTGCGACGTGCTCCCGGCGACGACGCACGGCGCGTATGACGTGCTCTACGTCGGCGGCGTGCTCGGATTGATTAACGCGACCGCGCTGGCGGCGGGGGCGGCGCGCGACGGAGAGCGCCTCCGCATCGCGCTGCTCGACGAGGGGCGGGCGGGCGACGCGCACCGCGAGTGGAACATCTCGCTCGCGGAACTGGCGGAACTCGTCCGCGCCGACGTGGCGACGTGGGACGATCTCGCGGGGATCGTCGCGAATCCCTACCGGAGCGGCATCGTCCGCTTCCATGCCGAGACGATCGACGTGCCCGCCGCGCCGGTGGAGACGACGGAGGTACTCGATGTGGCGGTCCGTGCGGACGCGCTCCTCGACCACTGCCGCCGCCGATTCGTCGCCCTCGGCGGGGCGATCCATGAGGGGCGGCGCTTCCTCCGCTGCCACCAGCGGACGCGGGGCCGCGCCGGGTCCGTGGTCGAGGTGGAGGGGCCGGACGGCGTCGAGCGGTACGCGGCGCGGCTCGTTGTGGACGCGATGGGCACGATCTCGCCGATTGCCTGGGCGATCAACGCGGGCGGCGCGTTGCAGGGCGTCTGCCCGACCGCCGGGACGACCGCGCGCGGCTTCCGGCGCGGCAGCGGCCCGCAGGAGGTGGACCCCGCGACCGGCGAGGTGCTTATCACCATCGCGGACGTGCAGGACGGGCGGCAACTGATCTGGGAGGGATTCCCGGCGGGCGAGGATGAGTACACCATCTATCTCTTTTACTACGACCGCATCGACCCGGCCCAGCCGCAGGCGCTGCTCGACCTCTTCGAGCGGTACTTCACCCTGCTGCCGACGTACAAGGCGGCGGGGCCGGAGTTCGCGCACCTGAAGCCCGTCTACGGCTTCATCCCCGCGCGGTATCACGATACGCGGCGGGGCACGGGCGCATCGCGCGGGATCGTCTCGATTGGCGACGCGGCGGCGCAGCAGTCACCCCTCACCTTCTGCGGCTTCGGTTCGCACACGCGCAACCTCCGGCGCATCACCGAGACGTTGCGCTACTGCCTCCGACATGATTTGCTCGAGGCGCACCACCTGCGGCACGCGGGCGCGCATCAGGCGAACATGGCGCCGCTCTGGGGCCTCTCGCGCATGATGGCGCACCGCGAGGGGGGCGACCCCGCCGCCGTCAACCGCGTGATGAATGCCTTCCTTGCAACCCTGAACGACCTCGGTGAGGCGACGACCCGCCGCTTCCTACGCGACAACCCGTCGTGGCGGGAGTACACAGCGATGATGCTCGCCACGGTGCGCCACCACCCGTGGGTGTTGCTCGCGCTCCGCCGCGTGCTCGGCACGCGCGGGCTGCTCCAGTGGTTCGGGGATTACGGGCGGTTCGGGCTGCTCGCGCTTGGTCGCGCCGCAATCGGCGACCCGCTCCACGGCGGGCGGGCGCGGATCGCGGCGGCGGTTGGGAAACGCGCCCCCGCCGCTGGCCTCGCCCTCCGCGCCCGCCAGTGGGAGTGGCGCTCGATGCACGGCGTGACTGAGCCAACGGGCGCGCCGCCCAACTTCCCCTACATAGCGACACAACACGAAAACACTTGAACCGCAGAGGCGCAGAGAAAACGCAGAGAACGCAGAGGAGGGAAGAAGAAAAGCAATCTTCTTTGCGTCCTCTGCGTCTTTGCGTTCTCTGCGTCAATCCGGTTTGGTCTCTCGACGGTTTGGTTTGGTTACCGCTCGCCGTGCGTCAGGCGGAACGTCACCGTGCCTTGGGCAAGGTTATCGTGGCGTTCGATCGTTGCGGCTGGTGGCGCTTGCGTCGCGGGGGTAGGTATCTCAATGGAGCCGCCCGCCGCCTGGAGGATGGCGGTGAAGTCGGCGCGGAGGTGATCGTATTCCCGTTGCAGCATCCGAAGAAAATCCGCGAGGGCTTCGCTCTCCTCCCGGAGCATCGTCAGTTCATCGTCGAGTGACACGCCTTGCTCCTGATCAGAATGTGCCGGGCCAGAGCATATATTTTGCTCTCTACGTTATGCTTATCCGCGCCGATTTTGGATCACCCCGGTAGCCCAGAATCCGCGCGAGGCGTGGTACGATTGTTCGAGCATCGAACGATCATGAGAACACGAACACTGACGAATGGAAAGCAGGGGTGCGATGGCGACGGCAACGGGCACGGTGCGGGCGGGCAGCAGCGGCTTCCACAATCTGACGCGCAGGCAAATTATCGGCACGATGACTGGCGTCATGCTCACCCTGCTGCTCGCCGCGCTGGACCAGACGATCGTCGGCACGGCAATGCCAAACATCATCGCGCAGTTGAACGGCTTCGACCGGTACGCCTGGGTGACGACGGCCTACCTGCTCACCTCGACGGCGGCGGTGCCGATCTTCGGCAAGCTCTCCGACATCTACGGGCGCAAGTGGTTCTATCTCGGCGGCGCGGTACTCTTTGTTCTCACCTCCGCGCTCTGCGGGGCGGCGGGCAGCATCCCCGGCGTCCCCGGCGACGGCATGACGCAGTTAATCATCTTCCGCGGCATGCAAGGGGTGGGTGCCGGCATCATCATGGCGATCACCTTCACGATCATCGGCGACATCTTCCCCCCCGCCGTGCGCGGCAAGTATCAGGGGCTGTTGAGCGCGGTCTGGGGGATGTCCTCCGTCTTCGGGCCGACGCTCGGCGGCTGGATCACGGACCATTACTCGTGGCGGTGGATCTTCTACATCAACCTGCCCGTCGGCATCCTCGCGACCGCCGCGCTCTTTTTCGCCTTCCCCTACTTCCGGCCCGAGGGCGTGAGGCGGGTGATCGACTTCGTCGGCGTCGCAACGCTGCTCGCCGGGCTGGTGCCGCTCCTGCTCGCCCTGACGTGGGCAACGGACTACGGCTGGGGGTCGGCGCGGGTGATCGGGCTGTTCGCCGTCGCGGTCGTGATGCTCGGCGCGTTCGTCTTTGCGGAGACGCGCGCCATCGAGCCGATCCTGCCGCTCGCGCTCTTCCGCAACCCGATCATCTCGATCTCGACCGCCACCGTCTTCCTCAACGGCATGGCGATGTTCGGCTCGATCCTCTTCATCCCCCTCTTCATGCAGACCGTCATCGGCGTCTCGGCGACGCAATCCGGCTCACTGCTGACGCCGATGATGGTGATGTGGTCCGTCGGCAGCATCTGCGCGGGGCAATTCGTCGCGCGGATGGGCAAGTACAAGGTGGTCGCCCTCGTCGGCCTCGCGCTGATGACGGTCGGCCTCTCCTTCCTCGCGCGCATGGACGCGGGGACAACGCGGCTCGCCATCGTCGGCTTCATGCTGCTGATTGGCGCGGGCATGGGCCTGACGATGCCGATCTTCACGCTGATCGTGCAGAACGCGGCGGCGCAGCGGCAGATTGGCGCGGCGACGGCGACGGTGCAGTTCTTCCGGCAGATCGGCGGCACCGTCGGTGCGGCGGTCTTCGGCTCGATCATGCTCAGCCGTTACCGCGATCAGTTCGACCGCGCGGTCCCGCCGGGCACGCCCGCCGCCGCGCTGACGGCGTTCAAGAACCCGCTCCAACTGGCCCAGGTCCTGCCGCGCCTGCGGGAGCAGTTCGCCGCCTTCCCGAACGGCCAGCAACTCCTGCAAACCCTGCTCGACAACACGAAGGACGCGCTCGTCCACGCCATCACCGGCGTCTTCCTCATCAGCATGTTCCTCTCGATTGTCGCCCTCGTGCTGAACTTCTGGCTGAAGGAAATCCCGCTCCGCACCTCCTTCGCGCTGCCGGAAACGCCGGTGGCCCAGGCCGCCGTGGCATCGAGCGAAACACCCCTCGGCGCTCCCGCCCTCAGCAGCAGCGTCAGCACCGGGCAGGGGGATGATTAGAACTGAGGACTGAGAAGGGAATCGAACCGCTCAGTCCTCAGTCCTCAGTCCTCAGTCCTCGTTCCTAAAGAGAAGGGAGCACGCGCATGACCGAACGAAAGAAGCCGCCACGGTTGCAGGCCGGGATGACCCTCGGCGTTGTCGCGCCGTCCAGCCCCGGCCCGGAGCGGGCGGGGGTCGCGGGGAGCGTCGCGGCGCTGGAGCGGCTCGGATTCCGCGTCGTCTTCGGCCCGCACGTCAACGACCGCCGCGAATACCTCGCGGGGCGGGATGAGGACCGCGCCGACGACCTGCTCGCGATGTTCTTCCGGGACGATGTGGACGCCGTCCTCTGTATGCGCGGCGGCTACGGCGCGATCCGCACCGCGCACGCGCTCGACCGCGACCGGCTCGCGCAACTGGCGAACCGCCCGCCGAAACCGTTCATCGGCTTCTCGGATATCACTATCCTGCACACGGTTTTTGCGAGGGAACTCGGCTGGACGACCTTCTACGGGCCGGGACTGTCGAGTTTCCTGCGGGCGTCGGACTACACCATCGACGCTTTCCGTCATGCCCTGATGGAGACCGAGCCATTCGACATCCCGCCCGACCCGGACGACCCGACGCTGGTGCAGGCGCTCGTGCCGGGTGTCGTGGAGGGCGAATTGGTGGGCGGCTGCCTGCCGCTCCTCACCGCGCTGATGGGCACGCCGTGGGAGCCGGACCTGCGCGGCAAGGTCCTCTTCTTCGAGAATGTGCGCCGCGCCCCGGTCGAGGTGGACCGGATGCTGATGCAACTCCTACTCGCGGGGAAACTCCAGGAGTGCGCGGGCATCGTCATCGGCGAGCACTTCGAGTGCGGCCCGCGCGCGGTGGGCAACACGCTCAGCCTCGAAGAAGTTTTCGATGACCTGCTCCAACCCCTCGGCGTGCCGACAATCGCCTACCTCCCAATCGGCCATGGTCGGCACATCGCCACGCTCCCCATTGGTGCGCGGGTGCGGCTCGACGCGACGAACACGACGCTGCGCATCCTCGAACCAGGAGTTACCTGAGTAACGAGGAGAGAGATGAGCACGGAGGAAACCGGAGGGGAAATGGGCAGTAAGAACTCGTTGCTTGCTACTCCCCCGCCCCCGCCCCCGGCGGTCGTGACGCTCGGGGAGGCGACGATTGACTTCATCGCGACGTGCGTCGGGACGTTCGAGACATTCCCGCCGTTCGTGCCCGCGCCCGGTGGGGCACCAGCGAATGTCGCGGTCGCGCTGGCGCGGCTCGGCGTGTCGGTTGCCTTCATTGGGCGGGTCGGGGATGACCCCTTCGGCCACGCCATCCTTGCCAGTTTCCGCAGCGCGGGTGTGGATGTGAGCGCGGCGCGGGTGACGCGGGAGGCGGACACTGCCCTCGCCTTCGCCACCTTCCCGCAGAAGGGCGAGCGGCAGTTTAACTTCGTCTGGGATCGTTCCGCCGCGATGACGTACAACCCCGATGACCTGCCCGTGGCGCTCATCCAGCGCGCGCGCTGCCTCTACGCCCGCCTCGGTCGCTCCTCCGGTAGCCCGATGGAGCGGACCGCGCTCAAGGCGATGCGCGTGGCGCAAGAGGCGGGGATCGCCGTCGCCTTCGACCCGAACATCCGCCCCACCGCGTGGCACAATGTGCAGGACGCCCGCGACTCCGTCTGGAAAATCTGGGACTACGCGAATGTCATCAAGCTCGCGCAGGAGGACGCCTCCATCATGACCGGGCACGACGACCCGGAGCGCGCCCTCCGCGAACTCTGGCGGCCGCACATGCGCTTTCTCTGCGTCACGGACGGCGCACGCGGCTGCTGGTACACGCAAGACGGTGGTGGGGTGCGCTTCGTCCCCGCGTGGCCCGCCGAGGAAGTGGACGGCACCGGCGCGGGCGATGCCTTCCTCTCTGGCCTGCTCGCGGCCATGCATGGCCGCGACTGGGCGGGGCAACTGGACGACAACGACGTCCGCTTCGCCGCCGCCGTCGCCGCCGTCTGCGTCTCCCGCTGGGGCGCACAAGCCTCCCTCCCCACCCGCGCCGAGGTCGAGGCATTCATGGAAAAAAGGGCGTAGCGTGTGGATGAGAAAGACGTATAATCTCTACTGCTCGCCAAATGGTAAACGATCAACATAGAGATCGTTGATGTTCTTTTTCGTTAAAGCATATTTCGGTGGGCGAGATCGATCATTGGCATTCCGCCCTTGCTTGTTGACACCAAGAGACTTCAGCAATGCTGCATCAATTTGGATAAACAGTATTTCTTTCAACTCAGCCATTGTCTTACAGGAAACGTGCCAGAAAGCCCATGCCTCCAGGCGTGGGATGAAGTGCTACCTGCTGGCTCCCAATCCTTGCCACAACTGGCTGAATCGGTTAGACTATCGGTGGAGAGGTTCTGCATGTTCCGTGTCGCAATCACGGTGCTGCTCCTTCACAACTGAGTGTTGGCGGTTCCTCAGGGAAGTCCTGAGGGTAAAACATTCGACGATTGGAACCAGCCGATCAACGATTGCATGGCAACGGGTATTTGAGATGCCTGTTGCCGGGCTGTATGGGCCAGCCCCGAATCGGATACGTGACCTCGACAGCCGTTGGGGAAGCAAGAACCGGAATCCCACGGCATTCATGCGTGGGAGGCTCAAGAATCCGCTTCGGCTTAGTGCTTGCTCAGAGGAGCCAGTCGAGCATGTTGGGATGTTGGCAAATCTGCCCGATAGACGCAGGCGGAAAGAGTGGTAACCGTCGGTTTCCGGTGCGCATCCGAAGGGATGCTGACAATGCTCGATGCGGTTTCCTGGTCATACACTAAGGAGCCTCCCATGATCTTCAAGTCCCTCACCTCGGGCCGCGCCAACCGCGCCGCATACGGCGACCGTCTGCCCCCCGGCCAGACGCTGACCAACAAGTGGCCGATCCTCCACTATGGCAGCATCCCGCGCTTCGACCAGAAGACGTGGGACTTCACGATCTCGGGCCTGGTGGAGCAGCCCGTCACATGGTCGCACGAGGAGTTCCGCGCCCTGCCGCACGCCGAGATCACGGCGGATATGCACTGCGTCACCCGCTGGAGCACCTTCGACAACCACTGGGAGGGCATCTCCACGAAGGAGGTGCTCGCGCACGTGACGCTCAAGCCGGAGGCGCAATTCGTCCTACTGAAATGTGACGGCGGCTACACGACGAACATGCCGCTCGCCATCTTCGCGGACGACGACTGCCTCTTCGCGTGGCGCAACAACGGGCAGGACATCTCCGCCGCCCACGGCTGGCCGCTGCGCCTCGTCGTCCCGAAGAAGTATGCGTGGAAGAGCGCGAAATGGGTGCGCGGCATCGAGTTCCTGCCGGAAGACCGGCTCGGCTTCTGGGAGCGGTACGGCTACCACAACGATGCCGACCCGTGGAAGGAAGAGCGGTTCGCGTAAGGTCAGTGGCCGATCATTGCTGATCGATTGGCCTCCCGTACGCCGTGACTCTTGACGCCACACGATGTGCGAGAGTTCGCGCCATCACGCCGACGGGAATTCTGAGGCGACACGCGCATCGCGCGACCGTGACACCGGCGCGTCACCGCCCGGCGCGCGCAGATCGCGGAACGCGGGCGCGAGCGCGGTGCCGAGACTGACGAGCAGGAAACTCCCGGCAATCGTCACGAAGATCGCGCGCAACCCGACCGGATCGACGAGCACCCCCGCCAGCCCCCGCCCCAGCGGGATCGCCATGAACGAGACGGCGGTGCGCATCCCCTGCACGCGCCCGCGCAAGGCCACCGGCACGCGCTCCTGCGTAATCGTCGCGCTGAGCGGGTTGACGGGACCGACGGCCAACCCATCGATGAAGACGGCGACGAGCACGACCGCGAGCGGCGGCGAGAAGGCGAACGTGGCGTACATCCCCGCGACCGGGATGCAGTAGCAGACGAAGATTGCCCGACGCGACCAGCGATGCCCGACCGCGCCGAACGTGAGCGAGCCGATCACCGCGCCCGCCCCGAGCGCGGCGAAGATCAGGCCGACCGGCACCGCGCTCGCATATTTGCGGGATGCGTACACCGCGAAGAGCAACCCGATCGGCGCGTCGAGGAAATTGCCGACCGCGAAGAGGATAGAGGTCGCGCGGATCACGCGATCGTCCCAGATGAAACGTAATCCCTCCAGCAGATCCGCGAAGTACCGCCCCGGCGTCCGCTCGTCCGTACCACTCCCCGCGAGCGATGGGATCAGCGCGCCAATGAGCACGGCGGAGACGGCGAAGGTCGCCGCGTCGAGCCAGAGGACGTTGCTCGCGCCGATCACGGCGATCAGCACGCCCGCAAGCGGCGGGCCGAGTAGGATGGCGATGCGCGGCACGGTCTGCACGACGCTATTGGCACGTTCGAGGCGCATCCCCGCTATCTCCGCCAGTTCCGGCACGAGGCTCTGCCGCGCTGTGTTCCCCGGCGTGTTGAAAAGGTTGCCGAGGAACGCGAGCGCGAGCAGTTGCCAAAACGCTAGCCCAACCGTGTGGTAGAGGAGTGGGATGAGCGCGACCGTCAGGCCGCTCGTGATGTCCGCGAGGATGCTCGTCCGCTTGAACCCGAGCCGGTCAACGAGCGTGCCGCCGAAGACGCCCGCGATGATGAACGGCAACGCCTCGAAAACGCTCGTCAGCCCCGTCTTCGCCGCGCTCCCCGTTGTCTGCAGCACGAACCACGGCACCGCGATAACTGTGAGCATACTGCCGATCTGCGAAATCGTGTTCGCGGAGAGCAATGCGAGGAGCGGTGTGCGGTTGTGTGTCGTTCTTGTGCTCGTTGCATTCATGCGCGCCCCCATTTTCCCCGCCAATGAACTCATTGTAGACTTGAAGATTGATATTGTCAACATCAAAATGAATATTATTTATTAGGGTGATGGGAATGCAGCGTTGGCGGAGTGATAATCAACCTACGTCATGCGCATACAGGTTACGAAAGACCGGCATGACGAGCGGCAGTACCGTGGCCATGTCGAGGTCGGAGGGCCGTTCGCGAACCGCCCCAACGAATCGGCTCAAGTGCTCCAGCGAAACGTTAACGTTACAACAATAGATTGAGAATTTGCACGAAAAAGCGGGCAAGCATCACGCCTGCCCGCTGTCTATTATCCGCTGCTCGCTATCGACCGCCGACCGCCCCTAGTATTTGGGCAGCGACGGGTCCACATCATCCGACCACGCGAGGATGCCGCCGGTGAGATTCTTCAACTTACGGAAGCCCGCGTCCTTGAGGATGCCGAGTGCCTTCGCGGAGCGCACGCCGGAGCGGCATTGCAACACGATCTCATCGGCGGAGTCGAGTTCGTGCATCCGCGCGGGGACATCGCCCACGGGGATGAAGCGGACGTCCGGCTCCTTGATCGTGCCGAGCGCCCACTCATGCGGCTCGCGCACATCGACGATGACGATGTGCTCGCCCGCGTCCAGCCGTTGCTTCAACTCGCGCGGGGTGATCTCCCACTGCGCGTCCAGATTGACCTCCGGCCCCGGTACGATGCCGCAGAACTCGTCGTAGTCGATCAGGCCGGTGAGCGTCGGATGCTCGCCGCAGATCGGGCAGGTCGGATCCTTGCGCAGTTTGTACTCGCGGAACTGCATCTTCAGGGCGTCGAAGCGGAGCAGCCGCCCGATCAGCGGGTCGCCGATGCCGAGGATCAGTTTGAGCGTCTCCGCCGCCTGCAACGCGCCGACGATGCCGGGCAGCACGCCGAGCACGCCGCCCTCCGCGCAGGAGGGGACGAGGCCGGGCGGTGGCGGCTCCGGGTAGAGGCAACGGTAGCACGGCCCCTCCTTCGCGTAGAAGATCGAGACCTGCCCCTCGAAGCGGAAGATCGAGCCGTACACATTCGGCTTGCCGAGCAGCACGCACGCATCGTTGACGAGGTAGCGCGTTGGGAAGTTGTCCGTGCCGTCCACGATGATGTCGTAGTCCTTAAAAATCTCCAGCGCGTTCTCGCTGGAGAGGCGCGTCTCGTACGTCTGAATCTCCGTGAAGGGGTTGAGGGCGGTCAGCCGCCGCTTCGCCGCTTCGAGTTTCGGCGTGCCGATGTCCTCCGTCGTGAAGGTCACCTGCCGCTGGAGGTTCGAGGAATCGACGACATCGGCGTCCACGATGCCGAGGTGCCCGACGCCCGCCGCCGTGAGGTACAAGCCGAGCGGCGCGCCGAGGCCACCCGCGCCGACGAGCAGGACGCGCGCCTGCTTCAACTTCTTCTGCCCCGCCAGCGTCACCTCCGGCATGATGAGGTGGCGGCTGTACCGCCCGATCTCCTCCGCCGAGAGTTCCACGTCCTCCACGGTCGCCGTGCCCCCCGCGATGGACGGCACAATCGTCACGGTATCGCCGGACGCGACGGGCGTGGCATCCTTCTGGAGATAGCGGATGTCCTCGTCGTTCAGATAGACATTGACGAATGAGCGCAGTTGGCCGCTGTCATTGTAGAGATGCTTCTTGAGGTCGCCGTACGCCCCGGTGAGTTGGCCGAGCACCTCGCCAACCGTGCCGCCGTTGTACGCCACCTGCTCCTGCCCCCCGGCGAACTGCCGCAGCGCCGTCGGGATCAGTACCGTCACATTCTCCGCCATCATTACCTCCTCATATCTTGAAATCTTTGAACCGCGAAGGCGCGAAGGACGCGAAGAGGGGAAGAGAAAAGGAAGAAATACAAATATATAACGATCTTCCTATCTCTTCTTTTCTCTCTTTCCTCCGTGTCTCCTTCGCGTTCTTCGCGCCGTCGCGGTTCAATCTCTTCCGTCAGCCACGCTCGATGATTTGTTCTTCATTGTAGCCGGAACGGTCGTCTTTGAGCACCCAACTGGTGAGGTTGAGCGCGATGCCCTTGTAGACAGCCTGGATGACGTACGAGTACGACGGCCAGGCGAAGTCGCGGTCGGTCTCCGAGGGGTGCGGCTCGCTGTCGGGGTGCGAGTGGTAGAAGCCGAGCAGACTCAGCCCCGCCTCGCGCGCCCGGCGTTCCTCCCGCGCGATCACGTCCGGCCCGATGCGGAAGCGCCGCCGCCGCTCGTCCACCTGCTCCCATGCATTCTCAACGGCAATAACGTCGCGCACGATCCGCTCGCCGTCGCGCACCTCCCCGATCAGCAGCCCACAGACCTCATCGGGATACCCCCGCTCGCTCTGGTGGCAGACCGCCGCCCGGTGCTCCGTCGTCCAAACTAAACTCATGTCACCCCCGGAGATACGTTAACCACGAAGGCGCGAAGGACGCGAAGATGGAAACGAAGGAAAATAAGAATTCC
>JAABUT010002223.1_pt1 | contig 19286 bp, 23 predicted proteins | sample 5559281 | NCBI WGS metagenome assembly JAABUT01 (sample SAMN10711880, study PRJNA513359) | rock metagenome | isolation source: Antarctica rocks | place: Antarctica: Victoria Land, Ricker Hills nord | collected 2016-01-04
TACCGCCCCTCTCGACCACGTTGTCGATGAGATTCTCCACGTGACAGCCCTGAACCGTGGCGGAGTTAATTAGAGCGCTGCTATCTGGGTAATCAAGCCCCCATTCTGGGTGTCCGATAGGCGATCGGCGTGCGGGACGATTGGACGTGCCGCGGTTCCTCACCCGGTGGCGACTACCCGGAAGACCTCGGCCAGACGCCCAGGTCCCAGCCCGGCCTTCTCCGCAATCTGCGTGCCCCACGAGTGCAACCGCTGCTCGAGGCCGTCGCCGAGGTGTGCGGTCTGGCTGGTGTGGGCGCGCAGGGCGGCGAGCTTGGCGTCGAAGGTGTCGGTGATGTCGACGGCGTGGTCGGCCCGCTCGTCGGCCATGAGCCATGCCTCCTGCACCGTCCAGGGCTCCAGGCCCTCGTGGGTGAGGAGCTCGGGGAAGGCGAACGGGTTGCGTACGGCGGGGTAGAGCGCGCGGATGGTGGCCTCTCCGGCGGCGAGGTGGTCGGGGTGGGAGGCGCCGATGCGGTCCCACCAGCGTTCCGGGCTCTGCGTCAGCACCCGGCGCGGGCGCACCTGGCGCATGACCCGGACGATGTCGCGCTGCAGCTCTCGGGTGGGGTCCAGCGACCCGTCGTGGTACCCGGTCAGGAAGCGGACGTCGGTGACTCCCACTGCGGCGGCTGCCGCGCGTTGTTCGGCCTCGCGGATGGCGGGTATCTGCTCGCGTGGGGTGTCGTCGAAGCCACCCTGGTCGCCGTAGGTGCAGAGGAGGTAGGTCACCTCGACCCCGGCCCGCGTCCAGGTGGCGGTGGTGCCGGCGGCGCCGAAGTCGGCGTCGTCGGGGTGGGCGACCACGACGAGGACGCGTTCGACCTCGACGGCGGACAGCGGGTCGGGCAAGGGGGGCTCCAGCACGTGCGACAGCAGGACGGTCCGACGCTACGGCCTACACCCGCAGACATATCGAGCAGGCAGCGGAGAAGACCCCGCGACCAATCATGGCCTCATCATCCGCCGACGGGGCAGCCTTGGCACGGCCGGGCCATCGACTACCACCCAGTCACCATCGTCGTCGGGCAATGGATGCTGCGGGCGTCAGACGCTCGCGCGGGCGGCCAGACCCCGCCGACCCGCTGCAGAGCGCATGTCTCAGGCCTCCCGCGACGAACTTCACGCAGCGCTCCGCTGCGAGGTCAAGGAGCTACGCCGTGAGAACCAGGCCCTGCGCAGTCGCCTCGCCACCACCCTCGGTGACGAACGCAGCCAGATCATCAGTCCCGTCCATGACACCCAGGAGGAACGTCAACGACATGTCGCCGACCGCATGACCTCGACCTCCAGCCTCGCGCTCCAGATAACCATCAACGGACTCATCGAACACCTCCGCGGCACCGCCCTCGGCTTCCGCAACCTCACCAACTACATCACCAGATCACTGCTCGACACCGGAGGCTTCCGACCGCGACCACACCCTATTTGCGATGAACCACTTTGCCGAGACCCTGGGTAACCCGCTTACATCGCAGGCAAGAACCCCCATCGGATTGGACTCGCGCAGCCCGCTTCTCCATTTGGTCCAGTGCTGCCTCACGGGTTGCGATTGCGGCGTTTACCGCGGCAATTGCCGCGTTACCTGCATTCTCGACTAAATCGGCGCTCCGAGCGGTCTCTTGCGCAACTAACTTTGCGCGTTCCATCACCTGTGCGGCGACACGGTTGGCCGCTCGGCCGGCCTCGGGACTGTCTAGCTGGCTTGAGAGCATGAAAACGGCTGCGGTTCTCTCCGCCTCCGCCGTAGCTGCCTCTAGGATGTTGGCCTGCAACTGGATACTGCTCGCTGCTCTCGCAGCGGTTATTGCGACCTCTTCCGCCGGAGAGCGTCTGCCTCCCTTCGAGCGCGGCGCGCAATCTCTACGGTGTCGGACGTAGTGAACAGTTCATATTCGGAATTTAGGTAACCGGCCCGCCCTGCTCCAGGGCCTCCGGGTCCCGAGGGTGGGTGCGGGCCGTCCCCGCACCACCCCCGACGCGCTGCCGGCCGACACGGCGTACTCCTCGCGGGGACACCGCCAGATGCTGGCGGCCCGGGGCATCACCGCGGTCATCCCGCAGCCCTCAGACCAGCTCCGGCACCGCCGTGCCCGCGGCTCCGCCGGCGGGCGTCCACCGAACTTCGACGCCACCCGCTACCGGGACCGCAACGTCGTCGAACGCTCCTACGCCCTCATGAAGCAGTGGCGCGGACTGGCCACCAGGTATGACAAGCACGCCACCATCTACCGGGCCGCTGCCGTCCTGCACGCCGTCATCACCTGGTGCCGCAACTTCGAAGACACGCCCTAGGTGTACCCGGCCAGCAGGTTGGTGCCGAGGACGGCGAGCAGCTGGAGGGTGTCGTGGCTGGCGGTGCCGGGGGTGGCGGTGAAGACGAGCAAGGAGTGGTCGGTGTCGGGGTCGAGCAGGCTCTGGCAGTGCAGGTCGAGCCGGCCGACTGTCGGGTGGGTGAAGCGTTTGGGTTCTGAGTGGCTGAGGCCGATTTCGTTGACCTCCCACAGGACGGCGAACTCCGGGCTCCGCTCGCGCAGCTCTCGGGCGAGGTCGGCTGCGGCGGAGCGGGGTCCGTGGCGTGCGGCGGCCTGTCGCAGCTGGGCGGTGAACACCCGCCCGTGCAGGTCGTGGTCCTCGGCGAGGTAGATGTCGCGGGATGCTGGTTCGGTGAACCACCGGTAGACCATGCTGCGAGCCGGCCCGGTGTGGTGGGTCTGGTCTCCGAGCAGGGCGACGGCCTGCGGGGTCTGGACGAGGGTCTCGCCGAGCCCACCCATGACTTGGGCGGGGGTGTCCAGGAGACGGTCAAGAACCCGCATGAGCGCGGGACCGACGTGGTCGGTGCGGGAGGTGCGCCGGGGGGTGGTATGGGCGGCGAGGGTGAACAGGTGGTCCCGCTCGGGCAAAGACAGGCGCATCCCGCGGGCGATCGCGGCCACCATCTGCTCGGAGGGCTGCAGACCGGCACCGCGTTCCAAGCGCGCGTAGTAGTCCGGGGACATACCCACAAGGGCGGCGACCTCCTCGCGACGTAGCCCCCTGGTGCGTCGGCGAGGGCCCCGGGCCAGCCCGACGTCCTCCGGTTGCAGGGCCGTACGACGGTTCCGCAAGAAGTCGCCGAGTCCAACCAGGTCCACCCGACACCCCCCGCCGCTACTCCTCGTGCTGACGGGCTGAGCGTAGGTCGCGCACCGGCGATAGCCAGGACCTGCCGGTCAGTGGCTGAGCGGGTCCTTGTTGCGGTCACCCGCCCGGCCTTCACTGGGTCCCACCTACACACCCGACGAAGGAGCTCCGACGATGAACCGGTGGACCCTGTCCGACGTGGATGACCAGAGCAACCGCACCGTGATCGTCACCGGTGCGAGCAGCGGCCTGGGTGCGGTCGTGGCCCGCGAGCTCGACGCGGCCGGCGCCCGGGTGGTGCTGGCCGTGCGAGACGTGGCCAAGGGCCGTGCCGCGGCGGTGGGGATGAGCTCCCGCACCGAGGTGCGGGAGCTGGATGTCTCCGACCTGGGGTCGGTCCACCGCTTCGCCGCCGAATGGAACGAACCCCTGGATGTGTTGGTCAACAACGCCGGGATCATGGAGGTGCCGCTGCGGCACACCGCCGACGGGTTCGAGTCCCAGCTGGCCACGAACTACCTGGGCCCGTTCGTGCTGACCGGGTTGCTTCTGGGCCACATCACCGACCGGGTGGTGACGGTGTCCTCGCAGCTGCACCGGATGGGCACCATCCACCTCGACGACCTGAACTCCACCGCCCGGCCCTACAAGGCTTCCGTCGCCTACGAAGACTCCAAGCTCGCCGGGGTCCTGTTCTCCCTAGAGCTGCAGCGCCGCCTGGACACCGCAGGCAGCCCGGTCCGCTCGATCGTGGCCCACCCGGGCATCGCCTCGACGAACCTCGCCCGCCACGCCACCTCCGGGAAGGTCACCCACGCCCTGCGGTTCCTGTTCAACGACCCGGCCACTGGTGCGCTGTCCATCCTCTACGCCGCCACCCAGGACGTCCCCGGCAACTCCTACATCGGCCCCCGCGGCCCCGCCGGACTCAAGGGCCACCCCGCCCCCGGCAAAGCCGGCCGCGCCGGCCGCAACACCAACACCGCCCGGTCCCTCTGGACCGCCACCGAAACCCTCCTGGCCGCCAGCGACACACCGAGAGCAGCAGCATGAACCTCCACGACAACACCATCTTCGTCGCTGGCGCCACGTCCGGCATCGGGCTGGGGCTCGCGCTGAGGTTTCGGGCCGCGGGCAACCGGGTAATCGTCGGTGGTCGGCGAACCGAGCTGCTCGGGCAGATCGCCACCGACTACCCCGGTATCGGAACCGTCGCCATCGACACAACCGACCCTAATTCGATAACGACGGCCGCAGCCGACGTCCTGCACCGGTTTCCGGACCTGAACGTGCTCGTCATCGCAGCCGGCATCATGGAACCCGAAGACGTCCACACCGCCGACTTCTTGTCCGTGGCCGAGCGGACGATCGCCACCAACCTGCTCGGCCCGATCCGGTTGCTCGCGGCGTTCACCGAAGCGCTGGCCGCCCAGCCGCACGCCACGGTCATCACCGTGTCCTCCGGACTGGCGTTCGTCCCGCTTTCGTTCACCCCCACCTACAACGCCACCAAGGCCGCGATCCACTCACTGTCCCGCGGCATACGGGTCCAGCTGGCCGACACCAGCGTCCAGGTCATCGAGCTGATCCCCCCGGCGGTCCGCACCACCCTCATGGGGCAGCAGGACTCCGAGCAGGCAATGCCGCTCGAGGCCTACCTCGACGAAACCATGACCCTGTTGCAGACCCTGCCCGACGCCGAGGAGATCCTCGTGGAGAACGTCAAGTTCCTTCGCAACGCCGAGACCGACGGCAGCTACAACCACGTCCTGGCCCTGCTTGCAGGCCACTGACCAGCAACGACCGGAAGAACACGCCATGACTTCCTACCTCGACGCCACCGACCACGCCGACATCTTCGTCCCGCACGCCTTCGACGAGCACACCGTCGACCTCGGCGAAATCCGGATGAACTACATCGTCGCGGGCGACCCAGAGAACCCCGCCTTACTGCTGATCCCGGCCCAGACCGAATCGTGGTGGGGCTACGAAGCCGCTATCACCCTGCTCGCGGACCGGTACCAGGTCTACGCCGTGGACCTGCGCGGCCAAGGCCGCTCCACCTGGACGCCCGGCCGCTACACCCTCGACATTTTCGGCAACGACCTGGTCCGTTTCCTCGACCTCGTCATCGGCCGGCCAGCAGTAGTCAGCGGGCTCTCCTCGGGCGGCACCATCGCGGCATGGCTGGCTGCGTTCGCCAAGCCCGGCCAAGATCCGCGCGGCGGTGTTCGAGGACGCCCCACTGTTCGCCTCCGAAGCCAACCCCGCGGTCGGTCAATCGATCCGGCAGGGCATCGCTCCTATGTTCACGATGTGGCACAAGTGGCTCGGCAACCAATGGTCGATCGGCGACTGGACTGGGATGCAGCAAGCGCTGCCCCACGAGCTGCCCCCCTCAATGGTGCACGCTCTGACCGGAATGGTGCCCGCCGGATCCGAGGCCATACCGAGCGGGCCACCGCAGGACCTGGTGGAATACGACCCGGAATGGGGTAATGCGTTCGCCTCCGGCCGTGCCACCGCCTCCTGTGATCACGAAGCAATGCTCACCCACGTGCAGGTGCCGGTCCTGTTCACCCACCACTTCCACCAGATCGATCCGTTGACCGGGACACTTATGGGAGCCATCTCCGACCTTCAGGTCGCCCACGTCGAACAACTGGTGACCGCCGCCGGGCAGCCCTTCACCTACCGCTCATTCCCCCACATGGCCCACTCGATGCACGGCCACGACCCAAAGCTCTACACCGACACCCTCACCGAGTGGTACGCGACGTTGCCGGCCTTGGCCTGAACCGCCCTGCACGTTCGTTCACCAGCGGGTGTCGCTGCCTGCCGAAGCAGAGGTCCGCAGTTCCACCCATCACCGGCGTCGACGTGATGAAGGGTTCGCTGGCCAATGGATCCAAGGCTCTACGTAGCCTGTTCATGGCAGCGGTTCCCTCTGGTCCACCTTGGCACCTTGATGCCGGTCTCGGCGTCGGCAAAGTGCGCACCGAGGCCGATGATGTCCACGGCGGCCCCCATCATCGAGTGGGAAACGAGGTTGTTGCTGCGGTGTCGGTGGTCACTCCCAGCGAAGCCACCACCGCGGGAGCTGCGGGCCGCGGTGGTGACCACGGCGCAGGTGATCTGCCCCGCGGTTCTCGGACACTGGTCCTGATGTCGTCAGGCCGCTGACCTGTCGTTGTTGTAGCTGTTGTGGGCCTCGTTTGGAGTTCGATACCCGATCCCCGAGTGAAGCCTGCGTGAATTGTAGCGGCCATCAATCCATTCCGCAATATCGCGCATGGCGTGGGCCCGGGTGGGGTACACGGTCCGGTGAACGAGCTCGTTCTTCAGAGCGGCGACGAATGATTCGGCCATCGCGTTGTCCCAGCACACCCCGGTGCGGCCTACCGAATGTCGTAGCCCCAGCCCGGCGAGCGTGGTGTGGAACTCAGCCGACGTGTAATTGCTGCCCCGGTCGGTGTGAAAGATGGCATCAAAGGTGAGCGGCTGGTTCCGGGCGGTGCGGCGGATCGCAGTACTGATGAGGCTCATCGCAGATGAGGGTGTAGTCGGGGTCGGAAGCCTCCGGTGTCGAGCAGTGATCTGGTGATGTAGTTGGTGAGGTTGCGGAAGCCGAGGGCGGTGCCGCGGAGGTGCTCGAGGCGCCCGTTGATCGCCTCCGTGGGCCCGTTGGATGTGCCGGGGCGGTCGAAGTAGGCCAGCACGTCGCCGGCTCGGCGGTGCAGTGTGCGTCCGAGGGTGATGAGCTCGGTCAGCGCCGGCGGGACGTCGTGGCTGAGGGCGTCGATGACCTTTGTGAGGGCGGTCTTGCCGGCGGTTCGGTCGGGGTTGCGGTAGGCGGTGACGATGCGCTGTAGATGCCCTAGGTGGCCTCGACCTGGACGTGGGCCTCGTCGGCGAACACAGTGGTGAGCCGGTCGTGTTGGCGGTCGGTGAGCAGCTCGGCCCCGGTCCGCAGGACCCGGCGAATCCCGTAGAGCGGGTCCCCGGTGCGACCCCGGTGACCGCACGTTTCCTGCTGCAGCCGCTGGCGGGCTCGGGCGAGGGCGTCCCCGGCCAGTGCCACGACGTGGAAGGGGTCCATCACCGCGACCGCGTCGGGCAGGGCTTCCGCGGCGGCGGACTTGTAGCCGGTGAACCCGTCCATGGCGACGGTCTCGACCCCGGCCCGGAAGGCCGCGGACTGGGCCTGCAACCAGGTGGTGAACACCGCCTTCGACCGCCCGGAGACCATGTCCAACAACCTCGCTGGGCCGGTCCCGTCACGCAACGGGGTGAGGTCGATGATCACCGTGACGAACCGCTCCACCGAGCCGGACCCTGCCCGGGGGTGGCGCCAGAAGTGCTCATCGACTCCCAGCACCCGCACCCCCTCCAACCGGGTGGGGTCCTCGATCAACAGGGCCCGTCCGGCGGTTAGGACGGCGTCGTTGACGGTGTGCCACGACGATCTGAGACTCCCGGCCACCCGGGCGATCGACATGCGGTCGACGACCACGGACTTCAACGCCCACAGCACCGCCGCCCTGTTCAGCTTCGACCTCGGTGCCGCAGCGGCAGTGGTGTCCTGGCGCTACACGTGCCCACACCCAGGACAGCGGTAGCGGCGCACCGTGACGTCCAGGACCGTGGGCCGCCACCCCACCGGGACGTGCGCCAACCGGCGCAGCACGGTGACGCGGGGCACGCCCAGCTCACCGCAGCGGGTGCACCAGCAGGAGCGTTCGGTGATGTCGTCGGGCTCCACCACCCGGCACGCCAGCACCGTGTGATCGGCGCCGACGAGCTGCCCGGTCACGGTCAGCCCCAGCCGGTCGATCAAGCAGAACGCATCAAGATCAGGGCAGTCGAAAGTAGGCTCAGCCACGTCGAGGTCTTCCCGGTGGGCAGTGTCAGAACTTCCATCATCGGAGGACCTCGACCCTCACCCCCGCACCGACGCGCCACCAGCGACCTACACCCTCAAACGCGAAGAGCCAGAAAACCCCCTCGCTGAACAGCTGGCCGACCTGGTCGTGGCTGGCCATCTCGATGCCCTGTTCCCAGGTCAAGGTCAAGCGCGACTGCTGGTCGATCGTGACCATCGCGGTGTTCAACGCGGCGAGGAGCTGGTCGGCGCGGTGCCCGCCGGGAAGGTGCACCAGGCGCAGGAACCCTGATCTGCGGTCGACCAGTGTCGCCACCGCGCTGCGGCTCATCTGCCCGACGACGAGGTCGCCCTCCCAATCCCCGACTCGGGTGCGGTCCTGCACCACCGTGGGCCGGGCGGCGATCGGCTTGCGGCAAGGAGCACCGGGTCGGGTCGGTGTCGCGTGCGCTCCGGCCGGTGGTAGGTATGTCGAGTGGCGGAACGCAGCGTGGTGGTCCTGTCCGGCAGCACCCGTAGCGCCTCAACCAACACCGCCTTTGCGCGCACGGCCGCTGGTCACCCTCCTGCGGGTACCACTGTGACCGCCTGGACGGCCCTGACGGGGCTCCCACACTTCGAGCCCGATCTCGACCGCGACCCGCTGCCCGCACCCGTCGCCGCTCTGCGCGACCTGTTGTTCGGGGCTGATGCGGTTGTCGTGTGCACACCGGAGTACGCCGGCGCCCTTCCGGGAGCGTTCAAAAACGCCCTGGACTGGACCGTGGGCAGCACCGTGTTCACCGACAAGCCTGTCGCCTGGATCAAGGTCGCTGCAGACGTTCGCCGCGGCGAAGGAGCCCACACCGAACTCGCCACCGTGCTCGGGTACCTCCAGGCCCGCGTGCTGCCTCAGGCCTGCACGCACGTGCCCCTCGACCGCAACGCCGTCGACGCCGCCGGGTTGATCGCCGACGAGACGACCGTCCGTGTCATCACCGCCGCCATCGCCGCAGTGTTGGCCGCCATCGACGCGACCGAGACTCAATCGCAGTAGCCGATCGACTACCGAGACTGCCACGAGTGCCGGTAGAGCGGAGCCAGGGGGCCGGCCCGGCGAAGTACTCGAAGTGGGTGGGCCCCGCGTGACGCCAGGGCATCGTGGCCCTCCGGTCGACGGCGACCCGACCGGAGGATGACCCTGCGCCAGGAGGCCTTGACTCATGCAGGTAGTTGCCTGCATGATAGGGCGGTGCCGGTGGAGACGACATCGCTCGACGCGGTCTTCAAGGCGCTCGCAGACCCCACCCGCAGGCTGCTGATGGACCGGCTTCGCGAGCACGACGGCCAGACGCTCGGGCAACTCTGCGAGCACCTCGAGATAGCGCGGCAGTCCGTCACACAGCACCTGGACGTCCTCGTGCGCGCCCACCTCGTCTCCGCGGTTCGCCGTGGACGGGAACGGCTGCACTACCTCAACGCGGCGCCCATCCACCAGATCGAGCAGCGCTGGATCTCCAACTTCGACAAGCCCCGCCTGCACGCGCTCAGTGCCATCAAGGACCAAGCAGAGGAGTACGCCATGACCAAGAGCGCCACATCGGTGCCGACCTACGTCTACGTGACCTACATCCGCGCGAGCGCCGAGCAGGTGTGGCGGGCCCTGACCGACGCGGACGTGACCGCGCGCTACTGGGGGCACGCCAACGTCTCGGACTGGGAGCCGGGCTCGCGCTGGGAGCACCGGCGGGCCGACGGGTCCGGTCGGGTCGACCTCGTCGGTCGCGTGCTCGAGACCGAACCGCCGACACGTCTGGTCATCACGTTCGGGGAGTCCGCCGACGAGCCGGACAACGCCTCGGTCGTCACGTTCCACATCGAGCCGCACCACGACATCGTCCGGCTCACGGTGACCCACGAGTACCTCGCCGACCCGACCGCGCTCCGCGAGATCTCGCACGGCTGGCCGGCCGTGCTCGCCAACCTGAAGTCGCTGCTCGAGACCGGTGAGGTCCTCCCGCGAGCGCCGTGGGAGATGTCGCCGGTGCACGACTGAGCGGCACTCGACAGAGTGCGCACTGCCCGCCCCTGCTCATACCGACGGAGGAAGACCATGGACACCACACGCTTGCGAGACGCCTACGCAACGCTTCTCGACGCTGCTGCTCACGTGGCTCAGCGGGCCGACGACACCCCCACCCCACCGGACGGCGGGTGGGACGCGGACCGCATCCTCGCCCACATCGCGCTCGTCGACGCCGCCACCCTGGCCACCGCCGCCACCGTCGCGTCAGGAGCAGGCGCGACCTATGACAACCGCCTCTCGCACGAGGACTGGACCACCAGCCGCGTCCGTGCCCACGCCGGCGGGAACGCCGGTCTGCAGGACCGCATCCAGCGCCAGAGCGAGGCGCTGTGCGCCCTAGGGGCAGCGCTGAGCGAAGCCGAACTCGACACTGCGGTCCCGACCCTGCTGCTGTCCGACAACGAGGCCCTCGTCGACCAGCCGGTGCCGCTCGCAGCCATCCTCACCGGCCTGGCGGAGGACCACCTGCCGCGCCACACCGAACAGCTGCTCGCGCTGTTGCCGACCGGACCTCGGGCCGCAGCAACGGCCTCATCAGGGGTGACCCCCTCCTCGCGGTGACAGCCACGCCTGCGGGGCGGCCGAGGTCGGCTCAGCTGCGTCACCGGGCTGCAACCCGAAGACCGGTCGGACTCGCGGCTCAAGCAGCCCCTCTCCCGGCCGTACGTCGACGGGACGGTCCCCTCCGACCCGGCCGCCCCCTTCCTCGTGGAGGAGAACGAGGGCGGCTACTTCGACAACCTACGTGCCGCGCCGTGTCCCAGCAGACGATCGGCCTGCGGGCGTTGACATGGCGCAACTGACGAGGGCGCTACCGTCGAGAACGTGCTTGTGCTTCTAGACCTCGACGGGACCCTGACCGATCCCTACGACGGCATCACGAGGTGCGTCAGCTACGCCCTGGAGGGTCTCGGGCTGCCGCGGCTTGGGCAGAGGGAGCTCCGGTCGTTCATCGGGCCACCGCTGCAAGACCGGTTCGCGTCGCTCGGCCTGGACGAGAGCGAGGTGGGACGGGCCGTCGAGCTGTACCGCGAACGATTCCGGGACGTCGGCCTGTTCGAGAACCGCGTGTACGACGGTATCCTGGAGGCGCTGGCCGCGCTGGCCGCCGTCCCGGTGCTCCTGGCCGTTGCGACGTCGAAGCCGACGCTCTTCGCCCAACGGATCGTGGAGCACTTCGGCCTGGACGTGCACCTGGACCTCGTGGCTGGTGCCACCCTCGACGGCAGCCGGCGCACGAAGGCCGACGTCATCCGGTTCGCGCTCACGACACTGGCCGTGGACCCGGCCACCGCGGTGATGGTCGGGGACCGCGAGCAGGACGTCGTGGGTGCTCGCACCGTGGGTCTGCCGAGCATCGGCGTCACCTGGGGCTACGCGGAGCCGGGCGAGCTCGAGACCGCCGGTGCCGACCAGCTCGCAGGAACGCCGCAGGAGCTGGTCGACGCGCTCGTGGACCGTCACGGCCGGCTGACCGGCCACATGTAGTCGACAGCGGATCGTGCCCCGGTCGCCGATCGGGTACCGGGTCCTCGGCTGGCGTGCTGGCCGATCGGCGAGCGGGGCTACTCCGTGCGGAGTGTGACGACGTCGCCGACGCGGATGGTTCCGGTGCGAGCAGGGCGTGCTTGCAGACCGAGGGTCGTGTCGTGGTGCACCCCCAGCGACCTCAGGATCTTGGGGTCTACCGCTACTCCGTCCTGGGTGTGGTCGACCATCACGCAGCGGGGCATGCCCGGCCCCAGGTGCAGGACCACCTCACGCCCGACAACCAGGTCGGCGCCGGCCCACGCTTCCTCCACGAAACCAGGCTCGGGGCCGGTGTCGATGACGATGTTGGCGCGACACCGGCGGTGATCGACAGCGCCGCCGACGAGGCCCTCGACCGCAGCGATCGACGACGTCGTCACCAGGTGGATCGAGGACTCGTCGTGGTGCTGGACCGTGCCCTCCGCCCGGAGCGAGAGGCTCCGTCCGAACGCCGCGGTCAGGGCCGCGGACGCGGCCGGGTCATCAGCTAGGTGCGCGACCTCTGCCGGGCTGGTGAGGACCGGGACGTCGTCGTCAGCCCCCATCCGGGAGGTCCACTCCATCAGCCCCAGCACCCGTCGAAACCGACGGGTGCTCTTGCCACTGGCGATGCCGCCATCGTCGCAGTAGGCCGCCCACCCACGATCGTGTCGCAGTCCCCGGGGGGTCACCTCGGCAGCCGAGAGGGCCTGACCCGCGGTCGACTTCACCGGGTAGCGATAGAGCGACCGAACCGTCCCCACCGGGATCTCCACGAGCGCCACCCGGCCACCCTCGCAGACGTCGAAGGGTCCTTCGGTAGCCGGTCGGTGACCGGTCAGTGGACGAAGACGCAGAACGGGTGTCCGGCCGGGTCGGCCAGGACGTACAAGGGTTCGTCGGGGTCAGTGGATCGGTCGAGCAGCACCTGCGCCCCGAGGTCTTCAGCGCGTCGACGTTGTTCGTGGAGTTCCTCGACGTCGTGCACGGTCATGTCGAGGTGCAGCTGCATCGGCACGTCGGAGGCGGGCCAGGTCGTCCGTTGCAGCGACACCACCTGCTGGAACGCTAGGACACGTCCACCGCTGGAGTCCACGAGCACGAGCCAATCGCCGTCTCCCCGGTTGGAGTCCGGCTCGTCGCCCGACCGGTACGCCAACCCCAGCAGTTGGCGGTAGAACTCTGCGAGCCCGCGGGGGTCTTCGGTGTCGAGCACCGTCTGAAGCAGCTTGGGGTACCGCGGCACCAGTCCTCCCGGGTTGGACGTTCCTGCAGCGAGCCGAGATCGTCGTTCTGAAGCTAGACGCCCGCTACAAGAGCATGCGGCCAGTGCTCAGTGACCTCGTCCCGGATCCCGATGGGTAACCGGACAGGTTGCGAGCTCCTCATTCGACGGGCGGCAGGTTGGCTGCGACCTGCACGCCGTAGGGCGCGGCCTTCACCAATAGTTCCGCGGGTATGTGCCGCCGGCGCGCCGGCGGTGGACGGCGCAGTCGTCCGGCGCGGCCGAACCATGCGATGCCGACGTGGTCTGCGCCGGGGTCGTGACGCACGTGGTAGCGCACGCCGGCGAAGCCCGCGTCGCGGAGTGCGGCGGCCCAAGCGTGCGGCATGTCGTAGTCGGAGGTGGCGGCCACTTCCGCGGTTACCCCGTACCGGTAGGCGCGTGGCGCGGTCAGGTCGGCGAGCGGCAGGTCGTGGGTCAACTGGACGGTGAGGAGCCGGCGGTCATTGATGAAGGCCTCGGAGAGCAGGGTGAGTCCGCGGGTGATCTCGAGCAGCGCGGCAAGCGGCTGCTCAGCCAGGTAGCAGGTGCCGGTCGGCGCAGGAAGGTCGAATCGCCCGGAACCGTCCGACGAGAACCACCACGGCGAACGGGTGGCCCGATAGATCCGGTACAGGCTGGTACCGGCAGACAGAATCCGGCAAGGAAAGCCGTTCAGGTCTGCCGGTGGCGTGCTCAGTGGCTCAGCCGGGTCGCGGTCCGGGCCGCTGCTGCGGTGAGCGCCGGAACAGCAGTTGTCTCGCCCAGCAGCGACACCGGTGTGCGCCCGCCGAGTTCGTCTTGTCCGGTTGCCAGCCAAGTGGCCACGGTGTACCCGTCCACGCCCGCGGATCCGAACGCCTCCAGCAGGACGGCCAGAACTGGGTACGGCCGGCCGCTGCCCGGGTCGAACTGGAACGCCGGAAACGCCATGCCCGCCCCCCGGCGGCGCAGCCCCACCAACCGGTGCCGGGCCACCAGGTCATAGACCGCCTGCCGGCTGGTCACACCCAACAGCGCCATGACCTGCGGCACGTCGAGCAACGTTCCGAGGTGTGCGCGCCAGCTTGCGGCGTCTCCGACCAGCAATGCAGCCCGCTGGCCGGCCTCGCGGGCCTCTTCGGGACCAGTGTCCGCCAGTGCCCCACGCTCGAGCAGGGTCGACCGGAACGCCTCCACCGCGGTATCCACTGCTGTACTCACCGTTCCAGCGTCACCCGCCCAACCCTGGTTGTCAAGACGTGTCAAGCATAGTGCTACGTCCGCAACACGATCGTCTAGCCGGACAGCAACCTCGCCTCCCTGACTACCGACGGCCGCGGCGCGGGCGGCTCTTCGTGACTGGTGTCGAGGTGACCATTGAGGACCAGTGCCGGGGGCGCGCGAGCGAGGCCGGGATCGTGGTGGAGGCGTCCCCGGTCGCCGCGTCGAGCTGGGGCTGTGAGCATCCCCCAAAACCGTGGAGGCATGGACTATGAGGAGTAGTCATGCCAGATGAGCTTCCCCTCGAACCGTGGAGGGTTCGAGGGGAAGCTCACTGGGTGAGGAACAGGCTGTTGCTGAGTCGCGCCCCGCGCAGATCGGCGCCCCGCAGATCCGCGCCCAAGAGGTCAGTTTGCTGCAGGTCCGCCCCGCGGAGGTCGGCGCGCGACGGTGACGCGGCGCTGGGAGGTGCTACGTCCGGTCGTGCAGGACGGGGTGCCCCTGACGGTGGCGGCCCGGGACGGCGGGGGCGGGCGCGGCTCGACCTGCACGCGACCGCGGAGGAGCAGATCTTCTACCCGCGGCTGCTCGAGTTCGGTGAGGACCCTGAAGCGGAGACCCTGGACGCGATCAGCGATCACAACGACATCCGCGACGGGGACGAGCGGTAGGAGAGAGTGGATTCCACAGCGCCCGCACGGCCTCAACGTCGACGGGGTAGCGCGCCTGCAGGTCATCGAGCGCAGCGAACTGCCCACGGAACCAGGTGTGATCCTGCAGGATCAGCCGAGTGACGTCAGGGACGACACCACCGCATCCGCCCAGCGATCCATCCCGCAGCCGCACACCACTACCGGCCCCTATGGCGACTCGGTGCGGGATCAACTGATCTTGGCGCCGATCAGGAGATGGACGCGTCCGACGATATCCGGCGGCTTGTCGACGGTGCGTTCCGAGCGGTTGAGCGGGATGTCGGTGGTGGCGACTTACTCGCTGAGGTGGTCGGCGCCGGTGCAGTGGTGGTGGTCGGCGCCGGTGCAGTGGTGGTGGTCGGCGCCGGTGCAGTGGTGGTGGTCGGCGCCGGTGCAGTGGTGGTGGTCGGCGCCGGTGCAGTGGTGGTGGTGGCCGCCGGTGCAGTGGTGGTGGTCGGCGCCGGTGCAGTGGTGGTGGTCGGCGCCGGTGCAGTGGTGGTGGTGGCCGCCGGTGCCGCCGGTGTGATGGTGGCCGTCGGTGCAGTGGTGGTGGTGGCCGCCGGTGCAGTGGTGGTGGTGGCCGCCGGTGCAGTGATGGTGGTGGCCGCCGGTGCAGTGATGGTGGTGGCCGCCGGTGCAGTGGTGGTGGTGGCCGCCGGTGCCGCCGGTGCAGTGGTGGTGGTGGCCGCCGGTGCCGCCGGTGTGATGGTGGTCAGCGCCGGCGGGGTCGCCGGTGTGATGGTGGTCAGCGCCGGCGGTGCCGCCGGTGTGATGGTGGTCAGCACCGGCGGGGTCGCCGGTGTGATGGTGGTCAGCACCGGCGGGGTCGCCGACTGTACGGTCCCCGCGCCGTTACCTTCCCCGGCGGCGGTCGCTGGGCTGGGGACCGGTCGACGTTGACGCCCACCCCGAGCACCGCGGCACCGGCGGCGAGCGCCAGCAGAACCTGGCCGCGGTGAATCGTGCTGGCAGCGGAGATCCGGGCAGAACTGTGACGATGGGGACTGCGACGTACGGGATTCCACTGCGGAGTGACCCTCACCCCCGGATCGGACGATTCGCGGTGGCGTGCGGTCGACATCAGCAGCGTCCCACAAGCGGGGTTCGCCTGGTGGTCACTCGAACAGCCTAGTCAACGGCCGGAAACCTTCAACCGTGAGTTCCCGAACGGCAAGTGATCGAGGATGCGCCGGGGGTTCAGTCACGGCGGGGCTCCCGGCCAGGCGGCGCTCGGCGGCGCCACGCCGGTCGCGATCCGACCCCGGTCGGTGTCATCGAGTATGAAGAACCGCTCCAGGTCCGCCTGCGACGGACTCCACCGAACCGTCCGTACCCCGCGACCTGGGGTGTCAGAGAGAAACTCCAGCGGCATACCGCCAGACCGTGGACACCGCCGGCCAGGTACCGCCAGCAGTCACCGCAAGCCTCACATCAAGATCATCGCTAACGCCAACGGCTGGACGAATCCTGCTCGACCCCCCTCACCGTGGCGGTGCGCGCGGTCTGCTCCCCCGCGAGGGCGAGGGAAACGAACACGATCTGCGTGGAGGACGGTCCGGTCATTGCCGGTCACCTACTTTCGTGAGGCCCGGGACCAGTGGTGCCCTGGGGTGTCAGCAGGTGGGTCCCTGCCAACCGTTCCACAGGGACGTCCGGGCGAGAGGAGGTCGAGAACGACCGACGGCCTGTCCGCTTCACGTCCTGTGACCGGTTCTGTTGACGTGTTCTGCGCATCCCTGGACTGTGTTGTTACGGGTCTGGGAGGTTGTCGTTCCTACGGGGCGGGGTTGGTGCGGAGTGCGGTGAGCAGGGCGGTGCCGTCGGGGACGCCGAGCCCGGTGCAGGGGTCCCAGCCGGGGGCGGCGGTGTAAGCGCCGTTGGTGCCGGTGGTGATGTCGCGGAACCCGGGGGGCACGGTGGTGGCAGTGGCTCCGCGGTACAGCACGGGGTGGAGCAGCCCCAGGCGGTGACCGGTGGCCTGCGCGAGCCGGGCGATCAGGGCGGCCCACAGGGGCGCGACGGCGCTGGTGCCGCCGATGACGAGGTTCGTGCCGTCGACGCGGACCTGGTAGCCGGTCTGGGGGTCGGCCACGGCGGCGACGTCGGGCACACCCCGGCCGGTGCCGGGCACGGTGACGGTGGACTGCCAGGTGGGTCGGGGGAAGGTGTCGCTGACCCCGCCCCCGGTGGCGCCGTGGCCGACGCCGTTGTTCCACACCGTCTCGGAGGTGACCGCGCCGGTGGTGGGGTCGGCGGTGAGCCGGGTCCCGCCGCAGGCCAGGACGTGGGGGCTCGCGGCGGGGAAGTCGACGTGGCTGCGGTTGTCGGTGGCGCGGTCGGTGCTGCCGTCGTCACCGGCGGCGGCGGTGACGCTGACCCCGAGTGCGGCGGCGTCGGCGAGGGCCTGGTCGAGGGCGGTGCGGGCCTGCCCCGTCCAGGCGTCTTCGCTTTGGCCCCAGCTGATGGACATCGCGGTGGGGGTGGGGTTGGCGTGCGCGGCCTGGCTGATGGCGTCGAGGAACCCAGCATCGGTGTTGGGGGCGAAGTAGACGCTGACCGTGGCCCCGGGAGCGAGGGCGCCCACCACCTCGATGTCGAGGAGGACCTCCCCGTCGGCGCCCTGCGGGTCGGCACCGGGCTTGTTGGTGGCACCGTCGACCCCGACCGCGTGCACGGTGGGGCCGGTGACGCCGAGCCCGGCGAAGTAGGTGTCGAGCTCGGACTGGGCGAACCCACCGCCGAGCTCGATGATGGCCACCCCCTGCCCCGCGCCGTCGGTCCCCGGCGGGAACCGGTACACCGTGCCCAGCTGCAGCGGGGTGAAGCCGGCGGGCGCCCCGCCATGGGCCGCCGCGGCGGGGCGGTACTGCGCGCGGGCCTGGGGTCGGTCATCCAGACCCAGCACCGCGGTGATAACCCCGTCGAGGTCGGCGGGGACACTGAGGCCCCCCGTGCGGTGCCGGTGGGGGAGCACCTCACCGGTGGGACCGCGGCTGGTGACCGCGTCCAGGGCGGTCCCGAACACCCGTCCCAGCAGCGCAGCCGACCCCGCGACCTGCACCCGACGCGACGCCGCGTCGACCGAGACGACCTCGACACCCAACCCGGCCAGCGTGGTGGTGACGAGGTCGACGTCCTGCGGTGCGGCGCCGTACCCGGCCGCGAGTACGTCCGGCGTCAGTCCCCCGGCGAGCGCGACCTGCTCGAGGTCGGCGGCGTCGGGCGCGCCGCGCCGGCGCAGCACCAGGGTGGCCTGCACGCGGGTGTCGGCGGGCAGGGGCGACGCTGCGGCGCGCACCTCGAGGGCGGCGACCCTCTCACTGCCGGGCAGCGGGCGCAGCACCACGTCCGGCAGGGTCTCGTCATCAACCATGCCCCAGGTGTACTCCTGCCCACCGTCGTGAGCCCGTTCGAGGGCGACAGCGGCCTCGAGGGCTCTGCGCGTCCTCAAACGCTGGCTGTCCGACGTCGTCTACGCAACGCTAAGAAAAGATCTTGGCGGCCGGGTTGCTCAAGACGACCATCGACCTTCCTCCGATCCCCGGGGACCGCCGCGTCGTCGCTGCCGCTGTCGTGGGTGGGCAGATGAGAAGATGTGTTCGGATGAGTAACCCATAACCCCGGTGCGGGGATACCGAAGTGCCGCCGACTGAGCGGCAGACTGTGCAATTTCGCCATATTTTGCGGGTTCGTGAGTTTCGGTGGCTGTGGCTGGCGGACATGCAGTCGCTGGTCGGGGACCAACTCGCCCGGGTCGCCCTGTCGGTGTTGGTGTTCACCCAGACTGGGTCGGGTCTGCTAACCGCGGGTGTGTACGCGTTGACGTATCTGCCGTCGTTGCTGGGCAGCATCCTGCTCGGGTCGTTGGCTGATCGGATGCCGCGGCGGGCTCTGCTGGTTACCGGTGACCTGGTGCGGGCAGTGTTACTGGCGGTGATGGCGCTGCCCGGGGTGCCCTTAGGTGTCGTGCACCTGGAAGGTGAGCGATCCGATGCTGATCGCGACGTGCTCGGTGACGACCCGGCGCCCGGTGGTGAGCACGGGGACGTACTGTTCCAGAACTCGACGTAAACGCGTGCGGCAACACACTGGTTTCGGACACCAGTTCTGCACCACCCCCTCTCTGGCCCTTCGGGGAGGACCGATCGGGTGGCGGCGTGTGCCAGAACCGGTCGTCAGCGGCGCATTCAGCTCAGGCCGAGCCCTGGGTCACCCCTCCGCGACCGGTCGACGGCCTCGAGGCCCGCGCGGTGTTCCACATACGACCGAAACAGACCTGGGGTACTGCCTTGTCGGGTTCTGACAAACGTGGCGGTGGTGTCGTCGGCCTGCGTCCGTGTCACACAGACAGCAGCACGCTTCTGCCAACACAGGCAACGGAAGGCACGCCGTAGCCGCGGCCGCCCCGGTCGGGGGTTCAGGCCTGGAAGCGGTAGCCCATCCCGGCCTCGGTGAGCAGGTGCCGCGGCCGGGCGGGCTCGGGCTCGAGCTTGCGCCGCAGCTGGG
>JAABUT010002224.1_pt1 | contig 19285 bp, 14 predicted proteins | sample 5559281 | NCBI WGS metagenome assembly JAABUT01 (sample SAMN10711880, study PRJNA513359) | rock metagenome | isolation source: Antarctica rocks | place: Antarctica: Victoria Land, Ricker Hills nord | collected 2016-01-04
GATGTGAATAATAAATAACAAGTCAATTATCAGCTACGTGATGAGTAATGAATAGTCAAATTGATAGCAGCTTTGAAAAAATGTTTTGTTTCTTTGTCAACATCAGTCTCGACTACTAGCTATGTTCGACTCGCTACTTTTTTCACCTTCGAATCTGAATGATCAAGAATGTCAATCATCTGCTTCAACTGCAAAGTATCGAGTCATCTTTCAAAGAACTGCTCTCAGCTGAAGGCTAGTACTTCAACATCTCGTGCATTCATTTCTTGCCTCAATGAGATCATCATGTCGAAAGAAGAGAAGAAATTATTTACAGAGAAATCGAAGAATGAGGCAAAAAACTAGTGACTTTCATCAAAGACGTGATGAAAGATGTGTTAATTTCTTCAACAATGAGCAGCTCAAATAATCTCTTTGCTTCAAAATCTTTGACTACTGAATGTGTACTATCTAGCAATGAAATTAGTTACTCATTAAAGTCATTGATTGACACTGAAGCAGCTGACTATTCGTTCATTGATGAATTAATCGCGCAGAATGTTTGTGATCATTTGCAAATCGAATCTTTACCTTTAATCAAGCTCAAACCAATAAGGAGATTCGATGATCATTATGCAAAAAAGCTCATTATTCATGCGATTTATTCGAATCTAACTGTTCAAGATCATATGAAACGTTTCGCCTCTATGCTAATCACTCGATTAGATCAACATCAGATGATTCTTGGAAAAACATGAATGAACAAGATCGAGATGACTATTGATATGAGAAACGATCGTCTTCAATTTCCTAGTTCCGAAGCTCATATCAAAGCTTCTATCAAAGCTCATTCGGCTGTTCTTTCGAGCAAGAAAATCGCGATAGAACAGAAGAGTTCGACCTCTACTCAAATACTAAAGAGATCTATCTCTTCTGTCATCACTCGACTCAGCGAGGAGTCATCTTCATTCAGTAGAATCGTGAAACCACCTAGTTCAGTCAACTTCGCTTCGTCTTTCGATTCAATGAACATAGCAATGATAGAGGCTGCAGCATATAGATCACTAGTCAAACGGTCGAATGTGACTACTTTCGTGATCATCGTCACGGAAATCGATCGGCTTCTAAAAACAGCTAGAAATAAACTCGAAAATGTAAATCTACAAGAGCTTTCACACGAAGAGATCTTGAAAAAAGTCAAAGCTAAGCTTTCTTCGAAATATCATGACTATCTAGACGTGTTTGACCGAGCGATGGCTGATCAACTACCTTCTCATCGTCTCTACGATCATAAAATTGAGTTGATCGACGAGGAAACGCCTTCTCGAAGCCGTCTCTATCATATGTCTGGTTACAAGCTTCAAAAGATGAAGAATTACCTGATCAAACATCTGAATAAGGACTTTATATCTTCTAGCTCGGCCTCATACGCTTCGCTCATACTATTCGTCGAAAAGAAAGACGATAGTCTGCGTTTCTGCGTCGATTATAGAAAGCTCAATGCTTTGACCAAACGGAACCGCTACCCCCTACCCTTAATAGACGAAACTCTCGCTCGTATTCAAGGTAGCAAGTACCTGACTCGATTGAATATAATAGTCGCCTTCAACAAACTACGCATGCATTCGAGAAGCGAAGATTTGACTACCTTTATTACCTCTTTTGATTTCTACAAATATCACGTGATGTCTTTTGAATTAACCAACGACTCGACTTTCTACCAACACTATATGAACGACGTGCTATTTGACTATCTTCATCAGTTTTGCCAGGCCTACCTAGATGACATTATCATCTACAGCAAAACACTGAAGAAACATAAGAAACACGTACGACTAGTTCTACATAGACTACGAGAGATCGACCTTCAGATGAATATAAACAAATGCAAGTTTCATGTTCAGAAGATCTTCTTCCTGAGACTATTGCTATTCATCGAAGAACTAAAGATGAATCTCAGAAAAGTACAAGCAGTAGTCGAATGATCTACTTCTACAAACCTCACTCAGATGCAGTTCTTCGTCGACTTCTGCAATTTCTATCGACGTTTTATAAAGAACTTTTCAAAGATTGTTCATTCTCTGATTCGACTAATTCAAAAAGAGGTGATATTTGAATGAGATCAAGCTTGTCAAACGATCTTTGATCATATGAAGAAACGAATGACTGAAGCCTCTATTCTTCGCCATTTTGATCAGAATAGAAAGGCTATTCTTGAAACAGACTCATTCAACTACGTCAACGATGACATACTTTCTCAGTATGACGACGAAGAAACATTGCACTCGATGATCTACTACAGCAAGAATCTGAGCCTCGCTGAGTGCAATTACGAGATCTATGACAAGAAACTACTAGCAATCATTCGTGCCTTCGAGCATTGACGACCTGAGCTGAAATTGACTGAGCTACTCATCAAGATGTTCACTGATCATCAAGCTTTAACGTCATTAATGAAAGATAAAGAGCTAAGTAGACGTCAAATGCGCTGAGTACAAAAGCTCGTCGACTTCAACTTCAAAATCATGTATCGCCCAGGCAAACAAAACATCAAAGTCGATGCATTGACTCGTCGAGCCGATTCAGTTCCTAGAAGCCTCGAGAATGAACGATGTCGCTATCAGCGAACTACAATTCTCACGTCGAATCGAATGAAAATCGCTGATCTAGAAGAGAAAGAGAACGATGAACCAATTTATCGATTGATTCTAGAAGCTAACAGAATCAACGAGAATTGTATTCTACTTCGTGAAGTCGTATTAAAAGATGAAGCTCAATACGAAGATACTAAATTAAGGAATTGCCGAGTTCAGAACGAAATACTATATCGGAGTGACCTTCTATGAGTTCCCTTCGATGAGCACCTTCAAATGAAGCTAATTCGAGAAGTTCATGATCAACCTTCTATTGATCATCCCGAAATTCTCAGAACGATGAAGGTCATAAGAAGATACTACTATTGACCTTCAATGCGAAAGACAATAGATCGATATATTCGAAACTGCTACATTTGCCAGCGATCAAAGACTTCTCGAGATAAATTCAATGAACTACTACATTCTCTACCCATATCCGAACAGCGATGAAAGAACATAGTCATGAATTTCATCATCGACTTACCTCTTTCGAAAGGCAAAAACGTCATACTAACAGTGATATGTAGACTGACAAAGAAACGGCACTATATCTCTTGTTCTACTGATGACGAAGAAACCACAGCAGAAAAAACAGCTGAGCTAATGCTTCAGTGAATATATCGAATACACGGTTTACCCGATTTCATTGTTTCGAATCGAGGTTCCCAATTTACCTTCATCCTATGAAAGTCCCTTTGCAAAAGGCTGAGCATTAACCTTTGATTATTCACTGCCTATCACTCTCAAACCGACGATCAAAGTGAACGAGTCAATCAGAACGTCGAAAGATATCTTCGATTCTTCTGTTCGTACATGCAGAATGACTGAGCTAAGCTACTATTCATGATCGAGTTCGCCGACAATAATGCTCTGTCCTCAGCCATCTTCTCGACCCCTTTCTTTCTAAACAAAGACTTTCATCCTCGTATGAGCTTTGAACTCGATGTCAGCGAATATGAAAGTTCTCGTGAACGCTTGCAGACGGCTAAAGCCGAGAATATATCTGAACATATGAACAAAACACTGAAGTTTGCTCGCGAGTCGCTAGCCAAAACACGGGAACAAATGATGAAACAAGTCAATAAGCATAGAAAAGAAGTTGATTACGAGGTCGGATCAAAGATGTTTTTGAATGAAAGAAACATCGTTACAGCGAGATCTTTCAAGAAGCTAGATGACAAAATGCTCGATTCTTTCACCAATCTAGATCTCGTCGACTCTTCATATAAACTGAAATTATCAGAGTCTATGCATGTTCATGATGTATTTCATTCTGATCTGCTTCGCCCTGCCGTCGACGATTCCTTGCCTGGTCAAAAGAACGAACCCTCAGGTTCAATAGTGATAAACGACGAAGACGAATGAGAAATCGACGATATATTGAATTTCCGTCGATATCGAAGACGGCTTCAGTATAGAGTCAAATGAAATGACTATGACAATGATCTCAATTGGTACAACGCTGATGACGACGAATTTATGAACGCTCAGAAGGTAGTTGACGATTTTCATATTCGATATTCGAACAAATCGCGCTAGAAGCGCTTTCGACTATTCAGTCAATCAGAATTTAATGAGCCTGAGCCTGTGAAATCATGATTGGGCAATCAATCGAACCGGGCAGAAAATACATTCATGCGAACATGAATTGTCGAAGAGAGAGAGTAATGTCACGATTCTAGCCTTGTCAGGCTCAGCCTTCTAGCCTTGCCAGGTCTATTCTCGCTCCGTCACCTTGACTAGTTTCTATTGAGCCTAGCGTCGGCTGAGAAACACACATATGTAACCAGCTTCTTTTCTGTAGCTACCTTTCTTTCTTAGCATTTATCTTCTAGTTAAATGACACTCATATTGACTCGCTCTATGCTGACCTCTAACAATTGAATAGTTAAAAAATGATAAAGTACAATGAATCATTATATGTTTCAGAATTTTTTTGTCAGAGAAGAATTATTGAAATGTCATTATGATGATTCATTAGCAAGACATTTTAATGCTGACAAAATCAATAAATTATTAAATTACAAATATTACTGAAAAAGTATAATTAAACTGATCATTGAATCAAGTTTCAATATCAATCTTCTGACTTAACTGAAGTACTCGATATCAATCTTCTGACTCAACTTAAATACTTAATTTCAACATTCTGACTCAATCTGATATTGATCTTGAATCAATACTCGATTTGAGTTCTCAACTCAACTCGTCAAGAAATCGAAAATGACATCAAGAGAGTTAAATATAGAAATTTTTCCGGTTTTTCATCTTTGCATTACCTTTTCGCATTATCTTTTTGATAGAAAGTCATAAAGAAAAACATAAAGAAAAACATAAAGAGAAACATGAAGAAAAACATAGAAATCATTTGATAGAAAACTTTGATAAAAAACTATGATAAAGAGTCATGATGAAAAACTATGAAGACTATTTGATAGAGAGTCATGAAGAAAAGTCATGAAGAGAAGTCATGATAAAGAAACATGAAGACTATTTGATAGAGAGTCATGATAGAAAGTCATAATAGAGAATCATAATAAAACATTTATTTATTTATCTTCATGTCTTAACAAGTCAAGTTGAAAATTTCAAGTCAATACTCGATTTCAATTCTCTGACTTAACTTAAATACTTAAGTTGAACATCTCAATTCAACTTAAATACTCAAGTCAAGAATTCTGACTTAAATTGAGTCTTGACGAGTCGAGTACTTGACTTAAACTCAAGTACTCGACTTGATGCAATCAGTCTAAGTATAATTATCATGATGTTAAATCATTAATTCAATTTAAAACATAAATCTTTAATATTTTAAATAATCTTGATTCAAATCAGCAATGAAACTCATTTGTACATGATGTTGACTACAAATCTACTGTCTAGCTACAGTAAAGTCTAGAAATTATCAAAAGTTTGAATAACATTAAAGTGTTGCATGATGATGAAGCACTGTGCATTGATCACATGCAAAGTTTTCGCGATCATGCAAACTTTGATAATCTCAATGTGCATGTTACAAGTAATCTGCATGCAAATGAGAAAATCAAATAAAATGTAAAACTATGAGAAAAATCGCTTATGAAAATCATTCAATTCAGTATCTTGTCATTGCAACAACAAGAACTGAAACAAAATACTTTCATGTTTGATCTGTTAATAATAATTAGCAAAAAGAACTTGAATCATGAACATTCTTTAAATTTACATGCTAATTATGTATAAATCTTGTTAAGACTGCATGTTTGTTACTACAACATAAGCAACTCACAAGACTTGTTAAGTTTGACATGAGTAAACTCAAAAGTCTTGTTAATATTGTTTAACAGACGTTCATGTTAGAGATCAGCATAGAGCGAGTCATATGAGTGTAATGTAACGAGTATATAAATGCTAAGGAAGGAAAGTATCTAGAAGAGCAGAGTCGACTATCTATATGACTCAGGGAAACATAAGCTAACTCTGAATAGAGTTGACCTTGAAACAACTCTATAGCCTAGCGACGAGCGATCGGCAATAGTCAGGAACATAGTCATCAACATAGTCATCAACATAGCTATCAACATAGATGCGTAGCTAGAATCGTAACAGTACTTTTCCCCTTCAACAATTCATGTTCACATGAATGTATTTTCTTAGTCTTGTGTAGAATCGAAATGCCTATTGTAGCAGGCTAGCTATGTAGAAAGAAATCGACTTGCTCAGCGAAGAGATCGACTATTGGCTGGTGCCATTGAAGCAGGCTCACTAGAAGAGAATCGACTAGCTCATCGAAGAGATCGATTGTGATCGTGTCATTGAAGCAGGCTCACTGCTGGTTCAGATCTACTACATAGTAGAGCTTGTTTCGTTCGTTGATCGACTCAATCAAAAGATCAATCATTGTTTGTCATTGTAGCAGACTCACTGTTGAGGTTTCGATATAGAAACAAGCTCATGAATTTGCTTGTTATTGAAGATGATCGTGTCATTGAAGCAGACTCACTAGTCGACTTGCTCATCGAAGAGATTGACTTTGAGCTCGCCATTGTAGCAGACTCACTAGTTGCACATGAACGTTTGATCAGATTCACTGATGAGTAGAGCGATGAGAGCGAGTAGATCATCGCATTGAGAATGTCATTGTAGCAGGCTCACTAGTTGCACGCGAACGAGTCAACAGATCGATTCACTGATAGGTAGAGCGATGTGAGTAGATGAGTCATTGCATTGACGAAAGATGTCATTGTAGCAGGCTCACTATTTGCACATGATCGAGTTGACGAATCGATTCATTGATAGATAGAGCGATGAAGGTGAGTAGATCATCGCTTTGACGATGTCATTGAAGCAGGCTCACTGAGAGGTTTGCTCATCGAGATAGAGACTTCACGCAGTTCTAGACTGATCTCTTTGATTGTTCAACAAATTCGAAAAATTCCTTGCGAATCTGAATGAACGGTTAATTCGCTGATCTTTGACCTAGTCGAATGGTTTCAATCGTTTGTTTATACTCGCTGATCAGCGCACGAGTTCGAATCTTTTGTTTATTCTCGCTGAATCAGCTCACGAGGGAAGAAAGGTGAGTGCTGCTGCACGAACGCAAGTCGCTAGATCAAAGTCGATAGAGGGTTGAAGAACTACTAGCAGAAGCACTCGAAGAAATCGATGCAGATTATTTCACTTCGTCTGTAACGAAGAAGCATTTATATAATGTTAGAAACCAGCATAGAGCGAGTCATATGAGTGTAATGTAACGAGTATATAAATGCTAAGAAAGGAAAGTATCTAGAAGAGCAGAGTCGACTATCTATATGACTCAGAGAAACATAAGCTAATCCTGAATAGAGTTGGCCTCGAAACAACTCTATAGTCTAGCGACGAGCGATCGGCGATAGCCAGAAACATAGTCATCAACATAGTCATCAACATAGCTATCAACATAGATGCGTAGCTAGAATCGTAACAGTTCAAACACAGACATTTTATATGTGAGTGATATGCTGATAAGAAGACTGTTACAAGTGTATCAAGATTGATAAGGCTGAACAAGGCTGAAGCTTTAATCAATTTGCAATGCACGCTAGCGAGTACTCTGTGTAATGATTAGAGCTAGTCAATGATCTGATCGAGATCTGACTCAGATTTGACTCAGATATGACTCAACATCTTTTTCCTTTCTCAACACTCTTTTCTTTCATCAACATCTTGTTCATCTACATCATCTTCTTTTCATGTCACAAACACATTTCTCTCAAGTCTAGCGCAGTCTCTGAATATTACATAAATAGAAGTTCTTGTATCAATCTTCTTCTGTATTCTTAATATTCAGTTATAGCTATCTCTAAAGATCAAGCACTATCAACTCTAATCTTCATTGATTGTATCATCTAGACATGATTCTGACATTATATTAAGAATTCGTTAATCACATAATACTGATCTCATTATTCATTCAACATACTTGTACAGACAGAACAAGTTTAAAGAAATTTGTTTATCTGATAATTGACGCAATTGAAAGACTGAACAACACTAAAGAGTTTGATAGAATCAATGACAAGACTGTTTGAATCGCTAGACAACTTATTGCTCACTAAGTATGCACAGTTCAAATCGATCAAGAGAATCAACTCATTCTCATGAAACAGACAAGTGAAAATAAACTGTTCAACTTAATTAAGAGAATCGACGATAAAGAATCTTCGTGAATTGCTCAAGAATCAAATCAATTAACAAAAAAATTTCATCTTTTTTATTGAAGATTAAACATCATTCTATACGTCTTTCTTCTTCAATCATCAAGCATCGTCATTCGTTCAACCCTTCTTTCAAACAAATCTCATCATGCTTAGTCATTCATCTACTGAAGAGCGTTCTGAGAGATTTCGAAATCGTTTCTCTCAAATCTTTGATGCTGATTCATCGAAATCACGAACGAAATCATCAAGTGCTGCGTCATTCATTCATGAAGATGACGAATCATTTGCTGAAATAATAATACTCTTCGTGTTCTACAAAATCTGAAAAGCTCGAAGTCTAGCTCTTGATAAAGAAACAGATTGACTCTACGAGTTAGATAAACAACAAGAAGACGAAATTAAAGAGTTGAAGACAAGACTTCAAATTAAAGAAAACACTTCTTCTGATTTCATCTACTCTGAGCGTTTTAGATCTCAAAAAATACCTGATTCTTCGCTGTTTACTGATGAAAAGAACTCTACTTGAAAGAACTGATACGAAAAAATTCAGAATAAACTAGAGATCAACGTCGATCTCTTTTCTAATGAATGAGTCAAATTGAGCTATGTACATTCTAGATTATTCGATGACGCAGCAGAGATCACTCAAGCTAGACGTGAACGTGATTGTGTCAATTTCTATAAAATCATCGAAGATCTTTTGAAAAAGCTAGCTCAATTGTTTAATGATTCAAATAAGAAAGTCAATTTTCATAGAAAATACTACAACTTGATTCAAGAATCAAAGAAATTCAGCAAGTTTTATACTCAGTTTCAACAACTATCTTTCTATCTAGACTATCACGAAAAGCAACTGATTGTTGATCTGAAAGATAAAATCAACTCTCGTCTTCGATTCATTTGAATAAATCAACTAGTTTAATCTAATTTTCTAAAAGAAATTCGTTTCTATCTGATTCATTTAAATAATGATCAGCGAGTCATTCAAGAGATCAAGAACAAGCTCAAACGCGTCAACAACGTTTCAAAGACTATCTTTCATAAAGTGACTGTTGTCACTCAATCAGTCGATCACTCAAAGTCTGATCATCTAAAGTCGCGCGACGCGATTTTAACTAGCATCAAAGAAGCAGACATTCTAGTTGAAAGCTGTTTCATATGTCATAAATTAGATCATAGCTTTAAAGAGTGTTTCGATCAACCTACTAGAATCAATGCAGTGAACAAAGAATATGATTGCTTCGATTTCAATTCGAATTTCGATTCAAAAAACTAGTCATCTCTTCAAAAGTCATCAAAGAGATAGAAATTATATCTTTGTGCAAACTAGACGAAATTTCATCGAAAGAGAATTACTTTGAAAAGTCGTTTCTAATTGATGCTTATCTCATCTTTCAGAAATGATCTTTCAGCCTTCGTTCTTTAATAGATAATGATTCAATTCTCTACATGATCATACATTTCAATCTAGTTGATAAAGTATGCAAGAAACTGAAAATTCAACCTATATCACTGACAAAAGAGAAGCTAATAAGAGATTATGATGAGAAGATATTTAAGAAGACAATCACTCATAAAATTCTACTCAATCTCATCATCGAAAGTCATAAGAAATTGACTGTATCAATGTTGATAGCTGATATCAATCATCATGAAGTCATATTGAGTAAACTCTGAATGAATAAAAACGAAACATTACTGAATATGCAAAATGACGTCATTGTTTTTTTGAATCAATTGAATACTTCTTTTTCGATTTTTTCGATCTCGCTCAATTCAAAGCACTTAAGTTGATCGCGATTAACTTCATTCTCTTCAATCACTCAGACTAAGATCTTTATGATGCTCAAACAACTCGTTTCAATCACTGCTCAGAAAGAGTCATTCTCGATTCAAAGCATAAACGTCGCTTCGTTTAAAACACTGTTGAATCATTCAAAGAAGAACAAGATCAAAGTCTTTGCTCTATTCATGATGAACATCAATAGAAAAATCACGTACAATACTCAGTGCAATTTGAACGTTCTAAACGTCTCTTCAATTAATGAAATGACTCAGAATTTAGAAGACATTAAAGCGAAACTGTCTTCGAAATATCATGAGTTTCTAGATGTTTTTGATCGAGCTCAATTGAATAAACTACTTTCTCATCGCTTCTATGATCATAAAATTGAACTCACTAGTGATTCAACGCTTTCTTGCTGTCGAGCATATTGAATGTCTTCTGTCAAACTTCTGAAAGTAAAGAAGTATTTGAACGAGAATCTGTCAAAGAGATTCATCACTCTCAGTCAGATCTTCTATTTCTTGTTGATTCTATTCGCTCTCAAAGCAAATGAAGATCTTTGATTCTGCGTGAACTATCAAAAGCTAAATGTCATTTTCAAAAGAAATAAATATTCTTTATCACTGATAGACGAGATCATTGATAAAATAGTGAGTTGCAAGCATCTGACTAGATTGAACATCATATCAGCGTTCAACAAACTTCAAATGCATCTTGATAGCGAGAATTACATCACTTTTATCATTGCTTTAAAAGCATATAAATACAAGATGCTATCATTCAAACTGACTAATGAATCGATCTTCTTTCAGTAATATATGAATGATATTCTATGAAACTTTCTGAACGACTTTTGTCAAGTCTATCTAGATGACATTCTCATCTATAGCAAAACAAGAAAGAAACATAGAGATCACGTCAAACTAGTATTGAGTTGACTACGCAAAGCTGAACTGCAGATGAATATTCGAAAGTGCGAATTCAATGTAGAAGAGACTGTCTTTCTAGAAGTCATTGTATCAGAACTAGATCTTCGTATGAATCTCAGCAAGATGACAGTCATAGTCAGCTGAATCACTTCAATCAATCTAAAAGAAATTTGAAACTTCGTAAAATTTGTTAACTTCTATCATTGTTTCATTAAGAACTTCTCGAAGCTAGTCAAATCATTCACTCAACTGACTAGAAAAAACACGTTTTTTGTTTGAAATGAGATCTGTGTTCAAGCTTTTGACAATCTAAAGAAACAAGTCAGCTCAGTCTCAGTACTTCGTCACTTCAATCTCAAACGACAAGCTATTCTGAAGATCGATGCTTCAAACTATGTAAAAGATGAAATACTATCTCAGTACAATAACAAGAAAATTCTTCATTCAATGACTTTCTACAGCAAGAGCATGATTCTTGCTGAAATCAATTATCACATCTATGACAAGAAATTGCTAGTCATTATTTGATGCTTTGAACATTGATGACTTGAGCTGAAATGCACTGAACTACTCATTCAGATGTTCATCGATCATCAGACTTTGAAGATCTTCATGAAAAACAAATAGTTGAGTCAATAACAAGTCAACTATCTGAACATTCTATCGAAGTTCAACTTTCAGATCATCTTTAGATCAGACAAAATAAACACTAAAGTTGATGCTTTAATCAGAATGTCTCTAGTGAACATTTTTGAATCAGCTCAGCGTCTTGAAGATCATTTTCAGACTATTCTGATCTCTGATAAAGTTGATGTTTTATCTGTTGAATTGAAAGCAAATCTCTATCAATGAATATGTATGATCAATCAAACAAATGAGTTCTGCAGCGAATATAGACAAGCTATGAATGACAACAAGCTCAAATTTCATATCACTAAACTGAAGAACTGCAAAATCATTGACGACGTTCTATTTAGAAAAGATCTGCTGTGAATTTCTGAGAACATGCACATGAAATTACTACAAGAAGTGCATGATCAATCTTCAATCTTTCATCTCGACAATAAACAAATCATTGATCTAGTTCAGCGTTTCTACTATTGATCAGATCATCAAGCTACTATTCGATGATACATTTGAAACTGTCATGCTTGTCAACGAAGCAAAGTCTCTAGAGATAGCATCAATAAACTTCATCATTCTTTTTCAATTTCACAGAAACGCTGAAAAGATATAGTTATGAACTTCATCACTGAACTATCTTTGTCAGAAGACTATAACGTCATTTGCATAATTATATGTCATTTCATCAAAGAACGTCACTATGTTTTCTGTCATTGAGAAGACGATGACATTTCAGTTGAAGAAATGATTTGAATCATGCTATGAAACGTCTATCAACTGCATGATCTACTCAGTTCTATTGTTTTGAACAGAGACTCTCAATTCATATCGACTATGTGAAAGAATCTTTGCAAACGACTGAGAATCACAGCTAGTCTATTCACAGTTTATCATTCTGAGATTGATGATCAATCGAAATGAGTCAATCAAGATGTTGAATGCAAACTTAGAATTTACTGCAATTACATGCAGAACGACTGAGTCAAATAAATATCTATGATGAAATTCAACAATAATTTCAATATCTTCTCAATCATCTCAATGATTCTCTTCTACTTCAATAAAGAATTTCATTCTTGAATGAGTTTCAATTCAGATACGACTGACTATGAAATGACTCATGAACGACTTGAAGCTAGAAAGACAGATGATATTATCATTCAAATGAAAGAGCTACTGAGCTTCAATCGTCAACAATTAGAAAAGACAAAGCTGATCATCAAAGTTCAGATCAATAAACATAGACGAGACGTCACATATGAAGTAGATGACTGAGTTTGACTATCTTTCAGAAACGTCAAGACAACAAGACTCTGCAAAGATTTGAAAGATAAACAGCTAAACTTCTATCAAATCACTGCTAAAGTGAATATCTTCTATCATTTTCGTTTATCAGTCAGTATGAAGCATCTGCATTCGATGTTCAGCTCAAAGCTACTACGATTGTATTCAGAAAACTCTCTATCAGAACAATATTCAAAATCACTCAGATCAATCACTATTAAAGATAATGAACATTGAAAGATAAATGATATATTGAACTTCAGACGCTATCAAGATTGAATACAGTACAAAGTCAAATGAAAAAACCTAGATAAAGACAACGAATGATACTATGTCGATAAAGAAAAATTCAATGACTCAGAGAAAGTTTTGAACGAATTTCATAAGCTATATTCAAGCAAATCGCGCTAAATATCGAAATAATTATTAACAAAAGCGAGCAAAGAAACTACATTCATGCAAACATGAATTTTCAAAGAGAAAAGTAATGTTATGAGCATATCAAGATTGATAAGACTGAACAAGGCTGAAGCTCTAATTAATTCGCACTGCATGCTAGCGAGTACTCTGTGTAATGATTAGAGCTAGTCAACGATCTGATCGAGATCTGACTCAGATTTGACTCAGATATGACTCAACATCTTTTTTCTTTCTCAACATTCTTTTCTTTCATCAACATTTTGTTCATTTACATCATCTTCTTTTCATGTCACAAACACATTTCTCTCAAGTCTAGCGCAGTCTCTGAATATTACATAAATAGAAGCTCTTGTATCAATCTTTTTCTGTATTCTTAATATTCAGTTATAGCTATCTCTAAAGACTAAGCACTATCAACTCTGATCTTCATTGATTGTATCATTTAGGCACGATTCTGACAAAGACTTCATTAAGAGAAGAGAAACACAAGCGAGTTAGTAAAGAATAATTGAACTATGCTGTCTGATTAAAAGTGTTACAATTCTAGTTACGCATTTTCGTTGATAGCTATGTTAATGACTATTCTGAGAACTATCGTTGATTGCTCATCGCTAAAGCATAGACTTGTTTTGAAGTCAACTTTATTCAGAGTTAGCTTATGTTCTTCTGAGTTATATAAATAGTCAATTATTTTCTTCTAGATACTTTTCTTTCTTAGCATTTATATACTCGTTACATTACAATCATATGACTCGCTCTATGCTGATTTCTAACATTATATAAATGCTTCTTCGTTACAGACGAAGAGAAATAATCTGCATCAACTTCATTGAGTGTTTCTGTTCAATTCACACGACTATCGACTTTGATTTAGTCGACTTGCAACTGTGCAGCAGCACTCATCTTTCTTCTCTTGTAAGCTAATTCAGCGAGAATAAACAAAAGATTCAAACTCGTGCGCTGATCAGCGAGTATAAACAAACGATTGAAATTATTCAACTAGGTCAAAGATCAGCGAATTAATCGTTCATTCAGATTCATAAGAAATTCTTCGAATTTGTTGAACAATCAAACGAGATCAGTCATAGAACTACGTAAAGTCTCTATCTCAAGAAGCAAACTCTCAGTGAGTCTGCTTCAATGACATCGTCAATGCAATGATTTTCTCATCGCTCGATCTATCAGTGAATCGATTCATCTATCAGTTCACATGCAACTAGTGAGTCTGCTTCAAAGACATCATCAATGCAATGATCTTCTCATCGCTCTATCTATCAGTGAATCAATTCGTCTATCAGTTCACATGCAACTAGTGAGTTTGCTTCAAAGACATCATCAATGCAATAATCTTCTCATCACTCTATCTATCAGTGAATCGATTCGTCTATCAGTTCACATGCAACTAGTGAGTCTGCTTCAATGACATCTATTCTCAATGCAATGATCTATCTTCTCATCATTCTACTCATCAGTGAATCTGATCATACATTCACATGCAACTAGTGAGTCTGCTACAATGACATTTTTCGTCAATGCAATGATTTATCTACTCACATCACTCTATCTATCAGTGAATCAATCTGTTGACTTGTTTGCATGCAACTAGTGAGTCTGCTTCAATGATACTTCTACCTTGCATAGTGAGTCTGCTACAATAGACATTTCAATTCTACACAAGGCTAAGAAAATACATTCATGTGAACATGAATCGTTGAAGAAGAGAAATAATGTTACGATTCTAGCTACGCATCTTTGTTGATAGCTATGTTGATGACTATTCTGAGAGCTATCGTTGATCGCTCGTTGCTAAAGCATAAACTTGTTTTGAAGTCAACTTTATTCAGAGTTAGCTTATGTTCTTCTGAATCATATAGATAGTTGACTCTTCTCTTCTAAATACTTTTCTTTCTTAGCATTTATATACTCGTTACATTACATTCATATGACTCGCTCTATGCTGATCTCTAACAAAAAGTGTAGCATATAAACATCTTTGCAAGACACAATCAATCTACACAAGAAAGATCTTTACAAATAACATGAAACAGATGAGTTGCACATTTAACAAGTGAAGTGAGCATCTGCAAGACATGATATACAATGATGACAACTGTCGATTTTAAGAATCTCATTTCTTCACTGAACTTTGACTCTTGAATATCTTGATGATAGAATCAATCTTTAGTTAAAGATATTGTTTGTATAGCTTGAGAAAACAATAGCATGTGTTGATGTGATTAAAGAAGAAATCAACTGCGATATGCATGCATATTGCAGATGAAACGTCTGCAACTCATGCTTAAGAAGTAAACTGTTGAAATCTGAGCAGTGAGAGATTTTGTTCATCTTGAACTGTGAATTTGTCATGAGAAAACTCTCTGAGTAATCTCTCAAGTCTAAGAAGAAAATCAGCATAGAAGTTGTGCTTTATGTATCTTGCATGCAACGTATACAACATATTTTCGATAGACGACTGTAACTGAAATCATCAGACAATGAAACATGTACTCATGCATTGCTTGAACTGATTGCATCTGCGATCAAGAATGCTACAAGACATTGACTTCTTGAACTATCAAATAATCGTTGCTATCACAAAGAATCTCAGAGCAGCTGCAAGAATGATGATGAAAACGAAGCTTCTGAAGCAATTTAAAGTGACTGAGTCACTCATTCTCTAACATGTGATCAACGCGAACTAATTTAATACAAAGTCTCATAATGATAGTTTTGACTGCGTGAAGCAGTTGTATAGACAGTGAGTAATTTTCTACCTCAGAGAGTTTTGTTCACTTGATATAGATAGCATAAAGTTTCTCATGAGTTGACTTAATTAATGTCACAAGAGTGTATGAATTTATTATTATCAAGAAGAGTAATTTAAACTCTTGTAGACTAAATTTATATCATTTTCATCTGACATAAGTTAATAATAGAAAACGATTTATTGCAGATTTCAAGATAGAAATTAAGAGATTTCTACATTAAAGTTACTGTTTACGTGAAACACGCTGAATAAAAGATTGAAAAGATATTTAAGTGATATCAAGTGAATTTTCTAGAAGCTTGAAGTTCAAAACTTGAAAAAACTCTCTATGAAAAGAAATATAAAGAGTTGCTTTATGCACTTTTTCTCATCTTATTTCGCGAATAGTAATGTGAAACTCAGCAGAAGCAATAACTCAGAGTCAAAACTCAAAATGTTAATGATAGAAATTAAAAAGTCAATGTTAAAGATTGAAATAAATTTATGAGATGAACTTAGCATAAGTTCATCAACAAGCAAACAACTGCAAAACGACATTATTGATCTATTTTACAGTCAACAAAAGTCGCTCACATCAGCATATAGAAAAATGCAATACATGTTTAGTTCACTTGATGCATTGATGCATTGATGCTAAATTCACATGCAAATGCACATAACAACAAGAATACAATCAATTTGCACATACTGACACAAAAATCGAAATCGAACTCTTTTGCGCTTGAAGATTGCACAGAGAACAACATTGTTTCAGAGAAGTACAGCATTTCTTATCAAATTACTATCTGTTTTATCTTTTCTTGATGTGCAAGATAATAAGTCGAGATCAGTCGTTACTATTCTGAGCGAGATAACACGACTATTTCAATACCTGAGATATAAAGCAATTGTGTCAAGCATTTTCTATCAAAAAGAGTAATCTAGACTCTTGCAGACTAGATTTATATCATTTTCGTCTGACATAAGTTGATAATAGAAGACGATCTATTGCAGATTTCAAGATAGAAATTGAGAAATCTCTATACTAAAGTTATTATCTACGTTTTTTAATTTTTTTATTTCTTCATTAAGTGCATGCAGTCTATGACTATGACACTGTCTAGACACTGTATGTATGCTAAGTTACATGTAATCTGATCAAAGTCGCTGCTTTATATCTTCTTGTTGATCAATCACATCGATAGTTTGTGCATACAAGCGCTCTTTCTCAATTCTCGTCATCGTACTTTTATTTTTCTTTGTTTCTTCGCATTCTTCGCGTTCTACTCTTTCGTTTCTAATAGTCATTTTCTCGTTGCAATTTGAGTATTTTTCAAATACTTTAGTGTTATGATTCTTTCAATCTTGATGATGAACAGTGTCAATATAGTGTCTGTGTTTTTGAGCTGAGCTTTTTCCTTAAGCTTTATCTGCTCTGCTCTATAATGTCTGCAGTTCAACAGTAAATGCTTCGACGTTTGCCTTGCATTGCATATTTCATAGCATTTGTTCGAATTATTCTCTAATAATCGATGCAAATAGCTCTTGAAATATTCATGTCTCATTTTCAGCTGAATAAAGATTGAAAACGTTAATCTATTGATTTTTCTCATCTCTTTTAGTGATTTATGACTTAAATTCACATTCGATATGTGCTTTTGATACTGATTTCCCTTCTTGATGCTGCTTTTTCAGACATTTAATCATTGTAATTTCGTCTCTTTGCAAATTTGCTTTTTGACGAAGCTTATGATGATTGCTTTCATGTTGTCAATAACTGATAATTCTTGAGCAACATTTTTGATCAATTGATCTGCTTTTTCATTCTCAATAATGCTCTTGCAACTCAATATTCACTATATGCAAATTTAACACTGATTCTGACGTAAATTGATCAAGTTTTGTTGTATATCATTGAATAACTTCGCATTGACGTTGCTTTTTGCATTTAGTCTTTGCAAAGTCATTTGACTGTTCATGTACACTCAAATTTCGCTGTTTTTGAATGCTTTTTCGCTGCATATTGCAATTGCATCGCTAATAGTCTGCAGTTTCGCTTTCGTTGTGATTATTTTGTCAGAAACGCTTGTTGCTTTGCTGTATCTGATGAGTTCATGCATGAATATCACTGTCATTTCAGTTTCTGTTTCTGTCTCTGCTATCTTTTTTTGAATTTGCAATGCATTGATATACATCACTATGTTTTTCAACTTTTTGATAATTCTTTCTAATTTTCTGTAGTGTGAATTAATCATTTCGCAAGTTTCGCTTTTTGCAAATTCGATTTGAATTCTTGCTAAATGCTCGATTTCTTGACCTCATGATTTCTTGAAGTGAGAAATTTCGATTTCTTTTATTGAATTTAGTGTTTTTTGCACTTTGTTCAATATTCAATATATCTGCGTGAGTCTGTCTTTGTACTTCTTGACTTTTCAAGATAAATTCATCTTCATTTCGTTTCAGTTCAGATATTTCGATGCGTTCAGATCTAGATTCAATTTGATAGAGTATTAAGATGAATACGAAATAAATGTTCTTTTTCTGATAGAATGTTTTTTCGATAATTCAACTATTTGAATTGCATAGTTCTTGCACTTTTAATCTAATTGCATCTTCATCAACGAAATTTCAATTTCTATTTGCATAGCATTTATCGATGATGTTTGAAATATACTCAGAATTTTTCGTAATGCAGCATTTTGCAGTTTACGAAATTTGACTAAGTAGCTTTTTTGATTATAATCGCTAATAGACGTGATGCATGTCAGATATAACTGCTTTTCTGATTTGACATTTAGTTTCACTCACTATTCATTAATCTAAATAACGAGTGTAGCGTTCTTGTGACTGTTGCGATTTTCATTTGCACATGAACTTTGAAGTTGAGCTTTCAATTCAGTTAAACTTCTAGTCATCATACACATGTCTTTGATTTTATGACTATGTTGTTGAGTAGAATAATCATTTAATTGAGTGTCATCTTGTGACTTTCAAAGTGTATTAATTCAGATTTCAAGTCATTGAATTGCACTGCGTTGTTCTCAGCTCATGTGAAAGCAATTTTTGCTGCGTTTTCCAGTATTTTCACATTCTTGTCAATATTTCTTTCCTCAACGTATAAATAGCGTCACGTCGTCAATATAGCTGAGTGACTGTAAATTTTTGAACTTTGCGCGAATCTTTGAAAACAGATATCAAATATA
>JAABUT010002225.1_pt1 | contig 19284 bp, 20 predicted proteins | sample 5559281 | NCBI WGS metagenome assembly JAABUT01 (sample SAMN10711880, study PRJNA513359) | rock metagenome | isolation source: Antarctica rocks | place: Antarctica: Victoria Land, Ricker Hills nord | collected 2016-01-04
CCCACAGCTACCGCGACAACATCGTGGTGTTCGCCGACCTGATCACCACCTCGACCGCATAGCCGCCGCCCAGCCACCCACCTCGACGGTCGGCTGCCGGGCGTCAAGCAGGAACCTGCCAAGCAAAGGCACGGTACCCAGCTGAACCGTGAAGCCGAGGCTCTAGACGCTGCCTCATCTGACCAGCGCAGCCAGCCCAGCGGTCCCTGCGCCAGGCGCCCACCCCCGCTACCGGAGCCTGCCCGCCCAGTCCCGCGGAGGTGGCGGACCTAGCCGCGGCACTCACGCAGTTGGCATACGCGCGCCCTGCCACCAGCTGAGACCGCGGGCAGGCACTCCTTCGGACCGACCAAGAACCACCAGGCGCGCGCCGTCGCGTTGCCGGACTTCTTGTGTGCCGCCCTGACCGAGCACCTGGACGGCCAGGTCGACGCTGCTCAGGACGCCCTGCTCTTCACCGGCCGAACCTGCAAGCCGCACCACTACAACGCCTTCCGCCGCTCCATCTGGGACCCGGCCGTGACCGCTGCGGGCCTGGACGGTGTCACGCCGCACGCGCTACGCGCGACGTGCGCAACCTGGGTCGCAGACAGCGCCGGAGTCCTGGAAGCAGCCCGCCGGCTCGGCCACGCTCGGACCAGCGTCACCACCCGTCATTACGCCCGCCCTGTTTAGGGGCGCGACCGCGACGTGGCCGACCAGTTTGACGCGTTGCGGCGCACACAGCAGAGCTTGGCGGCCCGAGTCCGGCGGCCACGATCCTGGCCAGAGCTTCGTCAGCTGGCGAGCGCTTGTGACCTCGACGCGGCGGCGGATCAGGAGAGCTGGAGGATCAGCCGGCGGGCGGCGTGCCGCGGGAGATGACCGAGCGCAGCGTGCGGGTCGACATGGCGAAGTGGGCGCGGGCCAGCCGGCCGGCCTGCTCCACCTCTCCGGCGATCACGGCCTCCACGAGCTCGGAGTGCTCGGCCAGCGCGCGCGCAAAGACGCTCCGCTCGTACGGCTCGATGGCCAGGCCGCGGGTCACCTGCGCGAGGAGGTCGTGGCTGAGCTGCACCATCTGCGGGTTGCCGGTCGCTCGCAGAACGGCCTCGTGTACGGCCATGTCGGCCGCGTGCTCCTGTTCGGGGCTGTCTGCCGAGGCAAAGCTCGCGAGCACCTCCTGGAGCTCGCGGGCCTGCTCGGTTGTGCGCCGTTCGGCGGCGGTCCTGGCCACCACCTCCTCGTAGCGGCAGCGTAGGTCGCACAGCTGCTCCAACTCCGAGGACCGGCTGACCAGGGTCCGGCCCACCGCTTCGGCCGACCCCCGGTGCCAGCTCTGGCAGACAAAGGACCCGCCCGAGCGGCCGCGGCGGACGTCGATCGCTCCGGAGACGCGGAGCCGGCTCAGCGCCTCGTGCACGGTGTTGCGGCCCACCCCGAGCAGACGGGCCATCTCGCGCTCTGGTGGCAGCCGCTGTCCGGGAACGAACTCCCCGAGGGCCAGCGCGGTGAGGAGCCGGTCGACGACCTCGTCCGCCGCCGAAGGCACCCGCAGCGGCCCCAGGGGCGTGGCGGAGAGCACGGCGGGCCGGACGGCCTGCGGGGAGTACGAGGGCGCGGAGCTGCCCCCGTCGGCGGTCATGGCGACAGAGTGCACCACCCGAGCGGTCGTCGGGGGTACGGAAACGTGGAGTTAACGGCAAAGGCCTTCCCATGGGGCCATTGGGCTGGCAGTGTCCCCCCGACCAGAGCCGCGTCACACCGTCGAGGAGAGCCCGTGCCGATCCCGGAGCCCAGCAGCGAAGGGACCGTCCCCTTCCAGGGGGGCCAGACCTGGTACCGCATAACGGGTGACCTGGCCGCGACCAAGGCCGCTGGCAAGGTGCCGCTGGTCGTCCTGCACGGCGGCCCGGGCGTGCCCCACGACTACACGTTGCGCATCGCGCGCGTCGCCGAGCAGGGCCGCGCGGTCGTGCACTACGACCAGTTCGGGTGTGGCCGCTCGACCCACCGGCCCGAAGCGGGTGCGGACTTCTGGACGGTCCAGTTGTTCCTGGACGAGCTGGACAACCTGCTCGACGGCCTCGGGATCCGCCAGGCCTACGACGTACTCGGGCAGTCCTGGGGAGGGATGTTGGCGGCCGAGCACGCGATCCGCCAGCCGGCCGGGCTGCAGGCGCTGGTCATCGCCAACTCGCCGGCGTCGATGGAGTTGTGGCTGGCCGAAGCGAACCGGCTGCGGGGGGACCTGCCGGCTGAGGTGCAGGCGATGCTGCTGCGCCACGAGGAGGCCGGGACGACCGGTTCGCCGGAGTACGAAGCGGCCGAGAAGGTCTTCTACGACCGGCATGTCTGCCGCGTCGTGCCGAACCCGCCGGAGGTCATCGCGAGCTTCGCGGCGCTGGCGCAGGATCCGACCGTCTACCACACCATGAACGGCCCCAGTGAGTTCCACGTGGTCGGCACCCTCAAGACCTGGTCGGTCGTCGACCGGGTCGCCTCGATCACTGCCCCCACGCTGCTCATCAACGGGCGGTACGACGAGGCGACCCCCGCGTGCGTACAGCCCTTCGCCGACGCCATTCCCGACGTCCGCTGGGAGGTCTTCCAGGACTCCAGCCATCTGCCCCAGGTCGAGGAGGAGGAGCGTTACCTGCAGGTCGTCGGCGCGTTCCTGGACTCCTGCGACGCCGCCCAGCCCGTCTCGGCCCGATGATCCGCCCCACCGGAAGGCTCACCATGACCCGCCGTATCCCCCTGCTACGCACCGGAGTGGCCCTGCTCGGCCTGGTGGCAGCAGCGGCCTGCTCGAGCGGCAGTGACAGCAAGACCCCGGGTGCGGCTGGCGGCAGCAGCAGCGGCGCTTCGAGCACCGGTTTCCAGCAGCAGCACAAGGGCGGCACCCTGCGCCTGGCGGCCAAGTCGGCTGCCGGCACCCTGGACCCCCAGGTCAACTACACGCTGCAGTACTGGCAGCTCTACCAGGCGTTGTACGACGGGCTGCTGGCGTTTAAGAAGGTGAACGGCCAGGAGTCGTTCACGGTGGTGCCGGACCTGGCCGAGGCCCTGCCGATGGTCACCGACGGCGGCAAGACCTACACCTTCCGGCTGCGCAAGGGGATCAAGTTCTCCAACGGCAAGGACGTCACCGTCCAGGACGTCGCCGCGTCCTACAAGCGCATCTTCACCGTGTCGAGCCCGACGGCCGGCACCTTTTACAACGGGCTGGTCGGCGCGGCCGCGTGCCTGAAGAAGCCGGCCGCCTGCGACCTGTCCAAGGGCGTCGTCGTCGACCCGGCGGCGAACACGATCGTCCTGCACCTGGTTGACGCCGACCCCGAGCTGCCGTACAAGCTGTCGGTGCCGCACGCGGCGATCACCCCGGCCGACTCCCCCGCGAAGGACGCCGGGAACAAGCCGCTACCCACGACCGGTCCCCACTGGCTGCGTCCTACGACCCGAACCGCGCCCTGACGCTGGTCCGCAACCCGAATTTCAAGGAGTGGTCCCGGGACGCCCAGCCACAGGGCTACTCCGACAGCATCGTCGAGAGTTTCGGCCTCACCGTCGAGGCGGCGGTGACGGCGGTCGAGAACGGCCAGGCCGACTGGGTCTACGACCCGCCGCCCGCCGACCGGCTGAACGAGATCGGCACGAAATACGCCGACCAGGCGCACGTCAACCCGCTCACGGCCTTCTGGTACCTGGCGATGAACAACAACCTGGCGCCGTTCAACAACGTCAAGGTGCGTCAGGCGGTCAACTTCGCCGTCGACCGGAACGCCGCGGTGAAGCTCTACGGCGGGGACAAGCTGGCCCAGCCGGTCTGCACCTTTTTGCCGCCGGGCTTCCCGGGGCATGAGGACGACTGCCAGTACACCAAGGGCGGCGGGACGACCTGGAGCGCGCCGGACCTGGACCGGGCTAAGCAACTCATCAAGGACTCCGGTACAGCCGGCCAGGCAGTCGGGATCGTGGTGCAAGACGATGAGGTGAACAAGTCGATCGGCGAGTACCTCCAGAGCCTGCTCACCTCGCTGGGCTACAAGGCGACGCTCAAGCCGATCTCGGGCAACATCCAGTTCACCTACATCCAGAACACCAAGAACATGGTGCAGATCAGCCTGACCTCCTGGTACCAGGACTACCCGGCGGCCTCGGACTTCCTGAACGTTCTGGAGTCGTGTGCGTCGTTCACCCCGGGCAGCGACTCGAGCATCAACATCGCCGGTTTCTGCGATAAGGGCATCGACACGCAGATGAAGGACGCGCGGGTCGCCGAGCGCACGAGCCTGGACGACGCGAACAAGAAGTGGGCGCAGGTCGACAAGGCGGTCATGACCAAGGCGCCGGTGGCTCCGCTGTTCACCCCGAAGCTCATCGACTTCACGTCCAAGCGGGTGGGCAACTACCAGTTCAGCAAGCAGTTCTACATGCTCGTCAGCCAACTCTGGACGAAGTGAGCCGGCTGTGGCGGAGCTGACCCTGGGGCCGGGCCAGCTCCCGCAGGAGCAGGTCGCCCGGGCCGCCGTACGTCCCAGTAGCGGCCCGTGGCGTACGGCGCTGGGCCAGCTGGGCCGCAACCGGGGCGCGATGGCGTCCGCAGTGGTCCTGGTCGTGGTGCTGCTCGCCTGCCTGCTGGCCCCGGTGTACGCCGGGTCGATCGCGCACACCGACCCGTTCGCCTCGAACGTCTCGGGCACGACGGTGCTGCACGGCCGCACCGTCCCGGTGCTGCGCCCCAGTACGACCGGGCTCGGCCTGGGCGTGACGCCGATCGGCCCTACCGGTGACGTCGGGCACTACTTCCTAGGGGCCGACAACCAGGGTCGGGACGTCATGGCCCGGCTGCTGTACGGCGGCCGCAACAGCCTGCTCATCGGGTTCGCCGCGGCGGTGCTGTGCTGCCTGCTCGCCACCCTGCTCGGGGTGCTGGCCGGGTACTTCGGCGGAGTCGTGGACTCCGTCCTGGCCCGGCTGCTCGACGTCGTGTGGGCCTTCCCGGTCTACCTGCTGGCGATCTGCCTGTCGGTCGTCCTGCTCACCAGCGGCCTGACGATCGGACCGGTGCACGTCGGCGCCGGCAGCCTGTGGCTGCCTGTTCTGATCATCGCGGTCATCTACGTGCCGTACGTGGCCCGGCCGCTGCGCGGGCAGGTGCTGGCGCTGAAGGAAAAGGAGTTCATCGCGGCCGGCGTCGGGGTCGGCGCGTCGGACCTGCGCATCATGCGGCGCGACGTCCTGCCCAACGTCCTGCCGACCGTCGTGGTCTTCCTGCCCCTCATGACGGCTCTGAGCATGCTGACCGAATCCGCGCTGTCGTTCCTGTCCGTCGGCGTGCAGCCGCCGCAGGCCAGCTGGGGCACGATCATCAACGACGGGCTGGGGCTGCTCTACACCCGGCCCGCGGTAACGCTCGCTCCCGGCATCGCTATCGCCCTGACGGCCGTTGTACTTAACCTGTTCGGTGACGGCGTCCGCGAGGCGCTCGACCCACGAGCCAAGCTGCGCGGGGCCCGCTGATGCTCACCTTCGCCGTCAAGCGCACCGCCGCCGCGGTCCTGGTGCTGTTCTCGATCAGCGTCTTGGTGTTCCTCATCTTCTTCGCAACCCCCGGCGTCGACCCGGCGGCCCGCATCGCCGGGCGCAACGCCGACCAGGCCACCTTGCTGCAGGTACGGCACGAGTTCGGCCTGGACCGGCCGCTACCGGTGCGGTACGCGCTGATGATGCGGCACCTGTTCATCGACCGGGACCTCACCTCGTTCGTGAACCGCGGCGTCCGGGTCATCCCGCAGATCACCCAGGCCATCCCCATCACGCTGTCCCTGGTCCTGGGCGCGGCCGTGCTGTGGATGATCATCGGCGTTCTCATGGGTACCGCCGCCGCGGCCTGGCGCGGCCGCGCCGCGGACCCGATCATCGTGCTGCTCGGGGTCGTCGGTGTGTCCATGCCGGTGTACTGGCTCGGCGAGGTGGTGAACCTGCTGACCCAGAGCCGCCTGCACGGAAGCCTGTTCTCCTGGGTGCCACCGCTGGGCTATGTCGGCATCACCGACGACCCGGTCCAGTGGGCGCTGCGCCTGCTGTTCCCCTGGTTCACTTTGGCGGCGCTGTACGCCGGCATCTATGCGCGTGTGCTGCGCTCGGAGATGCTCAGCGCGCTGGACGAGGACTACGTACGCACTGCCCGGGCGAAAGGCGTCTCGGAACGCAGGATCCTGGTGAGGCATGCGCTGCGCTGCTCGCTCATCCCGATCGTGTCGCTGTTCGGGCTCGACTTCGGCGCCCTGGTGGGCGGTTCGGCGCTGCTCACCGAGGTCGTGTTCGGCCTGCCGGGCGTGGGGCGGCTGACCTACGAGGCACTGCAGAACCTGGACCTGCCGGTCATCCTCGGCACGGTGCTCTACGCCGCGTTCTTCGTGGTGCTGGCCAGCGCGGTGGTCGACATGGTCTACGCACTGCTCGACCCGAGGGTGCGGCATGTCTGAGCCGCTGCTGGAGGTGCGGGACCTGCGGGTGACCTTCCGCAGCCGGTACGGGGTGGCGCGCGCCGTCGACGGCCTGTCGTTCACCCTCGCCCCGGGCGAGGTGCTGGGGGTCGTCGGAGAGTCCGGCTCCGGCAAGAGCGTGTCGATGATGAGCATCCTGAAGCTCATCCGGGACCCGAACTGCGTCGTCGAGGGGCAGGCGCTGTTCCGGGGGCAGGACCTGGTCGGGATGAGTGACCACGACCTGCGCGCGCTGCGTGGCCGCGACATCTCGATGATCTTCCAGGACCCGATGACCTCGCTGACCCCGGTGTACACGATTGGCTGGCACATCGCCGAGCAGCTCGGGGCGCACACGCGCATCAGCAAGGCCACGGCCCGGGCTCGCGCCGTCGAGCTGCTGGAGGAGGTCGGCATCCCGGACCCGCAGCGGCGGGTGGACGACTACCCGCATCAGTTCTCCGGGGGGATGCGCCAGCGCGCCGTCATCGCCATGGGACTGGCCAACAACCCCGCGCTGCTGATCGCCGACGAACCCACCACCGCGCTGGACGTCACGACCCAGGCCCAGGTCCTGGACCTGCTGCGGCGGCTGCGGCGCGACCACGGCTCCTCGATCGTGCTCATCACCCACGACATGGGCGTCGTGTCGCAGCTGGCCGATCGAGTCCTGGTGATGTACGCCGGGCGGGCCGTGGAGCAAGGCCCTAAGACCGAGGTTTTCCACCGGCCCCAGCACCCGTACACCTGGGGACTGCTCGGCTCGGTTCCCCGGGCGCGGGCCGCCCGCGTACGCCGGCTGCCCGCGATCCCGGGTTCGCCGGCATCGGCGCTCACCGCCCCGACCGGGTGCCCGTTCGCCCCCCGGTGCCGACACCGGCACGAGCAGTGCGAGCAGCGGCCGCCGCTGGAGGGCGGCGACCACGCCGACGCCTGCTGGCTGCCCCGGGACCGCCGGCAGGAGCTGCGCCACCAGCTCGATATCGCCGCGGTCGCAGCCGGGGACCCGGGCCAGGCCGACGTCCTGCCGACCGCGGAGGTGGAGCGGGAGAGCGCCGCATACTCCCCCACGCACGCGGTCGCCGCCGCGCCCTTTGAGGACGCGTGAGCGAGGTCCTGCGCGGTGACGTCGCCCGCGGTGAGGTGCTGCTGCGCGCCACCGACGTCAAGAAGCACTTTCCGGTCCGGGGTGGCCTGCTGCCCAGCCGCGGCGAGCGCCCGGTCGTGCATGCGGTCGACGGCGTCTCCCTCGAGGTGCGCCGAGGCGAGACCCTCGGTGTCGTCGGGGAGTCCGGCTGCGGCAAGTCGACCCTGGGCCGCTGCCTGGTCCGGCTCACTGAGCTGACCGCAGGCACGGTGGAGTTCGCCGGCCAGGACATCACGACGCTCTCGCGTCGCCAGTTACGCCCTGTCCGGCGCGACGTGCAGCTGGTGTTCCAGGACCCGTACGCCTCGCTCAACCCGCGCCGGCGGGTCGGCGACGTGGTGGCCGAACCGCTGCAGATCCATGACTTCGGCTCGCCCGGCGAGGTCCGCCGTCGGGTGGCCGAGCTGTTCGAGGTCGTCGGGCTGTCCTCGGCGCACATCGATCGTTTCCCGCACGAGTTCTCCGGCGGCCAGCGCCAGCGGGTGGGCATCGCCCGGGCGCTGGCGATGAACCCGACCCTGATCGTGGCGGACGAGCCGGTCTCGGCGCTGGACGTCTCCATCCAGGCGCAGGTGTTGAACCTGTTCGCCGACCTGCAGGACGAGCTGGGCCTGACGTATGTGTTCATCGCGCACGACCTCGGCGTCGTGCGGCACGTGTCGGACCGGATCGCGGTGATGTACCTCGGCGAGGTCGTGGAGGTCGCCGACGCCGACCCGCTGTATGACGCGCCGGCCCACCCGTACACCGAGGCGCTGCTGTCGGCCTCGCCCGAGATCGACGACGGGACGCACGAGCTGCAGGGCGAGCGGATCGTGCTGACCGGCGACGTGCCGAACCCGATCGACAAGCCCACCGGCTGCCCGTTCCACCCCCGCTGCCCGCACGCGCAGGACCGGTGCCGAGTCGAGCGACCGCTGCTCGGGCAGGTCGCGCCGGGTCGCTTCGCGGCCTGCCACTTCCCGCTCATCGCGGCGGGCTGATGCCGGGTCGCCTGGCGGGCCGGGTCGCGGTGGTCACCGGTGCCGCCTCCGGGATCGGGGCCGCCATCAGCGTGGCGTTCGCGCAGGAGGGGGCGCAGGTCGCGTTGGTCGACCTGGCGGAGCCGGCGGCGGCCGAGCCCGTGCTGGCGGCGGTCCGCGGCCACGACCGGCAGGCAATGTACGTGCAGACCGACGTCGCCGACGAGCAGGCGGTCGGCGAGATGGCGCGCTCTGTGCTGGCGCACTTCGGCCGGGTGGATGTGCTGGTCAACAACGCCGGTATCTTCACCCAGTCGCTGGTCCAGGACATGCCGGTCGCCGATTGGGACCGGGTGCTCGCGGTCAACCTGCGCGGGACCTTTCTGTGTACCCGCGCGCTGCTCGGGCAGATGCTTGACCGCGGCTCCGGTCGCATCATCAACATCGCCTCGCAGCTGGGCCAGATCGGCGGCGCGGAGGTCGCGCATTACGCGGCGAGCAAGGCCGGTGTCATCGGGCTGACCAAGTCGCTGGCGCGGGAGGTCGCCCGCCACGGCGTGCTGGTCAACGCGATCGCGCCCGGCCCGATCCGTACCCCGCTGCTGGACGCCGAGACCGAGCAGTGGCGGGACGCCAAGTTGGCCGAGCTCCCGCTCGGGCGGTTCGGCGAGGTCGGTGAGGTCACCCCGACCGCGGTTCTGCTTGCCTGCGACGACGGCTCGTACTACGTCGGCCAGACACTCGGTCCCAACGGCGGGGACGTGATGCTCTAGGCCGACCGGCCGCGAGCGGAAGGGCAGGGCATGCAGCACAGCGAGGTAGTCGAGGCGGCCAAGAACGCCGGCGTCACCCTGATCCGGTTCGAGTACTGCGACGTCAGCGGGGTGGCGCGGACTAAGGCGATCCACGTCGACCAGCTGGCCCACAAGCTCATCGAGGGCGTCAGCCTCACCCGCGCACAGATGGCCATCGACCTGCTCGAACAGCTCGTCGACGTCCAGGGCATGGAGCCGGTCGGGGAGATCCGACTGGTGCCGGACCCGGCCACCTTCACCGTGCTGCCGTGGGCGCCGGGAACGGCAAGCGTCCTGTGCGACCAGCTGGGCCATGACCGGTTGGACTGGGGCGCGTGCCCGAGGTCCTATCTCAAGAGCGTCCTCGCGCGCGCCGCCGGGATGGGCGTCGAGGTGCAGGCGACGTTCGAGAATGAGTACTACCTGGCGCGGGACGTCGACGGCCGCTTCGTGCCGTACGACGTCCCCGGTCATGCGCCGGTATACAGCGCCATCGGCCACGACCACACCGCTGGGCTGATGGTGGAGCTGGTGCACGCCCTGCAGGCGCAGGGCATGGTGCCCGAGCAGGCCATCAACGAGTACGGCGCCGGCCAGCAGGAGATCTCGATCCGGCACACCGGCGCCCTCGCCGCGGCCGACAACCAGATGAAGTTCCGCGACACCGTGCGGGGAGTCGCGCTGCAGCACGAACTGTTCGCCTCCTTTGCCCCTAAGCCGTTCCCCGACCAGACCGGCAGCGGGGCGCACGTGCACTTCTCGCTCTGGAACGACCGCGGCGGCAGCCTGCTGTACGACGAACAGGCCGAGCGCTCGCTGTCGCAGACCGGCCGGCACTTCCTGGCCGGGGTGGCCGAACACCTGCCGGCGCTGGTCGCCCTGACCGTCCCGAGCTGCAACTCCTACCGGCGCCTGCAACCAAGTGCCTGGGCGTCTAACACGACCGCCTGGGGGTTCGACAACAAGGAGGTCGCCCTGCGGATTGCCTCGCCCTTTTACCAACGCGAGCAGGCCAGCTACAACATCGAGTTCAAGACCTCCGACGCCAGCGCCAACCCGTACCTCTCGCTGGGGGCCCTCATCGCCTGCGGCTTGGACGGGGTGGAGCGCGCCTTGGAACCCGGCGAGCCGTGCGAGCGCGACCCCGCACGCATGTCGGCCGACGAGCGGGCGCGGGCCAAGGTGCGGCCGCTGCCGACGCGGATGCAGGACGCGCTGGACGAGCTGGAGCGCGATGACTACCTGCTGGGCACCATGGGGGAGCTGCTCGCGCGCTGCTACCTCGCGGTCCGTAGGTCGGAGGCCATGGCCTTCGCGGCGCACGACGACGACTTCGAATTCCGCCACCACTTCTACCGGTTCTGACCGTGCCCGCCCTCGACCTGACCGACCTACCCGTCGTCGACAACCACTGCCATGGGGTGGATCGCGACCAGGACCTCGACGTCGCGGGCTGGCGGTCACGCTGCACCGAGGCGCCGCATGCCTGGGCGCGGGGTGCAGACGCGACCGACACCGCCTGCTATCGACGGCTGGTGCGAGCGGCGGCTGCGTTCCACGACCTGCCGGAGCCGTACGACGAAGCGGCCCTGCTGGCTGCGCGCGCGATCCGGTCGGCCGCGCAGCTCACGCACGAGCTGTTCCGTGACGCGCACATCGCCGGGCTGGTGGTGGACACCGGCTACCCCGAGCCCGACCGGGTACTGGGGCGGGCGGCGCTGCCCGACGGCGAGCAGGTCGAGCTGCTGCGGGTGGAGCTGCTGCTGCAGGACCTCGTCGCCCGCCACGACCGGCTCGGCGCGGTGGTCGAGGACCTGCGCGACCGGCTCGGAGACCTGCGCGCGTCGGGGTGGGCCGGTCTGAAGAGCATCGTGGGCTACCGGACCGGGCTGGACGTGGCGCGCTGGCAGCCCGACGAGGCGCAGGCGGCGTTCGTGCGCGCCCGGGCCGAGGTGGGCACGACCGGCCAGGTGCGCCTGGGCCACAAGCCGTTGCTGGACACACTGCTGCACGTCGCCCTGCTGGCTGCGGCCAGCCAGGAGGTGCCGGTGCAGTTCCACGTCGGCTACGGCGACCCCGACGTCGACCTGCGTACGGCCTCACCGCTTGGACTGCGCGCCCTGCTGGAGGAGCCGGCTTACCGCGGTGCGCCGATCGTGCTGCTGCACGGGTGCTGGCCGTATGTCCGGGAGGGGGCGTTCCTGGCGGCGGTGTACGAGAACGCCTACCTGGACCTGTCGTACGGCATCCCGTTCCTCTCGCTCGGCGAGCTGACCTCGATGACCCGAGCGGCCTTGGGTGCCGCGCCCTTCGCCAAGCTGATGTACAGCTCGGACGGCGCGCAGATCCCGGAGCTGCACTGGCTCGGGGCGCGGGACGGGCGGCGCGTGCTGGGCCGCGTCCTCGACGAGCTGGTGGTGGACGGCGACCTGGACCAGGCGCAGGCCCGGGACGTCGCGGGGCGCATCCTGGGCGGCACGGCCTGGCGGCTGTACGGCTTTGCCGGGGACCTGTCGTGACGCGGCTGGCCGGTCGGCGGGCGCTGGTCACCGGCGGTGGCGGCGCGATCGGGCGCGCGAGCTGCCTGTCCTTTGCCCGCGAGGGCGCTGCCGTCGCCGTCGTGGACGTGGTCGGCGAGACCGTTGAACAGACCGTCGACCTCATCCGGGCGGCCGGCGGGCGGGCCGTCGCTGTGGTGGCCGACGTCGGCGTCGAGGCGCAGGTCGAGGCCGCGGTGGCGCAGGCGGTCGACGCCCTCGGCGGACTGGACACCCTGTTCAACAACGCCGGGGTCATGCCGCACCAGGACCGCTCGTTCCTGGACGCCGACCTGGGGCTGTGGCAGGCGATCGCTACCACCAACCTGCACGGGACTGTGCTGTGCAGCAAGTACGCCGTGCCCCACCTGCGGGCCGCTGGTGGTGGCGCGGTCGTCAACATGAGCTCGTTCCTGGCGGTGACCGGCACGACGTACCCGCAGGACGCGTATGCCGCCAGCAAAGGCGCCATCTCCAGCCTGACCACCTCGATGGCGGTGCAGCTGGGGCGGCACAACATCCGGGTCAACGCGCTGGCGCCCGGTCCCATCGCGACCGCCCACGTCGAGCAGTTCTTCCCCGATCCGGAGGCGCGGCGGGTACGCCTGGCCCGCGTGCCCCTCGCCCGGTTCGGGACCGCCGAGGACGCCGCCGAGCTCGCCTGCTTCCTCGCCTCGGACGCCGCCTCGTGGCTGACCGGGCAGGTCGTGGTGCTCGACGGCGGCATCTCCTGCCACTACCTCTGACGGACGGAGCTGTCCCATGTGCCGACTGCTGGGTTGCGTGTCCCGCACGCCGACCACCCTGACCGGGCTGCTCGGCGAGGTCGCGCTCGCGCAGTTCACCGAGCTCTCGCGCCAGCACGGCGACGGGTGGGGCATCGCTTGTGGTGCGCACGACCGGGTCGAGGTGCACCGGGCCGTCGACGCGGCGCGGACCAGCGACGCCTTCTCGCAGACCGTCCGGGAGCGGCCGGTGGAGCTGGCCATGGTCCACCTGCGCTGGGCGACGCTCGGGCTGCCCGTCGCCCTGCACAATGCGCACCCCTTCACCGACGGGCGGTTGGCCTTTGCCCACAACGGCTCGGTGGCGCCGCCGAGCTCGCTGGACCGGCTCCTCAGCGACCGGGTGCGCCCAGCGCTGCGCGGTGACACCGACAGCGAGCGGCTGTTCCTGGCCGTGCTGTCGCGGCTGGAGCCGGGCGCGGACGACGACACGGTCGGGCAGGCGTACGCCGAGACGGTGCGCGAGGTGGCCCAGACCCTGGCCGCCGGCAGCCTGAACAGCATGCTCATGACGCCCACCCGGCTGTATGCCGCGTGCTGCTACGACCCGGCGGCTGAGCGGCGCGAGAGCGAGCCCGGGTACTACCGGCTGGGGTACCGGGTCACCGAGGACACCGTCATCGTGGGCTCCGGTGGCTGGGGCGCGGGCTGGCAGGACCTGGCGAACGGGCACCTGCTGGCGGTGGACCGCGGCACCCTGCGCGTGCGGGTGAGTCCGCTCGGCGTGAGCTGGCCGGCGCGCGAGGCTCAGGCGGTGACGCCGCCGTCGACCATGACCGTCGCGCCGTGCATGTAGGTCGCGGACGGTCCGGCAAGGAAAGACACGACGTCGGCGACCTCCTGCGGCGTGCCGATCCGGCCGGCCGGCAGGCTCGCGTCAAAGGCGTCCATCGCTGCCGGGTCGTGCCGGATCCAGTCCGCCATCGCGGTGTCGATGAGCCCGGGGCAGACGGCGTTCACCCGGATGCCCTGGCGGCCGTGGTCCAGCGACAGGCTCCGGGTCAACTGCAGCAGGGCGCCCTTGGACGCGCAGTACGCCGCGCGTTGCCGGCCACCGCGTACGCCCGCGGTCGACACGACGTTGACGATCGTCCCCGAGCCGGCGGCGACCATCGCCGGCAGGACCTCCCGGCACAGCAGGAACGGCCCCATGGCGTTGACGTCCATGAACCGGCGCCACTCCGCGACCGAGAGCTCGGGCACTGCGTGGCGGGCGAAGTACCCGGCCGCGTTGACCAGCACCGTCGGTTCGCCGAGCTCATGCCGTACGGCCTGGATCGCCGCCCGCACCGAGTCCTCATCGGCCACGTCGCAGGTCACGGCGGTACTGCCCGGCAGGGCTTTGGCCACCACGGCAGCGCCACCCGCGTCCAGGTCCAGGCAGGCGACGGCCAGCCCGTCCGCTGCCAGCCGCTCCGCGACAGCCGCGCCGATACCGCCCGCTGCGCCGGTGACGACAGCTATCCCCATGCTCACCACTCCACGATCGATCGGGTCAGCGACACGGCCGTGATGAACGTCCGGAACAGCTGCAGGGGGTCGGTGTCAGTCATCGCGACGGTCTTCTCGTCCACCCGCTCCACACCGTGCAGCCAGGTCGCCATGTCCGCGAAGTCGCCGTTGTGGAAGCGCACCTGCAAGGTGGCCGGGAGCTCGACGGCAGGTGGGGAGAACGTGTCGAGGCGCTCCAGGGCCGCCTTCGCGCCGGCCCGGATCAGTGCGCGTGCCCGCTCGGGGTGCAGGCCGGTGGAGGCGAACCGGGTCCAGGACTGCTTGACCACGACGGTCTCGATGCCGGGGCAGAACGGGGTCGCCTCGTCGGCGGTCGGCTGGTCGCCGGTGATCAGGACGACCGGGACGCCGTACGCCTGCGCGACCAGCGCGTTGATCCCGGATTCACCGGCGACCGTGCCGTTGAGGGTGACGTCGGCGATGGCCCGCGGGTTGTAGGTGTGCGACAGCACCGCCGAGGAGCTCATCGAGCCGTGGTAGCTGATGAGGAAGACCGCGTCGAAGGAGGCGTCCAGCCCCTGCACCATGTACATCGGCTTGTGCTTGCCCGACAGGTAGCTGGCCTGCCCGTGCAGCTCGTCGGGCCGCAGGTTCGCCATCGTGGAGTGCGAGTCGTTGACCAGGAACTCCGTCGCGCCCGCGTCCAGGGCGCCGTCGATCGAGGCGTTGACCTCGGCCTGCAGCAGGCCGCGGTAGTACTCGTACTCGGTGCTCGGGCCAACGGCCTGGGCCCAGTCGACGACGCCGGTCGTGCCCTCCATGTCACTGGAGATGAACACCTTCACGCAACACTCCTGCTCTCGGTCCGCGGGCTCTGGTCGTCAGCGGTCATCACCGCGTACGTCGCGCCGGGCGTACCGGTCGAGCCGGCGTGCCGCCCGTCGGGGGTCAGCGCGAGGGCGCGCAGCTCGGCCCGGAAGGCATCCGGCAGCAGCGCCGCGTCGGCCAGCGCCTCGTGGCAGGCGGCGGCCGGGTCCAGCCCGCCGGCGAGCAGGTCCACGATGTGGCGCGCCGTGCCCGCGCGCGGCGACAGCTCACCCCTGCCGGTGCAGGCAGCTCCGCCCGAGCTCAGGTCGCAGTAGTTGCCGGCACCGGGAACGGCGGAGTCGCCGACCCGGCCCGGGTACTTGTACGGGTAGCCGCTGGTACTGACCCTGACGCACATCTCGCCGTGCGCGTCCAGCGCCAGCACGTTGATCGTGCCCCACGGCCCCTCGTGGGGGGCCAGCCGCCGGACCAGCTCCAGCGCTGCCCGGCTGTACGCCAGGTCGCCGTCCTGCACTGCGGTGCCCTCGCCCTCGACCGACTCCCGCAGGTCGGTGAGCAGCTGGTGGCGCCAGAGCCCCCGGGCTTCGGGCGTCAGCAGCTCGGCGGTGGCGAAGCCGCACTCCTGCGCGAACAAGGCGGCGCCCTCCCCGACGAGAAGGGCGTGTTGCGGGAGCTTCTCGAAGGCCGCACGGGCAACCGACACCGGGTGGGGGTAGCCCTTGAGCCCGGCGACGGCGCCAAAGGCCCGGCGCGAGCCGATCATCACCGAGGCGTCGAGCTCGACCTCGCCGCGCGCGTCGGGCAGCCCGCCGGTCCCGACGTAGTGGTCGGACAGGTTGTCCTCGCACAACCGCAAGGCCGCCTCGACCGCGTCCAGCGCGGACCCGCCCTGCCGCAGCAGCTCCACGGCGGCGGGAAGGTCGACCTCGCCCCGCTCACTGGCAATGATCACCGGCGGGATGTCAGCCATGCACGGCGCTCCCTACCGGTCGGCCGGCGAGGTCGCAGGCCGCGCGCTGCCCGTCGGCGCCGGTTCCAGCGCGGGGTCCTCGATCGGGCAACGGTCGAACACGAGCGGACTTCGAGAGGCGAAGCGGCAGCCCTGCGGCATGTCGACCGGCGAAACCGGGCTCACCCTTCACGGTCTCCTCGGGCTCGTGGCCGGGGCGCATCCGGGGGACGGAGGCCAGCAGCAGCCAGGTGTACGGGTGCTGCGGGTCGGCGAAGACGTCCTCGGTCCGGCCGGTCTCCACGATCCGGCCGAGGTACATCACCGCGACCCGGTCGCAGACCTGGCGGACCCCGGCCATGTTGTGCGCAACGAACAGCATGGACAGCCCGAGGTCGCGTTTGAGGTCGGACAGCAGGTTCAGCACGTTGGCCTGCACCGAGACGTCCAGCGCACTGACCGGCTCGTCGGCGACGAGTACCTGCGGCTCCAGCGAGAGCGCCCGGGCGATCCCGATCCGCTGGCGCTGGCCGCCGGAGAACTGTCGCGGGTAGGAGGCCAGCGCGTGCTCGGGCAGTCCGACCACGTGCATCAGCTCGCGGCACCGGGCGTCCAGGCGGTTGCGCGCGACCATCTCGTGCAGCTTCAGCAGCTCGCGCAGTGTCTGCCCGACGGTCATCCGCGGGTTCAGCGAGCTGTACGGGTCCTGGAACACCGTCTGGACGTGCCGCCGCTGCAGGCGAGTGCGCCTGGCGGCCAGGACCTCGGTGCCAAACAGCACCTGCCCGGCGGTCGGCTCGTACAACCCGACGATGCACCGAGGCAGGGTGGACTTGCCGCAACCGGACTCCCCGACCAGCCGGCGGGTCTCGCTGCGGCCGACGGTCAGGTCCACTCCGTCAAGGGCCTGCAGAACCGCGCGCGGCCGGCGCTGGAGCCGATCCAGGGTGCCGTACTCGAGGGGGAAGTGCTGGGACAGGCCGTCGACGGTCAGCACTGGCACGCTCATGCGGGTACCTCCACAACCCCGGGCCTGCTGCGCGCCTCGTCAACGTGCAGGCACGCGTCGTGGCGGCCGCCCTCGACCTCGAACAGCGGTGGCTCCAGGCCCAGGCAGTCCAGCTGCTGGAACGGGCAGCGGGGCGCGAACGGGCAGCCCTTCACGCCGCCGACCAGGCCCGGCGGGGCGCCCGGGATGGTCAGCAGCCGCTGCCGGACGAGCTCGGGGTCGGGCACCGAGCGCAGCAGCGAGAAGGTGTCCGGGTGCCGCGGGTCGAGCACGAGCGGGCCGATGTCGCCGTCCTCGACGATGCGCCCGGCGTACATCACTGCGAGCCGGTCGAAGGTCTCGCTGACCACGGCCAGGTCGTGGGTGACGAGCAGCATCGCGAGGTTGCCGTCCCGACGCAGGCCGCGCAGCAGCTTGAGCACCTGCGCCTGGATGGTGACGTCCAGGGCCGTGGTCGGCTCGTCGCACAGCAGCAGCGGCGGCTCGCAGGACAGCGCGATTGCGATGACCACGCGCTGCCGTCGGCCGCCGGACAGCTGGTGTGGGTAGGCGCGCGCGCGCCGCTCCGGGTCCGGTATCCCGACCTGGCGCATCAACTCCAGCGCGGGGGCCCGGGCGCCCGTACGGGAGTAGCCGAGCCGGGCCAGCGGCGCCACGGCGATCTGGTCGCCGATCCGCATCAGCGGGTTCAGCGCGGTCATCGAGTCCTGGAACACCATGCTGATCGCGCTGCTGATCGCTTTCCGCCGGGACTGCCGGTCCAGCGCGGTGATGTCGACGCCGTCGACCAGCACCCGCCCGCCCACGACGTGTGCCGGCGCAGGCAGCAGGTCCAGGACGGCCAGCAGGGTCAGGCTCTTGCCACAGCCGGCCTCGCCGACTAAGCCGAGGACCTCCCCGGGCGACAGGCTGAACGAGACACCGCGGAAGGCATGAAGCAGGCCGCGGCGCGTCGGCACGTTGACGTGCAGGTCCTCGACCTGCAGCACCGTCGTGCTCATGTCTGCTTCGCCCGTCCGCCCGCACCGCGACCTCCGTCCCTGGAGACTTTCCTACCCGCATGAAATCATGACTCATGCTGTGAACCGGCGGCCGCCAGAAGCCACAGGCCGCGACCTCACGGCTGCTCGGCGTCGATGCTATCCAGGAAGACCGGCTTTCGAACCCGCCCCGCTCGTTTGCCTTCCGTTCTGCCACAGCGTGGACGTGCTCCCAGTGCACAACCGTGTTCTGTGGCCAAGGCGCGGACCACTTCCAACAGGTCAACCAGCTCGCTGGCGACGTCTTCCGCGGATGCCGCTCGCAGCTCTTCCGCCTCTTCGACCAGCTTCGCCAAGCGAGCTACGCGAACACTTCCGGTCGAGCTGAGTCACCACAGGATGACGCCCGCTGGCGCGGATGATTTTTGGGATCCTCTCGCGGACCAGCTTGTTGTAGGTCGTCATGGCCGCAGGCTAGGAAGGAGGTCTGACAGCTTTCCCTGGTCCAGCTGCGTGAAGACGCCCGGTTGAGACCACAAGCGCGAGCCAGTCGGCAGATGGACGTAGAGCCCGCGGGCGATCCCAAGCGTCGTCTCGAGCCGCAAGGGCCAGTTAGCTGCCTCGGCTGTCTCGGCAAGGACTTCGCGCGGTCGAGTAGCCCAGCGCTGCACGTGGTCAAGGTCGGCGTAGTTGTCGCTCTTGCTGCCGTTGCATCGGCCGTCAATGAGGACGAGGTTGGCGAGTGCGTCGTTCGGCATCCGGGACCACGGTACGAAGTGATCGATCGCCATCTCGTCGAGAGCGGGACGGTCTCCACAGTAGAAGCAGTCTCCCGACTGGGCGTCGAGCAGCCCACCTCTGAGACGGCGGAGTGCGATTCGCTGCGACCCGAAGAGGAACTTACGCAGGCCGTCCTCACCTAGTGTCGTGCGCCCTTAGTCCGCTTGGTAAGTAGTAGGATCGAGGTATGGCACGGACGGGACGACCCAAGGCCGAGTTGGTGTTGACCGGCGAGGAGCGCGAGCAGCTGGTGCGCTGGTCGCGGCGTCGGAAGTCTGCACAGGCGTTGGTGTTGCGTTCCCGGATCGTGTTGGCCTGCGCGGATGGTGTGGACAACAAGACCGTGGCGGCTCAGTTGGGGTGCGCGCAGGTGACAGTCGGGAAGTGGCGGGCTCGGTTTGTGGAGCATCGCCTTGACGGCCTGACCGATGATGACCGGCCGGGTCGCCCGACCTCGATCGCGCTCGATCAGATCGAGGACGTCGTGGTCGCGACGTTGGAATCGACGCCGGGGAACGCGACGCACTGGTCGCGAGCGAAGATGGCTGAGCGGACAGGGCTTTCGAAGTCGACGATTGGTCGGATCTG
>JAABUT010002226.1_pt1 | contig 19280 bp, 15 predicted proteins | sample 5559281 | NCBI WGS metagenome assembly JAABUT01 (sample SAMN10711880, study PRJNA513359) | rock metagenome | isolation source: Antarctica rocks | place: Antarctica: Victoria Land, Ricker Hills nord | collected 2016-01-04
TCGACTACTTGCTGCACCCTGGCGTTCTCGGTCAGAATGTGCCGCACCCGCCGGACCAGCACGTCCCGGTCTGCGCGCGGCACCGATGCAGCGGTAGCCAGTATCGCCAACGCCTCATCCGCATTCTCTATGTCCCGCAAGGAGTCCAGGCCCAGGATGGCCGCCGCCTGCTCGCAGGATGCCCTGCGCTTGGCGTACTCGCCGTCGGCCAGCGAATGGTGGGCCTGGGTGTCGATCACCAGCAGTCGCAGGCCCTGGGCGGCCGGATCGAACGGGATGTGCTCGGTGGTCTGGGCACCGACGTCGAAGAACAGCAGATTGCCGGCACGGCAGGTGGCCGATGCCATCTGGTCCATCAACCCCGAGGGCACCCCGACGAATGCGTTCTCGGCATGTTGGCACAGCCGGGCCAGATCGGCCCTGCCCAGCGTGACCTCGGCCAGTGCCGACATGGCCAGTGCCGTAGCGCATTCCACTGCGGCGGAGGAGCTCAGGCCGGCGCCGGCGGGAACCTGGGAGTCCAGGGCCACGTCGCCGCCGGGTAGCTCGATGCCGGCTTCCGCGAGGGCCCAGATCGGGCCGAACAGGTACGCCGGCCAGCCCTTCGCGGCAGCAGAACCGGGAGACAGCACGGAGATCGGCGCCTCGATGACCGCGCCGCGCCGTTGCGCTGACACGATCCGCAGCACGGGTTCGTCGATCCTGGCCGCCGCGACCTGTGCTCTGGCATCGATCGCGAAGGGCAGTACCAGCCCGTTGTTGTAGTCGGTGTGCTCCCCGATCAGATTCACCCGGCCGGGCGCCGACCACAGGCCGTCCGGTGCGCGACCGTAGGTCGTCACGAACAGGTCGGCGGCGCTCACCGGCCGGCCGCGGAGTGTGCCCGCGTTCCGCTCCCGCCGGTGAACTCCCAGGCGTCGGCGACCATCCTCTTCAGGTCGTACTCCGGCTGCCAGCCGAGTTCGGAGCGCGCCAGGTCCGCCGAAGCCACCAGCGATGTGGGGTCACCTGGCCGGCGGGGCCCGACGGTCACCGGAAGCGGGAGCCCGGTCACCTCCTCGATGGCGGTGATCACGTCCTGCACGCTGAATCCGTTGCCGTTGCCGAGGTTGCAGATCAGGTGGCGTCCCGGCTGGGCGGCGTCCAATGCCAGCACGTGAGCCCTGGCCAGGTCCAGCACGTGGACGTAGTCGCGGATCGGTGTGCCGTCCGGAGTCGGCCAGTCGTCACCGTAGATGGTCAGCTTGTCCCGCCGGCCGGCAACCGCGTCCAGCGCAATGGGGATCAGGTGCGTTTCCACGGTATGCCGTTCACCCGCCCCCAGCGCGGCACCGGCGACGTTGAAGTAGCGCAACGACACCGCGGCGAGCGGGGTGGCAATGCACTCGCCGGTGATCATCATGTCGACGGCCAGCTTGGTGGCCCCGTAGGTGTTGGTCGGCCGGCAGGGCATGTCCTCGGAGATGGCCGCGGTGCTGGGGTCGGTGTCGGGTTCGCCGTAGACGGCGGCGGTGGAGGAGAACACCAGCCGCGGAACCCGGTGCTCGGTGATCGCATCCAGCAGCGCCCTGCTGCCCATCACGTTGGTGTGCCAGTACAGGCTCGGCTTCTCCACGGACTCGCCGACCAGTGATTTCGCCGCGAAGTGCAGCACAGCGTCGAATCCGGCGCCGGCCAGTACCGCCCCTGCCTCACCGATGTCGGCCTGGACCAGTCGCACACCGTCGGGCACCGAGTCTGCGTGCCCGGTGGAGCAGTCGTCCAGCACCACCACCTGATGGCCGCCGTCGAGCAGCAGCCGGGTAACGACGGACCCGATGTACCCGGCGCCGCCGACGACGAGCGTCTTCACAGTCTTCTCTCCATGGATACCTCGACTTCCCGCAGCCGGCAGGCGGTCGCCTCCGGCGTCACATCGCTGACCCAGGCGCCCATTCCGGATTCGGATCCTGCCAGGTACTTCAGCTTTCCGGGCGCTCGGCGGATCGAGAAGATCTGCAGGTGCAGCCAGAACTCGTCCCGATCTTCACCCTGCCCTACCGGCGCCTGATGCCAGCCGGTGATCGCCGGCAGGGTGTCGTCGAACAATCCCTCCATCCGGTGCAACACCTCGAGGTGAATGGCCGGCAACGCGTCCTTCTCGTCATCGGACAGCGACATCAGATCGGGCTGGCGACGGCGGGGGAATACCTGTACCTCGATCGGCCACCGGGAGGCGAACGGCACGAAGGCGACCCAGTGCTGGTTCTGCGCGACCATCCTCGAGCCGTCGGCGAGCTCACCGGACACGATGTCCCCGAACAGGTTACGTCCGGTCGCCGCTCGGTGGCGGTGTGCGCGGGCCAGCATTTGGGCCGTCCTGGGTGTGACGTACGGATAGCCGTAGATCTGTCCATGCGGATGCTCGAGGGTGACGCCGATCTCGGCGCCGCGGTTCTCGAAGCAGTAGACCTGCGCCACCCCAGGCTGCGCCGACAGCGCGGCGGTCCGATCGATCAGAGCCTCGATCACCGTGCGGACCCGCGCCGGTGGAAGGTGCGAGAAGGTCGCGGTGTGCTCAGAGGTGAAGCACACCACTTCGCAGCGCCCGACCCCGGGGCGGGTGTCGAACAGTCCGGCCGGCGAGGATTCGGCGTCCGGCCCGCTGCCGACGAACGACGGGAACCGGTTCTGGAACACCGCCACGTCGTAGGTCGACGCGGGGATCTCAGAGGCGTTCGCGGCCGTCGACGGGCACAGCGGGCACTGATCGGGTGGCGGCTGGTAGGTGCGGGTCTGCCGGTGACCCGCGATGCCCACCCACTCGCCGAGCAGCGCGTCGTAGCGGATCTGCGACAGGTTCTCCACCAGCGGCAGGTCACGCGGATCTGCGATGTCACGCGATGTTCCGGCGGTGTCGTCGAAATAGATCAGTTCGCGGCCGTCGGCGAGCCGGGTGGACGTGCGGTGCACGAAGTGGGTCACAGAGCTGCCTCGCGGGCCTGATGCGGATCGGCTGAGCGCGCAGCGTTCCCAGCGCGCTCAGGAACCAGGGTGTCGTGGGCCGTCGGAATGACCATCACCTCACCGACCTGTTCGGCCAAGGTGTCCCTCGCCTGCGGGTCCAGCCGGTCGTCGGTGAGCAGAATGTCCACCGCCGACAGCGGCGCGATCTGGGACAACCCGACCACTCCCCACTTGGTGTGGTCCGCGACGACCACCACCCGTCGGGCGGACTCGACCATTGCCCTGTTGGTCTCCGCCTCCAGCAGGTTGGGTGTGGTGAGTCCGGCGCGGGCGTCGATGCCGTGCACACCCATCACCACCAGGTCCACATGCAGCGAACGGATGGCCTGAACGGCGATCGGACCCACCAGGCCGTCGGACGGGGTGCGCAGTCCACCGGTGAGCACGACGGTCAGATCCGGGCGTGACTGGTCGTACAGCACCTCGGCGACCTTGAGCGAGTTGGTGACGACGGTGAGCGACGGGATCGCCGCCAGGTGCTGAGCCAGCGCCCAGGTGGTGGTGCCGGCGGTGATGGCGATGGCCATCCCCGGGTGGATCAGCGTCGACGCATGAGCGGCGATCGCCTCCTTCTCCAGACGCTCCCTGACCTTCTTCGCCTCGAAGCCCGGCTCGACGGCGCTGGCCATGTCCACCGGCGTGGCGCCGCCGTGGACCTTGGTCAGCAGGCCCTTCCGATCCAGGGTGTCCAGGTCACGACGAACCGTCATATCGGAAACCCCGAGCATCGCGGTCAGGTCGGCGACCCGGACCCCGCCCGACGCGCGGACCTCCTCGAGGATTCGTGCCTGGCGTACCGCTGCGAGCATGTTCCGGTCCGTTCCTCTGTACCCGATGATCTGTCTGAGTTCTTTGTGCGCAAGTGTGTCGAGAAGTCGCGCACGAGTCAACACGATCGAACGCAGAGCTGTTCAAGTCTGTTCGACTGGTGAGGCCCCGTTGCCCGGCAGCCGTCGCGGCGTCCCCAGCGAATTCCTCGGTGCTGCGCCAAAGATCGCCGCCGGGCAAGGCCGATCCCCCGGTGGCGTCGGTGAGCGACGAATTCTGGCCCCCAGATCGCGTCCGCACGGCTCCTGACGCCAACTCGCCGATCCCGGGGCCAGAATTGTTCGGGTACGAGTCCACCCCGGCGTCCCGAATACGGACACGCCCATCGGCGCCTGAGCCGGCGGCGGCTGGTTGGCATGATGTGCCGACGCCACGGCCGCATCGGTGCGGCTTGAATATCGGTGCGGCTTGAATATCGGTGCGGCCCGGCAGTCGCAACGAGCGTCGGCCGTCGGGCAGCATCTGCCCACAACGAGCCGTCGGAACCGACAGGACGGAAGCCATGGACGAAGGATCGCGGGCCGGACACATCCGGATCGGAGTGGACACCGGGGGAACCTTCACCGACATCGTGGCCGTCGACACCCGCACCGGCGAGCTGCGCAGCACCAAGACGCCGTCCACCCCGGCCGATCCAGCGGAGGGTTTCCTCACCGGCATCCACAAGATCCTGAAGATCATCGGCGCCGGTCCGGCGGACCTGGAGTCGATCGCGCACGGCACCACGGTGGCGACCAACCAGCTGCTGGAGGGCAAGGTCGGCGACCTCGGCTTCATCACCACCGAGGGCTTCGAGTTCGTCCTGGAGATCGCCAGGCAGTCCGTCCCCGACGGCTACGGCAACTCCTACTTCTGGATCAAACCGGACCGGATAGTTCCCGCCGACCGGGTGAAGACCGTCCGGGGACGCCTGGACCATACCGGTGCCGAAGTGACGCCGTTCGATCGCGATTCTGCGCTGGCCGCCGTCGGGTTCTTCAAGCGGCACACCATTTCCACCATCGGCGTCTGCTTCGTGCACTCCTACGCCAATGATTCGCACGAACAGCAGATGCTGCGGCTGATCGCCCAGGAGTACCCGGAGGCGGTGGTGTCGATCTCCTCCCAGGTGCTCCCGGAGTACCGGGAGTACGAACGCAGCATGACCACCTTGGTCGACGCAGCGGTGAAGCCGCGGGTGGCAGCATATGTCCGGAGTATCGCTCGGCGACTGGCAGAGCTGCGAACCGATCACCGGATCCCGTTCTCGATGATGCGGTCCAACGGCGGTGTGCTGTCGGCGGAAGAAGTGGTGCACCAGCCGATCAGCACGGTGCTGTCCGGTCCCGCAGCGGGCGCGTTGGGCGCCGCGGCGATCGCCGCCAGGGCCGGCCATCCGTCCGTCGTCACCTGTGACGGTGGCGGCACCTCCACCGACGTCACCGTCATCACCCACTCCAGGCCGACGCTGACCACCGAGGGCAGGATCGGCGCCTACCCGTCGAAGATCCCGATGATCGACGTGGTGACGGTGGGCGCCGGCGGCGGCTCTGTCGCGTGGCTGTCGCCGCAACGAACGTTGAAGGTCGGGCCACGTTCCGCGGGCGCGGATCCTGGGCCACTGTGTTATGGCAACGGCGGCACCGAGCCGACCATCACCGACGCGCACCTGGTCCTCGGGCGCATCCCGCCACACCTGCTGGGAGGCGAGATTCCGCTGGACGCCCGCGCTGCCGAGCAGGGAATTGCCGCGTTGTCGGAAGAACTGGGCATGGCCGTCGAGGCCTGCGCGGCCGGGATCCTGGAGATCTCCGCGTGGAACCAGGCCAATGCGCTGCGCCAGGTGACGGTCAAGCGCGGGCTGGACATTCGTGATTTCCCGATGGTGACGTTCGGTGGTTCCGGATCGCTGTTGGCCTGCCGCCTGATCGACGTCCTCGGGTTGCCCGCGGTGCTGGTGCCGCCGGATCCCGGCAACGTGTCCGCCTACGGACTTCTCACCGTCGACGTCCGCAACGACTACGTCCAGACGCAGGTGTCCAAGCACGACGCGCTGGATCCGAGTGGGGTCGCGCGCATCTACCACGAGCTGTCCAACCGGGCTCGGGAGGCGTTGCAGCGTGAGGGTTTCGACGCCAGCCACCAGCGGTTCGAGCGGACAGCCGACCTGCGCTACTTCGGTCAGGCCTACGAGGTGCGGGTGGACTGCCCCGCTGGTGACATCACCCGGGAATGGGCCGATGCTGTCGCGGACGCTTTCCACGACGCCCATAACGCCTTGTATGGTTACCACTTCCGCGGCCGAGCCGACCAGCCGGTGGAATGGGTGAACCTTCGGGCCACCGGAATCGGTCCCATCCCGAGATCGGAGCTCCGTGAGATCGCCGCCGGCACCGGCGATGTGAGCGGCGCGGTGCTCGGAATACGGCGCGTCTACTTCGACGAGTGGTCGCAGGCGACGATCTACGACCGGACGGAGCTCCGCGCAGGGGACCAGGTATGCGGACCGGCGGTGGTGCAGGAGTTCGGGTCGACGGTGCCCATCCATCCCGGTTTCTCGGCCAGGGTGGACGCCTTCGGCAACCTGATCGTCACCCGCACGGGAGCAGACCATGAGTGAGCACCCGAAATCCGCACCGGCGCAGCAGCGAAGGATGACAGGTGCGGGCGCGTCGCGTAGCCGGCGGGTCGCATTCCGGCCGGACCCTGGGAGCGCCACATGAGCGCGCCGGCCGCGGACCCGGTGCTGGTCGAGATCGTCGCCGGCACCCTGGCTTCCATCGAGAAGGAAGTGGAGACGGCGATCGGCCGCACCTCCCGCTCGCCGATGATCCGCGACGCCCACGACTCCCGGGCCGGCATCCACGACATCAGGATGCGCAAGCTCACCGGACGTTCGTATTCGGCGCTGGTGCAACCGGTGGTGCGGGACTATCCGGTCGACGGCATGGTCCCGGGCGACGTCTTCTTCCACAACGATGTCTACCTCTCCGAGGGCGGCATCGGTCACCTGCCCGACCTGTGCGTCACCGTTCCGGTGTTCCACAGTGTCGATGACGGGCCGGGCGAGGTGGTCGCCTTCGTCCAGGCGTTCGGTCACCACGACGACATCGGCGGTGCGGTACCAGGTTCCATGCCGTCGCACGCCACCAGCGTGTTCGAGGAGGGCCTGATGGTGCCGCCGATCAAGCTCTGGTCGGGCGGGGTGCCGAACGAGGCTGCCCTGAAGATCATGACCCGCAACTCGCGCATGCCGGAGTCGCTGGCGGCCGACCTGGACGCCGAGTGCAGCGCATGCCTGATGGGCGCCCGCCGGCTGGCCGAGCTGTTCGCCCGCTACGGCCGGGACCACATAGAGGCCTGCTTCGAGGCGATCCTCGCGGGCACCACCGAGACCTACCGCACCGAGATCCTGTCGAAGATCCCCGACGGCCGGTACGTCTGGGAGGACTACGCCGAACACGACGGGGTCGAGGAACCGAAGCTGCACACCCAGCGGATCACCCTCACCAAGCTGTCCGACGGCGACGGGGTGAGCGGAGCGCGCATCATCCTGGATTTCACCGGTACCGGGCCGCAGGCCAAGGGCCCGATCAACCACGCGGCCGGCTACTCCGACGGGGTGTTCCTGGCCAAATGGCTGGCGCCGATCCTGCGGAACCTCGCCGACACTCCGGAGCGGATGGCCGAACTCGACGTCAACGAGGGCGTCGTGCCGTTGATCGAGATGCGATTCCCAGGGCCCGGAACGCTGCTCACACCGGTCTTTCCGGCGCCCACGAATGCCAGGACGTTCGTCATCCTGCGGCTGCTGGGCGTGCTGGCCGGGGTGATCGCCAAGGCGGTGGACGGCCGGATGCCGGCCGATCAGGAGACCATCCGCTACGTCGGATTCCACGGTGTCGATCGGGACGGGATCCCTTACCTGATGCGCGAAATCCTCGGCGGCGGCTCGGGCGGGCGGTACTACTCCGACGGCGAGGACACCATCCATGTGGTGCCCGACTCGTCGAACGTCCCTGCCGAGGTGACGGAGTCCCGGTTCCCCTTCCGCATCGAACGGCTGGGCCTGGCGGTGGATTCCGGTGGCGCCGGCCGATATCGGGGCGGCCTGGGCTACGAGAAGCACTACCGGATGCTGATCGACGCCGATTTCATGTGCATCGCCGACCGTTCGATTCTGGCCTGCTGGGGTGTGAAGGGCGGCAAGGCCGGGAAATCCTTCGCGGTGACGATCGACCCAGGTGGTCCGCGCGAGCGGGCGATCGACGGACTGGTGGACGCGGCGCCGGTAGCGGCGGGCGAGATCGTCAGGGTGCGCACCACCGGCGGTGGGGGTTGGGGCGATCCGCTGGATCGGCCGGTCGCGGAGGTGGTGCGGGACGTGTGGTGGGGGAAGGTGTCCGCCGCCGGCGCCCGCATCGACTACGGCGTGGTGATCACCGGTGGAGCCGCGGGACCGCTCCACGACGGATCTGTCGCTGCGGTGGAGGTCGATCAGCCGGCCACCGATGCGCTGCGGGCCCAGATGCGCCGGGCCCGGCCGGACGATCCGCCGTTCTTCGACCGCGGTCCCGGTTACTCGACTCTGTCCGGGGGACGGCGGTGTGCAGAGGTCGACCACTTGTAGCGGATAATCGGCTGGACCGGTCGAGTGGGTGTCGGGCCCGCTCGACCGGTTCCTGGTCTCCCCGGGCTGCCACCACCCCGGCGCCCACCTCGTAATCTGAGGTGGCCGACCGCTCAACGAGGAGAACCTGTGCCGATCACCGACGGACCCCTGGGGGACATCATCGTCCTCGACCTGACCAGGGCATTGGCCGGCCCGCATGCAGCGATGATGCTCGGTGACCTCGGCGCCCGGGTGATCAAGATCGAGACACCGGGACACGGCGACGACACCCGCGGCTGGGGGCCACCGTTCATCGAGACTCAGGACGGCCCGATCTCGACGTACTTCCTGTCCTGCAACCGGAACAAGGAGTCGATCACCCTTGACCTGAAGTCGGCCGACGGGGTGGCAGCGCTCGCCGAACTGATCGCCCGAAGTGACGTGTTGATGGAGAACTTCCGACCCGGCGTCCTGGACCGCCTCGGGTTCCCGCTCGATCGGCTCACCGAGCTGAATCCGCGGCTGGTGATCCTGTCGATCTCCGGGTTCGGGCACGACGGTCCGGAAGGCGGCAGAGCCGGCTACGACCAGATCGCCCAGGGAGAGGCGGGGCTGATGTCGATCACCGGACCGGACCCGCAGACTCCCACCAAGGTCGGTGTTCCGATCGCCGACCTGCTGGCCGGCATGTACGGCGCCTACGGCACCCTGGCCGCCCTGCACGAACGGCAACGCACCGGCAAGGGCGGGTTGGTGCGGACCTCACTGTTGGCGGCCATCGTCGGCGTGCACGCCTTCCAGGGCACCCGGTGGACGGTGGCCGGCGAGATCGGCGAAGCCCAGGGCCCGCATCATCCGTCGATCTGCCCCTACGGCCTGTTCCACTCCGCGGACGGCATCGTGCAGATCTCTGTTGGCTCCGAAGGGCTGTGGCGCAGGTTCGCTCCGGCATTCGGGATCCCGCTGGACGCACCGGGTTTCGCCACCAACGCCGACCGGGTGCGCAATGCCCCGGCGGTCCGCAGCGCCGTGGAGCTGGCCTTCACCGGATACTCAACTCCGCAGCTGCTGGCCAAGCTGTCCGAGGTCGGCGTGCCCAGTGGGGAGGTGAAGGATCTGCAGCAGGTCTACGAATGGGAACAGACGAAGTCGCAGGGACTTCTGGTCGACGTCGAGCACTCCACTCTCGGAACGATCCAGCTGCCGGGCCCGCCGCTGCGGTTCTTCGACGGCGCGGGCGCGGAGTGGCGCCGGGTCCACCGGGCGCCACCCCTGCTGGGGCAGCACACCGACGACGTGCTCGGCTGGCTGGGGTCGGGTAGAGCCGCTTCGGCCGCGGCGGACGCCGGCCCGGTCTGACATGACCCGGCTCGGCGCCAGAGAGCTGATCCACGTGGTCCTGGACGACGGGTCGTACCAGAGTTGGGATGCGCCGGTCGTCAGGCCGCCGGACATCGATCCGATGTACGCCGCGGAACTGGTTGCGGCGCAGGAGAAATCGGGGTGCGATGAGGCCGTCCTGAGCGGCTGCGGCACGATTGACGGTCGCCGGGTGGCGGTGCTGGTCAACGAGTTCCGCTTCCTCGGCGGCTCGATCGGGCTGGCCGCCGCCGACCGGCTGGACAAGGCGATTCGACGGGCGACGGTGGAGGGTCTCCCGCTGCTGGCGGCCACCGCATCCGGCGGCACCAGGATGCAGGAGGGGTCGCTGGCCTTCGTCCAGATGGTCCGGATCACCGACGCCATCGGTGCCCACCGAGCGGCGGGACTGCCGTACCTGGTGTATCTGCGGCACCCGACCACCGGCGGGGTGTTCGCCTCCTGGGGCTCCCTCGGCCACGTCGCAGTCGGGGAACCCGGTGCGCTGGTGGGATTTCTGGGCCCGAGGGTGTACCAGGCGCTGTATGGCGAGCCGTTCCCCGACGGTGTGCAGACCGCGGAGAACCTCGCCGCCCACGGCCTGATAGACGCGGTGCTGCCGCCGGAAAAACTCGCCGAGATCGCGTCCCGTGCCCTCAGGGTGCTCAGTAGCCCCCGCAGGGGATTGCCGCCGAAGGACGCGGAGATTGAAGTCGAACAGGCCGAGGTCGACGCCTGGGATTCGATCAACCGCACGCGTCGGCCCGACCGGCCGGGTGTCCGCGAGCTGCTGCGGTTCGCGGCCCGGGATGTGGTGCCGCTCAACGGGACCGGGGAGGGTGACGTCTCCGGCTCGGTTTCTGCCTCGGGACTGACGCTGGTGCTGGCCAGGTTCTCCGGGATGGGATGTGTGCTGCTCGGGCAGGACCGCGCATCGCAGGTCAGTCACGGCCCGCTGGGGCCGGCCGAGCTGCGGGTGGCCCGCCGCGGGATGCGGCTTGCGGCGGAGCTTGACCTTCCGTTGGTGTCGGTGATCGACACCCCGGGTGCGGCACTGTCGCGGGAGGCCGAAGAAGGCGGACTGGCCGGGGAGATCGCCCGCTGCCTGGCCGATCTGGTGCGGTTGCCGGCGTCGACGGTGTGCGTGCTGCTCGGTCAGGGATCTGGAGGCGGCGCGCTGGCACTGCTGCCGGCCGACCGGGTGCTGGCCGCCCGGCATGCCTGGCTGTCGCCGCTGCCGCCGGAAGGGGCCAGCGCGATCGTGTACGGCGGCGACGTTTCCCATGCGCCGGAGATGGCCGCCGCGCAGTTGGTGCGGGCCGTCGATCTGCGACGCAAGGGCGTCGTCGACCGGATCGTCGCCGAGTACGACGATGCCGCCGACGAATCGCCGACGTTCTGCCGCCGGATGGGTGCGGTGCTGGCCCAGGAGATCGCGGTTCTCAGCTCTCTCCCCGAGTCCCAGCGACTGGCAAGACGGGCCGGGCGTTACATCTTCTGATCCCGGACGTCCTGCGGCACCGGGCCGGGCACCCCTCGCCGGCCCTTCATGACACCGGAAGGGTGCCCAGCGGCGGGCTGCCGGAACCCTCAGATCCTAGGCAGCGCTGTGGATCCGGCGCCAGTCATCCGGTCCGTCCGGGACGTAGGTACACCGCCGATCGGCAGGACCAGCACGGCAGCCAGGATCCAGATCAACTGGATGCTGCCCTCAAAGATCGCGGAGATCCCGGTCAAATTGGTGTCCGGGAGATTGAAGATCTGCCGGGTGTTGATGACCCAGACGAACAGTCCGGTGACGGTGAGGATCACCATCAGGTAGAACCGCGGCCGCGCTGGGCCCGGGCGATCTGGCCCCGCTGGGTCGAGCATCCGGCCCACCCGGACCGACCGGAAGTATGAGCCGATCAGGATGCCAGCGGGCAAAACCCAGACGGCATGGTGGATCCAGCTCACCGGGCTGATCAGGACCCCGAGCAGCCCGGTCAGGGTGATGGCAGCCACCGTATCGCCCGTCAGGACGGCTTTCCTGATCCGCCGGATGGTCATCCCGGCCACCAGCACTGAGCAGGCCAGCCAGAGGCCTCGGCTGGGAGCTTCCGGGGACATCAGCCGTGCGATGAATCCGTTGATCGATTGGTTCATCGGGGTATCGAGGAATCCGACCCGGTCGGACTGCCAGACCAGCCGCGTGTAGTACTCCACCGAGTCGCCGAAGGACAGCACAGCAGCAAGCAGGATCGCCGCGACGGTGGTCAGACCAGCCACGGCCAGCGCGCGCCACTTCTTCGACAGCACCAGGTACAGCAAGAAGATCCCGGGGGTGAGCTTGATGGCCATCGCCAGCCCGATGCCCACCCCGAACCATCGATTGTCCCGCTTGCCCAGGATCAGGATGTCCGCCGCGACCAGCAATGCCAGGAAGATGTTGATCTGGCCGAACCCCACGTTCATTCCGAGTGGAAGCAGGCAGAACGACGAGGCCGACACCAGCGCGGTGGCGAACATCATCTGCGCCGGCGGCAGCCGGAGCCGCTCGCGCAGGCACAGATACGACAGCATGGTGTTCGCGGCGACGATGCCCAGGATGGTCAGCACGACCACCACGCCGAGCGGCAGCAACGTCATCGGAGCCATCAGCACGGCGGCGATGGGCGGGTAGGTGAAGCCGAGGGTGACGTTGACCAGGTCCGGCTGGGAATAGTCGTAGATGCTGTTGCCGTCGAGCCAGAACCGGACGGTGTTGTAATAGATCTTCAGGTCGTACTGGCCGTGATGCGCGCCGGAGAACAGGTAGATGGCCACCGTCGACACGGCGACCGCCAGCAGGATTGCCGCGCCCGCGGCGAAAGCCCTACGGCGGACTCCCGACGGTTGGCTGGTGAGATCGGTGGTCATCCACTGTCGGACGGATCTCGGGATCGGTGGGGCGGGTGGCACCGTTCGATGATCTCACGGATCCCCGGCGCCTCCCCGGAATCCGCGGAGGTTCTGCTTACCCTCAGTGAGCGCGGGGCGTCGGGCCTGGTCGCTTGCAATCGCCGGCAGAGCAGCCGCCCCGCGGATCGGCAGAAGTGGTGCGGGCGGCGCGGCCGGGTCGTCAGTTGGTGCCGAAGGAGCCGAACACCGGTGTTCCTACGCTGACGGGATGGTCGAACGAAGGCAGAGCTGGGCCACGCGCGCCCTGGTCGCCCTCGGCGGCAACGCGATGAGTTCCCCCGACGGAGCGGCGACCGAGGCCGACCAGATCGCCGCTCTGGGCCGGGCCGCCGCCCACATCGCCGCACTGGTGGATGCCGGCGTGCAGGTCGCTGTCACCCACGGCAACGGCCCGCAGGTCGGGAATCTGCTGGTGAAGAACGAACTGTCGGCGCACGTAGTGCCGCCCGTGTCGCTGGACTGGTGCGTTGCATCCACCCAGGCGACCATCGGCTTCGTGTTGTCCGACGCGCTGGAGACCGAGTTCGCGGCTCGGGGTCTTGACCGGCGGGTGGCAGCGCTGATCACCAGAACGCTGGTTGACTTCGACGACCCGGCGTTCGCCGCGCCGTCGAAACCTGTCGGCCGATATCTCCCCGCGGACCAGGCCCGAGGGTTTCAGTGAACTCGGCCAGCATTGGCACGACTTCGGCGAGCGTGGCTGGCGCCGAGTGGTGTCCTCCCCGAAGCCGATCCAGATCCTGGACGCTGCCGTGGCATCCTCGCTGGTGGACACCGGAACGGTAGTGATCTGTTCCGGCGGCGGCGGTATCCCGGTGATCCGCACCGCGGACGGTTCACTGACCGGCGTGGAGGCGGTGATCGACAAGGACCTGTCCGCGGCCATCCTGGCCGACCTGCTCGGCTGCGACGCCCTGGTGATCGCCACCGACATCGACAGCGCCGTCTTGAACTACGGCACCTCCGAAGCCAGACCGCTCGGATTGGTCAGCACCCGGCAGATGGCCGGCCACATCTCGGCCGGGCACTTCGCCTCCGGGTCGATGGGACCGAAAGTCGAAGCGGCACAACGTTTCGCGTCCGGCATCCGCAATCCCGGCCGGGACGGCGCGAACCGCACCAGCGTCATCACCCGGCTGGATCGGCTGGCCGACGCCCTGACCGAAGAACCCGGGACCATCGGTACTGTCATCCGACAGCAGTAGATGCAGAAGCACCAGATGCCGATAGCGGTAACCCTGCAAGCACAGAAGGAGCACCACCATGGCAACAACGCCGGAGGCCATCGAGGTCCGGAAGATCCCGCTGCACAACGTCTCCGACGCCAGCGAACTTGCCAAGCTGATCGACGGCGGCGTGCTGGAGGCCGACCGGATCGTTGCGGTGATCGGCAAGACCGAGGGAAACGGCGGTGTCAACGACTACACCAGGATCATCGCCGACCGGGCCTTCCGCGAAGTGATCGCCACCAAGGGCTCCCGCACCGCGCAGGACGTCAAGGGGATCCCCATCGTCTGGTCCGGCGGTACCGACGGGGTGATCTCGCCGCACGCAACGGTTTTCGCGACCGTGCCGGCCGACAAGACGGTGAGGACGGACGAGCCGCGGCTGACCGTCGGCTTCGCGATGAGCGAGCAGCTGTTGCCGGAGGAGATCGGCTACACCCCGATGATCACCAAGGTGGCCGCCGCGGTGCGGGAGGCGATGGATCGGGCAGGCATCACCGATCCGGCCGGCGTACATTACGTGCAGACCAAGACCCCGCTGCTGACGATCCACACCATCCGGGACGCCAAATCCCGCGGGAAGCAGGTCTGGACCGAGCACACCCACGAGTCGATGGATCTCTCGAACGGTTGCACCGCAATGGGTATCGCCGTGGCGCTGGGCGAGATCGAGATGCCCACGGATGCCGACGTGATGCACAACCGGGCACTGTTCTCCGCGGTGGCGTCCTGTTCCTCGGGCGTCGAGCTGGATCAGGCGCAGGTGGTGGTGGTCGGCAACGCCCGCGGCATCGGCGGCCGGTACCGGATCGGCCACTCGGTGATGAAGGATGCGCTGGACGCCGACGGCATCTGGGCGGCGATCAGCGACGCCGGCCTCGAGCTGTCGGACCGCCCACACCACACCGACCTGAAGGGCCGGCTGGTCAACGTGTTCCTGAAGTGCGAGGCGAGCACGGACGGCCAGGTGCGAGGCCGTCGCAATGCCATGCTGGACGACTCCGATGTGCACTGGCACCGGCAGATCAAGTCCTGCGTCGGCGGTGTCACCGCGTCGGTGACGGGCGACCCGGCCGTGTTCGTCTCGGTCTCCGCCGCGCACCAGGGTCCCGAAGGTGGCGGCCCGGTGGCGGCCATCATCGACCTCGGTGACGACCCGACGGGTTACCCGGCACCCTGACCTGGTCCTCGCGTGGCGGGCTGGGCGGAGGTTCAGGACGATTTATCTACCGGTGCGGGCGGATCAATTCCCTCGGCCATTGCGGCGAGCCGGTCGAGCGAGGCCCGCAGCTTGTCTTCGGTGGTCGCTTGGGCACGAGCAAAGCGCTTCTCGTCGGTCAACTGGGACCAGTCGTAGGTGTGGGTGACACGGGTTCGTAACACGTCTATCGGCTCAAGTTCCCACCGCCACAGATGCCCTAACGGCTGCTGACCGGGCTCGGCTGGTCGCCACGCAATGCGACGGCCCTCCTCGAACTCGACCACGTGATTGTCTCGGACCGCGCCGTCTCCGGTGAGCGTCATGGTGAACACCTCACCGACGCTGCGGATTCGCTGCCCGGCGGGAGCCTCGGCCAGGTTGCCGTTACCGTCCCAACGAGGCTGAAGGGCCGGGTCGGCGATGAGCTCATAGATCCGCTCGGTGCCAGCAGCGATCTCCCGGCTTGCCCTTGTGACGCGCGAATCATCATGGTGGCCAGTCATGCTCAACATCCAAGCACCAGAGGCAGAACCGGCTGTGCTGAAAGCGGATATCCAGCACGCTCATGCAGCGGATGCGGCATCTGGGGTTGTCCCGCACTGGGGTCAACCTGCAGTGGGAGGGGCGGGGAAAGGCGACGGCGTAGTCGGTGTCATCTCGGCCATGACCCGGCTCATGATGAGGGTGCGGGCCTTGCGGGGTAGGGGTGTCAGCGACCAGGTGAGCAGCTTGGACAGTGCTCCGGGGGCGATGGTGGTCCGGCGGCCAAGGGCGGCCAGGGCCGGGGCGGCGATGTCGGCGGGGCGCTGTGCTCGGCTCATGGTCATGCCGGCGTTGTCGGCGAAGCCGCTGTGTACGGGGCCGGGGGCCACGGACAAGACATCGATGCCGAGGGGCCGTAGCTCGAGGTGAAGGCCTTCGGCCAGGGTTTGCACCCAGGCCTTGGTCGCGGCGTAGGTGGCCGCTCTGGCGACGCCTTGGTATCCGACGAGGGAGCCCAGCAGGATGAGACCGCCTCGGCCGCGTCGGGTGAAGTTGTCGCTGTAGTGCCGGGTCATGGCTAGTACGGCGGCGCAGTTGACCTGCAGCATGGCCAGCTCGGTGGGCAGGTCGGCCGCCAGGAACGGCCCGGACGCGCCGAAACCGGCTGCGGCCACGAGCAGGCCGACGTCGAGGTCGTGGGTGGCGGCGGTGACCTGGTCGACGCCGACGGGGTGCGCCAGGTCGGCGGCAACGACTCGGCACTCGATGCCGTGACGTGCGTGCAGCTCACCCGCGAGCTGCTCGAGGAGGTCCTGGCGGCGGGCGACGAGGACGACATCCAGTCCTGCCGCCGAGACCTGGACGGCGAACTCCCGTCCGATCCCTGAGGAGGCGCCGGTGATGACAGCCCAGGGGCCATAACGTTCCCGCAGCCGACCCGACAGGACGGCGGGCTGTCTGCGGACAGCGGTCTCGCCGTCGCAGGTTGTGCGACCGCCGTCACGGCACCGCCGGGTCACCGAGGAACGACACGATTCGTCGAGGAACGACACGATCCATCCACCTTGTTGTTGTCAGTGTCAACAGAAAAAGCATGCGACACTTAGTTGTCACTGTCAACTAGGCCGTACGAGTGAGCCCGGGGAACGGGAGAGAAGGGAGACTTACCCGGAATGACTCCGTCAACCTCGGGCGCCGCGACCGCGGAGCCGGGCGGGCGGCGCCGCCACCCCGACCTGGCCGCGACGCTGCTAGCCCATGGCATCGAGCTGGCTCGCGCTGGCGGCCCCGAAGCCGTCTCGCTGCGCGACGTGCAGCGCCGCGCTGGAGCCAGCCACAACGCCGCCTACCGGCACTACCACGACCGTGAGGCTCTCCTGGCGGCCATCTCGCACCACGCCGCGGCCCGCATGGCTGAAGCTATGAGCGCGGCACAAGAACAGGCACAGCTGGCGACTTCAGCGGCCGACCCTCAGACGGCCGCGGCGGAGCTGGCCCGCGGCCGGTTCCGCGCCATCGGCCGCGCCTACCTCGACTTCGCCCTTACCGAACCCGGCCTGTTCCGCACCGCGTTCCTCACTGATCCCGCTCCCAAGGCCCACAGCAGCCAGGGTCCGGATCCCTTCCAACTGCTGGTGGACGCTCTCGACGACATGGTCACCGCCGGCGCCCTCGCCCAAGAACGACGACCCTTCAGCGACATTGCCGCCTGGTCGGCCGTCCACGGCCTTGCCATACTGCTGCTCGACGGGCCACTGCGACACCTCGACGCCCTCCAACAAGCAGCCGCGATCAACCGGCTCCTCGACATCGTCTCCGCCGGAACCCATTAGCTCAGCGTGGTGGCCGGGATTGGTGAAAGGCGTCGCTGAGCCGGGTCAGCGAGTCGGTCATGATCGCGCACAGGGATTGGTGATCGGGTGTTTCGAGCCAGCGGCGCAGCGCGACTTTGACGTTGCCCACCGCTGTTTCGGCCACCACTGCGGCGGTCTCATCATCGACGCCGCGGCGGCGGAACGCTTCGGCGATGGCGTCGACCAGTCGCTCCATCTTGCGAAGTTCGCGCTCGCGTAGCCCGTCGTGGCCGTCGATGATGGCCTTGCGCTGCTTGACCTGCTCCAGCCGGCCTTCGAATGCGTCCGCGAGGGTGGGTAGCCCGTGCGCCACGACATCGATCGGTCCCAGTTCCGACGGTGCCTCGAGCACCAGGCGCGCTGCCAGGTCCCTCATCCCGTCCGCGTCGACGAACAGGACTTCGCGCTTGTCAAGAAAGTGCCGGTGGAAGGTGCGCGTGGTCAACCCGGCGCGAGCCGTGATCTCGGGGACGGTCACCCGGTCGAAGCCTCGTTCGCAGAACAGCTCCAAGGCGGCGCGCTCAAGTCGATCTCGGGTGTCCGGTTCCCAGCGACTCATGGAGTCAGCCTAGATGACACGGCATGTCATCATCGGCTAGTGTGATGACACGCAATGTCTTGGGATGGACCCGCTGATCTCCCCGCTCGAGAACATCGAACACGGCACCTACTTCGAGGACTGACATGAACGGCAGCATTTGGGTCTTGGGTGCCACCGGCCGATCGGGGCGCGGCATCGCCCGGCGTTTGCACGGGACTGGACACACGGTGGTGTTGGCCGGACGCGACGCGGTCCGGCTCGCAGCGGTTGCGGAAGAATTGGGGGGTGCCGAGGTCGTGTCCGGTTCGTTCGAGTCGCTCATGGAACGACTGCGGGCGGCCGCGCCGACGGTCGTGGTCAATACGATCGGCCCGTTCGCCCGCACGTCACTCCCGGTGATTGCGGAGTGCCCGAAGGGCACCCACTACGTCGACATCGGCAACGAGTTCGACGGTGTCCAGGCTGTCCTGGCCGGGCATGAGCGCGCAGTCGCCAACGGGAGCACCATCATCACAGGCGCCGGCTTCGGGGTACTCGCCACCGAGAGCGTTGTGCTGCGCGTGTGTGAGGGACTTCCGCCGCCGGCGCAGCTGCGGGTCGACGCGGTCCCCGCGCTGGCCACCGAGGAGGGTGTCGTCGGTTCCGCGCTCGCCGGCAGCATGCTCGACGGCGCGCCCATGGGCGGCCGGCGCGTCGAGAACGGTCGACTGGTCCGCTTCCCGGTGGCAGGCGCAAGGATGCGGCTCACAACGCCTGCTGGTGACACCGTGACGACGGCGGCGCTGCCGAGCGGGGATCTGCTGGCCGCATGGCGGGCCAGCGAGGCCGACTCGGTCACCGCCGCCAGCTCGGCGATACCTTCGGGCCCGGCTGTTCGAGCGATCTTCCCGTTGCTGTCGGTGCTGATGCGGTGGCCGGCGCTCCGCCGGTTCGCCATCGCTCGAGTGGCCCGCATCCCGATGCACGCACGCGATCGCGCCGCTGAGTTCTCCTGGGGACACGCCCGGGCCGATTGGAACGACGGCACCAGCGCCGAGGCGTGGTTGCGCTTGGGCGACGCCCAACACTTCACCGAGACTGCCACCGCGGAAATCGCCCGCCGCCTGCTCAGGCAACAAGCGCCAGCAGGCGCCTATACCCCGGCGGCGGTGTTCGGAGCGTCGCTGGCCACCGACGTCGGCGCCACGTTCTGCTAGCGGGCCTTGCCGCGCCGAGCGATCACACAGAATGGACGAACTGATGGACGACAGGC
>JAABUT010002227.1_pt1 | contig 19279 bp, 19 predicted proteins | sample 5559281 | NCBI WGS metagenome assembly JAABUT01 (sample SAMN10711880, study PRJNA513359) | rock metagenome | isolation source: Antarctica rocks | place: Antarctica: Victoria Land, Ricker Hills nord | collected 2016-01-04
GATCACCATCTTGACCGCCTCGTCACGGTACTCGGCCGAGAACTTCCGCCGCTTCTCCACAAACACTCTCCATTCCGTCGGCCGGACCCTATTAGGCCCGGCGTCCGGAAGAAGGGAGGCTCACCAAGGCTCCTATGAGGTCACTGCCCGTCAGACCGGCGGTCTGCGCATCGTCTTCGGCGCGAGCCGACAGATCAACCCGAAGGCACCCGAGGATCCGATGCTCCTACTGTCAAGCCCTGTCGGGTATGGGTAGTGCGCTGAAGACTTCGCGGGCGATGTAGCGCTTGAGGCAGCGGATCGCTTCGGTCTTGCTCTTGCCGTCGGTGATCCGCTTGGCGAGGTAGTCTTTGGTGCGTGGATCGCAGTTGAGCCGTACGAGCGTGATGCGCCATAGGGCTGCGTTGGCATGGCGGTCGCCGCCGCGGTTGAGCCGGTGCCGGCGGGTCTTGCCGCTGCTGGCCTGGACAGGGCTGACGCCGCACAAGGAGGCGAAGGACCGTTCGCTGACCAGGCGCTCGGGGTTGTCGCCGGCGGTCAGCAGCAGAGTCGATGCGACGTCGGGGCCGACGCCCTTGAGGGCGGTCAGGGCCGGAGCAACCTGCTCGGTGATGCGCTTGAGCCGTAGCTTCAACTGCTCGAGCCGCTCGGCCAGGAACAGGGCCCGCTGAGCGAGCTTACGCAGCGCGAAGCGGGTGACCGCAGCCAGGCTGTCGTCGTCGGCGCCGATGCGGAAAGCGACGCAGGTCGCCAGCAGCTCGCGCTGGGAAAGGTCGCGCAGTCGTGCCCGCAATTCGTCAGCGGCGGTGACCAGCAGAGCCGGGAGCTGGTTCAACGCCTGGGTGCGGGCCTTGGTGGCGCTGCGCTGCAACACCTTCAGCGTCCGCAGCGCCTCCACTGGGCCGTCATGGGTCTTCGGAATGGCGTTGGCTTCCCCTGACAGCACAGCCCGCGCGGCCGCGATGGCATCGACGACGTCGGTCTTGCCGTGGCGCCGGCGGACCTGCCGGTTAGGTCGCATCACCTCCACCACCGTGACCTGCTCGGTACGCAGGTGCCGGGCCAGCGACGCCCCGTAGGTGCCGGTGCCCTCGACCCCGATCCGGTCGAGCTCTCCGAAGCCGCGCATCCAGGCCACGAGCTGGCGGTAGCCAGCGGCTGTCGCCGAGAACTCCGCCGTGCCCAGGACACCACCAACGGCCGTAACAACCGCTGCGACGTGAACATCCAGGTGAGTGTCGACGCCGCCCGTGACGGGTGGGCGTACTTCTGCGATCGTGGTCATGTCCGTCCTCTGGCTCGCACTAGCAGGGCGGGCACGGCGCGGCGGTGGTCGGACAGTCCAGGGACGGGTGCCTGGTGCAACAGGCTCCTACGAGGTCACACCCACCAGCGACGTACCAAGGTCGTTCTCCCGCCCGACCGACGAATCGGATCCAGGGCAGCAACCTCGCGCCGGGGCTAAGAAGAGTCAGGCCGGTCGGGAGAACGACTCCATCCAACATCCCTGGTCATTAGATGGGTCAGACCCGGCCGAAGACGACGTACCCATACTCGCAGTCGTTACTGACCCGGGGGCGGGAGTGGGAGCGGACCACGTCGAGGTCCTCCAGGAGCTGGGCGACGGTCTTCGAGGTCATGGAGGTTCCTCGGTCGGCGTGGACCACCTGCGGTACCCCGTGCACTCCGAAGACCTCGCGCATCATGTCGTGTGCCAGGGGCCCGGACTCCCGGGAGTGGACCTTCACCCCGACGTTGTAGCGGGAGAAGATGTCGATCATCATGTAGGCGTCGAAGTAGCTGCCCTTGACCGGTCCGCACAGCTTGGTGACGTCCCAGGAGTACACCTGCCCGGGTGCGGTCGCCACGAGCTCGGGCATGGCCCGGGCGGTGTGGCGGGCCTGGCGGCGTCGTTCCCGAACCTCGTTGTGCGCGGACAGGATCCGGTACATCGTCCGCACCGAGCACAGGTACTCACCGCGCCCGAGCAGGGTCGCGTAGATCTCGGTGGGCGCACGGTCGATGAACTCCGGGCTGTGCAGCACCGCCAGGACCCGGGCCGTCTCGGTGGTGCTGAGCCGGTTGGGCGGGGCCGGCGCCGGGTGCGGCAGCGGGGTCGGGTTGCGTCGTGCCCGGGCCTCGGCCCGGCCCGCGGCACCCCGGTCAACGCCGCCGCCGGTCGCCGCGGGATCCCCGCACAGGTCAGGTCACTGAACGCGCGTCTCAACGCTGCCTGCCCCGCGGCTCGCTGTCCGAGCTCTTGGAGATCGACTCTACGAGCTCGCGTGCTTTTCCCATGATGTCCAGTGCCGTCTCGGTCGTCGCGAGCTTGGCCTCGGTCACCTCCAAGCGCCGACGCAACCGGGGGATCTCGGCCTGCTCCGCCGACGGGCGGCCCACCGGGCCCCCACCCGCCGCGGTGAGCAGCCCGGAGTCCCGGGCGGTGCGCCAGCCGGTGATCAGCGAGGAGTACAAACCCTCCCGACGCAGGTATCCACCCCCATCACCGGTCGCGCACGCCGCCTCGTAGGCCTGCAAGTGACCGATCTTCTGGGCCGGGGTGAACGAACGGCGGGGCCGAGGCCCACCCGCCCGCGGACGTGAGGCGCTCATCGCCCCATCGTCGACCACGCGGGTCGTCGTGGCCACACTCATGATCATCAGATCCGATCTCGCCCTGTCAGGAGGGGGTTGCTGTGAACCACTGGCCTCAAACTCACCCTGACAGACAGGGAGGGGGTCCTAGCTCAGCCGAGAAGGTCGGCGAGCTGGGTAGCGGCCTGCTTTAGCGAGTTGCCGTATCCACGCACGGTGCTCGCAGGGAGTCGCCCGACGGGTGCGGAGACGCTGAGGCCGAGTCGTAGGCCGGGGATGCTGGCCGGGACGGCGACGGCGACGGAGGCGACTCCTTCTTCACTCTCTTCGCGGTTGGTGGCGTAGCCGAGTCGTCGGACGTCGGCCAGGTTGGCTTGGAGGTTGGCGAGTGTTGAGATCGACTTGGCCGTGACGGTCGTGAGGTCTTCGTCGGGGAAGAGCCGGTGTAGTTCGGCGTCGTCGAGTTCTGCCAGGAGTGCCTTGCCTAGTGAGGTGCAGTGGGCGGGAAGGGACTTGCCGAGCCGAGAGGCAACGCGGACCGCCTTCCGGCTCTCGACGGCTTCGACGAACCGGATGTGTCTTCCTTCGAGGACGCCGAGGTGGATGGATTCATTCAGGCTGTCGTTGAGGTCCTGGAGGACAGGGCGGGCAACCCGGTTGATATCCGTGCGTGCGATGACGGCGAACGCGACCCCGGTCAAGGCAGGACCGGGGCCGTAGCTCTTAGTGGTGGGGTCCTGTCGGACGAACCCGCGGTATTGCAGCATCGCAAGGACCCGATGGGCCGTGGACGAGGCGACGCCGAGGTAATTGCTTGCTTCGGTGAGTCGTACGTCGGGTTGTTCGCCGAGCAGGAGCAGCAGTTTGAGGGCGCTGTCGACGGACTCGATGGGGTACTGCGGGACGGGTGGGCCAGAGGTCTCGCCGGCTATTTCGGTCAGTCTCCGTTTCTGCATGCCAGAAATCTACACCGCTGACGGGCTTGAGGTCACGTTGTCGGTCCGGCGTTGGTGGACGGTTTCCAGACCGCGTCGCTGGGCTGCGGGGCTGGGTCCGGGCATGTTGAGAGGTGAAGGCTACCTCCAAAGGCCGTCTTCTGTGCAGAACTGACATCTGGACAGCAGCGATTTGACGTGATTCACTGGCATGACATCTGACACACTCGACTGGAGAGCGTCACCATGAGGACCATCAAACGAAGCTCAGTATTCGGCATCGCAGTCATACCTCTCTTGGCGCTCGCGGCCGGTTGCGGGTCGAGCGGCGGCGGGGGAGGGTCGCTCAGCGGGGGCACCAAAAGCACCATCGTCATTGGGACGACCATCCCGTTAAGTGGTGTGGCTGGTCCGGTCTGCCGGCCCATCAGCGACGCCGCGACCGCGTGGTTCGACCACATCAATGCCGAAGGCGGCATCAACGGGCGCATGATCGAGCAGAAGATCTTGGACGATCAGTACCAAGCCCCGTTGGCCCTGGCGAACGCCAAGAAGCTGTCGCAGGCAGGGGTCTTCGCGATCTTCGGGGGGTGCGGCACCATCCAGCCCCCCGCAGTCGAGAGCATCGCCGGACCAGCGAACATCCCCTACCTCTTCCCGAACGCCAGCGTCCCGTCGCTGAAGAGCTCGGCCAACGCCTACCTCCTCCTGCCGACCTATGACCAGCAGCTGCCAGGTCTCATCAAGTACGCAGTGCCGAAGTTCGGCGCTGGCACCGCCTATGCGGTGGTCGGGCAGGTCCCCGGCTCCGACGCCGTGATCAACGCCGTGCGCGACACGGCATCCGCCGTAGGCGTCGACATGGTTGGCGAGTCGCTCACGACCCCCGGCCAGGCAGACCTGTCCTCGGTGATCCTCAAGATCAAGGAGGCCAAGCCCGACTACCTCATCCTTGCCGACGGAGTGAACGCGTTGCGGCTCTTCCAGGGCCTCGCGGCGCAGAACGCGCTCCCTGCGAAGAAGATCCTCGGTTACTCGGCGGCCGCGCAGGCGGTGGCCAACGCCGGTGCCGGGGTCCTGCCCGACGGCATGTTCCTGGCGGCGTCGGCCGTCGCGGCCCCCAACAGCCCCGAGATGAAGACGTGTGACGACGTGACGAACTCCGCCTCACCCAACTCGGCAAACAACCCCGACGTCGGCTACTCGTGCGCAGCCGCTCAAGCGCTCACCACGGCACTCCAAGAGGCGGGCCCCGACCTCACACGCGATTCCTTTAACAAGGTGCTTCTCGGTTGGCAGTCGAAAGACATTTTCCCGGGCCTGACCCCGTTGAGCTTCACCTCCGACGACCGTGTCGGCGAGCACTCGATGTTCGTGCTGACCCTCCAGAAAGGCGCACTCGAAAGCACCGGGACCCTCCCGCTCGACTGAATCAACGAGGGGAAGCCCGACCGGCTACCCACCAGCGAGGGCAGCCCGACCGGCTACCTGATCGGCTGCCGTCTGGGCTGCCCTTGTTTGGCTTGACCACATACAAACAACCGAGGAGTTGTCACCTGCATGGGCTTGTTGATTGGCGGATTAATTAGTGGTGCCGTGATCGGCCTCCTCTACGCCTTGCTCGGATTCGCGATCGTGCTCCTCTACAAAAGCACCGGCGTCGCCAACTTCGCCGAGGGCACCCTGGCCACGATTGGCACCTTTGCCGCCTTCAGATTGTTCGAGAACTCCGTGCCGCTCTCGGTCGCGATCCTGCTGTCCGGCTTCGCTGCTGCAGCCTTGGGCGCTGCCGTGTACTTCATCGCCGTCCGACCGCGAGAGTCCGCCGGACACCTCAACCTCACGATCCGCACATTCGCGGTGTACCTGATCGGGCTGGCCCTGCTCAACGCCTCATGGGCCGTCGGACAACCGTTCCAGTTCCCGTCGATCTTCTCGACCGGCCCCGCCTTCACCATCGGCGGCGTGATCGTCTCCTGGAACTCCGTCGGCGCGTTCGCGGTAGCAGCCGTCCTAACCGTCACCTTCGGCGTCATGTTCCGGTTCACCAAAGTAGGCCTGGCCCTCTTGGCCATGGCCGAGAATCCCGAGGTCGCCCGGCTACTCGGAATCCGCACCCAGGCGCTGACTCTGTTCGCCTGGGTGCTGTCGACCGCCGTCGCCCTCGTCGTCGGCTTGATGGTCGCCCCCGCCGCCCTGCTCTCCTCGGGGATGATGGAGCCCTATCTCCTCATCGGGATCAGTGCCGCCGTCATCGGCGGTCTCACCGACCTCTCCGCCGTCTTTCCCGTAGGGATCGGCCTCGGCGCAATCAGCAGCGTCTCCGCGCTCTACGTCGCCTCCGACGTCAGCGCCGTCATCGTGCTCGGACTACTCGTGGCCGTCCTATTCATACGCCCCTACGGCCTCGTCGGGCGAGCGCCCATCGACCGACTCTGAACCTGCATCACCAAGATCAAAGAACGGACTGGCCGCATGCTCGCACTAACCAGCAGGGCTCGAAGCGTCGGCCTCAAAGCCGTGCTTCTCCCACTGATCGTCCTCGTCTTCGTACCGCAAGTCCTCGACCTCGGCTTACTTGCCGCAGCCACACTCGGACTTATCTACGCCATCGCATGTGTGGGCCTTGACCTCTTCTCCGGCTACGGAGGCCAGCTCGCGTTTGGCAACTACGCGTTCGTCGCCATCGGTGCCTACACGAGCGCAAGCCTCAGCACCGACCACGGCTGGCCCATCTGGGGCACCCTCCCCGCAGCGATCCTCACCACTGCCATCGCCGGGTTCCTCCTCGCCATGCCCGCCGTCAAGGTCCCATCCCTCGCCGGGGCACTCGTCACCCTCTTCTTCGCCTACACGGTCTTCGAACTGCTACTGGGCCAGACCCTCGTCGACGTGACCCACTCCGCCGACGGCATCGCCGTCCAACCCCTGACGATCGGCGGATCGTTTCTCACCTACCAGTCCCTGTACTACGCATGCCTCGCAACCCTCGGGGTCGTACTCCTCGCCGGTTGGCGCTACGCCAACAGCAGGCCCGGAATCGAACTACGCGTCATCAAACGCAGCCCGGCCGTAGCCGCTGCCAACGCCATCTCCGTCGACGGCAGCCGCCGGGCCGCCATGACCTTCAGTGCCGCCACGGCAGGAGTCGCCGGGTTCCTCTACGCACAAGTCGCCGTCTACCTCTCCCCGGAGAGCTTCACGACCCTCATGTCGGTCAACCTCGTCGCCATGGCCGTCCTCGGCGGATTCGGATCCGTCATCGGACCCGTCTACGGTGCACTCGCATTCGCCCTCATCAACTCCGGCACCTCTGGAGGAGGGACCTGGGTCCCAGCCGTCTTCCCCGTCCTGCTCCTCGTCGCACTCATCGCGTTTCCCCAAGGCATGTACGGCCTCGGCGAACCACTCGCACGACTCCTACGACGCATGCAGCCAAACACGACAGACAAACCGAAACCGGCAGCCGCGCAGGTCACCGCGTCACCCAACACCCCAGTCGCGACCGTCCCATCGACACCCCGGCCCCGGTCGAAACGGAACCCCGACCCGAACACAGAAACACTGCTCGAAGTCGACGACATCTCAGTGCGCTTCGGCGGGGTCGCAGCAATCGACGGAGTCTCCATGTCGGTCGCCCGAGGTTCGATCCACGGTATCATCGGACCCAACGGCGCAGGCAAGACGACCCTGCTCAACTGCATCTCCGGGGCACAACGTTGCGACGGCGACATCCGATTCGACGGCCGATCGATCATGGGACAAAGCAGCAGGACCAGAAGCCGAGCAGGCATCGCACGCACCTTCCAAGCGCCCTCCCTCGTACCCGACCTCACCGTCGTCGAAAACGTCACCGTCGGCGCCTACCTCCCAATACCCCGGCATACACTCCAAGGATACCTCCCAACTGGGCGCGCTCGAAAGGCACAGCGACAGGCCCGCGACGCCGCACTCCAAGCCCTACGGATGCTGGCGTTCCCCGAAACCCGTTGGGACGTGCTCGCCTCGGACCTGACCCTCGCCGAACAGAAGACGATCGACGTCGCACGAGCCATCGCAGGCACACCCGCACTGGTCCTCATGGACGAACCGACAGCAGGACTCGACGAAGAAGGCATGCAAGACATGGCGCGAGCAGTCCAAGTCGTCCAAGAAGGCGGCGCCACCGTCGTCGTGATCGCCCACCACGTCGGATTCCTTCGCAGCATCGCCGACGAGCTCACCGTTCTCGACTTCGGTCGCAACGTCACCAACGGTGACCCCAAAGACGTCCTCGACGACCCCACCGTCATCGACATCTACCTCGGCGGCGTCAATGCCTAACGCACTGGAAGTTAACAAGCTAGCGGTCTCTTTCGGCGCCGTCTCCGTCCTCAAAGACGTCACCTTCGCAATCGCCCCCGGCGAAGTCATCGGACTCATCGGCTCAAACGGTGCAGGCAAGACCACCACCCTGCGCGCGATCTCCGGAACCGTGCGCCCCAACAAAGGCCGCATCGCCGTCGGCGACGAGTCGATGATCGGCAAGCCGCAGAAGTCCGCCAGAGCTGGAATCGTCCACGTCCCAGAAGGACGCGGCCTGTTCACGCAACTGACCGTCCGACAGAACCTACGACTCGGCGCCGTCGCAGTCGGTCGCGACCTCGGCCTCAACGACATCCCGAGCATTCTCGCGATCTTCCCCAAACTCGAAGCCCTCTTGGACACGCGCAGCGGCTACCTCAGTGGCGGGGAACAACAGATGGTCACGATCGCCCGCGGACTCCTCGCCGGACCAAAAGTCCTCATGGTTGATGAACTGAGCCTGGGCCTCGCTCCTAGGATCATCTCCGAGATCCTGGCCGCACTGCTCGCCGAATCACGCGCCCGCAACACTGCACTATTGATCGTAGACCAGAACGTGCGTGGCCTGGCCGAGGTTTGTGACCGCATCCTCCTGCTCCACAAGGGAGTCACATCGGACGCCACGAACGACGTTGAACAAATCGCCCGGGACGCCTACCTCGGCACCAACTCGAGCTCGACCCATCTCTGACCGATCACACGCCACGCCCCAGCTCAGCCCGACCTGTATCTAAGAGGAGACATCTCTCTGTGGAGATCATCGACGCCCAGATGCACGAGGTCCACCCCATTGTCTGGCCCTTCCCGGACGAGACCCTTCACCCGGTGAGCACCGAGCTGACCCGCGAGGCCATGGACTGCGTCGGAGTCGACGCGTCCCTACTGCACGCACCGCTTGAGTTCTGCGAATACGCGATCGATACCTATCCCGACAGGTTCGCCGCCTGCATTAAGGTGCTCCCCGGAGACGACGACCCGTTGAGCACCCTCGGCGAGTTGCAGGCCAGGCCGGGCATCCTCGCCATTCGCACCGTCATCATCGACTGGTACAACACCGTCCTGACGACCGAGTACCTCTCCGGTGCATTCGACCCCATCTACGCGGCCGCCCAGAAACTCGATCTGCCCGTGTTCGTGTTCGCGACAGGCCAAGTAGGTGCCGTCGCCGACATCGCGTGCGCATACCCCGAACTCCAACTCATCGTCGACCACATCGGACTCCCGCAGCCGACACCGATGCTCATCCCCGACGACCCATGGCAGGACATGCCGATCGTGAACTCGCTCGCCCAGTACCCGAACGTGTCTGTCAAGTTCAGTGGTGCCCAGTCCCTGTCGAGCGAGCCCTATCCGCACCGCGATGTCTGGCCCCACCTCCACCCCATGATCGAGGCGTTCACCCCGGACCGACTCATGTGGGGTGCGGACATGACGCGCCTCCGATTCAAGCACCGCACCATCGAACCCGGCACCCGTGAAGGCTGGGCAGGGCTCTACAGCGACTCCCTCAACTACGTGCGCGACACCGACGAGCTGTCGGCGTCTAACAAGGAAGCCATCTTCAGCACCACTATCCGACGCACGCTCGGATGGTCCAGGCCCGCATCGGTGTAAGGCCTCGCGCACGGGACCGGACGCGCGACCGGTCTTCAAGATCAGGAACTTTCTGAGCTTGGTGGGGGTGGCCCGGTGGCCCGGTGGTCCGGTGGCGGCGGTGCAGGCTGGTGACCGCGGTGCTGTCGGCGGTGTTGAACGCGGCGTACAGGGGTGGTCGTGCCGTGGCGGACGTAATCGTTGGTCCCTGCGCTCAGGCACGTCGCAGATTGTCGGTGCCGGTTGAAAACTGAGCAGATGTGACGCGTCAAAGGCTCTTCGCGGTTCGAGGTGAGGGCGTGGCGTTGACCTCGGGGGGCTCGTGGCCCCTCGAGACTGGTTTGTGTTGAGGCACCCAGTCGAGGGCCACGAGCGTGGATGACGCTACTTCTGTTCTGTTCGATCTGCCGGGCTTCGTGGTGATCGAGTGTGTCGAGCTCGCCGACGACGCCCGGCGGGTGGTGATCATGCAGGCCGTGGCTGAGAATGGTTGTCCGCGTTGCGGTGTGGTGGTCGGCGGGCGGCCGTATGACGTGCGCGAGTCGCGGGTCAAGGACCTGCCGTTCGGGGAGCGGGCGTTGGTGGTGGTGTGGCGCAAGCGCCGCTTCCGGTGCCGGGAGTCCTCGTGCCGGCAGAAGCTGTTCGTCGAGCGCAGCGACCAGATCAGGCCGCGGCGCCGCTCGAGTGAGCGGTTGCGCCGCAAGCTCGCCGAGCTGACGGTGATGCTCGCGCCTACTCGCGGGTGGCGGCCGAGTACCGGGTGTCGTGGTGGTTGGTCAACGACGTCGCGGTGCGGGCCGCGGTGGCGTTGCCGACCGAGCCGCCGCCGTTGCGCTGGTTGGGCATCGACGAAACCCGCACCCGCCGGCCCCGCTGGCACCAGGACCCCGACACCGGTCGCTGGATCCGCCAGGAGCCGTGGATGACGAGCCTGACCGACCTCGATCTGGGCTCGGCCCGGGTGATCCTCGGGTTCACCCCCGGGCGCTCCTCGGCGGCGGTGAGCACCTGGCTGGGCGACCGCGACCAGGCGTGGCGCGACGGTGTCGCGGTGGTCGCGATCGACCCGTGCGCCGCCTACGCCCGCGCCGTGCGCCAGAGCCTGCCCCACGCCACGATCGTGGTCGACCACCTCCACCTCGACCGGCTCGGCAACCAGATGCTGACCACCGTGCGCCGCCGGGTCACCTGGACAAACGCGACCGCCGGGGCCGGCTGGTGAACCCGGAGTGGGCCAACCGCCGCCGCCTGCTCACCGCCGCCGAACGACTCACCCCTGAGCGGTTCAGCCGGATGTGGAACGCGGTCGCCGACGGCGACCCGACCGGGCAGATCATCGCCGCCCACATCGCCAAGGAACACCTATGCGCCCTACTCGGGCTGGTCCGTGCCCGACCGACCCGCGACATGATCAGCAACGCCCGCTACCGCTTCGGCGCCTGGTGCGCGTTGTTCGCCCACGTCCCCGAGATCGTCACCCTCGCCGAGACGATCGACACCTGGTGGCCCGAGATCGAGGCGTTCCTGCGGCTAAACATCACCAACGCCCGAACCGAGGGCTCGAACCGCACCATCAAACAGAGTTTTGGTCTGGTTGGCGAGGCCGCAGCCGACTCGCTTGATCTACGAACGCCGTATCCTCGCCTACGCGACCGCACGGGACGCGGCGTGATCAACCAGACCAAGGTCACCCCTCACCCGGAACCACGGAGAGCCGTGAAAGGTGCTCAGTTTTCTGAGCGTCACCGACAGAGATGGAGCGTCCTCGAACCATGGTCGAGACACCGACGAACTGTCGGCCTTCCGAAAGGGAAGACGACATCGGCCGACACCGTCCTGAACTTGCTCGAATGGCGTCGGCCGACGTTCAGTTTGAGATCCCGAAGAGCTCGAAGGCGTTGGTCCGCAGGATCTTGGTTCGGGATTCGTCCCGGATCGGGAGCTTCTCGAAGTCCTTGAGCCACCGGGTCGGCTCGATCATCGGCCAATCAGAACCAAACAGCATCCGGTCCTGCAACAGGGTGTCGGCGTGGCGGACCAGACTGTCGGGAAAGTACTTCGGGGCCCAACCGCTCAGGTCGATGTACACGTTGCTCTTGTGGCGGGCCACAGCGAGCGCTTCCTCCTGCCACGGCCAGGCGGGATGTGAAGCAATGATCGTCAGATCGGGAAAGTCGGCCGCGGCATCGTCGATGTGAGGGATCGGCCGCGTGTACTTGAGCTTGTAGCCCATCCCGCCGGGCGTCCCCGCCCCCGAGCCCATCATGCCTGTGTGGAACATGACGATCATGCCGAGATCGCTGGCCGCCTCCCACAACGGGTAGCACGCCGAGTCGTCGGGGAAGAAGTGCTGTCGCCCGGGGTTGAGCTCGCCCAACCCGCGCAGCCCTAGTTCCTCGTGGCAGCGCTTCGCCTCGTCGATCGCAGTCACACCCTGGAGCGGATCGACAGCACCGAATCCGATGAACACATCGGGGTGCTTCGCGACCGCGGCTGCAATATGGTCGTTCGGCACTGGCGGAATCCCGCTCGTCCTCTCGTCGGTGGTGTTCAACAAGACAGCCATCATGTCGAGGGCGCGGTACCGGTCGGCGAGCTCGTCGACTGACACAGGTGGCAGACTCGAACCGAAGTACTTCGACATCTGCTCGGCGCGCTGGCCCATGGCTTGGATCGCCTCGTCATCGTGCAGGTGGACATGCACATCGACAGCCTTGGTCATTGCTTTCTACTCCGATCCTTCCAGGGTTTGGTTGACCGTTGCCGCGTCGAGACGCGTGGCGAGTTCGGCCAGCACGGTCTCGGTGTGCTCGCCGAGCAGGGGCGGCGGGGTGAACGAGGGCCGCGGGTCGTCTGCGAACCGCACTGGCGGTCCTGCGGTTCTCACCGTGCCCTCGGTCGGGTGCTCGAGCACCGTCTCCAACCCGAGATGTTTAACCTGCGGGTGGTCGAAGACGGCGGGGATGTCGTTAACGACGGCGTGGGCAACATCGTGTTCGGTAAGCACCGTCGACCATTGTGTCGACGTCTTCCTCGCGAAGATCGGGCGCAGGGCTTCTTGGAGGACACCGAAGTTCTTCACTCGGTCTCGGCGGGAACCGAATCGCGGATCCGACAGGAATTCGGGACGCCCGATGGCAGCGACCAGGCCCGTCCAGAACTTCTCCGGTGACGATAGGTGCGTCACGAGGATCCGGCCGTCCTCGCACGTGAACGCGTAGGACTGTGAAGCGCTCGGGCGTGAAGTCGGTTCACTGACCCTGCCACCGTTCAACCACAAGGCGGATTCGAGGGAAAGGAACCCCACGGTCGCACCAAGCATGGAGACGTCGAGATGCTGACCCCCCTCGCCGCGGTGACGCGAATACAACGCTGCGAGGACTGAGTAGGCAGCGGTCATTCCCGCCAGGTTGTCCGAGAACGCCGGACCTACGATCTGCGGGGCATCAGGCTGCAGGAGTTGGCTCAGCATGCCCCCGGTCGCCTGGGCGACGGTGTCGAAGGTGGCATTAGCCGCATGGGGCCCGTCCTGGCCGTGACCAGAGATTGAGCAGTAGATCGTCTCAGGATTCAATGCGTGGATCTGGTCGTATCCCAGCCCCCAGCGGATCATCACGCCTGGTCGACTGTTCTCGATGAAGACGTCTGCATCGGCCACTAGCTGCTGGGCCGTCTGCGCCTGACTCGCATGGAGGAGGTCGAGGACGACGCTCCGCTTGTTGCGGTTGAACGCCACGTACTGTGCGCTGTAGGCGCTGTCCCCGAAGTACCTGAACGGGTCTCCGGACGGTGTCTCGATCTTGACGACGTCGGCACCTAGATCGGCAAGGAGCTGCGAGGCGAACGGCCCCGCGATGTAGTTCGCCATCTCCACCACTCGTACACCTGAGAGTGGTCCGTTCCGCTCCATCGCAGCCTCCGGGTCTTGTTCCGTGTGACGTACGACGCAATCGCCGACGACCCAGGCGAACCTACCCGCAATCTGGGAAGAAGAACAGTTCTCTGCTTGAAAGAATTCACTGAGATGGCGTGCCCACGGTCTAGAACTCGACCACTGAACCCGACAATCGGACCGCGTTCTCGCGCTTCCTGACGATCGTCGCAGGCCATGACCTCCCGCGAACTGCCGCACCCGGATGTGTCGCCGATCCGACACGCTCAGTAGGCAGCGGCCAGGTCGGTCTCGATCGCCTGTGCAACCAAGGTGACGCTCGCTACGAGCGACCGCAATTGCCGGGGGTCGTAACGCACACTGGGAACCGAGATCGAGAGCCCGGCCAGCGCTGACCCGTCGGGGCGGCGCACCGGACACCCGATCGCCACGACCCCCCGCTCGGACAGGCCATTGTTGACCGCGAAGCCCTGGGTGCGGACATGCGCCAGGTCACGCCGGAGGGCCTCAAGGTCGGGCCGTTCGTCCGGCCGATCCGCATAGCGCTGCGCAGCGAAGAGATCCACAAGTTCGTCGTCGGACAGCTCGGCCAGGAGCACGAGTCCGGCGCTCACCCGGTGGGCAGGGAACACCATGCCCTCGCGGTCACCGACCCGCAGTGCCCGCTCGCACTCGACCGAGGCGATGAACCGGGCAGAGTCACCAATCCGCATGATGACGTTGGCCGACTCTTCGAGCAGGCTGACCAGGCGCCGGAGGTGGGGGAGAGCACACGAACGCAGTCGCGACGCCTCGGAACGCGAATGGGCGGCCAACTCCAGTACCGGCCCTGGGTGGTAGACGCGCCGGTCGCCCTGCACGGCGAAATCGCGGTAGACGAGCATCGACAACAGCCGGTGTGCGGTGGATCGGGCTACTCCCAGGCGTGCCGCAGCCTCGGAGACCGTCAACTGCCCTTCCAACTGGAGCACCGCTGCCAGGTGAAGGGCATGATCGACGCTCGAGATCGCATACGACGGTCGAGTCTTGAGTTCGTGGGCCACAACATCATCTGTTCTGCTTTGCGGAACTAACTGTTCTTCAGAACGATACACGCCGAAACTGTGAACATGACCACTTCCCACGTCGAGTCACCGGTGCGCCTCGTCGCCAAGGACTCACCCGGACAGCCCACACCCAGCCCTGAGTTGGATGCGCTATACCGCGGTTTCGAACAAGAATTGCTCGTCCCACTGTGGACCGAGATCGGTGACCTCATGCCTCCCTCGCCGCAGTCGAAAGCGGCACCGCACCTCTGGCGTTGGCGGACGCTGCTGCCGCTCGCCGAGCGGGCTGGACAGATCGTACCAGTCGGCCGCGGCGGCGAGCGGCGCGCGATCGCCCTCGCAAACCCGTCGCTGGGCGGACGGCCGTTCGTGTCGCCCACGTTGTGGGCCGCGATCCAGTACCTGATGCCGGGTGAGGACGCCCCCGAGCACCGACACACCCAACATGCCTTCCGCTTCGTCGTCGAGGGCGAAGGCGTGTGGACCGTTGTCGGCGGCGACCCCGTCGCTATGGGCCGCGGTGACTTCCTGCCTCAGGCGGGATGGAACTGGCACGCCCACCACAACGCCACTGACGAACCGATGGCCTGGATCGACGGACTCGACATCCCGTTCCAGTTCGCCAACGAGTCGCAGTTCTTCGAGTTCGGTCGCGAGACCATCAGCGACGAGGAGCGGATTACGCCATCACGCTCGCGCTCCGAGCGCCTGTGGGGGCACCCTGGGTTAACCCCCGTCGGTACCCCCACGACGAGTCCCGGCACACCACTTCTCGCCTACCGGTGGAAGTACACCGACCGGGCACTGGCCGACCAGCTCGAACTTGAGTCCGAGGGCTTCCCTGGTGTCGTCGAACCCGGCCATGCGGTCGTCCGGTTCACTAACCCCGCTTCCGGGGCCGACGTCCTCCCTACGATCCGCACGGAGATGCACCGCGTCAGCCGTGGGACCGAGACCGCGCCCCGCCGCGAGATCGGCTCGTCTGTCTACCAGGCCTTCGACGGCTCCGGTGTCGTCACCGTCGGCACACACACGTGGACCGTCACCCGCGGCGACCTGTTCGTCGTGCCCTCGTGGCAACCGTTCTCGGTCCGGTCAGACGCGAGCCCGAGCGACTCCGACTCCGGTGCACTCGACCTGTTCCGTTTCAGCGACTCTCCGATCTTCGAGGCCCTGCACCAGCACCGCGTCCTGGTGGAAGAGGTCCCGGCATGAAGCTCGCCACCCTTCGCACCGGCGCCGGGATGGACGGTGGGGAAGGCGGGCGCACCCGGGCCGTCGTCCTCGACGAAGACACCCTCGTCGAGCTCGACGCCCCCGACGTCGGCGTGTTCCTGGCTCTGCCGGAGTGGAAAAGACGGGCAGCGGCCGCCCAGAGCGACACCAGCGCCGTGCGCCACCCCGCCGACGGCGCCGACCTCGCGACCCTGATCCCGACACCGTCGAAGGTCGTATGCGTCGGCCTCAACTACCGTACCCACATCCGGGAGATGGGCCGCGACCTACCCGACCACCCCACCTTGTTCTCAAAGTTCGCCGACACCCTTATTGGTGCACGCGATGAGATCGTCCGGCCGCCCGAGACCGACGAGTTCGACTGGGAGGTCGAGCTGGCCGTCGTCATCGGCGCCACCGTGCGTCGAGCAACCCGTGCCCAGGCGGAGGCTGCTATCGCCGGGTTCACCGTGCTCAACGACATCACCTGCCGCGACTGGCAGTTCCGGACCCGGGAATGGCTTCAAGGGAAGAACTGGGACAGCACGACACCCGTCGGTCCCTTCCTCGTCACCCCTGACGGCCTCCCCGGCGGCACCCGCCCCAAGTTGCGGGTGACCCTCGCCGTCGACGGGAAGGTCATGCAGTCCGACACGACCGCCGACCTGCTCTTCGACCCCGTGGCGCTCGTCCAATACATCTCAACCATCGTGCGCCTCAACCCCGGCGACCTGATCGCAACCGGCACTCCCGGGGGAGTGGGCCACGCCCGCGACCCGAAGCGCTACCTCGTCGGCGGCGAGGTCGTCGTCGCCGAAATCGAAGGCGTCGGGCGACTTGAAAACGTCGTCATCAAGGAGGTCACGCCGCAATGAGCCACACGTTCGACGAATCCGTGTCATGGGTTGGGTACGGCACCGACCTCGTCCGCGAGGCCGTCGCCGATCTCGACGAAGTCGCCATGGATGCACCGACCTCCCTCAACGGGTGGAACCGCCGCCACATCCTCGCCCACTTGGCAGCGAACGCAGACGCGGTCGGCAACCTCGTGCACTGGGCAGCCACCGGTGAGCCCACCCCCATGTATTCTTCGCCCCAGCAGCGCACAGCCGACATCGCGGCAGGGAGCGCCCGAACTGGTGCCGAACTGCGGGCCTGGTTCGATGACTCCGCGAATCGGCTCCTCGACGCGATGGCTGCACTGGACACCGCTGAGTGGCAGGCCGAGGTCGTTACCGCCCAAGGCCGCACCGTTCCGGTATCGGAGACGTCGTGGATGCGCGCTCGCGAACTGATGGTCCACGCGGTCGATCTCGACACGGGCACGACGTTCGCTGACCTCCCGACGCGGTTCCTGAAAGCGCTCTGTAGTGACGTCGTCGTCAAGCGCGGGCAGGTACCGTACGTCGAGGGGGCACTCGACGAACGTGTCGCCTGGTTGACCGGTCGACCGCACACGCTCACCGGTGCGCCCGACCTCGGAGCTTGGCTGTGACGGCGCCCGACGCCATCGTCGTCGGCGGGGGAATTGGCGGACTCGGAGCGGCACTCGCACTGTCACGCAAGGGCGTGCGTGTACGCGTCCTCGAACGGGCGAAGGAATTCGGAGAGGTCGGTGCCGGACTGCAAGTGGCGCCCAACGGCACCCGCATCCTGCACGCGTACGGCCTGCTCGACGAGGTGCGAGCTCTCGGCGTGCAACCCGAGAATATGGTGATGAAAGACGCCCTGGACGGCCAAGAACTGACCCGGCTCGACCTGGCCGACCTCGAACGCCACTACGGCTTTCCGTACCTGGTCATACACCGCAGTGACCTGCACGCCATCTTGCTGCGCGCCTGCCGCGCGGCCGGGGTCGAACTCCTCAACGATCAGTCAGTCACCGACTACAAGGATACCCGGCATGGGGCCCAGGTCTTGTTCGCGGACGGCCGAAGTAACGCCGCTGAGGTCGTCATCGCTGCCGACGGACTGCACTCGGTCGCTCGCGGATTGATCTCCATCGACGGCCCTGTGAGTTCGGCGTATGTAGCCTACCGTGCTGCCGTCCCCATTGCTGCGGTCAGCGGACATGGCGTCTCCGCGACGGACGTCGTCGTCCACGTCGGGCCACGCTGTCACTTCGTGCAGTACCCGCTCCGTGGCGGTGAGATGTTCAACCAGGTCGCCGTCTTCGAGTCGCCTTCTGCTCTCGCGGGGAAAGATGAGTGGGGGACACCAGACGAGCTCGTCGACGCCTTCGCCCACACGTCGACCCAAGTGCGCCAGGGGATACCGCTTATGTGGCGCGACCGATGGTGGCCAATGTTCGACCGCGACCCGATTACAAACTGGCTCCACGGACGCATCGTCCTGCTCGGCGACGCCGCACACGCCCCACTGCAGTACCTCGCGCAGGGCGCCGTGATGGCAATCGAGGATGGCTGGGTGTTGGCCGAGCATGTCGGCCGCCACGGGACCGTGCGGTCCGCTACGGGGTCCGGAATCGCCTGGGATAAAGCGTTAGCGGCTTACAACTCGGTGCGTCCCGAGCACTGTCGGCGTGTCGTGCTCGCCGCGCGTGCCTGGGGCGAGCTTTGGCACCTTGACGGAGCCGCCCGTGAACAACGCAACGACGTGCTCCGGAATAGAGAGACCGGTGATTACTCCTTCACCGATTGGCTCTACGGGCAGACCGCCCTCGTACCCGAGGAGGAACCGGAACTCTTTCGCACGACCTCCCTCGACGGCCGCGCGGATGCCGGGGCTGCGAGGCGTCAGTCGCCGATCGGGTGACGGGGCCCGGCCCGGACCCGGGTGGTCGGCCGACGGGGAGGCAATCCTGCGTCGATCACTCAGTTCGGGTATCGCGCGAACCCTTTGCCGCGCACGACGGGCACCCGACGAGGTCCTGGTACTTCCGCTGAGCCAACAGCGAACGCAAACCGTCCCAGGAACCCATAAGCGGCTCTTCGCAGATGAGGGTGTAGGTCTGGCCGGACTTCCGAAGATCATGAGCACACGAGGGTCCGGAAAGGGTGCTTTGAGCTGCGGAAACGTGCGCAGAGGTGTTGAGGGTCGTGTTACTACAGCGAGCATGCGGGTGTTGAGCTCGGTCAGTCGCTCGGGACGGTGAAGTCGAGGAACCGCGGGGGTTCGGGCAACTTGAGCGCGGCCAGGATGCTCTTCTGGCCGGCTGTGAGCGCGGAGCGCTGAGCGACGTGCCCGTCGGGGGTGGCGAGGGTGACCAGGTGCAGGCGGTCGAGTTCGTGCCGGATGTAGCGCCAGGTGTCGTTGGTAGCGTTCTCGACCACCCTGAGCAGGAGCAGCGCGAGCCAGCAGAGTTGGACGTGCGCGCGGATGCGGTCCTCGCGGTGGTGGAACACCGTGCGGGTGAGGCGCCGGGACATGGTCATGATCATCGTGATGTGGATCATGGCGTGGTGGTTTTCGGGGAGGGTTTCGTAGTCGCGGACGCAGCGTCGGTACTTGCTGATCCAGGCGAAGGTGCGTTCCACCTGGTCTGCCTGCCGTCTTCCGGACATGTGATTTAGGCTGATTACGCTGCTATGGTCGGCTGCTGGTGGGATTGCTCGACTTCGAGTGGGGTCCGATAGCCGAGCGCCGAGTGGATACGTTGCCGATTGTAGAACACTTCGATATATTCGACAACAGCCCGC
>JAABUT010002228.1_pt1 | contig 19272 bp, 16 predicted proteins | sample 5559281 | NCBI WGS metagenome assembly JAABUT01 (sample SAMN10711880, study PRJNA513359) | rock metagenome | isolation source: Antarctica rocks | place: Antarctica: Victoria Land, Ricker Hills nord | collected 2016-01-04
TAAAGGGAAATTTCATAGTCAACCGGTTCCTTTGAAACAGGGATTGTCAAGTCAGGGTGCATTTTCTATAGCGGCAGGTGGTGCCAGGCTTGTTATTGTTGGAGGCGATTATCAACATCATGAAAACAGGGATTCTGTAGCGTGTTTTTACGATGGTAAAAAAGGCAAAAATAGCAACAAAAATATTCGGTTGAGTAATACACAGCCCATGGGTTTTCAATCCTGCGTTTGTTTTTTGGGAAAGAATGTTTTTCTGTCAACGGGTACATCCGGCACAAACATTTCTCGTAATGGCGGCGAAAATTGGCAGGCTGTTGATGCTACCAGTTTTAATGTTTGCCAGAAAGCCAAGCATGGAAGTATAGTTTTTTTGGCTGGTGATCATGGTAAAATAGCTGAATTTATAAATCATTAGCCTGATAGTAAAGCAGTTAATTTTTTATCAAAAATAATTAGGATTTGGCCTTGCAGTCAAATATTAAAACGTCTATATTTGCACCACTTTAACGGAAAACGTTAAATGATTCCGTAGCTCAGCTGGTAGAGCATAACACTTTTAATGTTGGGGTCCTGGGTTCGAATCCCAGCGGGATCACAGATCAAAGTATCAATTTCCTTTAAAAGCTTGCAAATCAAACGATTGCAGGCTTTTTTGTTTCTAACTAACTTCTTAACTACGCACCTATTCTCCTAACAAATGAGCGTTATCCGGTGAGTAGTTTACGAAGTTATTTTACACAACTAATTGTAATACAAGATGTTAAACCAATGAACATCTTGAGGTTTTTGGACTGCAAAGCTGCTTTTGTTAACCGAAAAAATATTGGTGCTTCTTTTATGGCTGTAAATTTTGTTTTTGTATTTTATACTGATAAAAGAAGCATTAATATTTCCTGTTTTTGGGGTGATAAAAGAAGCATCTAAAAGAAATTGGACAAAATTTAAACAGGCTCTAATTACATTAAAATATCGGCAAAATTCTTCGCATTTGTATAAGCCTTAAATGGATTGACAGAGACCCAATGTTTGGCTACAAACTTAGGTTAAAAATTGTAGAGCGGCTTTTTTTTTCGGGGGAGGAACTGCATGTATCGCTGCAAAAAAGTTTAGCACAGACAGGCTTATGAAAATACGGGATGTTTTTCTTTTTTGCTGTTTTAACGGCTTGGCGTATGCGGATGTACAAAAGCTTAAACTGTTAAATATCACAAAAGGAATTGATGGTAACAGGTGGATATTCACTAACAGAAAAAAATAACACCCAATCAGCTATTCTTTTGCTGAAAGCATCGACCCAGAGTCTAATGTAGCCAGTAATATGGACGAAAGTACAACGCCGTCAGCGGCCAAACCGCATTCACGATCCACATCTTTTACGGATGGTAAACAAGATCAACGGCAATGGTCAGTCAACGGCAATGGTCAGTAAACAGCTGCAGGCAACGATGATAGATGTTATTGCGATGGATACCAGGCGTATTTCTTCAGGACACCCACTTTACAGCTTCATCATAATCACTCAGTTTAAAACCCTTAGGGTCGCCCGGAAAAGCAAAGCCAAGCAGGTCGGTGATCTTTTTAATGCTGTCATGATCCGTCACAATGGCTATTTTGTTCCATTTGGAAAAGTGCCTGATGGCCAGCTTAAAATCATCCCACCACACGCCGGCACTAAATTCGGCGACTGAAGTCTTTAATACAACCAGATAGTTGATCTCCCCTGTCAGGTTTGCCAGTTCGTTCATTTTGGGAACAACCACACGATCGTAGTCTTCTTTGGATATTTCGCCTTCCGTTTCAATACCCAATACATTGGCAGGAAGATTTTGAATAAGTTTAATCATTATACGGATAATTAATTATTGAAAAACAATGGCTTGTATTTAGAGCCTGTTTAAAAATGAGATTAAAATAATGTTATAGGTTTCAGATAAGCTGATAGGAATGCTCTTTTTGTGGTGACTAAACTATAAAAAGATGTACCCTACAGATTTATCAGAAACCCTTGGCAATTTATAAAGAAAACTTTACAACTAAACGAAAAAAAGAAACATAGCCTTCGTTCTGTCTGAAATGCCATTCTTTATTTAGTAAAACAGGCTGCCAGTGGCGGATGCTGCCTTGTAACTTTGCCAAATGGCAATTGGTTTATTACTACTACAAAAAATGGTCTGGCTTGGACTGTTTTGGTTTGTTGTTGGCTAAATTTAGGGAAAAAGTACGGGTTGGAATGTGGGCAAAACAGGGCATTAAGCGGTTATTATGGGAACAAAAAGGTGAAAGGCATCAAGCGGCATGTGGAAATAGACAAGAACGGTTTTTTGCTGGCCTTGACGGTAACGGCGGCCCATGTACACGACAGTAAGGCTGCCCTGCTGCAGGCCCGGGTCTTAAAAGAACTGCTGTGCGGCATCAGGACAAATGTTGCCGATGGCGGCTACCGTGGGGAAATCATAGGACAGGTGAAAAAACGTTTCGGATATATCTTACAGACAGTAATGGGTTTGGACGATAAAAAAACAGGGTTCAAACCAACGCACAAAAGATGGGTTATGGAGCGGGCTTTTTCCTGGTCCGAAAACGAAAGGAGGCTGTGCAGTAACAATGAACTACTGCTGGAAACCTCAGAAGAAATGGTCAAACTCTCTGCTATAAAATTTGTTCAATCTATTTTCTATGCTTCTTTTATCGGTACAAAATGCAAAACAAAATTTACAGGCATAAAAGAAGCATTATAAATTTCAACAGGCTCTTAATGTCCATTTTAGTGTTGTAAGTCCAGACCTGATACTAATCAGCATAAATTTGTTATTATTCTAATTTTCAGGTAGCCCTTTTTTAAGGATCAGTCGATCCACCTGAATGTGTGAAAAATGTAACTTATTTAAGAAATTATGTAATGATCCAAGGATAAGGAACTTCATCTTTATAAAGGTAATTTGTAGGGTTCAAAATGGCCTTTATTGTTTTTAAGTTAATTTTTTTAGATGCCACACTTTAATAATGACGGCTACGGCGAGCACACGGATGGAAAGGCCTGTGACGGCACCGGCATTGGTAGAACTTGGCCCTTGCTCACCGGTGAACGTGCGCATTACGAAGTTGCCGCCGGGAACCTGCAAGGCGCGAAAGTGCTGATGAAAACCATGAAAGATTTCTCCAGCCATGAACTGTTTTCTGAGCAGATTTGGGACACCGCCGACATTCCTGACAAGGAATTATTCTTGGGCAGCCATTCCGGTTCCGCCATACCCTTAGTATGGGCGCATGCCGAATATGTAAAACTTTGCGTTTCCATCAGTCAGAAAAAGCTTGTTGATATGCCGGACAATACCACGGAGTGCTATATTAAAAATAAAACTGAATCTAAAATAGATATGTGGCGCTTTATGCTGCCTTGTCCTTTTGTTCATCAAGGCAACATTTTGCGGCTCATCACCTATGCAGCGGCGAAAGCCTCCTGGTTAGCCGACAATTGGACGGCCTTTGAGCAGACAGACAGCATCGATAGCGGCTTCGGCAGTCATTACATCGATAATCCGGGCAACAAAATAAGCGGTAACCAGGTAGGTTTTACTTTCTACCGGAAAGATGCCGGTCACTGGGAAAACATAAACTACAGCGTTAAAATCAGCTAATCTCTTTATCAAACCTCTATGGAATCTTACGACATCATCATTATTGGCACAGGTGCCGGTGGCGGTACTTTAACGCATAAACTTAAAGACACCGGCAAAAAAATATTGGTATTGGAAAGAGGCAGTTTTCTGCCAAGGGAAAAAGCCAACTGGAATAGCAAAGCTGTTTTCGTGGATGAGCGTTACCATACTAAAGAAGTTTGGAAAACCAAGGAGGGAAAGGATTTGCATCCCGGTACGGGTTATTGGGTAGGCGGCAATACTAAAGTTTATGGGGCAGCACTTTTCCGGTTGCGGGAAGGCGATTTTGAGGAAATAAAACATGAGGGCGGGATTTCTCCGGCATGGCCTTTAAAATATCCTGATTTTGAGCCTTACTATACGGAAGCTGAAAAATTGTATACAGTGCATGGCAAGATGGGGCTCGACCCTACTGAACCCTTCCGTACCGAAGATTACTCCTATCCCCCTGTCAGTCATGAACCCAGGATACAGGAACTGCATGATGCGCTGGTAAAAGACGGGCACAAGCCATTCAACATGCCGATTGCTATTAAGCTCAACGAAGCCGATATGCTTAATAGTCCCTGCATACGCTGCAGCACCTGCGATGGTTACCCGTGCATGATACATGCCAAAAGCGATGCAGATATTAATTGCATACGCCCTGCCATGGCTAACGAAAATGTAACACTTATTATTAATGCCAAGGCTGAACGGCTGGTTACAGGCGCAGACGGAAAATCTGTCGATTATATTGAAGTAACGGTAAATGATGAACTGATACGGTTTAAGGCAGCCATTGTAGTGGTAGCCTGCGGTGCTATTAATTCAGCGGCGTTACTATTGAAAAGTGCCAATCCGCAGCATCCCAGTGGCCTGGCCAATAGCAGCGGCCAGCTGGGCCGTAACTTTATGAAACACAACAGCGCGGCTATGCTGGGGGTCAGCTTAAAAGAAAATTTAACGCAATTTCAAAAAACGCTTGCTATTAATGACTATTACTGGGGCGATGGTTCAGAGGACTTTCCTTATCCGTTAGGCGGTATTCAACTGCTTGGAAAATCAGACCGTGAACAGGTAGAACCGGATGCTCCTTTCTTTACGCCGGATTTTGCGCTAAATGAAATGGCTGAACATTCGGTTGACTGGTGGTTTACTGGAGAAGACCTGCCCGATGCCAATAATCGGGTAGAAGTGATAGACGGCCAGATACACCTCGATTATACGGAGAATAACACGAAGTGCTTTGAGCGGCTGATCGATACCTGGAAAGACGTACTGGCGAAAATCGATGCCAGACCTGTTTTTATTCCCCACGGAATTTATTTAAGCAAAGATATACCGCTTGCGGGGGTCGCACACCAGGTTGGCACGGTCCGGTTCGGGAGGGACCCGGCAACATCTGTGCTGGATACGAATTGCAAAACACATGAAATTGATAACCTTTATGTGGTAGACGGCAGCTTTTTTCCATCTATAGGTGCTGTAAATCCTTCATTAACAATCATTGCCAATGCCCTGCGGGTAGGCGACCACTTAATTGAAAAGCTCAATTCCTTGTAATTAAATTAATAATCACTTGCAAAGTAATCGTAAAAATGAGTTCCGGAAATACATCGACGAAGCTATAGGCCTGGGCTTATTTATGGTATCCGCCTGTTTTTTTGACGCTTTGGTTGAATATAAAGGCCTGCCGTTTCGCCACGCATTAACATCGGTACTTTTACGTCGGTTCCTTGTTGGCCTTGCCATGGGCCTTACCGCACTGTATATTTTTACCTCGCGTTTTGGCAAGCAATCCGGAGCTTATATTAACCCGGCGGTAACGCTGGTACGTTACCGGTTAGGCGACATCAGAGGCACGGATGCAGTTTTATATAGCCTATTTCAGATGATTGGCGGAAGCTTGGGTGTTTACCTGGTTTACCTTGTTTTCCCGGTTTGGATGAAAGCTCCGGAAATTAATTTTGTTATCACGGTGCCCGGCAAACAAGGCATAGCTATTGCTTTCCTAATGGAATTCATGATATCGTTTTCGCTGATCACGGTTGTGTTGTTTATGGGGCTAAAAAAGCGATGGGATAAGTATACGCCTTATGTTGTTTCGTCAATGATCACCATATTTATCACTTTTGAGGCTCCTTTCAGCGGCATGAGCATGAATCCGGCGCGAACCTTTGCCTCAGCAATTATTGCCGGGGAGTGGAAAGCCTTCTGGTTGTATTGCACAGCTCCGGTTTTAGGCATGCTGGCGGGTGAAAAGGTCTATAGGGATAACAAACTGCACTTTTTAAAAAAGATAAGCGACAAAGAGCCTGTTTAAATTTATACCAGAAAAATTTATAATGCTTCTTTTATGCCTATAAAATTTGTGTTTGCATTTTATACCGATAAAAGAAGCATAGGTTTTCCTGTTTTTAGGTGGTAAAAGAAGCATAGAAGATAAATGGAACAAAATTTGAACAGGCTCTTAAAATAAGTAGATTTAATTAATTTAATACGGCGGTATGTTTTCCCCTGGTATCTGCATTCTTTTAACTTCATCGGCTCAATCGATATTTGAGCCCGCTTCGCCGCAGGCGGAAAAAATCATGGGGCTTACCTATGGTTTTATCCTTGCCGCCTCGGCAATACTGTTATTAGTTGTTTTCTTAACTATTTTTATCACTTTAAAATTCCGCAGCAAGGATAATACCGATGAACCACCACAGGTTAGCGGAAACCGGGTGCTTGAGTTATTTATGGTGGGTATTCCTTTCGCATTAGTGATCGGCTTTTTCTTTTGGTCCCAGTTTACCATGAACGCCGTTTTACCCGATCGCGGCAATCATCCCGCAGATATTATTATTACCGGCCATCAATGGTGGTGGCAGGCAGATTACCCCAGTGCAAAAGCTTCAACTGCAAATGAAATTCATCTTCCAGTTGGCAAAAAGCTGCTGTTGCAATTGGATGCGGCCGATGTTATTCATGATTGGTGGGTGCCTGCGTTAGGTGGAAAAATGGACATGATACCGGGGAGAAGTAATTATTTATGGGTTACTATTAACGAACCCGGGGTATATGAGGGCACTTGTAGTGAATTTTGCGGCCAGCAACATGCCTGGATGCGCATACGGGTAGTGGCGCAAAATGCTGTTGACTATGAAGCATGGCTGAAAGAACAAGCAAAAGACGCCGCAACCCCTCGTGATACACTTGCTGAAGCGGGAGCCGCTCTTTTCAGTAAGGCAAGCTGTAGTAGTTGCCATAGCATCCGTGGAACACTCTCCGCTGGTATGCAGGGCCCCGATTTAACACATTTTGCCAGCCGTAGTACAATGCTCTCCGGAATGATGGATAACAATCCTGCGAATGTAAATAACTGGCTGACTGACCCGCAGAAAGTAAAGCCCGGTGCTCACATGCCGCGTTTCATTTTCAGCCCCGATAGCATCCGGGCAATAACCGCCTATTTATCACAGCTCAAATGAAAGAATACAAATCATATCTGAATGTACCCGAGCCGGAGGAGCCGATACCCGGACTCAGCGTCAGCAACAATCAGGGCATTTTGCAATGGATATCTTCTGTCGATCATAAACAAATAGGCATCATGTATTTGTGGTTGTCGGTTTTGTTTATTGTGGTTGGCGGGATCGAAATTTTACTGGTCCGCGTACAGTTGGCTGTTCCCAATAATCATTTTTTGGGGCCAGAGGTATATAACCAACTATTTACTATGCATGGCACTACCATGATCTTTTTTGTTGCGATGCCTGCAATTTTCGGCTTTGCTACCTACCTGGTGCCATTAATGATCGGAGCCAATGATATGGCATTTCCACGGCTGAATGCATTCAGCTTCTGGGCGACTTTTTTTGGGGGTTTTTTATTGTATTTCAGTTTTTTAGCCGGTGGTGCTCCCGATGCCGGCTGGTTCAACTATGCGCCGCTTAACCAGGTTAACTATTCGTCGTCCCCTGGTATAGATTACTATTGCACAGGTTTGCTTTTTGCCGGGATAGGCACTGTAACCGCCGCCGTCAACTTCGGTGTAACCATTGTTTATTACCGCGTAAAAACAATGGGTTTGAAGCAAATGCCGGTATTTGTATGGATGATACTGATCAATTCCTTTTTGATACTGGCAGCATTCCCCGCACTGAATGCCGCCCTGGTCATGTTGTTGTTAGACCGGCAATTACATGCCCACTTTTTTAGCGCAGACAGCGGCGGCTCGGCTATTTTGTGGCAGCATTTATTCTGGTTGTTCGGGCACCCGGAAGTTTATATTGTTATCCTGCCGCCATTCGGTATTTTGTCAGAAGTGTTCCCTGTTTTTTCGCGCAAACCTATTTTTGGTTATGGCTTTATTATCGGTTCGGGTATTGCGATCGCTTTATTAGCCTTTGGCGTCTGGGTGCACCACATGTTCGCAACCGGGCTAGGCAACACGGTTAATGGTTTCTTTGCCGCTAGCAGCATGCTCATCGGTATACCAACAGGCGTTAAAATATTTAACTGGCTGGCAACCATGTATGGCGGCAAGATCCGCTTTAAAGTTTCCATGATGTTTGCCATCGCTTTTTTGATCGAATTCACGATCGGAGGGTTAACAGGCGTATCTTTTGCTATTGTCCCTATCGACTGGCAATTGACCGATACCTATTATGTGGTCGCTCACCTTCATTATGTTTTTATTGGCGGCACGCTGTTCGGTTTATTGTCAGGACTGTTTTATTGGTTCCCTAAAATGAGTGGAAGAATGCTAAATGAACGATTGAGCAAATGGTTTTTCTGGCTTTTTACAGCAGGGTTTAATATTACTTTCTTAGTGCAGCACGCCTTGGGTGCAATGGGGATGACGCGGCGGGTATATAGTTACCCCGACCTGAAAGGATGGGGCATTTTAAATATGATCTCCACCGTAGGCGGGTTTACGATGGCAATTTCTGTCGGACTATTGGTTTATATCATAGTTAAAGCATTAAGGACGGGAGAAAAAGCTGAAAGGGATCCATGGGATGCCAATACACTCGAATGGACTACCACATCACCACCAAGGTTGAAAAACTTCGACCAAGTAATACCTGTAAAAAGCACACGGCCCTTTCGCGATTATAAAAGGCCGGACGATGCGGATTGGAACAGAAAGGAACAACATGGAAAATAAATTAATGATCAAGCTGGTCGTTGGTACCGAGACAATGTTTTTTTTATGCCTGATCATGGCCTTTGTCTACTTTTCTTTCGCACCGGGTTTTAAACACCAGCAGTTGAATAGCCTCGATATTCGTTCGACCGGGATATTTAGTGTTTTATTGTTTTCCAGCAGTTTTACTTATTGGCGCGCGGAGACAAATTTTAAAAAAGGAAAAATCGGACAGCTTAAAATTTGGCTGCTGCTGACGCTCGTTTTAGGTTTCATATTTCTGTTTGGCCAGGGCCGTGAGTACCTTAGTCTGTTAAACAACCATGTTAGTATCTCCAGCAGTTCATTCGGAACCAGTTTTTTCACGCTGACGGGTTTTCATGGCCTGCACGTGTTTGCCGGCCTTATCATCATCGTGGTTATTACTTTACTGACCTTCCTGGGTGATTATGACCATCATACAAAATCTTCAGTGTTCAGTACTGTAGGGATCTACTGGCACTTTGTTGATATTGTATGGCTATTCGTATTTATCATTGTTTACATCATTCCCCGCTTGTCTTAAAACTATGGAAACGAAATCAATTATTTATCAATGGCATCCCGATCTTTCAGTTTTGTTGCTTACAGTCGGCATCATTTATTTTTATTACTACATAGCCGGGTTTAGACAGCAAAAAAATAGCTGGTGCTTATGGCTGGCCATCTTTATCATAGTTGTTACCCAATGCTCGCCACTGGATTACCTGGGAATGCATGCTTATTTCAGCGCACACATGATCTCACACATTCTCCTGCTCTTAATATGCGGGCCTTTACTGGTGATGAGCATCCCGGCTAAACCGGCGTTGCCTGTGTTAAAAGCTATTTTAAACTTTTCAAATCTTTTATCCCGCAATAGTTGGATAGCATGGTTTGCGGGGGTAGGTATTATGTGGCTATGGCATATCCCGGCAATTTTTGACGCTTCTTTTGCACACATGATGGGAGCGTTTAGTTTATTCCCATTGCTGCATTCAGGCAGTATGCTCCTGGCCGGCATGCTTTTCAGCTGGCCGCTGTTCGGCCCTGTTAAGAAGGATCATATTCATCCCCTGGCCGGTATTATCTATTTATTTACCGCCTGTATCAGCTGCTCCTTGTTGGGCCTGCTGATCACTTTCGCACCCCTCAGCACCTATCATTATTATACAGGATTGGGTAATATGGCAGTTGACCCCTTTCATATAACCCGGGCAGCGGATCAGCAGGCTGCTGGACTGATTATGTGGGTGCCCTGCTGTTTTGTTTACCTGAGCGGGTGTATTTATCTTTTAATGCGCTGGTTTGCCGAAGCTGATATAAAACGGAATAAGGAATGGATAAATTTAACACCACTGATCAAACATGATAACTAAAGAAGACGAAAATACGGTGATTGTTCCTCAGCCGGACTGGGAAAAGGCCAAACCGGAGAGGCTGCCGAAGCCTACTTACTGGCCATTTTTTCTGGCGATGGGCCTGGCCTTCATGTTTTGGGGATTGCTGACGACCTGGGTCATCCTGGTAACCGGGGCAATTATTTTTGTCACTGCCCTGGTGGGATGGATAAACATTTTGCGACATGAAGGAGAATAAAACAGACGAAAAGCGCAGAAGCTTTCTGATCAAATTAAGTTTGGGATTAAGTGCACTGGCAGCAGTGGCTGCCGGTGTGCCTGTACTGAGTGCCCTGTTGGCCCCGTTGCTGGAAAAGACGCCAAAATTATGGCGTAACGTGGGCAAACTAACCGATTTTAAAGTAGGGGAAACCAAACTGGTTACCTTTCAGAATGCTGACGCGGAAAAATGGGCTGGTGTTACTTCGCAATCTGCTGCCTGGCTGCGCCGGGATACAGATAAGAAATTCATCGCTTTTTCTGTTAACTGTACGCATTTGGGTTGTCCAGTTCGCTGGGAAGCCGATGCGGAGTTATTTATGTGCCCTTGTCATGGCGGAGTTTATTATAAAGACGGCACTGTTGCTGCGGGACCGCCGCCGAAAAGCCTTGTTCAATATGAAGCAAGAATTAACAAGGATCAGGTCGAAATACAAACCGCCCCGGTACCGCTTACTAATATTACGGCATGAAGACATTAAAAAAAATATGGGCCTGGATAGATGACCGGAGCGGTTTTACAGAAATTTTCGGGCCGCTCATGAAGCATCCGGTACCACCGGGTTCAAAGTGGGCTTATGTGTTCGGTAGTGCCACTTTGTTTTGCCTGGTATTGCAGGTCATCACCGGCGTGGCCTTGTCCTTATTGTACCAGCCCTCTTCAGAGGATGCTTACCAGTCTTTACAGTTTATTACGCACAAAGCGGTATTTGGTAATGTGCTACGTGGCATCCATTACTTTGGGGCATCGGCTATGATCATTTTGGTAGGGGTACACATGATCCGGGTTTATATTACAGCAGCCTACAAGTACCCTCGTGAAATGGCCTGGATCAGCGGTGTATTTCTCTTATTTATGACTATTGCCATGGGCTTTACCGGCCAATTGCTGCGTTGGGATTCCAATGGCGTTTGGTCAACCTATGTTGCTGCCGAACAGATTGGGCGAATTCCTATTATAGGAAAATATGCCGCCCGTTTACTAATGGGTGGCGACACTATCGGCGGGCATTCCCTCAGCCGTTTTTATTCTTACCATGTATTTATCATTCCGTCCATCCTGTTTACTTTCGTGGCTTATCACCTGATGCTAGTGATCCGCAACGGAATCTCTGAGCCTGCAAAAGCAGGCAGGCCCGTAGATCCTAAAAAGTACCGGGAATGGTACCAGGACATGCTTAAAAAGGTGGGTGTGCCCTTCTGGCCCGACGCAGCCTGGCGAGATGTGATATTTGGTGCTGCTACGATCATCGCAATTATTTCACTGGCCATTATATTCGGGCCGCCCGAACTCAGCAGTCCGCCAAACCCGTCCGTGATCTATGCCAATCCGAAACCGGACTGGTATATGTTGTCTATCTTTTCGCTGTTCGCATTGATGCCGCCCAAAATAGAATCTTATGTAATCGTTATCGGGCCAATACTAACAATAGTAATCTTACTGGCACTGCCTTTTGTATCTAACCGGGGTGAGCGCAGCCCAATCAGAAGGCCATGGGCGGTTTTCGGTTCACTATGCGTAATCATTTTTGTATTCAGTCTGTTCCTGTTGGGCGAACATTCGGATTGGTCGCCAAAATTTGATGTAAAACCATTATCGCGAACGACAATTCATTCCAATGACACTTTAGTAATTAGCGGTGCTGCGTTATTTTATAAGAAAGGTTGTTTGTACTGCCACCGGATAAATGGGCAGGGTGGTTTAAAGGGGCCCAACCTTTCACAGGTGGCTTTGCGGTTATCCCCGGGCGATCTGGATATTCGCATAGTGAATGGTGGCACTAATATGCCGGCCTATGGCGGTATATTAACAAAGAAGGACTTATCAGCGATTATCGCTTTTTTAAATACAAGAAAATCTAAATTATGACGCTCATTCTTATAATTCTTATCCTGGGGACAATATTAATTTCCTGGTTGTATCTTCGTAAAAAAGATAAAACTAAACCTGCAAGCCAATATCCTAACAAGAATTATTCGTTACTGTTAAAGGAACATGTTGATTTTTATGCGAGGTTGGGCCCTCCTGAGAAGGTAAGGTTTGAAAAGCTCATTCAGGAATTTTTACAGGACACCACCATCGAAGGTGTTGGGACGGAGATAACCGACCTTGACCGCGTGCTGATAGCATCGAGCGCTGTAATTCCCATATTTGGTTTCGGCGATTGGAAATATGAAAACTTGACTAATGTGATCCTGTATCCAAACACTTTCGATCAGGATTTTCAGTTTGAAGGGGAGAACAGAAGCATTTTGGGCATGGTCGGCTTAGGTTATATGAACGGCCAAATGCTATTATCAAGGGCTGCCCTGATTAAAGGATTTTCCACGTCATCGGGAAAGGAAAATGCGGCGATTCATGAATTTGTTCATTTACTCGATAAGTCGGATGGTGCTACGGACGGTATTCCGGAGAACCTGATGTCTCACGAGTACGCAGTTCCCTGGCTTAAAATGATGCACCAGGAAATGCACCGCATTGAAGCCGGAAAATCGGATATAAACCCTTATGCCTTAACTAATGATGCGGAATTCCTGGCGGTAGCTGCGGAATATTTTTTTGGAGAGCCAAAAAAATTTCAGCATATGCACCCTGAACTCTATTTGCAGCTTACCCAAATATTTAAACAAAAAATTTAGAAGTTGTTTAAATTTTATCCGGTTGATTTACCATACTTCTTTTACCACCTAAAAAACAGAAAGTTCCATGCTTCTTTTATCGGTATAGATTTAGAAAACAAATTTTATGGGCATAAAAGAAGCATTATACATTTTTTCTGGTATAGATTTAAAACAGAAAACTTAAATTTAGTGCAAAGAAAAAGAAGATTTAACTAGGTGAATGATCCCGCCTGATGCGATCTGCAGGCCAACACAAAAAATTAGGAAAGCCATGATCCGGTTAATGATCTGTTCATTATGCGAACCGATATAGCCTATCAGGCGGTTGGTATTTTAAGAGCCTGTTTAAATTTTATTCAATAATAATTTTATGGCAAAAAGTTTGACCATTTCTTCGGAGGTTTCCAGCAGCAGTTCATAGTTCCTGCACAACCTTCTGTCATTGCGGGACCAGGAAAAATTCCGCTCGACTACCCATCTTTTATGCGTTGGTTCAAACCTCATTTTTTTATTGCCTGAGCGCATAACTACCTGTAATGTAATCCCTCCTAAAATTGTTGTTGTTGTTGTTGTATTTTTGTTTAATTAGCATCAAATCTTACTATGCATACAACCATAATCCCTGTAAAAAGTCTGGCGTTACAAGAATACATTCAATATTTTATATTTTTACGCATGAGAATGGTATCAATTTCAAGTATCGTACTTTTCCAAACACGAATCTTTGCCTAAGTGTATACAATCAGAATCAAGTTGAATATATAAGAAATAACATACAAAATAGCTGTTTTATTGATAAAAGCGAACATGGGTACGTAAGTCGGTTATTTGGTTTTCATACCCGGCCTTTTGAGGTGGAGATCAAATCGGCATTAGAGCAGTTCTGCATTCTTTCCCATCCTTCTGGATTAAGGGCATTTACCAGGGTTCCTTACAAGATGTTAATGAATAAGCAAGATGTATTCGAAATGATTTTCCAGGATAGCACGCTATTGACACTCGTCTTTGATACGCCAGATTCGAATGAGAAAGCCCAAATTTTAGAGTCGTTCCTGCTGAATCATATCATAGGCTCTGACGTGGATATAAAATTAAACATGGCACTAAATGCTATTACTGATAAAAAAGGAAGCATATCAGTGAATGAGCTGGCCGGTATGTTACGTCTAAATGCTTCAACAATATTCAGATACTTCAATACCTATGTAGGTCAAAGTCCCAAGGAATATATTCAAACCGTTAGGTTTAGGTATACGCTAAATAATCTGTTAACTCATAAATATCAAAATTTAACAGAACTGACCTACATCGCAGACTTTTACGACCAGTCACATCTTATTAAGAACTTTAAGAAAAACACCGGCAACATTCCATCTAACCTCCCTGATCAAATAAAAGTTGAACAGGAAAAACTAGCTTGGATTACTAATATTCCGCTTGCATGATTTATACAATTTGAGGCCGTCTATTGAATTTAACTTGGCATCCTTAAATACTTAATTATGCGATGCCGAATAAAGTTGATCCTTGTAATTATACTATTTTCCTTTAATAGCCGGGCTCAAAGTCCGGTTCCTACAGATCGCAGCATGTTTGCAAAGCATGATGCTAATATCTGGGATAACAAGGCCATATCCCGAATTGCTGACGTAGGAAAACTCTGGGGTGTGATTAAATATTTTCATCCGGAAATCTTAAAAGGCAGCTTTGATCCGGATCAATTGGTGTTACAGAACATACATTCGTTATTAATAAGCCCGACAAAGCAGAATTATTTAGTGGCAATAAAGGGAATGCTTGCTATGTTGCATGACCCACGTAGTAGAATTTTAGCGAATAAGGCGAGCAGTGAGGATTATCATTATCAAACCTCAGCTAATAGCTTTGACACTAAAGATGGCAGCTATTTAGCTTTACCACAAAGTCTCTTTAGCAAAGTAGCAACCCTGGACTCTTTCCTTACGGCTCCAGTTTTGAAAAAACAACGCATCAATATAGATTTAAGGAATTCAAGCTTAAACGATGAGCTCGGCCTGAAGCAATATCAAAGCTTGGTGCAACCTTTGATTGCTGCTGTCATCAGTGAAACATTGGTTCTGCCAACAATAAGGACAGTTTACTACCACGCCATGCTCCGTCAGGACTTCCCAGATGATCTGGATGTAATTCCGTCATCAGACCGAGAGGGCAATCCGAATTATTGGTACCAGGAACGATTCGGATATAAAAACATATCGCAGGGAGCCTATGTTCTTTCTCGGCCCAAGCCGTTGTATAGTCTTAAAAAGTTCTGTTTTATTGTCAATCGGTTTGATAACCCTAACACATTAAAGGCGTTACTTGCGCTAAGAAGCAGAAATGGATGTTATCTTATTTTTGATGGCCCGGTCCCGGATTATTTATCTGGAGACTTTTATCAAATGAATTTAAGCGATGATATCACATTAAAAGTAAAAGTAGCCGAGCGTGTTTATGAAGATGGTACCGCCGGGTCGGAGCCGGATATAATTGCTAGCCATTTATCTCAGACGGAATTGATACAGAAAGCCGGATTGTTATTCCGAAAGCCGGCTTACTCTATTTTAAAAAGGCCGCTAAACAGCGTTGTAATTCGACTACCTCAAAAAGTGTACGCGGAAAGTTTGTATCCCCAATTAGATCTAAGGGTACTTGGATTGTTTAATTTTTGGAATGTGATCAATTACTTCTGCCCCAATAAAAAATTGATAAGCGGATCATGGGACGAGGCACTTACTTACTTTATTCCGCGTTTTATTTTTGCACAGGATTATAAAGCTTATTACTGGCAGCTTCGCGAAATGTTGTCGAGACTTAATGATGGGCATGCTGAAGTTACTTTAAATTATAGCATTGTTCCGCCGCAGGGTATAAATAATTTTTATACGCCATTCTGTGTTGAATACTTGGAAGGTGAAACCGTGATAGTAAGCCTTGTTAAAAACCCTTTGCTATCTGTACAAACAGAACAGCTAAAGGTTGGCGACATCATTACAGAAATGGATGGTGTACCTATTAACAGGTTGTACCATAGTTGGGCAAAATATATGGATTCCACTAATGAAGCAAACTACTATCGGGTATTACATAAAGTCCAATTAGTTAGCAGGGCAGGCTCACAGCCATTTAAAATAAAGTTCGTTAGAAATAAAGAGGAACATGAAGTTGAAATAACTCCGGTTTCGGCCGATGTGTATTTTAAAGAGTTTAGCAAAGTTTACTATCCTCCAGTAAGTAAACCATTTTGGAGTGTTATTAATGATAGTACAGGTTATATCAGAGTAAACAGCATTTATAGCAACCAGGTAGACAGTGTCTGGCAAGCCTTGAAGAACCAAAATACATCATCATTGATGCCAGAGGGTATCCTAAGGATGATGATATTGTAAAAACTATAGCATCGCCTTTCATGACTAAAACGGACACGGTTTGTATTAATGCTTTTCCCGAGATTACTTATCCGCTGGCATCGAGAAATGCCGTTACGCTCGAACCTGAAACCGTTTCACCCATATCTTCTAAAATTAAAACGGAGATATACAAAGGCAAACGTTTCATAATTCTTTGTGCATCCGGCAACGGAAGCCAGGCAGAAACCAACATTATTTCGTGGCAAAAAGTTTTAAATGCCATCACAATCGGAACTCAAACCGTTGGCGCAAACGGAGTTTCTAATACTGTTTTGTTACCTGGCGGTTACGCTGGTCATTATTCCGGGTTTGCTGTTTATTACCCCGACGGCACTCCTAACCAGGAGTTGGGAGTGAAAATTGATGTTAGCGTTACGCCGACAATTGCAGGCGAACTGCAAGGAAAAGATGAAATACTTGAAAGCGCAATAGAATACATAAAGCATATACCGGCAGTCCGCCCGTTAAAAAAGAGTCAGTGACTACACTGACCATTAACGCCTGCCACAACTTCAGATTACTTAAAGCCGGTTATGCCCTTGAAATCCGTTGATTATTGTAATTATCAGAAGTGGTAAAGAGCCTTAAATTATTCGAAAAGTAGTTCGAAAAACGCACGGTCTGGGCATGCGAATATCGATATCCTTACGAGAATATTTCTGTCCCCTAAATGGGCTTGAACCAACTAAGCGAATCTATATTTGAATTGTTAATAGCGACGCGATTTGCTGCACTTTTAATAGAAAATGGTTCGAAAAAAGTCCAATAGGGATCACAAAATAGCCTTCTTTTGAAGGCTATTTTTGTTTAAAATCCTTTCATAATAAGCTTTTTTGTTCTGTTGATTCCAACCAACATCAAAGTAATCCAAGCCATTCAATAATCTTTTGCAATAAACCTACATCGGAAAATAATATGCTTTGTCTTGATACTTCGTTTACCATTTAAATTTTGACATATTAAATACTTGGTGATTGTATCCAGTTCCAGTATAATTTTGCGGAGATAAATACCCTTATTGCGTTACCAATTAATTATATTCCGATAGTAGTGATAATAATTTTTTCTAAGTAATAACAATACAGGCTTTCAAGTGCTAATATAGTTCGGCGTTGTGTTATCTTTAAACAATTGAGATTTAAAATATTATGCTGAATAAGGTTTTATAACTTTTTTTGCATAAAAACAGTATATACTTTTGCTGCACTTCACACTATATTCAAATTACTCTTTTTTGCTTTTTTGCCGAACATTTTTATCTGAGCCTTTCCATACAAATGAAACAAAGAACTGACCATCTGATAAATATATTTTCTTCCGGTTATCTAACAACAGACAAAGAAGGTAAAATCATATTTGCTAATAAGTATTTACTAAATCTGTTTGGTGTTGAAGAAGCTGAACTGGCAGGACAAAGGTTTTTACAGGATTTTTTTCCGGACAGCACAAAAGCTTATTTCGAAACAACTGTAATCCCGTTATTACACCGCCAAGGTAGTATAGAAGAAATCAGCATCGAACTTATCCGTTCAGATGGTTCATTTCTTCCTGTTTCCCTGAGTGCCAGCTTAGAAAAAGATAACCGGGAAGAAATAAAAACGATTTACTATAATTTTGTGGATTCTGCCTGGTCGCAAAAACAAGCACTGGAATTGTTTAAGGCTGCAGAAAGACAGGATCTTTTATTGCAGCAATTGCAGGAAAGTAATGCACAGATCGAGAAAGACAATGCTTACTACAAATCAATTATAGAAAACCAGTCTTTTTATATCATCAAAACAGATATTCATGGAAATTATACTTACATGAACCCTTATTTCTGTACAATACTGGGTATAAAAGCCGAAGAATGGATTGGTAAAAATGCTCTTGGCCTCATTATACCCGAAGATCAAGATGTGTGTGTACAAACGATTAAAAGGTGCTTTGCCGATCCAGACCAAACCCAATGGGTGATTTTAAGGAAAGAAGCGTTGGCGGGCCGCATCAGCACACAGTGGGAATTTAGTTTATTGCGGGATGAGCATTCAAACTTGTCTGAAGTGCTTTGTATCGGCCATAATATCACCCCACTGATGAAAAAACAGGAAGAATTGCAGCAGGTGATCGATATTACGGCCGGGCAGAACAAAAGGCTACTCGATTTTACATATATCGTTTCACACAATATCCGCTCTCATGTGGCCAATTTAAGCGGCATGATCGATACAATTGATATGGACGATGAGCAGGACAGGAACTATACTTTGGGTATGTTAAAAAAAAGTGTAGCAGCTTTAGATGATACCATTCATAATTTGAACGAGATTATCAGTATTCAGGCAAATACAAACTTGCCTGAAAGGGAAATGAACATTTGGGAAGAAGTACAAAAGGTTTTGGTAATTATTCAGACAAATATCATCGCCTCAAATGCTACTGTGGAATTGAATTTTTCAAACAACGAGAAAATTTGTACCAATCCGGCTTACCTGGAAAGTATCTTGTTAAATCTCCTCATAAATGCGATCAAATACAAATCTTATGACCATGATCCCCTTATTTCAATTAGTCTTACCAAAGATGCTTCCTATCTTATACTGGCTGTTAGAGATAACGGTTTGGGCATTGATCTAAAAAAGTATAGAGACCGTTTATTTGGCATGTACAACACTTTTCATGGCAATAAAGATGCAAAGGGCTTGGGTCTTTTCATCATTAAAACTCAAATTGAGACACTAAACGGTAAAATAGAAGCGGAGAGCGAACCAGGAAAAGGCAGTACATTTAAGGTATATTTCCCGCTGGAAAAGTTAAAAGACAGCCAACCT
>JAABUT010002230.1_pt1 | contig 19236 bp, 19 predicted proteins | sample 5559281 | NCBI WGS metagenome assembly JAABUT01 (sample SAMN10711880, study PRJNA513359) | rock metagenome | isolation source: Antarctica rocks | place: Antarctica: Victoria Land, Ricker Hills nord | collected 2016-01-04
CGCTGCAGGCGACCTTCCCGTCGGTCCTGCTGGTCGCGGCGCCGGGGGTCCTCGCCGGGCGCCGCTGGGGCAACCTCGTGCTCGCCGCCTCGGCGGCGCCCCTGCCGCTGGTCGCGGTGCAGGCCCGCTCGGCCCGCTCACCGCTGCCGTCGCGCGTGCTCGCCGGGGCGGCCCTGGCGGCCTTCGTCGCGGGGGCGCCCGTGGCCACGGACGGCACCGCCGCGGGGGGCCGCCCGATCCCGGGGCGTGGGCGGTGACCCGCCCGGTGCCGCCGGTTGACGGGCCGGTGTGGGACGTGGTCGTGGTCGGCGGTGGGCCGGCCGGGGCGACCGCCGCCCTCGCCGCGGCCGAGCGGGGGGCCACGGTCGCGCTGCTGGAACGGGCCGAGCTGCCGCGCTACAAGACCTGCGGCGGGGGGTTGACCGCGGTCAGCATGGCGGCCCTGCCGGCCGGGTTCACCGTCCCTGTGGCGGCCAGGGCGGCGGCGGTGACCTTCACGCGCCGGGGTTGGCCGACGCGCACCTGGCGCGACCCCGCGCCCCTGGTCGCGCTCGTGCAGCGCGCCGAACTCGACGGCGCGCTCGTCGCCTGCGCGGCGGCGGCGGGGGCGCTGGTGCGCACCGGCGTGGCGGTCACCGGGGTGGCCGAGGGACCCGACGGGGTCGTGCTCACCACCACCGGGGGGCCGGTCAGCGGGCGCTGCGTGGTCGCCGCGGACGGCACCGGCAGCAGGCTCGCCCGCTGGGTCGGCGTCGAGCTCGAGCAGGTCGACCTCGGCCTCGAGGTCGAGGTGCCGACACCGCCGTCGCAGGCCGCCTCGTGGGCGAGCCGGCTGCTCATCGACTGGGGGCCGCTGCCCGGCAGCTACGGCTGGGTCTTCCCCAAGGGCGGCAGCCTCACGGTCGGCGTGATCGGAGACCGGGGCGACGGGCCGGCGCTGTGCGGCTACCTCGCGGACCTGCTCGCCGCTCAGGGCCTCGACGCCGGTACGGCGACCGTGAGCTCGGGTCACCTCACCCGGTGCCGCGCGCCGGCGTCACCGCTGCGCCGCGGCCGGGTGCTCGTCGCGGGCGATGCCGCCGGCCTGCTGGAACCGATGATGCGGGAGGGCATCTCCTTCGCGCTGCGCAGCGGCCGGCTGGCCGGGCACGCGGCGGCGGGGGGATCGGAGGCCGCCCTTGCGTCCTACGACGAGGCCGTGCGGTCGCTGCTCGGGCCGGAGATGGCCGCCGGGGCCGCGCTGCTCGGGGCCTTCCGGCGGCGGCCGGCGGCCTTTCACGTCGGGGCGATGACCGGGCCCGGGTGGCGGCTCTTCCTGGCGTTCGTGCGCGGGGACGTGACCCTGTCGGCGCTGCTCGCCCACCGCGGCGTACCCCGACTGGCGCGGTTGTTGTCCCGGTGACCGGTCGCCGTCCCAGTGACCCGTTGCTGTGGTGGGAGCCCACGCGCCTCCCCCGATCACGACACCACCGTCACCTCGACGGACATCGTCGCCGACGTGGAGGCGGAGCGGGCCGGGCGATGATCGTCGTCGACGCCTCGGCCGCGCTGGCGGCGCTCCTGCTGGCTGGTCCCGCCCGGCGGATCCTCGCCACGGAGCAGTTGCACGTCCCGCACCTCGTCGACTCCGAGATCGCGAGCGGCCTGCGGCGTCGGGTTGCGGCCCGGCAGGTGAGCGTGGTGGGTGGGTGGACTGCCCTCGACGTCTGGGGTCACCTCGGCATGACGCGCTATCCGGTTGTGGGGCTCGCCGACCGGATCTGGCAGCTGCGCGACAACGTGAGCGCCTACGACGCCGCGTACGTCGCGCTGGCGGAACACCTCGACTGCCCGCTGCTGACGGGTGATGGCCGGCTGGGCACGGCTGCCGGACCCTCGTGTGCGATCACGGTGATCCATGGTTAACAGGGTGCTCACGGTTCGGCCGCCGCTGGGGGGCTCACGGTTCGGCCGCCGCTGGGAGGGCTGCCGGCGGGCGCCACCTGGCTCCACGGTGATCACCCACCAAGATCACCGTGGAGCCGGAGAGCCTCCCAGCAGCACCCGCCCTCCACGGTGATCACCCATCAAGATCACCGTGGAGCCGGGCGCGTCCGGAGCGGCCCCGGACCTCCACGGTGATCACCCACCAAGGTCACCGTGGAGCGGGGCGGGGGGTCAGCTGACGGGGTCGCGGACGACCACGCGCACCCGGCGGGCCAGACCGGGCGCCGCCTCCAGGTCGGCGCGGCGCGGTTCCCCGACCTCGAGCAGGTTGGGCATCACCAGGGCGCGCAGCGGCGCCAGCCGTCGGTCCCCCAGCACCGTGGCGACGGCGCCGCGGTCCCCGCCGGTGACGAGCCCGGCCAGCCCGGCGACGTGGGGCAGGACGACGGCCGCGGTCACGTCGGCGGCAGCGGCCAGGGCGACGCGCACCTGGCCCTCCCGCCGCCGGGCGAAGCGGTGCTGGGACCAGCCACCGGCGGCGGCCCGGCCGTGCACCTGCCGCGACCCCGTCTTCGCCGCGAGGAGTGATTCCCCGTCGGCGACGCCCACCGCGAAGCCGCCCAGGCGCACGAGCAGCAGGCCGAGCCGGCGCGGCGCCAGGGCGTGCGCGAGCAACCCCTCCCAGCCAGGTGCCGCGGCGGGCGGGAAGGGCACCTCGACCGTGGCGGTCGCCCGATCAGCCCCGACGAGCACCACGGCGCCAAACCCTGTGACGTCCTCGAGCACCGAGGTCACGCCGTGCCGTTCGGCGAAGCCGTCGCGCCAGCGCCCCAACCGCTCCGGCGCCACCCGGACCTCCCGGCCGCCGCCTGCGACCTGCCGGGAGCCGCCCATGCGCCCCACTGTGCCGCGCCTGCTGTAACACGTCGCCGCGTCACCGGGACACCCCGACGGCGTCAACCGCCCGACGGCGTCCACCAAAGGAGAGAGCCCCGTGCGCAGCACCCGCCCCGCCCTGCTCGCCCTTGCCACCGCCGTCGTCACCGTGGCCGTCCCTTTACTCGCCGCCGCCCCGGCGCACGCAGCCACGGCCACGGTCGCGGTCACCGACCTCGACGACCTCGACCGCGGGGAGACCCACGACCCCTTCCTCACCGACGTCACCAACAGCACGGGCGCGGACCAGAGCGACGAACGACTCGACGTGGTGCTCTCGGGGCTGCCGGGGCTGACGGCGGCGCAGGTCACGCTCGAGACCGGGCCGACCGCCCCGAGCGGCGCCATCACCTACACCCGCGTGACCCTGCGCGCCGAGGGCAACGACCTGGTGGGCCAGGCCGGTCCCGCGGCGGGCCAGCCGCTGCCGGCCGGCCAGACACGTCGTACGCCGCTGCGCATCGGGCTCTCCGCGGACGCCCCGCTCGGCACGCTGACGGTCACCGGAGAGGCTGTCGCCGCGCGCAGCGGGGTCATCACCGGCAGCGGCGCCGCCACCACGACCGTCATCACCGAGCCCGGTGCGCCGAGGATCTCGGTGCTCTCCCCGCGCGACAGCGCCCTGTCGGTCGGGGTGAACGCCCCCACGTCGACCGGCAACAGCCCGCTCACCGGCTACCGCGCCACTGCCGTCGGCGGGGGCCGCACCGTCAGCACCGACTCGGCGACCCCCAGCTTCGTCATCGCCGGCCTCACCAACGGGGTCTCCTACTCCGTCACGGTCCGTGCCCGCAACCGCGCGGGTCTTGGCGAGGCGAGCCCCGCCGTCAGTGCCACGCCGACCCTGCCGCCGCTGGCGCTCACCCTCACGGGCGGCCCTGTCTTCGTGCGGCTCGGCAGCACCGTCACCTTCTCCGGGCGGGTGACCCGCGGGACCAGCCCGCTCGGTGGGGCTCGCGTCACGCTGACGGTGCGCTACGTCGACGGCCAGGTGAAGCCCCTCGGCGTCGCGACCACCCGCACCGACGGTGGCTGGTCGCTGTCGACGAGGCCCCTTTACAACGGCACCGTCACCGCCGAGGTGCTCGGCGCCACGGTCGGCGTCCCGAGCCGGGTGATCCTCACCTATACGGGCCTGCGGAGCACGGCCGCGGGCCGCAGCCTCACCGTCGACGCCGCCACCACCCCCGGCTTCCTGACCGGCCCCGGCCGGGCCGAGCGGGTGCAGCTCCTCGAGGTCGACGCAGCCGGCCACCAGCGGCGCGTCCTCGCACTGGTCAACGCCGGGCAGCGGCAGCGGGCGCCCGGCCTGGCGCAGGGCCGCAACCCCATCCGCTTCCGCGTGACCCTGACCGCGGGCGCGCACCGGCTGGTGGTCAAGGTGATCGGTACGCCGGTCAACACCGGTGCCAGCTCCCGTCAGCTCCTCGTGCGGGTCTGAGGCCGAGACACTCACCGGACAGGCAGGATGAGCGTCGTGGACCGCCGCACCCTGCTCAAGGCCGCCCTGGCCGCGGCGGCGACCGGCGCCCTGGCCGGCCCGGCGGTGGCGTGGTCGACGCCGGGCGCGGCCGCGCCGCGAAGCACCCGCGTCTTCGGCCGGAGCGCCCAGGGACGTCCCCTGTCGGTGACCACCGTCGGTGACCCCGCGGCCCCGGTGCGCGTGCTCGTGGTCGGCTGCATCCACGGCAACGAGCCGGCCGGGGTCGGCGTCCTCGACCGGCTCGTGCCGGCAAGCCCCCCGCCCGGCGTTGCGCTGCTGCTGGTGCGCACGGTCAACCCCGACGGGGAGCGCCTCGGCACCCGGCAGGACGCCCGCGGCGTCGACCTCAACCGCAACTTCCCGACCCGGTGGGCGCCGGCGGGTCCGCACGGCTCCACCTACTACCCGGGCCCGAGCGCCGCGTCGGAGCCGGAAACCCGCGCTGTCATGCGCCTCGTGGCGCAGCAGCGACCGGCCGTCACCGTCTGGTATCACCAGCATCTCGACCTCGTCGACCTCTCCGGCGGGGACCCGGCGGTGTCCCGGCGTTATGCACGCCGTGCCGGCATGCGGGCCGCACAGCTGCAGCGGTTCGGGGGCAGCGTCGCGACCTGGCAGAACGCGACGTACGCCGACGCGACCGCCGTGGTCGTCGAGCTGCCCGCGCGGGTGCCGGGCGCCCTGCTCGCCCGCCACGCCGGCGCCGTGCTGGCCGCCGCCCGCGACGCCGCCCGGCCCGCCTGATGGAGCGCCGCACCTTCGGCAAGCTGCTCCTCGGCGGGCTGGTCGCCACCTCGGTGCCCGGCGGCGCGTGGGCCGCCACCCGCAGCGGCGCCTACGCCACCGCGCCACCCCCGGACTTCGGCGTGCTCGCGCCGGGCAGCTCCCAGGTGCTCCTGGTGACGACGGCCCGTTACGGCGTGACCCGCGCCTCGGTCACCGGCTGGTCCCTCGACGCGCTGGGTGTCTGGTCGCGGGTGCTCGGCCCTTTCGACACCGCCTGGATCGGCGGCCGCGGCTTCGCCCACCCCGGCAGCAAGACCGAGGGCGACCTGCGCTCGCCGACCGGCGCCTTCCCCCTCCCCTTCGCCTTCGGCCAGTCTCGCCCGGCGGGCCTGCGCATCCCGTGGCGGCCGGTGCGCTACCCCTTCGACTACTGGGTGGACGACCCCCGCTCGCGCTACTACAACGCGTTCGTCGACCGCCGCGTCGTCGGCCGGGCCGGCGTGGGGCGGAGCAACCCGCTGCCGCGCTACGCCGTCGCCGCCGGCATCGGCTACAACCTGCGCCGCGTCCCCGGGGTCGGGAGCGCGCTCTTCCTGCACCCCACCCACGACAGCCCGACGCTGGGCTGTGTCGGGCTGCCGCTGCCCCAGCTCACGGCGGCGCTGCGGTGGCTGCGACCGGGCGCCGAGCCGCGCGTCGTCATGGGCGTCGGCAGCGAGCTCCTGCGACTCGCGGGTCGACCGCTTCCGACTCCTTCCCCGCCGACCGCTCCCCCGCCGACCGCTCCCCCGCCGACCGCATCGCCGGACCCCCAGCAGCCGCCGAGCGAGCCACCCCCGCCGGACCCCACGCCGAGCGCGAGCCCGACGCCGACGTCGAGCCCGTCGCCCTCGCTCGTGCCGCCCCTGCCGTGACGGTGGCCGGCTCCCCGCCGGTGGCCCCGCACGACGGTCCGACCCTGCTGGTCACCGTGACCGGACGCGACCGGCCGGGCATCACGACCGCCTTGCTGGAAGCGTTGGCCCCGCTCGGGGTCGCGGTGCTCGACGTCGAGCAGGTGACGATCCGCGACCGGCTCGTGCTCGGCCTGCTGGTCTCCGCCGACCCTGACGGCGGCTCGGATCCCCGCGGCGGGCGCGACGCGGTCGCAGCGGCCCTCGACCCGCTGACTACGGCGGAGCTGACCGTCGAGGTCGCGCCGGGGCCGCCGGCGGCGGCGAGCACCTCGGGGCGCGTCCGGCACGTGGTCACGCTGCTCGGGCACCCGCTGTCCGCTCGCGCCCTCGGGGCGCTCACGGGGGCGGTGACGGCGGCGGGCGCGAACATCGACCGCGTCGTACGCCTCTCGCGGTGGCCCGTGACCTGTTTCGAGCTCACCGTCTCGGGTGGGGACGCCGACGCGCTGCGGTCGGGCGTCGCGCGGTGCGCGGCCGGGTACGACGTCGACGCCGCGGTGCAGCGCCACGGCCTGGCGCGGCGCGCCCAGCGGCTCGTCGTCGTCGACGTGGACTCGACGCTGGTGCAGGGCGAGGTCATCGAGCTGCTCGCCGAGCGCGCCGGCTGCGCCGAGCAGGTCGCCGCCGTGACCGCTGCGGCGATGCGCGGGGATCTCGACTTCGAGGCGTCGCTGCACCAGCGGGTCGCGCTGCTGGCCGGGTTGCCCGTGGGCGTCGTCGACGAGGTGCGCGCGGGGCTGCGGCTCATGCCGGGGGCGCGCACGCTGGTGCGCACGCTGCGGCGGCTCGGGATCTCCCTCGCGGCGGTCTCGGGTGGGTTCACGCAGGTGCTCGAGCCGCTCGCCGCCGAGCTCGGCATCGCTTACACCGCAGCCAATACGCTCGAGGTGGTCGACGGGGTGCTCACGGGGGGCGTCGTGGGCCCTGTCGTCGACCGGGCGGGGAAGGCCGCGGCGCTGCGCCGCTTCGCCGCGCTTGCGGGGGTGCCGCTGGCGCAGACGGTCGCGGTCGGTGACGGGGCCAACGACCTCGACATGCTCGCGGCAGCGGGGCTCGGGATCGCTTTCAACGCCAAGCCGGTGGTGCGGGCCGCCGCCGACGCTGCCGTGTCGGCGCCGTACCTGGACTCCGTCCTGCTGCTGCTCGGCATCCCCCGCGAGGAGGTGGAGGCCGCCGACGCCGAGGAGGGCTAGCGTCGGCCTCCGTGCGAGCACTGCGCGTGGCCGTGGTCGGAGCCGGACCGGCGGGGGTCTATGCCGCCGACGCCCTCACCGGGCAGGACGCCATCGCGGTGCGCGTGGACGTGCTCGACCGGCTGCCCACGCCGTTCGGCCTGGTGCGCTACGGCGTGGCGCCGGACCATCCGAAGATCCGCTCCGTCAGCCGGACCTTGCAGCAGGTGCTCGAGCGGCCGGCGGTGCACTTCCTCGGCGGGGTCGGCCTGGGCCGTGACGTGAGCGCGGAGGAGCTGCGCGCGGCGTACGACGCGGTCGTCTACTCCTTCGGCGCGGCGACCGACCGCCGGCTCGGCATCCCCGGCGAGGACCTGCCCGGCAGCGTGCCGGCGACAGAGTTCGTCGCCTGGTATTGCGGGCACCCCGACGCGCCGCTCGCCGACGTCACCGTGGGCGCCACCAAGGTCGCGGTCGTCGGCGTCGGCAACGTCGCCGTGGACGTCGCGCGGGTGCTCACCCGCCCGGCGGAGGACCTGCTGCACACCGACATCCCGCACGAGGTGCTCGAGGCGCTCACCGCCAGCACCGTCACCGACGTCCACGTCCTCGGGCGGCGCGGCCCGGCCCAGGCGAGCTGGACGACGAAGGAGCTTCGCGAGCTCGGCGAGCTCACCGGCGTGGACGTCCTCGTGGACCCCCGGGAGCTGGAGCTCGACGCGGCGAGTGCGGCGCAGGTCGCGGCGTCCAAGGCACTCACGCGCAACCTGGAGATCCTGCGGGGTTTCGCCGCCCGGCCAGCCACGGGGGCCAGGCGACGACTGCACCTGCGCTTCCTCGTGCGCCCGGTGGAGGTGCTCGGGACGGAGCGGGTGCAGGGGCTGCGGGTGGAGCGGACCCGCCTGACCGAGTCCGGCCTCGAGGGCACCGGGGAGACGTCGGTGCTCGACGTGCAGCTGGTGCTGCGCAGCGTCGGCTATCTCGGGGTAGCGCTGCCGGGCGTGCCCTTCGACGCCAGCCGCGGGGTCATCCCCAACGAGGGCGGCCGCGTGCTGCGCGACGGCACCGTCTCCGTGGGTGAATACGTCACCGGGTGGGTGCGCCGCGGTCCCACCGGCGTCATCGGCACCAACAAGGGCGACGCCGCGGAGACCGCCGCCGCGTTGCTCGCGGACGCCCCGGAGCTGCTCCGGGGGGGACCTGACCCGGTCGGCGGCGCGGCGGGCGAGGCGGATGACGACGAGGCGGCCGGTGACGAGGCGGATGACGACGAGGCGGCCGGTGACGGACTGCTGCGCCTGCTCGCGGCGCGGGGCGTGCGAGTGGTGACCCTCGAGGACTGGGCGCGGATCGAGGCCGCGGAGGAGGCGCTCGGGATCACCCTCGGCCGTTCCCGCGTCAAACTGCACAGCCACGACGCTCTCAAGGCGGCCCTCGGCGGCTGACCGGCACACGTGCCACCGCGAAGCCCCCGGACGGCGGCCGACGCCGCGCGGCGGGATGCTGGCGCCGTGGCCCGCACGCTCGACGACCTCGCGGCACCTCGTGGCCGCGCCGGGACCTGGGTCGCCGGCGCCCGGCCGCGCACCCTCGCCGCCTCCCTCGCCCCCGTCGCCGTCGGAACGGCCGCCGCCTCCACCGACGGTCACATCGCCTGGCACCGCGCCATACTCGCCCTGGTGGTGGCCGTCGGCATCCAGGTCGGGGCCAACTACGCCAACGACGCCGCCGACGGGGCCCGCGGCACCGACGCCGTCCGGGTGGGTCCGGTCCGCCTCGTCGCCGCTGGACTCGCCACGCCCGGCCGGGTCCGCACCGCAGCGGCGTGCTCCGCCGGCGTCGGCTGCCTCGCCGGCCTCGCCCTCGCCGCGGAGACCGGGTGGTGGCTCCTCGCGGTCGGCGGGTGCTGCCTGGTGGCCGGTTACTGCTACGTCGGCGGGCCCCGCCCCTACGGCTACGCCGGTTTCGGCGAGCTCGCCGCCTTCGTCTTCTTCGGCCCGGTGGCGGTGGTCGGGACCGCCTGGGTGGCCGCCGCACAGCCGCACGTGTCCGGCGTCGCCGCCGTGGCGTCCGTGGGGGTGGGCCTGCTCGCCGTCGCGTTGCTGGTCGCCAACAACCTGCGCGACCGCGCGACCGATGCCGCGGCCGGCAAGCGCACGCTCGCGGTGCTGCTCGGTGACCACCGCACCCGGGCCGTGTACGCCGCCAGCGTTGTCCTTCCCGCCGGCGTCGCGGCAGCGTTGGCGCCGTGGCATCCCGGTGCCCTGCTGGCTCTGCTCGCGCTCGCCGTCGCCGCCCGGCCCCTGCGCCGGGTGCTGGGCGGCGACTCCGGGCGTGCCCTGGTGGCGTCGCTCCTCGACACCGCCAGGGTGCAGCTCGCCTACGGCGTCCTGCTCACGCTCGGGCTCGCCCTGTCGTGACCGCCGCCATCGAGCCGGCCTGCCCCAAGCGCATGGTGTTCGGGCCCTGCGGCGGCGTGCGCGACGACAGCGGCTGCGAGATGGGCCCGCAGCCCTGTCCCTTCACCCGCCGGCCGCTCGTGACCTGGCCGGGTGATCCGGCAGCCGCGTCCGCGGCGGCCGCGGCCGGGCCGACGGCCGTGCCGGCGCAGGGCTCCCTGCTCGCGCTCGCGGCCACCCGCCCCGTGGTCCTCACAGATCTGACCGTGCGCCCCTTCGACCGGGGCAGCGTGGCTGCGGTCACCGGCCTGCTCGCGCCGGCCAGCGACGCGCTGCTCGTCGGCGAGCACCAGAACCGCCCTGACTATCCGCCGACCTTCCTCGCGGCCCACATCCTCGCAGCGGGGGGCCGCCCGTGGATGACCCTGACCTGCCGGGATCGCAACCGCCTCGGGCTGGAGCAGGAGCTCGAGGGACTGTCAGCGCTGGGCGTGGAGGGCGTGCTCTGCGCGACGGGAGACGGCCGGGCCCACGGCGTACGCCCCGGGGTCACTCAGGTCTTCGACCTCGACGGGCCCCGCCTCGCGCACCTCGCGGCGGGGATCGGGCTCGCGCCCGCCGTCCCCGAGAGTCCCGAGGCGGCCCCCCGCGGCCTGCGCGCCCACCGGGTCGTGGAGAAGCAGCGCGCCGGCGCGCGCCTCTGCGTGCTCAACCACGCCAGCTCCCCCGCCGCGCTCGCCGCCTTCGTGGGAGCAGCGCGGGCGGCCGGGGCGACGCTGCCCTTCCTCGCCGGCGTGGCCGTCTACACCGACGCGCGCTCCGCCGCGGTGCTGCAGGGCTTCCCGGGTCTGCGCCTCGACGCCCGGGCCGTGGCCGCCGTGCTCGACGCCGCCGACCCCGTCACCGCCGGCATCGACGCCGCCGTCGCGGAGGCGCGTGCCCTGCTCGCCATCCCGGGCGTCGTGGGCGTGAACCTCTCCGGGCTGGCCTGCGCCGACGGCGAGGAGGCAGCCGCCGGCATCAAGGCCGCCGTCGGACGGGAGGTGCTGGGCCGGTGAGCGACGGAGTTCGGGAGCGAGGGATGCAGCAGGAGCAGCAGGAACAGCCACCGGAGGCGATGGAGGCGGAGTTCGACACCGTCGCCGCCTGGACCGAGGTGGCGGTGCAACGGCTCGGACAGTCCCACGCCGTCGTCGCCGGGTGCCGCGGCAGCGGAAGCCCCGCGAGTCTCGCCTGGCTGGCGGACGCGCTCGGCCTCGACGCCGGCACGCGCCTGCTGGACTCCGGGGCCGGGGTGGGCGGACCCGCCGCCTGGCTGGCCCGCGAGCACGGCGCGAGCAGTGTCCTGGTCGAGCCCATGCCGGCCGCGTCGGGCGCGTCGCACCGCCTCTTCGGCCTGCCGGCGGTCCTCGCCTGGTCAGAGCACCTGCCGCTGCGCCCCGGCTCGTTCGACGCGGCCTGCTGTCTCGGGGTGCTCTGCACGACCACCGAGAAGCAGGGGATCCTCGCCGAGCTGCACCGCGTGCTCACTCCCGGTGGGCGCCTCGGGGTGCTCACCTTCGTGCAGGAGACCGACCCCCTCCCCGAACAGCCGGACGGCAACGACTTCCCCACCCGCGCAGCGCTTCTCGACCTGCTCACCGGTGCGGGGTTCACCGTCACGGCGACCGCGGACCCCGCCGAGCTGCCTTCGACTCCCGACACGTGGCAGGCGCAGGCCGACGCCGTGGAGGCCGCGCTGGAGGACGCCCACGGCGACGACCCGGCCTGGCGGACGGCGCAGGAGCAGTCCGGGCTGATGGGTCGCCTGCTCGACGCCGGGCACCTTCGCGCGTGCCTCGTCGCGGCGCGGGCCGGCCCGGCCCCGACGTAGCGTTGCCGCCGTGAACTCCCCCCGCCGCGGCCTGGTCTTCGGCCTCGCCGCCTACGGGTTGTGGGGCTCCTTCCCGCTTTACTTCCCGCTCCTCGAGCCCGCCAGCAGCCTGGAGATCCTCGCCTGCCGTGTCGTCTTCTCCGTCGTCGTGGTCGCCCTGCTGCTCCGCGGCCTCGGGCGCCTGGGCGCGGTGCGCCGGCTCGACCGCACGGCCCTGACCCGCCTCGCGCTGGCGGGCGGGCTCATCGCCGTCAACTGGGGCGTCTACATCTGGGCCGTCAACCACCGACACGTGGTGGAGGCGAGCCTCGGCTACTTCGTCAACCCCCTCGTCACCGTGGGCCTGGGCGTCGTCGTCCTGCACGAGCGGCTGCGGCGGGTGCAGTGGCTCGCTCTCGCCGTCGGGGCGTGCGCGGTCCTCGTGCTGACCGCCGACTCCGGGCGGCCGCCCTGGATCGCCCTCGTGCTCGCCGCGTCCTTCGGTTCCTACTCGCTGCTGAAGAAGCGGGTCGGGGTGGGCGCGGCCGAGGGGTTGCTCGTGGAGTCCAGCGTCCTCGCCGTACCGGTGCTGGTCGTGCTCGTCGTGCTCGCCGGTCAGGGGACCCTGACCCTCGGGCACCGCGGCGCCGCCCACGACGCGCTGCTGGCGAGCGCGGGTCTGGTCACCGCGGTGCCGCTGCTCTTCTTCGCCGGGGCCGCGAGCCGGCTGCCGCTGTCGACGCTCGGGCTGCTGCAATACCTGACGCCGGTGCTGCAGCTCGCGGTCGGGGTCGGCGTGCGGCACGAGCCGCTGCCCCCCGCACGCCTCGCCGGGTTCGCGCTGGTGTGGGTGGCACTGCTGGTGCTCACCATCGACGCGTTGCGCCACCGGGCGGACGCCCGCGCGCCGCAGGTCGTCCACGAGCCGGTGACCGGCGACCTCGTCTCCGCCACCCGCTGACGCTCCAGTCCGCCGCCGGCCGCGTCGAGAGACCAGCGTGCGCCGTACGACGTCGGCCCTGCTCGGGCTGCTCACCACCGGGGTCCTGCTCGCTCCCGCGCTGCCCGCTGCCGCCGCGGCGCCGCAACCCGTCCCGGCGCCAGCCGTCGCGCTGCCCCCCGACATCGAGGAGCTGGCTCCCTACGCCCCGCAGGTCGCCTGCGACCCCGTCGACAAGCCGGGTACGGCGGCGCTGGCTCGCCTGCTGACGGCGACCTATCCCGGGAGCACCGTTGCCAGCCTGTCCCGCCCGTGCGCCGCCGAGGGCGGGACCAGCGAGCACTACGACGGGCGGGCCGTCGACTGGGGGGTCGCCGCCGCCGTACCGGCGCAGGCCGCGCAGGCCCAGGCCTTCCTCGACTGGCTGCTCGCCCCCGACGCCGCGGGACGGCCCGCCGCCAACGCGCGCCGGCTCGGCATCATGTACGTGATCTGGGACGCCCGCATCCTCGGCACCTGGGACCTCACCTGGAAGCCCTACACCTGCAGCGGTGTCACCGCCTGTCACCGCGACCACGTGCACGTGTCGCTGTCGTGGGCGGGCGCCCGCGGCGCGACCTCCTGGTGGACGGGAATGGTGGCGCCGACCGACTGGGGCCCATGCCGGGTGGACGGCCTGCCGGTCGCCCCCACGCCCCCGACAGCCGCGCCGAATCCCACCCGCTGCCCCGCCGTCGCGGCCCCCGCCTTCCCGCCGCTGGGCGCCGACGCCACGCCCGCCGCGCGCACGTTGCGCGCCTGGGCGGGCGCCACCCTGGCCGAGGGAGCGAACGGTCCCGTCGTCGCCGCGGTGCAGGGCGTGCTCGGCGTGCCGGTCGACGGGGGCTTCGGACCCGCGACGGGTGCCGCACTGCGCTCCCTGCAGGCCGCGAACGGACTGCCCGCGACCGGCGTGACCGACCCCGGGAGCTGGCGGGTGCTGCTCGGCCTGCCGCCGGCGCCTCCGACCGCCGCAACCGCATCGCCCGGGACGGGGCCCGCGCCAGCCGCCGCTGCGACCGGCCGGCCCGCCAGCCACGTTGCGACCGCTCCCCCGCACGGCCGGCCCGTGCTGCGCCTCGGCAGCCGCGGCGCGTGGGTCCGCCGCCTGCAGGGTGCACTGCACCTCACCGCCACGGGGATCTTCGGGCCGTCCACGCGGGTGGCCGTCCAGCGCTTCCAGCGCGCGCACCACCTCGCCCCCGACGGTGTCGTCGGCGCCCGGACCTGGGCCGCCTGGGCACGCTGACCGTCCTCGGGGCGCTGGCCGCTCGACGACCTGTCCGGCGACGGTGCTCGAGGTGTTGCTGACGGGCGAGGCCGCTCAGACACCGCTCGGCGCATCGTCCTCGCGACCCACGGGCTGGCGTGACGGTCCGGGCCATCGCCCTGGGCGGCGGCGGGCTGCCGAGGGAATCGGATAGCTCCCGCGGCCCTGGTCGCGTCGGGAGGGCCAGACCCAGGTGTAGACCCTCGCCTGCAGGTCGAGCCCGCGGTGCGGCGGCTCCTGCCGCAGCGCGGCGTCACGGTCGACCAGGTCGTCGTGGATCTCGACGAGGCGGGCGAGGTCTGGCGACCAGCCACGGGTGAGGAGCAGATCGCGTGGGGCGAGGACGCGGGAGCCATAGGGACCCCACAGGTCGAGGGGAATGCCAGCGCGCAGCACCCCGGCAGGCAGCCCGGCGGAACAGGGGTCGGCATGGACGAGGATCGCGTCGCCGAGACCGAATGCCGCGAGCCGGGCCGGGTCGTGATCCGGCCCAGCCACGAGGTCGAGCCGCTGCACGTCCGGCAGGCCCCAGGCGACGGGCAGCCAGAGGTGCAGCGCCGCGGGACCGACCACGAGGACCCGGCACTGCAGCAGCGTGTCGAGCAAGGCCACCCACTCCCGCGGCGGGAGACCGGCGTGCAGCCCACCCCGCTCGCGCGCGGCCAGTTCGGCGCGGTCCACGGGGTGGCGGGCGAGATGGTGCCGCAGCTGCGCGTCGCGCTCGGGGTCCGGTTCCGCCGCCGGGAAGGCGGCCAGTCTCCAACCGGCCCCGTTGACGGCCTGGGCGAGTGCGGGGCGGCGGCGCTCCGACTCCAGGTCGGCGAGGGTTGAGGTCGCCACCCCGCTGCGCGCCGCGAGAGCCCGCTGCGACAGGCCGTTGCTGGCCCGGACGTGCCGGAGCAGCCCGGCGGTGGCGGTCACGCCCTGAGGCTCGCGGGTGCCGGACGCCCGGCGGCAGTCAGGGCGAGATCTGTGGACAGCCCTGGCCTGTCCCCACGAGGCGCCGGCGGGGCGCCCGGTCCCGCGGCCGCGCCGGCCGGACAGGGTGCGTTCCCGCGACTCCGGTTCTGCCCGCCGGGGCGGGCAGAACCGGAGTCGCGGGAGGCCTCCCCCCCGGAGGCGAGGGTCCGACGCCCTGTCAACACCGTGCCACCGCTCCAGGCGCCGCATCGGACCGCGGCCGGCGTGGCCGGCGTGGCCGGCGTGAATGCGGCATGGCCGCGGAACACTCGCCGCTCAGCCAAGGGCCGGCAGCACCTCGCGGGCGACGAGATCGAGCTGGTCGAGGTCGTGCAGGTCCAGCACCTGCAGATAGAGCCTGCTCGCGCCGGCCGCACCGAAGCGCCGGGCCTTGTCGACGACCTCCTCGGGCGTGCCCGCCAGGCCAGCCGCCCGCAGGGAGTCCGGTGAACGCCCGATCGCCTCCGCCCGCCGCGCGACCTCCGCCTCGTCACGGCCGCAGCACAGCACCTGCGCGGCGGAGAGCACGAGCTCACGGCCGGCCACGTCGGCCGCGGCGCGCACCCGGTCGAACTGAGCCGCCGTGTCGGGCAGCGACGCGAACGGCAGGTTGAACTCGTCCGCGAAGCGGGCGGCGAGCCCGGGGGTACGCCGGGGCCCACCGCCACCCACGATGATCGGCACCCGCGCCTGCGCGGGCTTGGGCAGCGCCGGGCAGTCCTGCAGGCTGTAGTGCCTGCCCGAGAAGGAGAATCGCTGTCCGACGGGCGTCGACCACAAGCCGGTCACGATCTCGAGCTGCTCCTCGAGCCGGTCGAAGCGCTCCCCCAGCGCCGGGAAGGGCACGCCGTAGGCCGCGTGCTCCTCGCCGTACCACCCCGTGCCGAGGCCCAACTCGACCCGGCCGCCGGACATCTCGTCGGCCTGCGCGACGGCCACCGCGAGCATGCCCGGCAGCCGGAAGGTCGCGCTCGTCACCAGGGTGCCGAGCCGGATCGTGGCGGTCTCCCGCGCCAGCCCGGCCAGCGTCAGCCACGCGTCGGTGGGGCCGGGGAGACCCTCGGCACCGCCCATGGCGAGGAAGTGGTCGGACCGGAAGAAGCCACCGAAACCGCCGGCCTCCGCCGCCTGGGCGACCGCGAGCAGGTCACCGTAGGTCGCGCCCTGCTGGGGCTCCGTGAACACGCGCAACTCCACCGGCCCATCCCACCATGGGAGCGCCCCGCACACTCGTAACGGCGGGGCGGGGCCCGGCGACGGTGCGGCGGGACGCGAAGGACGCGCGCGAAGGACGCGAGAGCGAGGAGGTGGGGCGTGGACGTCGAGCCGGCGGAGCAGCGCGCGCGCATCACCCTCTTGCCTGCGCAGGAACCGGACCTGCGGCACCTGCGGCGGGTGCTGGTGCGCTATGCCACCGGTCGCGTCGGTGACCCGCACGCCGCCGAGGACCTGGTGCAGGACACGTTGCTGGTCGCCGCCACCGGGGCCCGACCGGACGGGCCGCCCGAGCCCTATCTCGTCGGCGTACTGAAGAACAAGGTCGCCGACCATTTCCGCCGCCAGGGACAGGTCAGCCCCCGCGACCCCGGTGACTTCCCCGGCCTGCTCGGGGCCGACACCGGCGAGCTGCCGCACGAGGCCGCGGAGCGCGGTGAGCGCGCCACCCTCGCCAGGAGCCTGCTGGCGCGGCTCGGCGAACGTGACCGCGACCTGCTGCTGCTGCGCATGGCCGGCGCGAGCGCCGCGGAGACGGGCGACGCGCTGGGGATGAGCAGCGGCGCCGTGCGGGTGGCGCAGCACCGGGCGTTGGAGCGGCTGCGCGGACTGCTGTCCAGCGACGAACACGAGGGGGGACGGCCATGACCGAGGCTGATCCCCTGACCGCCCTGCGCCGTGACGCCGCCGCCCTCGACGCCCTTGCCGCGGGTGGCAGCCATCCCGTCGGTGCTGCCAGCAACGGCGCCGCAGCGGATCCCGCGCTCGATCTGCTCACCGCACTGCGCGCCGAGGTCGACGCCCTCACCGTGTTGGCGGCCGACACCGCGGTGACCCGGGACGCGCGGCTGCTCGACGCGGTGGCCCGCGGCCGGGCGGTACCGGTCGCGGCCGACCGCGCGACCGCCCTGCTGGCCGCGCTACGCGACCAGGTCGACGCCCTGCCGACCCTCGCCGACGTCGGCGCCCCCGGCCCGTGGGACCTCGGCCGCCGGCGCGTCAGCCACCGGCGGCTGCGGCTGGGGCAGCGCCGGGCCGCCCGCGCGGCGGTCCTCGCCGTGACCGCCGCCAGCGCCCTGTCCACCAGCGGGGTGGCCGCGGCGGCCTTCTCGAGCCATCCCGGCAGCAGCCTCTACGGATTGCGCGCGGCGGTCTTCGGGCGCACCGACGACGACCCGGAGGTGCCGCGCGAGCTGTTGCGGGAGGCCCAGCGGCAATACGACCTGGCCGAGCAGGATCCCGGCCGGGCGGCCCAGCACCTCGCGGTCGGGCAAGGGCTGGTCACGCGCGCGCAATCGCTGCTGCCGCGCGTCGTCGACGCCGCGGCGGTGCCGGTCCTCGCCACGGACGCGCGCGTCCTCCGGCAGCGCCTCGACCGTGCCCCGCAGTCGGGCGTGGTCGCGGCCGGTGCCCCCGGGGCGGTCGCCGCGGCCCGGGGCTCTCAGCGTCCGGCCGCCGCCGGGCGCAGCGTGCCCGGTCCTTCGGCGGGTCCGCAAGCGCCCGTGCCGGGCATCGCGACCGTGCAGCCCTCCCTGGCCGGCGTGACGTCGACGTCGACGTCCGCGTCAGCCTCCGCCGTGGCCTCGCCGGAGCCGGACCCCACCACCAGCGCCTCAGGCTCCCCGGCGGCGAGCGGGTCGGCCACGCCGACCGCGGCCCCCAGCGCGAGCCCGACCGAGGACGGCGCCACCCCGACCCCGACGCCGACGCCGACGCCGCCCGGGACGCCATCAGCGGTCCCCTCCGGCGCGGTGACTCCGACAGTCTCAGGCAGCGCCAGCCCCGCCCTGAGCGCCCCGGCGCGCCCCAGCGGAAGTGCCCGGTCCTCGCCGACGCCGACGAAGCGCCCGACGGCACGGCCGGTCCGGCGCGCGCCGCGCCGGCCCACGCCCAACCCGACGGCGACCCGCCCCCCGGGGCAGCCGCAGCTGGACACCGCGCCGCCCACCACCGACCCGAACGCCCGGAGCGGCTGATCGCACCGCGCCGACCGCTCAGCCCCCGCGCTCGGTGAGGGCGGTCTCGAGTCCCTCGACCGCGGTCTGCAGGGCGGCCTGCGAGGGAGCGGCCGTCAGCGCCTCGCCGGACTCGAGGCCGTCGAGCGCGCCGGACGGCAGGCCCGACGTCGTCATCGTCTCGTCGAGCCAGGCCACCGAGCCGCCCTGCACCCGGCCGAAAGCCACCTCGTCGTCGCGAACCCGGACGACGACGTCGCCGTCGTCGGCCCCGTCGGTCGGCGGACTGTCGCTGCTGGTGCTCCACACGGTCGTCACGCGGCAGGCCCTTCCCCTCTCCGGGCGCCCTCATCCGGGGCGGGCCAGGGACGCGGCGCGACGTCCGGGCGCAGGGCCCAGCAGGCGACCGCCGCCGCGGCCGCGACGTTGAGACTGTCCACGCCGGCCGCCATGGGGATGCAGACCCGCTGGTCCGCGGCCGCGAGCGCCGCGGGCGTGAGGCCGGCACCCTCCGCGCCGAGCAGCAGGGCGGTGCGCTCGGCGGCCCGCACCTCGCCGAGTGGCGTCGCCGGGGGCTCCGGCGTGAACGCGAGCAACCGGAAGCCGTGCTCGCGCAGGACCTCGAGGGCCTCCGGCCATGGCGACAGGCGCGTCCAGGGCAGCGAGAAGACCGAGCCCATCGACACGCGTACGGCGCGGCGGTAGAGCGGGTCCGCGGAACGCGGGTCGAGTAGCAGCGCGTCCACGCCGAGGGCCGCGGCGCCGCGGACGATGGCACCGACGTTGGTGTGGTTGTTGACTTCCTCGAGCACCACCACGCGCCGCGCCCCAACCAGAATCTCGGCCGGTGTGCGCAGCGCCGGCCGGTGGAAGGACGCCAGCGACCCGCGGTGGACGTGGTAGCCGGTGACCTGCTCGAGCACGTCACGCGCCCCGACGAAGACGGGGACGCCCGCCGCCTCCACCCGGTCCCGCAGGTCAGGGTCGAGCAGGTCCCAGCGGTTGTCGGCCAGCAGGAACGACCGGGGCCGGTGCCCCGTCGCGAGCGCGCGGGAGATCACCAGCTCGCCCTCCGCGAGGAAGAGCCCGTGCTCGGCCTCGCTGCGCAGCCGCAGCGCGATGTCGGTGAGGCGCACGTAGTCCCGCAGCCGCTCGTCACCGGGGTCGGTGACGCGGCTCGGCACGCTCCCAGTCTCCCGCCCGCGTCGGGCGGGGGGGTGCGGCGGTGGGGGGGTGCGGCGGTGGGGGGGTGCGGCGGTGGGGGGGTGCGGCGGTGGGGGGTGCGGCGGCGCGAACTCTCGGATCAGCGCGGCGCGGGCCGGCGGGCGGCGGCCCAGGCCCGGAGGGCATCGACCCTCGCCCGTAGCTGCTCCTCCGTCGCCTGCGCCGCTGCCGGCCCGCCGCTGG
>JAABUT010002232.1_pt1 | contig 19212 bp, 16 predicted proteins | sample 5559281 | NCBI WGS metagenome assembly JAABUT01 (sample SAMN10711880, study PRJNA513359) | rock metagenome | isolation source: Antarctica rocks | place: Antarctica: Victoria Land, Ricker Hills nord | collected 2016-01-04
AACCGGCGCGCCCGGCACAAACGTCCCTTTCCGGGCGTCCAAGTCCCCAGACCCGTACACAAGAAAGCGTTGCACGTGCGGGTCCGGCGCCGTGCGATGCCGAAAAACGAGAACCTGAGCGCGGGTCGGCGAGCCGATCCGAAGCGGCGCTGCGTGCGGCGGAAAGGAGTACGCCGCCCCGCCGGTTGCCGGCCCGCGCTCAGGGGTTCTAGTAGACCGGGGGACGAACCCGGTCCCGAGGATGATCGACACGCTGGACGCGTACCTGCTCGGGATGAACGCGCAGTACCCGAGAGCGCGGAACAGCACGCCTGCGCTGTCGGCGTATGGGCGTCGAAGCTGGCCATTGTCGGGCCGTTCTCCCACAGGTACAGGTCGTCGAACTCCCCACGAACACCGGGTCCTGGTTGGTGCGGCGCCGAGGTTCGTGGGGATGTTCGGGTCGGTGTAGGCCGGCGCTGGTGGCCTGACGGGAATCGGTGCTTGTTGCAGCCGAGTGCCTCGAGCATGGAAACGTGCACGAAGGTCTCGAACAGCGCCGCCACGTCGAGGGGAACCTGGGTATGCGGGTGGTGCCGCAGACGACGGGCTACATTGCCAACAGATAGCGTCAATATGGAACCGCCTGGCCCCGAATTCTCGAATTTCCATGACCGACACTCTTGGAGGTTTCATGCGCGGGTTCAACAAGGTACTTGTAGGTGTGGCCGCACTCGGCCTCGCCGGCACCATGGCTGCATGCAGCAAGACCGCCAAGCCAGTGGGGGAGTTCAAGACCCTCACCGGAAACACCACGACCGTCGTCCCGGACCCGGGCTTCGTCAAGGCGCTCACGTCACTGAAGGTCACGCCGGGCCTCGTCGGCACGGCCAAGATGACGTCCCAGGGGTTCGCCTTCCCGATCACCGGCGGTCACGTCAAACTTTATAAGAAGGGCGATCACACTCCGTACGTCCAGGGCGAGATCGACCACAAGGGCAGCGGCCTTTCCCTCACCGCCGGCGGCGTCAAGGTAGAACTCACTGACTTCGTCGTCGAACCGGGCAACGACTCGGCGCTGTTTGGTAACGTCAGCGCGAACGGCAAGAGCGTGGTCAAGGACGCGAAGCTCTTCAACCTCGACGGCAGCACGCTGCAGACCCCGACGCTGAGCAAGGCCGGCGTCGCGACCCTGCAGGGCACCACGATCTACCTGTCGAAGGCCGCGGCAGACCTGCTCAACAAGACGTACAAGATCACCGCTCTCAAGGGCGGCGCGAAGACCGGCACCAAGGTCGGTACCGCGATCATCTCGGCGACCGGCAAGTAGTCACACCGAACCACCACGAACGGGCGGTTCCGGGAGCGATCCCGGAACCGCCCGTTCGTCTGTCCGAAGGCCTCAACAGAGTTGGGCAAACGCGACAGCCGCCGCCAAATTCGGGCCCACCATGACCAGAACGTTAAACCGTTGTCGACCGAGTTCGCGCTCGCTGCTACACCAGGGTGTCGCTCTCGTCGCTTGCGCGTGCCCGGTCTTCAGGACTCGCGAAGGTCGGCATTCTTGGTGCGCGGAGAGGTCTAGGACTTGCCTGCCCGCAAGCCAACGGCTGCGCCGAACGATTCGTCCGCACGGTCAGGGCGGAGCTGACCGACCGGATGTGATCTTCGGACAAGGCCACCTACGCCGGGTGCTCGCCAAATATGTCTCCCACTACAACCAACAACAGCCCCACCGAGGCCAAGACCTTCGACCGCCGTCACCGCCCCAGCCAGCCCCTACCGATGCACTCGCGCCGGTCATTCGCCTACCGATCCTCGGCGGCCTCATCAACGAGTACTACCCGGCCCCGTAGCCGTCGGAGAATGGGAACGATCGAGTTTTGGAACCCCGCAGGTCCGGCGCGCGAATGATGGGGCCGCAACCGGTGCCGGCGTCAGCACCAAAGACGAGACGATCACGGGCTAACGAGTTCGACGGCCGAACCCGGCGGCGATCCCGGTCCGGGCGCTTACCGCACGGTTCAGATGATCTCGGTGAGCCCGCCGGTCTTGTCATCGTAGACGAAGCCGCGCACGCTGTCGGTGTGGGGTAGGAACGGACTCGCCTTGACCCGGTTGATCGACTGGCGGACATCGGCCGCGGGGTCGGCGAAGGCTTCGGCGCTCCAGGCGGGGCGGATGCCGGTGTCGGTCTCGATCTGGGTCTTGAACTGCTCGTCGCCGAAGGTACGCATGCCGCAGTCGGCGTGGTGGATCAGGATGAGTTCGGTGGTGCCCAGCAGCCGCTGGCTGATCGCCAGCGACCGGATGGTGTCCTCGCTGATCACGCCGCCGGCGTTGCGGATGACGTGCGCGTCGCCCTCGGACAGTCCGAGGATGCCGTAGATGTTGACCCTGGCGTCCATGCAGGCCACGACCGCGACCCCGAGGCCTGGCGGCATCGGTAGATCACCCTTGTCGAACGAATCGGCGTAGGCGCGGGCGTTGTTCAGCAGTTCATCGGTGCGGCTCATGGCGGTGTCTCCTATCGGATAGGTGTGCTTGCGTTGCTTAGGTAGGGGGCTTCGGCGCGTTGACCGGGCTGCCGGGGGGGCGGGTTCGGTCTTCGCCGGCGCGCGCCGGCAGCGGCGGGAGAGTTGCCGAGAGCGTCAGTCTTCCGGGGGTTCGGACCCGGTCGGAGCTGCCCGGAGAGGTGCGGGCGGTCAGGCCTCACCGCGGGCGGGGTAGTTGTTGTCGGTGAAGAACTTCGCGGCGCCGAGGACGTCAGCGATGCGGGGGCGGGCCGCGGGCATGGAGTTGACCGCCGTCATGTACACGGTGGCATCGGGGCGGATCAGGAACACGCCTGGCTCGCCGAACAGGTCGGGCTCAGGTTCCTTGATGCCCTTGCTGACGAACAACCCCCAGGCGCGCATCGACTCGATGCTCTGCCCGTAGCCGACCTGCAGGCGGTCCAGGCCCCAGTCGGTGACGCTCTCCTGCGCGCGGTCGGCGTCGTCGCCGCTGACCGCGACGACCGAGGTGATGCCGGTGGCGGCGAAGTCGTCCAGGGTCCGGTTCAGCTCGGCGAGGTAGCCGCGGCAGATCGGGCAGTGCAGCCCCCGGTAGAAGACCACCAAGGTGAACGAGTCCGGCCGCTGGTCGGCGAGCCGGAATTGGTCGCCGCCGACGAGAGGAACGTCGAGGTCGGGCGCGGGAGTGGTCGGCGTGGGAATCGGCATGCAAGCCGCAACCCCCGTCGCGGCAGCAACTATTCCCGGCTCCGCCCGGACGGCCAGTGTCGACGGCAGGTCAAGGCCGCGTCTGTGGAACCTGTAGCCCATGCGGTTGGTGACACCGGTTCGGCGTCGGCGAGCTGCCGACCGCGATGCTCAGGCCTGGGGAGAGCAGCGGCGATGTCGCCGATCGTCGCGCCGACGTACGTCGGGTCCCGGAAGTAGCCGGGGTAGGGCCGGTTGCTAGGTTGACCCAGCCGGTGGCCATCCCGGCTCGGGCGGCGCCGTCGATGTCCCAGGGGTGTACCGCTACCAGCAGCATCTGCGCGGGATCGACACCGCAGCGGCGCGCCGCGTGGGCGTAGGCAGCCGGGGCCGGCTTCCACGCGCCGGCATCCTCGACCGACATCAAGATCTCGAACTCGCCTCGGATCCCGGCGGTCGACAGCAGCTGCTTCGTTCCGTATGGGTGAGAATTCGGAAACGTGGAGGTTTGGTCGGGTTAGGAGTCGTACGTTCGCCATCAAGCAGCGCGACGCCATGCTGAAGATCTGGTACTACAACGTCCGCGTCGCGCCCTGGCGCGGCACCGCCTACGGCGTCCTGCAAGCGGCGAACACGTACAACCAACACGAAGCCGCCGTCCGCGGCACACCCGGCCAGAGCGCACCCTGATGCGTGCCATAGATGGGATCACGGCTACGGCAGACGCCAAGACGCTCACCCTGCTGGGCGCAGTTCTGCACAAGCCATGAGAGCGCAGCCGAGGTCAGCCCCGCCGTCGCCAGTCAGATCATGGGTGTCACCGCCTAGGGTCGCCTGATGACCCTTCGCAGCCGAGCGTTGCAGATGGCGGCGGGGCGGGCCGGGATCGGCGTCATGTCGATCGCTACGCCGAGCCTGTCGGCAAAGATCGTGGGCTACCCGGCCGCGCACGACAACCCAACGGCCCGGATGATGGCGCGCCTGTTCGGCGTGCGGGAACTGCTGCTCGCCTACCTCGTCATCGACGCCGTGCGCGGCCCGGACGGTCCGTCGCCCTCGGTGTTCGCAGTACAGGCGGCAGTCGACGCGTCCGACATCATCGTCCAGAGCTGGCCTTTGATCAAACGCGAGGGCCTCGACCGTGCTGCCGTCGGCGGTATCGCGCTCGCGGGGGTCGCCGCCCTCGCGTGGGCCCGCCTCGCACGGGAGGCAGCCGCACAGGCCTAGTGTCGTGAGTCAATAGTTCGGCCGTAGTTCCGGAGGCCTCGGGGGATGCCGAGTCCGGTTGGTCCTGCGGTGGAATTGACTGATGACGAGCGGGCTGAGCTGATCGCGTGGTCGCGGCGGCAAAGAGCGCGAACGGAGCCGGCCTATGAGCTGTTCTCCTCCACCGAGGTCTTGGGCCGGATGGCGATGCAATGCGTGGATCTCGGACCTGGCCCATGGTCATGCACCAGCGACGGTGCGGAAGGTTCACACCTTTCCCGGAGTCACCGGAGTACCGCTGCGCGTGCGGGTGCTTCGCGGCCCATTCGACCGGGCTGTGGCTGAGGCGGGGCTCCCGAAGATGCACCGCACGAGCTTCGGCACACTGCGGCCTCGCTCGCGATCGCTTCAGGAGCGAACGTCAAGGTCGTCCAGCAGATGCTTGGACACGCCTCTGCGGTGATGACCCTGGACCTCTACGGGCACCCGTTCGCGGACCAGTTGGACGAGGTTGCCGACCGCATGGACGCCGCACCCGCAAGTGTGCTGTTGCCCGTTTACCCAAGGTCCGGTTGGTAGGTCTTGGCGACCGCGACCGACGGGCTGTAACCCTGTAATTCTGGGGCTCTTGTACGTGGAGACGAGGGGAATCGAACCCCTAACCCCCGCCTTGCAAAGGCGGTGCTCTGCCAATTGAGCTACGTCCCCGGGCGGTATTGCAGGTGGAGCAAGTGTGCCAGGCGAGCTCAGCGTGAGGCGTCGGAGGTGGCCTCGCGCCACAGCAGCTCGGCATCGGCCTGGGCGTGACGCCGGCGTAGCGCCGCCGATGCGGCCGCAGCCGCGGCGGCGACCAGCAGGAACGGCTTGGTCATCGACACCTCCACGACGCTACGCCCCCGCCGGGAGACCGGCGGGGGAACGACGCTGTGGGCCTGGGAGGACTTGAACCTCCGGCCTCATCCTTATCAGGGATGCGCTCTAACCGTCTGAGCTACAGGCCCGTAGAAGCGACGCGTCAGCATATCGGGCAGACGAAACGAACATCCAACCGGCTTCGGGCGGCCGGACGCGCGCACCCTATCGCTCGGACAGGGTGATCTCGATGCCGCCGACGAGGTCGGCGCACAGGTTGTAGACCACCGAGCCGACAGTGCTCAACGCGATGAACAGCACGATGTTGACGACGCCGATGATCGCCGCGCCGCCGAAGACGATGCCCGCGGAGATGGGTGGCTTGGCGTTGCCGCCGTTGATCGTGGTGACCGTGTTGTTGATCTTGTCGATCACGCCGGCGCCGTCGAGCACGCCGTAGAGCACGCCGACGACGATGAGCCACACGAAGAACAGCGCGATGGACAGCACGCAGGCGAACTTCAGCACCGTCCACGGATCGATGTGCCGCAGCTGCAACCGGGCTCGACGCGGGCCACGAGCCCCCCGGGGTTGACGCGGCGCGCTGTGCGAACCGGAGCCCGAACTGCTGCGCTTGGCTCCTGGCTCGGCTAGCGGCGCGCGCGCGCCCTGCACCAGCGGGACGTTCACCGTCGGCGCGTCAGTCGGCGCCGTCGCGGCGGGCGCCGAGGCGTAAGCCGGCTCCGCTGCCCGCGGTGCGCCGACCTGATGTGGCGAGGTCTGCTGCGAGTTCTCGTGTTGCGCGATGTTGGACGGATTCGTCGGGTAGGCGTTCGACCCGCTGGACGTGGAGGTCGACGTCGTGCCCCACGGCGTCGAGGACGGCGCGGACGCAGTGGAAGGCTCGTCGGAGTCCCACCGGCTTCCCGCCGGCGCGGACTGCGCTCCCGCGCCGTCGGGCGACGCCGGGTGATGCGGAGCGGTAGCAGCGTCGAAGTCGGTGCCGACTGGCGCTCTTTGCCCGGTCGGGGGCGGTTGCGTCATCTCACGTCCTTCTCCGGTCGTGCCGGTCACTCCTGCTCGTCGGGCTCGTCCGCGTTGCGGGCGACGGCGACGACGTTGACGCCTTCGGGCAGGTTCATCAGGCGTACCCCCATGGTCTGGCGCTGCGCGCGCCTGACCTCCGCTGCCTTGGTGCGGATCACGACCCCGTCGGAGGTGATGGCGTAGATCTCGTCCTTGGGAGAGACCGACGCCGCGCCGACAAGGCTTCCTCGGGTGGAGACAATACGCGCCGTGAGCACGCCCTTGCCTCCCCGACCCTGGACCGGATATTCCTCGATCCGCGTCCGCTTGGCGTATCCGCCCTCAGTCGCGACCAAGATTTCTGCGCTCTCGTCGCGCACGACCTCCATCGCGAGCAGTTCGTCACCTCCATTGAAGCGCATGCCGAACACACCCGAGGTCGCGCGACCCATCGGGCGCAGCGCGTCGTCGTCGGCGGTGAATCTGATCGACATCGCCTTGCGGCTGACGAGCAGCAAATCTTGCCCTCCGGAGATCAGCGCGGCATCGATCAGTTCGTCGTCGTTGCGCAAGTTGATGGCGACGATGCCCCCGGTGCGGTTGGAATCGAAGTCGGTGAGCTTCGTCTTCTTCACCAGTCCGTGCTTGGTGGCCAGCACCAGGTACGGCGCGGCCTCGTAGTCCTTGAGCGTGATGACCTCGGCGATGCTCTCGTCCGGCTGGAACGCGAGCAGGTTCGCGACGTGCTGGCCGCGGGCATTGCGGTTGGCCTCGGGCAGCTCGTACGCCTTCGCGCGGTAGACCCGGCCCTTATTCGTGAAGAACAGGATCCAGTCGTGCGTCGAGGTGACGAAGAAGTGCGCCACGATGTCGTCGGCGCGCAGTTGGGCACCCTGCACGCCCTTTCCGCCGCGCCTCTGCGCCCGGTAGAGGTCTGTCCTGGTGCGCTTGGCGTAGCCGGTGCGGGTGATGGTGACCACGACGTCCTCCTGCGCGATGAGGTCCTCCATCGACACGTCGCCGTCGTGCGGGATGAGGCGGGTGCGCCGGTCGTCGCCGTATTTGTCGACGATCTCAGCCATCTCGTCGCGGATGATCTGCCGTTGCCGGCCGGGCTTGGCGAGGATGTCGTTGAGATCGGCGATCTTGGCCTCGATCTCGTTGGCTTCCTCGATGATGCGGTTGCGCTCGAGCGCGGCGAGCCGGCGCAGTTGCAGGTCGAGGATCGCGGTGGCCTGCAGCTCGTCGATATCGAGCAGCTGCATCAGCCCACCCCGGGCGTCGTCGGCCGAAGGCGCGTTACGGATCAGCGCGATCACCGCATCGAGCTGGTCGAGCGCCTTGAGCAGGGCACGCAGAATGTGCGCGCGCTCTTCGGCCTGCTTGAGCAGGTAGCGCGTGCGCCGCACGATGACCTCGACCTGGTGCTCGACGTAGTGGCTGACGAACTGGTCGATGCGTAGCGTGCGCGGCACGCCGTCGACGATGGCCAGCATGTTCGCGCCGAAGGTCGTCTGCAGCTGGGTGTGCTTGAACAGGTTGTTCAACACCACCTTCGCGACGGCATCGCGGCTGAGCGTGATGACGATCCGCATGCCGATGCGGTCGGAACTCTCGTTGTGGATCGCCCGGATACCGGCGAGCTTGCCTTCCTTCACCAGTGCGGCGATCGATTCGACGAGGTTGTCCGGGTTGACCTGGTAGGGCAGCTCGGTGACGACCAGAATCGTCGCGCCCTTCTGGTCTTCCTCCACCTCGACGACGGCGCGCATGCGGATCGAGCCGCGCCCGGTGCGGTACGCGTCCTCGATGCCATCGCGACCGACGATCAGCGAGCGCGTCGGGAAGTCGGGGCCGGGAATCAGCTCGATGAGCTTTTCCAGCAGTTCCTCGTCCGTGGCGTCCGGGTGGTCGAGGGCGTAGGTGACGCCGGACGCGACCTCGCGCAGGTTATGCGGCGGGATGCGGGTGGCCATGCCGACCGCGATGCCCTCCGATCCGTTGACCAGCAGGTTCGGGAAGCGCGCCGGGAGGATGACCGGTTCGGTGGTGTTGCCGGCGTAGTTCGGGACGAAGTTGACGGTCTCCTTGTCGATGTCGGCCAGCATCGCCATCGCCAACTGCTGCAGCCGGCATTCGGTGTAGCGGTAGGCAGCGGCCGGGTCGTTGCCCGGCGAGCCGAAGTTCCCCTGCGGATCGATCAGGGGGTAGCGCAGCGACCACGGCTGGGCCATCCGCACGAGCGCGTCGTAGAGCGCGGAGTCGCCGTGCGGGTGGTAGTTGCCCATGACGTCGCCGACGACGCGGCCGCACTTGACGTAGTTGCGGTCCGGACGGAAGCCGGAGTCGAACATCCCGTAGAGGATCTTGCGGTGCACCGGCTTGAGGCCGTCGCGCACGTCGGGCAGCGCACGGCCGACGATGACCGACATCGCGTAGTCGATGTAGCTGCGCTGCATCTCCGTCTGGATGTCGACCGGCTCGATCCGGTCATACCCCGCCGGCGGTTCCGTCGTATCAGTCATTTCCGCCTCCCCGGAATGTCACTGTGCTTGCCACCTTCCAGCTACGTCGTGCGCTGCACTGTTGCCTGTCACTTCCAGCCCGAGGGCCGGTCTCAGATGTCAAGGAAGCGCACGTCCCGAGCGTTGCGGATGATGAACGAGCGGCGCGCCTCGACGTCTTCCCCCATCAGCACACTGAACAGCTCGTCTGCGGTGGCGGCGTCGTCGAGGGTGACCAGGCGCAGGATGCGATGCGCCGGGTCCATCGTGGTCTCCCACAGTTCCTTCGAGTTCATCTCGCCGAGGCCCTTGTAACGCTGGATAGCATCTTCACGCGCGAGCTTGCGGTTGGCGTCCTGCCCCGCCTTGATCAGCCCGTCGCGTTCTTTCTCGCTGTAGGCGTAGCTCGGGTCGCCCTTGCTCCATTTGATCTTGTACAGGGGCGGCGCGGCGAGGTATACGTGCCCGGCCTCGATCAGCGGGCGCATGAACCGGAACAACAGCGTCAGCAGCAGGGTGGTGATGTGTTGACCGTCGACGTCGGCATCGGCCATCAGCACGATCTTGTGATAGCGCAGCTTGGCGAGATCGAAGTCGTCGTGGATGCCGGTGCCGAGCGCCGTGATCAGCGACTGCACCTCGTTGTTCTTCAGCACGCGGTCGATGCGCGACTTCTCGACGTTGATGATCTTGCCGCGGATCGGGAGGATCGCCTGGAACATCGAGTCTCGGCAGGACTTCGCCGAGCCGCCGGCGGAATCGCCCTCAACGATGTAGAGCTCGCTCTCGCCGGGATCGGTGGAGCGGCAATCAGCCAGCTTGCCCGGCATGCCGAACGTCTCGAGCGCGTTCTTGCGTGACAGCTTGCGCGCCTGCTGGGCGGCCTTGCGGGCGCGGGCTGCCTGCGAGATCTTGGTGACGATGATCTTCGCCTCGGCAGGGTTGGCTTCGAACCACATGCCCAGCTTCTCGTTGCACACCTGCTGGACGAAGGTCTTGGCCGAGGAGTTGCCCAGCTTGGCCTTGGTCTGACCCTCGAACTGCGGTTCACCCAGCTTGATCGACACGATCGCAGCCAGCCCCTCGCGGATGTCGTCCCCGCTGAACCGGTCTTCCTTCGTGTCCTTGATGATCTTCTTGTCGACTGCCCACCGATTCACGACGTTGGTGAGGGCCGCGCGGAACCCTTCCTCGTGGGTGCCGCCCTCGACGGTGTTGATCGTGTTGGCGAAGGTGTAGACGCTCTCGGAATAGGTCGAGTTCCACTGCAGCGCGAGTTCCACGGACAGCCGGGCCGGGACATCCTCGGCCTCGAGGTAGATGGGGTTCTTGTGGATCGGATCCTTGGAGCCGTTCAGGTGCCGGACGAAATCGGCGATGCCACCCGCGTAGTGATAGGTGATCTCCTTGGGAACCGTGCTTGCGTGCGGGGCGGCCGCCGCGTCGTCTTCGTCGACGATCTTTTCCGCACGCTCGTCACGCAGCACGATGGTCAGGCCCTTGTTCAGGAACGCCATCTCCTGCATGCGGCGGCTGATCGTCTCGAGCGAGTAGGTGGTGGTCTCGAAGATCGTGGCGTCGGCCCAGAAGGTCACCGTGGTGCCGGTGCGGTTGGTGGGCTCGCCCTTCTTCAGTGGCGCCGCGGGCTTCTGGTTCACGTAGGGCTGGGTCCAGCGGAAGCCGTCCCGCTCGATTTCCACCTCGAGACGGTGGCTGAGCGCGTTGACGACCGAGACACCGACGCCGTGCAGGCCGCCGGAGACCGCGTAGGAGTCGCTGTCGAACTTCCCGCCCGCGTGCAGGACCGTCAGGATGACCTCGACCGTGGGCCGCTTCTGCTGCGGGTGCATGTCGACGGGCATGCCGCGGCCGTTGTCGGTGACCCGCACGCCGCCGTCGGCCAGCAGTGTCACGACGATCTTGTCGGCGTACCCGGCCAGCGCCTCGTCGACCGAGTTGTCCACGACCTCCGTGACCAGGTGGTGCAGGCCGCGCTCGGAGGTCGAGCCGACGTACATGCCCGGCCGCTTGCGTACCGCCTCCAGTCCCTCGAGGACCGTGATCGAAGAGCCGGAGTACACGTTCTTCTTCGTCGGCTTTGGGGCGGTCTTGGCTGGGCTTGCCACGGGCATGTCCCTCTCTCGCGCCGGCGGCGCAGCACTGTCGGTGCGCTGTCCGGCACCGTCGTTTGGGGGCTTTCGGACATGACACAGGGGCGGCGCGCCCGCGTTCGCAGACTTAACTCGCCAACCCCGCTGTCACGTCACAGTCTAGCCGATCGGGCGGACAGAACGGCTCGCGACGCGGGCTGATTCGGCTCCAGACGCCACGAACCCCTCGTTGCGCGGGAACCCACGCGCCCCTACCACTGAACCGATGTGCGCCCGATCAGCGACACGGCACCGCGGCGCGAGCGGCGAAGTCCGTACCCTTCTTGCGGTCCGAGACGACCATATTTCGCCGGTGAATGCGGTCATTTCGAACCACAGAAGGAATGGCCGACCCGAACGCCCGCCTCAGCCGTAGGTGTCGCGTGGTCCGCGCGCACCGCGCACCGAGCGGCCGCCGTGCTTCCAGCTCGGCCCGCTCGGCCCGGTGATATGCAACTTCATCACCACGTCAGGGCCCAACTCGGCGACCAGGCGGGCCAGCAGCGTCGCAGCGAGCAAGCGCAACTGCGTCGCCCACGCCGTGGATTCGGCTGCGACGCGCAGCTCGCCGTCGTGCAGCGCCTGCGGCGCGCAGTGGGCAGCCACATCGGCGCCGACGAGCTCGCTCCACTCGGCGAACACCCGCGCTTGAGCAATCGGGCGATCCCAGCCGCGTTCTCCGATGTAGCCAGCGAGGATCGGCCCGAGGCGCTGAGGATCGGTCGCGTCCGGGGCGGGCCCGGAGTAGCCACCACGCTTGCCGACGCCGCCATTGCGGCCGGCCAGATTCTCCCGGCGGGTACGCCGCGCGGCGTCGCGGTCACGCCGCCGACCCGGCCTGGCCTGCTGATTCTGCGAGATCTCCCGCGCATCGGCGAGGGCGGCGCTCGCCAGGTCGAGTGAGAGCTTATCCACAGCGGCGGCGACGATTCCCGCTCCGGCGCGGTCGTTTTTCCGATCTTCGGGCGATTTGGGGGGCTGGGCGTCCACAGCGGGTGGGGCTTTTCCACCGTTGTCTGTGGACAGCGGCGTGACCGGCCCCGCATCCTCGTCCTCAGCCGGCACGTCGCACCGAGCCTGCCTGGACCTCGTAGCGCGCGGCCTGCAGCTCGCCGGGGACATCATCGGACACCGCCGCGGTCACGATCACCTGTTCGGCCTTGCTGGCTGCCACGGCTAGCTGTCCGCGCCGGTCGTCGTCGAGTTCGGCGAACACGTCGTCGAGCACGAGCACCGGGTCGCCGCCGGGCAGCGCGTCGGCACGCAACAACTCGTAACTCCCCAGCCGTAACGCCAGCGCCACCGACCAGCCCTCGCCGTGGCTCGCGTAGCCGCGCACCGGCATCTCGCCTAGGCGCAGCTCGAGGTCGTCGCGATGCGGACCCACCAGGTTCACTCCGCGATCCAATTCCGCCGGACGGGCAACGATCAACGCGGCCAGCAACGCTGCGTGCAGTTCGGCGATGTCCGGCACGATCCCCTCCATGAGCGACGGCAACGATTGCGCCAGTGACGTGGCGTAGCGCGATGTCAGCGCGGCACTCGACGGCGCCACCTGCGCATACGCGTTCGCTGCTGGCTCCCTCAGTGCCGCCACTGCCGCGAGCCGGGCTTGCAGCAGTTGCGCGCCGTGCTCGGCCAAGTGCGCGTCCCATACGTCCAGCGTGCTCAGATCGCCCCCGCGGCGCGCTGCAGCCGCGGACTTCAGCAGCGCGGCCCGCTGGCGAAGCACCCGCTCATAGTCGGCGCGCACCCCGGCGAGCCGCGGCGATCGCGCAACGATCAAGTCGTCGAGAAACCGGCGCCGCTCGTTCGGGTCGCCTCGCACGATCGCGAGATCCTCCGGCGCGAACAGCACCGTGCGCAGGACGCCGAGGATGTCACGGGCCCGGGGCACGGGGGATCCGTTGCGCTGCGCCCGGTTCGCCCGGCCCGCCGTGATCTCGACCTCGACGCGCATCTCGCGGGCATCGGCCACCACCGCCGCCCGAACCACCGCTCGCTGCGCGCCGAGCCGGATCAGGGGTGCCTCGGAAGCCACGCGGTGACTACCCAACGTGGCGAGGTAGCACAGCGCCTCGACGAGATTGGTCTTACCGAGCCCGTTTGCGCCGATCAGCACCGAGGGACCCGGCTCGAACGCGACGTCGACGCTGTTCCAGCTACGGAAGTCCGCGACGGACAGATGCCGGACGTGCATGCGGGTGGCGAACTCAGCCCGGCAGCCGCACCGGCATGATCAGGTACGTGTACTCCGCACCGTCGGATGCTTCTGGGCGCAACACCACCGGCTTGGTGGACGACGTGAACAGCATCCGCGCGGTGCCGGTGGCCAGTGCGCCGAGACCGTCGAGCAGGAACTGCGGGTTGAACGCGGTCGTGATCGGCTCGCCGTCATAGGTGACCTCGAGCTGTTCCTCGGCTCGCCCTTCGTCGTCGCCACCGGCGGTCAGCGACACCGACCCGTCGGCGAATTCCAGCCGCACCGGGGCGTTGCGATCGGTCACCAGCGCAACGCGCTTCACCGCCTCGACGAGCGGGCCCACCGCCACCTCAGCGGTCGAGGCCCATTCGGTCGGCAGCAGCGATCGGTACGGCGGGAACGTCGCATCGAGCAATCGGGTCGTCGCCCGGCTCGCGCGTGCGCTCGTCGTGCCCGCGAAACCGATGATGCCCTCACCGGAGCCGCCTGCTCCGGACAATGCGATCGTGAGAGCATCACTGTGCGCGAGGCTCTTGGTGGCGTCGGCCAGCGTGCGGGCGGGCACGAGAACCTGGGCGTCGACGGCGCTGGGGTCTCCCGGGTTCCAGCCCAGCTCCCGAACAGCCAGCCGATACCGGTCGGTCGCGGCGAGGGTGAGCTTGTCGCCGGCGATTTCGAGCCGCACGCCGGTAAGCATGGGCAAGGTGTCGTCGCGTCCGGCTGCCACCGCCACCTGCGCAACGGCAGCCGCGAACTCCGCGCCCCCTACCGTGCCCGCGGTGGTCGGCATGTTCGGCAGCGTCGGGTAGTCGTCGACCGGCATCGTCGGTAGCGTGAACCGCGCAGCGCCGCAGGCGATGGTCAGCCGTGACCCCTCGACGGCGACGTCGACAGGATGCGGGGGCAGCGCCCGAGTGATGTCCGCGAGCAGCCGACCGGACACCAGGGCGTGTCCGTCATCGCCGGTGCTCACCTCGAGCTCGACCTCGGTAGAGGCCTCCAGGTCGAAGCCGGAGACCGACAGCTGGTTGTCGTTCACCGACAGCTTCAGCCCGGCGAGCACCGGCAACGTCGGACGGCTGGCAAGGCTGCGCGCCGCCCACGTCACCGCGTCAGCCAGGGCGTCACGCTCGACCCGGAACTTCACGTCTCACTCCATTCGTCAGCGGCCGGTGGTCTCGGGCCGGTCCCGCGATCCACACAAACCGCTGGGTGATCGAACTTGTCGTTGTCTCTTAGCTAACTAGAGAGTCTCGTCTTCGTCTTCGCAGCTGTGGACACTGTGGACGACGCCACGAAGTTGCGGTGAACGCTAGCGCCCAACAGTCTGATGCCTGTGGACGACAGGCGGTCGGTGCTGTGCACGGCGGCGAGGTTCGGGTGAACGCGCGGTGAACCCCAGGTGTAGTCCACACGACCAGGCGGCTTGTCCACAGCAGCGCCCACACTGTGCACGGGACCTGCGGGCCGGACAGAACAGCTCACGTGCGTGCTCGGACCTTGATGCGGCTGGTGAGCTCGGTGATCTGGTTGTAGGCGGTCATCTTCTCGGTCATCTGCGCCCGGATCTTGCGCTCGGCATGCATGACCGTGGTGTGGTCGCGGCCGCCGAACTGTTCGCCGATCTTCGGTAGGGACAGGTCGGTGAGCTCGCGACACAAGTACATCGCCATCTGCCGGGCACCGACCAGCACGCGGCTGCGCGAGCTGCCGACGAGATCGTCGATGCTCACCGAGAAGTACTCGGCGGTGACGGCCATGATGGTGGCGGCGTTGATCTCCGGTGCGTCGTTCTCGCCGACGAGGTCCTTAAGCACCATCTCGGCCAGGCCCAGCTCGACGATCTGATGGTTGAGGCTGGCGAATGCCGTGACGCGGATCAGGGCGCCCTCGAGCTCACGGATATTGCTCTGGATCTTCGAGGCGATGTATTCCAGGACTTCAGGCGGGGGGCTCATGCCCTCTTGCGCGGCCTTCTTGCGCAGGATGGCGATGCGGGTCTCCAGGTCGGGCGTCTGGACGTCGCTGATCAGGCCCCACTCGAAGCGGGTTCGTAGCCGGTCCTCGAGGGAGTTCAGCTGGCGCGGGGACTTGTCGGAGCTGATCACGATCTGCTTGTTGGCGTTGTGCAAGGTGTTGAACGTGTGGAAGAACTCCTCCTGGGTGCGCTCGGCACGTTCCAGGAACTGGATGTCGTCGATGAGGAGGACGTCGACGCTGCGATAACGATTCTGAAAGGCCTGCATCTTGTCGTCACGAACCGAGTTGATGAAGTCGTTGGTGAATTCCTCGCTGGACACGTAGCGGGTGGACAGACTTGGCTGCAGCCGGCGGGCATAGTGCCCGATGGCGTGCAGCAGGTGGGTCTTGCCCAGGCCGGAATCGCCGTAGATGAACAGCGGGTTGTAGGCCCGCGCCGGTGCCTCCGCCACGGCGACGGCGGCCGCATGCGTGAAGCGATTGCTCGAGCCGATGACGAACGTGTCGAAGGTGTATTTCGGGTTCAGCCGGGCGTCACGCAGGAGCTCCGCATCCGAATGGCGTGGCCGGTAAGCCGAGCTCGGGAGGATGCTGAGCTGCGGTGCTGCGGACTCGTCCCCGTTGTCTTCGGCAAGCGGGTCCTCGCTGTCCTCGGACATCTCGCCGTCCAGCGCGCCGGCGGCGGCCGAGGTGCTGCGATGGTCGGGTGACTGCACCGTCACGGCAACCTGGATGTCACGGCCGAGCTCCTCGCTGAGCACCGAGGCGATCAGCGGGCGCAGCCGGTTCTCCAGGTAGTCCTTGGCGAAGTCGTTGGGCGCCGCGAGCAGGGCGGTGTCCTCGACGAGACCAAGCGGTCGGGTGAGCCCGATCCATGCCTTCTGCTGCGGACGGATGGACGGATCGTCGAAACGCGGCCGGGCTCGATTCCAGACGGTGACGAGTTCGGCGCTGTCATCCACTTGCCGGCTCACTCCAGATCGCTGTGTCGTGCTGAGGTGCGCCGCGAGCTCCACCGGTCCTCTCTTGGGTCCGGCAGCACCTGCGGTGCGGTGGTGCGCCCGACCATCTCACGAATCGATTGGGGCCATCGAATCCACAGACTTGTCCACAGCCTGTGTACGGAGACGACACCATCGGCCCGCCGGCTGGTGCTGGTCGGCGCGTCGAAGGGTGACGGTGGGCGAACCTAACAGCGGGACTTCGACGCGGACAATGGGTAGCGGCGTGTCGCCGCGGGGACCGGCAAGGACCCGCCAAATTTGACCCGTTCGCCATCTGCCCGGTTTGACCGCCGGTGCTCATCATCCGTACCGTGGGTGCGTCTGTGCAGTGATGTGGCGGTGCGAGCCGTTGCTGTCCCGTACAAGCCCTCGGCGCCCGTTGCAGGCCACACCCGCGTGGCCATGGACGTCGATGTCTGACTGGCGATGGAGTTCCGACCGTGAGCAAGCGCACCTTCCAGCCAAACAACCGCCGCCGGGCGAAGACGCACGGTTTCCGGCTGCGCATGCGCACCCGAGCCGGCCGCGCAATCATTGCCAAGCGCCGCCGCAAGGGCCGCAGCGAGCTGTCGGCCTGATCGGTCCGGCTTGTCCGGTCTGGTTACCTCACTGTGCTGCCCGCCACTGCACGCATGCGCCGCTCGGCCGACTTCTCGTCGGTCGTGCGCGGTGGCGCCCGCGCCCGCAAGGGTGTCGTCGTCGTGCATCAGCGGTGCGGCCTGCTCGCCGATGCCGCCGCCGGCCCGGTCGTCGGCCTGATCGTGAGCCGAGCGGTCGGTACCAGCGTGACGCGCCACCGGGTGAGCCGCCGGTTGCGGGCCCAGCTCACCCCCCGCTTGGCCGCCCTGCCCACTGCAAGCGGCACGGTGATCCGCGCGCTTCCCGCGGCGGCCGGCGCTACGTCGGTGTCACTCGGCGACGACCTCGACCGTGCGTTCGCGGCGCTGGCGAGGCGTCGATGACGACCGCGATGCTTGACGCGAGCCGCCGAGGCCCGCTCGCTCGTGCCTTGCTCGCGCTCATCGCCCTTTACCGCGCCGCGATAAGTCCGTCGCTGGCGCCCTCCTGCCGCTACCTGCCTTCGTGCAGTGCCTACGCGGCGGAGGCGATCGAGGTGTACGGCGCCGGGCGGGGGAGCTGGCTCGCGCTACGAAGGCTGTTGCGCTGCCATCCGTTTCACGCTGGCGGGCACGACCCGGTCCCGCCGCGCGTTGCCTGCACTGGCGACACCTCGGCGACATGTGTGCAGCGGCCTAGGAGCAATTGAGTGTTCAACTTCTTGTACATCGCGGTTTCCTGGGTGCTGCTGCGCTGGCACGATCTGTTCACGCTCCTCGGGTTCAACGATTCCAGTGGTGTCGGCTGGGCGCTGTCCATCGTGTTCCTGGTGATCACGGCTCGGCTGCTGCTGTTCCGGCTGTTCATCAAGCAGGTGCACTACACGCGCAACATGCAGAAGATGCAGCCCAAGATCCAGAAGCTGCGCGAGAAGCACAAGAACGACCGCGCTGCGCTGAACCGGGAAATGATGGCGCTGCAGCAGCAAGAGGGCTTCAACCCGCTATCCGGCTGCCTGCCGATGGTGTTGCAGATCCCTGTATTCATCGGCCTGTACCACGTGCTTCGGCACATCTCGAACTCCAACGGCCTGTGCAAGCGGGCCCTAGACGGTCACCTGAGCGGTCGCGGTCAGGACCTGCTGTCGCTGTACACGTTCAGCGGCGGCGCTGGCGGCGAGACATGCTCGGCCGCGAACGCAGAGATCTTCAACGCGCCCCTGGCGGCGTCCTTCCACGACTCCGGCTCGGTGATCACCGCCCTCGGGGGCGACCCGTCCTCCACCCGGATCGTGCTGATCATCTTGCTGATCATCAGCGCGGCCGCGACGTACGGCACCCAGCTGCTGGTCCGTAAGAGCGCTGTCACACCGCCCGAGGGCACGGCGGCCCTCGTGCAGAAGCTGATGCTCTACGTCATCCCGATAGGCACGCTGGCCTCGGGGCTGCTGTTCAACTTCCCGCTCGGCGTGCTGCTGTACTGGTTCACCAGCAACCTGTGGACCCTCGGCCAGCAGGCCTACATCATCCGGTTCCATCCGCATGATGTTGAGCCGGTACAGCCGGTCGGTGCGCGGGGTAAGGCCCTAGCACCGCGCCCGGGTCAGAAACCGGTGCGGGTCAGCAAGACACCGGCCGCGGGTGAGGCGCACGGCGATATCGCGACGTCCAAAGTTGAGAAGGCGACCTCCGGCGGCACAGCGTCTGCCGGATCGGCTACACCCGGCGCCGCGCGCAGCAGTGTCCCGCGACCCGGGCAGCGACCGTCGCGGCCGAACGGCAAGCGGCCGCCGGCGAAGCGACCGACGCAGACGAAGAAGCGACGCTGAGCCGCCAGTGGGCGCCCGCCTCCAGCAGCATTTCCACGCCCTGCCAGTACCGAGAGGACACCACCACCCGTGAGTGACACCGACATCGACACCCGTTCTGTGGACCCGGCTGAGTCCGGCGCACCTGAGTCCGGCGCACCTGAGTCCGGCGCACCTGAGTCCGGCGCACCTGAGTCCGGCGCCGGAGAAGCGACACCATCCACCGGGGCTGCCGAGGCCCGTCGCGCCGCGGCCGGCGAGGATTCGCGCGACGGACTGCTCGTGCGCGAGGGTGACATCGCGGCCGATTACCTCGAGCGGTTGCTCGACATCGCCGATTACGACGGCGACATCGATCTCGATGTCGAGAACGATCGTGCGATCGTCGCCGTCGTGGGTAGCGATCTGCGCACGCTCGTCGGTGCGCGTGGCGAGACGCTGGATGCGCTTCAGGAGCTCACCCGGCTGGCCGTGCAGCAGCAGACCGGCACCCGCAGCCGGCTGATGCTCGATGTCAGCGGGCACCGCCAGGCTCGGCGCATAGAACTGCAGGACCTCGCCGCCGCGACGGCGAAGCAGGTGCTGGATGCGAGTGAATCGGCCAGGCTGGCGCCGATGAACCCGTTCGAACGCAAGGTCGTGCACGACGCAATCGCTGCAATCGACGGCGTGTCGAGCGAGTCCGAGGGTGAGGAGCCGAACCGCCGGGTGGTCGTGCTCGTCACCCGGTGACCGCAGCG
>JAABUT010002234.1_pt1 | contig 19198 bp, 18 predicted proteins | sample 5559281 | NCBI WGS metagenome assembly JAABUT01 (sample SAMN10711880, study PRJNA513359) | rock metagenome | isolation source: Antarctica rocks | place: Antarctica: Victoria Land, Ricker Hills nord | collected 2016-01-04
GGGGTTCGGTCAGGGATGCTGGCAGCAGGGGCACGGACCCTCCCGGTGATCGTCGGGACGTCAGCAATCCCATGATCAAGCCGGGGTCCGTGCCCCTACCCGCAACGACACACCTGCAACATCCACATCACCAGCCACATCAATTGCCGGGCGTTCTTAACCTGACCAGCTACAGCGCCGGACCACGGTTGTAGAGCGGCGGGCCCGGTTGGGCCAGCCTTGTCGCGTCCGGCATAGCGCCGGCCATCGCCCTCGGGGGCGTTGCCGAGCTTCATCACGTCGACGTAGATCATCGACCCCGGGGTGGTGGTGTTCGTGGCGGTGGATCGGTTCCCCCGGTGACCCGGTCGATGTGGGTCCGCTACTGCAGGTGCGCAGGGTCAATACCGCGTGCACCGTCGGGGACGCCTTGTTCAGCCTGGCGGCGATGTCCACCGGGACCAGGCGCTGCTTCAGACGCAGGTGCACGATTGGTCCGACCACCGACCACCGACCACCGACCACCGACCACCGACCACCGATTGCGGGTCAGGCCGTGCTGCGACCCACTGAGGCGGTCCTGTCTATCCGACCGGTGGGCGAAGTTCATAGCGGGCAGTCGTGTGCTGCTCGACGAGGGTCCTGCTGTATAGCAGCGGGAAACTTCCATCCGCCGCCCAGGCGGTGTATAGGTCATCCCAGTGCGGGTCGCCGGGGCGCCCTGACTGCCCTGGAGCGTTCATGGCGACCGTCTGGTCCCAGTCGCCCACGTCGACGACAATCCGAAAGCTCGCACCGGCGGTCTGGATGAAGTCGGTGTCGTATGCAGTGCTGCACACGGTGTCGCCACTACCAGCACGCTCAACCGGCTGCATCCGCGGCCAGTTGGACCAGGCTGATTCCGGAGGGAGTAGCGCAGCGAGTGGATGGGCGGGCGCTGCGCGGTGGAGGTCGCCCCAGCGCCACGCCGACCGGTCCGCGCCTAGCTGCGCCGTCGTCTCGTCGATAGCTTCGCGGAGCGAAACGCTGATGATGACGTTCAGCTTGTCGCTCCCGGCGCCCAGCGATCTGATCAGCAGGAGGTCAGTTCGGACGTCCGATGCGAGTACCTCATCGGGGAGCAGCCGGCGCACTGCGTCTTCCAGATCATCAGGCGCCACCGAGGTGGCGAGTGCGTGCCGGAGCAAAGCGGGGCGAAGGTGCCTCCGGAACCAGATCTCGTACAGGGCGGCCTCACCTGAGTTCACGGTGGCGTCGGCGTCCCACTGAGCGAGCCACGCGATCACCTCAGCCAATTCCGGTTCACCGTGCTCGACTGCCACACCGGTGGGGCGCCATGAGCGCAAGGCGCGTTGAACTTCCTGCGCCGCGACGTTGACCGTGTCGGTCTGCAGCTGCACGCAGTCGTGCACTGTGAATCCGTCGGCGGTGTCGAGGACCTGGGCGATTCGGTCGTATCGATAACGGTGGTACCAGTCGTAGGTGACTGTTCGCTCAGCATTCGGGTAGCCAGACGGCAAGTTCATCTCGTTTGCGGTGGCGACCCAACCCCGGTCTGGGTTGCGCTCGGCGGGCAACTGGTCAGTGTCGTAGAAGCCTGCCCATTCGTAGCGCCCGTCCCCCGGCACCGGCATGGTGCCGTCCCAGTTCGGCCGTATGGGCATGAGCCCCCCGGGTCGCCAGCCAAACGTCCCGTCGGGAGCGGCGTACACCTGGTTCTCCCCCGGTGCTCCCCACCGGTTCATCGCGTCCAGGAAGGCATCCGGTGTCCGTGCGGTCATGTAGTCCATGCTGCCGAGGTACGGCGCCATGCCGGGTTCAAGCCAGGCTGCGCGGATGGCGAACGCGCGGTGACGGCTGGTATCGCTGTAGACGACCGGGCCGTGCCGGGTAAACCGCAATTCGACGGTCTCCGGGTCGCGGCCGAAGATGGTGATCTGTTCGCGGACGACAGTCATGGGCTCCCAGCGGCCCTGATAGCGGTACTCGTCAGGGTTGGCAGGATTCGTCTCGTAGACGTAGAGGTCTTCCTGGTCGATCGCGAAGATCGTCAGGCCGAATGCGATGTGGCCGTTGTGCCCGATCGAGATGCCCGGAAGTGCTGGTTCGCCTGCGCCGATGACGTCGAACCCCGGCGCGGAGAGGTGTGCGATGTAGCGCAGTGAGGGTAGGCCGATCGCGCGATGGGGATCGTTGGCGAGCAGGGGCCGTCCGGTCGCTGACCGCGTCGGGCCGACGACCCAGTTGTTGCTTCCTTCGGGGTCGGTTCGTGGGCCGGGTCGGTCCTCGCCGGCGAAGGCGGGCTGGGACGTGGCGAGCCGGTAGACGTCGAGGACGTTGTCGGGGATGCCGGACAGGTCCAGACCGTCGGGAACTATCAGGGTGTGGGTCGGTTCGCGAACGCGTCGTAGGTTTTCGACGTCGGGGCCGTAGTCGCGCATGGTGCGGGCGCGGGCGACCTCCTGCTCCACGTTGTAGAACAGCCCGTGACTGCGGATGAGGGCAACGTCGATGGGGTTCCATCGCGCGGGCCGGTACCCGAGCTGGCGGAACTCGGTAGGCAGCTGGGACTCGTCGGCCTTGCACAGGTCGATGAAGGCGTTCACGCCTGCCACGAATGCGGTGACGGTGCGCTTGGTCGCCGATCCGTATGCGAGCCATTCGGCCCGCTGGTCCCCGCGGTAGAGGAATAACCGCGCGGCGCGGTCGCGTTCGGTGAACCGTTCGCCGAACACCTCGGAGAGCTGGCCGAGTCCTCGCCTGCGCCAAAGGTCGAGCTGGAAGAGCCGCTCGCGGGCGGCGTTGAAGCCCTGGGCGAGGAACACGTCGTGCTCGGATTTGGCGTAGATGTGTGGCACGCCGTACTTGTCGATGAGGATTTCAACGGGCGCGGTCAGGCCGGTTACGACGAGAGGGTCGTTCATTGTCCTCCTTGCGGTTCGGTCGGCGTGGTCAGCGCCGCGGGCCAGCCGGTGTTGTTTTTGAGTGCTACGCCTGACGTGCCGAGAGCGCGAGCCCCGTTGAGCAGGTCGATGATCTGGCGGGCGGCGTCGTCGTAGCCGAGGCCGTCGGGTGGGCGGATGTTCGAGATGCAGTTGCGGTGCGCGTCGGTGACATCCCTGTACGGCTGCCATGTGAGGTAGGCGCCGAGGCTGTCGTTGGCGCTGAGGCCGGGGCGCTCGCCAATCAACACGACCACGGCCGTTGCGCTGAACATCGTTGCCACGTCGTCGCCTAGGGCAACCCGGGCTTGGGTGGCGATCACCGGGGGTGCGACCGCCCAGACGGGCTCCTGCGCAAGCAGCTGCAAGCAGCCCCGCAGCACGGCGGCGGCGTGCTTGCCCACGGCGGTGGCGGACAGGCCGTCGGCCAGGACGAAGACGACGTCTGAGGAGGGGGGCGGCTGCCCGGTGCGGGATGCCAGCAGACGGCCTAGGTCTGGGCGGCGAAGGTAGGTCGAACGGTCAGGTGCCTGGCTCGTGACGATGAGGGGGTGAAGGTCGGCGAGATCACCGGCGAGGGCGTCGACGTCGAGCGGGACGTGCACGGCGTCGCGTGCTCGAGCGTGCGCCTCGCCGAGGTCGAGGGCACCCGATGTCGTCATCGCGTGTCCGGCACGGTCGAGACCGATCCGGGCAGGTGTGGACCGGCGCAGCAGGTCCCACGCGGAGCGATCCCGGTTGTTGACCTCCGGCCTCGGTTGGTTCATCAGGACACCAGCGCGCGCAGCCGGCTGTGCTCGATCGCGCCGCGGCGCGGCAGCCCGGCGCCGTCGAGCAGGTCAAGGTCCTCGAGCCACGCCTGGAACTCGGGTGTCGGCGCTAGGCCGAGTGTGCGGCGCAGGTAGAGGGCGTCTTCGAACGATGCGGTCTGGTAACTGAGCATGATGTCGTCGCCGCCGGGCACGGTGATGACGAACGCGGCCCCGGCGAGGGTGAGCACAGTCAGCATGATGTCCAGGTCATTGGCGTCAACCTGGGCGTGATTGGTGTAGCAGACGTCGAGGCCCATCGGCAAGCCGAGGAGTTTGCCGCAGAACAGGTCTTCTAGCCCGGCACGCAAGATCTGTTTGGCGTCGTAGAGGTACTCGGGTCCGATAAAACCGACGACGGAGTTGACCAGTAGAGGGTCGAGGGATTTTGCCATGGCGTAGGCCCGTGCCTCGATCGTTTGCTGGTCGACGCCGTGGTGAGCATTCGATGACAGTGCGCTGCCTTGCCCGGTTTCCAGGTACATGACGTTGTGGCCGACGGTTCCGCGGCCGAGTGATTCCGCTGCGGCGCGCGCTTCGCGGAGCATCGGCAGGGTCACGCCGAACGCGTCGTTGGCGCGCTGGGTTCCGGCCACGGACTGGAACACGAGGTCGACCGGTGCTCCTCGTTCGATGAGGTCGATCGTGGTTGTGACATGGGACAACACGCAGGACTGGGTGGGGATGTTGAAGCGGACGATGATGTCATCGAGCAGGTGCAGGAGGTCGGCTGTGGCTCGCAGCGAGTCCGTCGCTGGGTTGACTCCGATGACGGCGTCACCGCAGCCGCATAGCAACCCGTCGACAACGGCGGCGGCGACTCCGGCCGGGTCGTCGGTGGGATGGTTGGGCTGCAGGCGGGTGGCGAGCCGGCCGCGTCGTCCGATCGTGCCGCGGAACGCGCTGAGGTTCTCGATCTTCCTGCTGACGGTGACCAGGTCGGCGTTGCCCATCAGCTTCGACACGCCGGCCGTCATCTCCGGGGTCAGGCCGTCCGCTACAGCGGACAGCTGGGCTGCTCCCGTGGCGTCGGTGAGTAACCACTCACGGAGCTCGCCGACCGACAGCCCCGCAACGGGGGCGAACGCGGCCGCGTCGTGGTTGTCGAGTATGAGGCGGGTGACGTCGTCGGCCTCGTACGGCACGGCTGGGTCCTCGAGGAAGTCGGTCAGGGGCACATCCGCTAGGGCGCGCCGGGCAGCCGCGCGTTCCTGTTCACTGTCGGCGGCGACACCAGCAAGCTGATCCCCTGAGCGTTCGGCGCTGGCTGCGGCGAGCAGCGCAGCCAGCGTCCCGTAGCGGGTCCGTCCCGGCCCGGTGCGGGTGAGGTAGCTGCCCATCAGGCACGCCGCCTGCGGACGAGCACGTCCAGGGCAACCGCGGCGACCACGATCACGCCCTTGGCGATCAGCTGAAAGTTCTGGTCCAGGTTCAGGCTGTAGAAGACGTTGGTCATCGTGGCAAGGATCAGCAGGCCGACGGCCGAGCGCCACACGGCGCCCTCGCCACCACGCAACGAGGTTCCGCCGACCACCACGATCGCAATGGCATCCAGCGAGACGGTCCCGCCAACGTTCGCCTGGCCGACGCCCAGTCGAGACGCGTCGATCATGCCGGCGAACGCAGCGAGGACTCCGGTCATCACGTAAACGCTTGCGATCAGCCACGGGACCCGAAGCCCGGACAGCAACCCGGCCTGCTCGTTGCCACCAACCGCTGACACGTTGCGGCCATAGCTCGTTTGCGACAGCAGGAACGCGCCCACGAGGCCGACGGCCAGCAGGATCCAGATCGGGAGCGGGACGCGTCCGATCGTGGTCAACGCAAGATTCTGGAAGCTCGCGCCGGGCACCACCAGCGGGGCGGAGTGGGAGTAGATGTAGGCGAGCCCCGAGATAGCCGACGCGGTGCCGAGCGTGGCGACGAACGGGTTGACCTTCAACCGCGCCACGAGGACGCCGTTGACCGCGCCGGCTGCGATGCCGGCGCCCAGGGCCGCCAGGCCACCGACGGCCACCGAGCCAGTGTCCTTGGTGACACCGGCGAACACGCAGCCCCCGATGGCGTAGACGGATCCGACAGACAGGTCGAACCCGCCCGAGATGATCACGAATGTCATACCGACCGCGATGATCCCTTCGGCTGCGTTCTGCGTGAGGATATCGCGCAGGTTCTGCGGCTGGAGGAACCCGTGGTAGAGGATCGTCGCCACGATCACCAGCATGACCAGCACGCCGACCATCACGTAACGCCCGGCCAATGACCGCAGGAACGCTGCGGTGTCTCGTCTCGGTTCGGCTCTGTCGGACTCGATGTCGGGGCTGTCGACGCTGGTGCTCATGACACTTCTTCTTCCTCTTCACGAAATCCCATGCGGACAACGTCGGCGACTCGGAACTGCGGGTCGGATGCGTTGAGTGAGGCCACGGCGTGGCCGTGGACAAACACGATGAGCCGGTGTGAGATCGCGAGGACCTCCTCCAGCTCCGAGGAGGTGACCACGATGGCGCTGCCGGCCTCCGCGAGCGAGACAAGCGAGCTCAGCACCTCCGACTTGGCCCCGATGTCGATGCCGCGTGTCGGCTCGTCGATGAGGAACACGCGTGGTTCGCGCGCTGCCCACTTGGCGAGCAGCACCTTCTGCTGATTCCCGCCGGACAGTTCGATGACCGGGTCTTTAAGCCGTGACGGCTTGAACCCGAAGAACTGCGCGAACGGGGCCGTGTCCCGCCTTTCTCTGCGGCGGTCGAGTTTTACCCTGCGCGGCGGCCTCCGTCCGAGCCACACGTTGCTGGCGCCATCCATGTTCAGAACGAGCCCGGTCTTTCGGTCCTCCGGTACCATGACGATGCCTCGAGCGATAGCTTTCCTGGTGCTGCGAGGCCACCCGATATTGATTCCGTCGACTGTCATCGACCCGGACGACGCCGGTTCGAGCCCGGCCAGCGACCGCAGGAACGTTGTGCGTCCCGCGCCGACGAGACCCCACAGCCCGACGATCTCCCCTGCGGCGACTGTGAGGTCGATTCCGTGAAGTACTCCGGGCAGGCGAACGTCGACCGCTTCGAGTAGTGAGGTGCTCGCGGCCGCCTTGCCGCGCTCGGCGACCACCTCAACCTCACGGCCGACCATGGCGCGGATGAGTGCCTGCTTGTCCCAGTCGCGGCGTGGAGCCGATCGTGAAAGCCGCCCGTCACGTAGCACCGAGATGTCGTCGGACATCGCTAACACCTCGTCGAGGTTGTGGCTGACGATCACGATGGTGGTTCCCTGATCGCGAAGCCGGTTGATGACCCGGTACAGCACGTCACGTTCTCGCTCGGCCAACGCGGCAGTTGGCTCGTCCAGAAGCAGCACCTTGGCACCGGACTCGACGCCACGCATGATCTCCAGGATCTGCTGCTGCGACACAGAAAGATCGGCTGCGACCGCGACCGGGTCGATGTGAGTTTCGAAGAACCCGCACAGCTCCACGAACCGGCGCCGCATCTGTCTGCGGGCAAGCACCCCCGCCCGGGTCTGGGTCTGACCGAGGAACACGTTGGCTTCAGCGCTCAGCATCGGCACCATCATCAATTCCTGGTACACAGCGACCAGGCCGAGACCACGGGCCTCCCGAGGCCGCCCGCCGTGCAGCCGTTGGCCGAAGACCTCGATTGTTCCGGTGTCACTTGCCAACCGACCCGAGATCATCCCGAGCACGGTGGACTTACCGGCGCCGTTCTCTCCGACCAGGGCATGCACAGTGCCTGGCCGGATCTCGATCGACACGTTGTCGACGGCCGTGGTGTTGGCGAATCTCTTGGTGATCTGCCGGCAGGACACGGCGGTCGTTGGGGCTTCGCTCATGTCGTCTGCTCCCGTGCTCGTTCGTCGGGGCGGTGCGGGCTAATCAGTACTCCGCGGTGAACTTGTCGACGTTCTGCGCGGTGACGAACGCCGTGCCGGGCAGCTTCGGGGACTTGGTCAGGTCGATGAAGTGATCGACCGTCTTGCCACTGACAACGTCGGCCAGGGCGTCGATCGCATCGATGGTCTCCTGCTTGGGCAGCATGACGACGGTCTGCTCGATGTCGCCGGCCTTCACCGCACTCAGCGACCAGTTGTCTCCGCCGAAGTCGTAGGTCTTGACCTGGCCTTTCTTGCCGGCGCCGTTGACCGCCTGCACGACGCCCCGGGTCATGCCGGAATAGTTGGAGATGAAGATGCCCAGCCCTGGGTTGGCCTGCAAGATTGTCTGGGCCGCGGCGAAGGCCTTCGGCGTGCTGTAGTCGGTCGTCTGCTCGGCAACGATCTCGAACTTGTTGTTTGCCTTGATGAGCTCTTCGGCGGCGCGCATGACTAGCGTGTTGGCGTTGAGGTCGGGGCCGGTGATGACCGCGACCTTCCCGCCGGAAGGGTTGGCGTCGATGATGGACTTGACCCATTGGTTATAGCTGCCAATGGTCTGACCGCCGACGTAGGTGACGGTTCCCGGCTGCCACAGCTGGTCCCCTTCCTTCACGGCGCGGTCACAGATGGGCTCGTTGAAGACCGAGACGAGGATCCCCTTGTCCACGGCGTCCTTGGTCAGCAGATTGCACAGCAGGTTGCCGTCGTTCGGCTCGACCGCGAAAGCGTTGTACTTGCCGCTGGTGAGCGCAGTCTGGATCTGGTTGTACTGGGTCTGCGCGTCGAACTTGCCGTCGAACACGTTCAGCGTTGCGCCCAACTTCCCCGCCTCCGCTTGCGCAGCCTCGATCGCTGCCTGGAGGTAGGAGTCACCTGTGCCGGCGGAGAAGTAGGCGATCTTGAGCTGGGACGGCTGAGTTATCGAGACCGATGGTCCGGCGCCGGCGCTGTTGGACTGGCCCGCCTGGTCGCTAGCAGTGGAGCAGGCGCTGAGCGCGAGAGCGGCGGCGACGAGCGTGGTGGCCGCGGCCCAGGTGTAACGCATGGTCATGGTGGAGTGCTCTCTATGAGTTGGGTCGTTGACCGGTCAGTCGGTCCACGTGTCGTAGATGTCGGACAAGGTGGCGAACCAGACACCGTCCTGGCTGGCCATGTGGTCGATCAGCCGCTCGAACATCAGCAGGTGGTGCGCCCGGCCGATGGTTTGTGGGTGCACGGTGAAGGCGATGACGCCGTTGGCTACGCGCTCAAGGGCGAAGTCGAAGTTGTCCTTCCACCGCTGACCGATGGAGTCGGTGGAGCCGAGACCCGGGTTGACACCCGGGATGTATTCGACTGCCGGGAAGTCGTCGAGGTACCAGGACACCGGGATCTCCAGCAGGGGGCTGGGCTTGCCCAGGATGCTGCCGTCCTCCCAGCGGACCTCCACAGGTTGCGGGTGGTAGGGCTCGAAATCGCGGCCCATGAGTGAGGAGTCCCATTCGAAGCCGTTGTCTTCGAGGATCTGCAGCGTGTGCTCAGTGAAATCCCATGCTGGCGAGCGGTAACCGCGTGGGCGCTTGCCGACGTACTTCTGGTGGACCTCCAGCGTTTTGGCCATCAGCCGCAGCTCGTCGTTGTGGTCGAGTGACGGCACCGATTCGTGGAAGCAGCCGTGGGCGGCGATCTCATGGCCGCCTGCTTCGAGGACGGTGTTGAACGCGTCCGGGTACGTCTGCATCGTGTGTGCCGGCGTGCACCAGGTCGCCGGGATGTCGTAGCGGCTGAACAGTTCGAGCAGCCGCGGGACGCCGACGTGGGCGCCGAACTCGCCACGTGACAGGTAGGACGGGCTGGACAGGCCAAAGGTGCCCATCCACACGCTGTGCGCGTCGAAGTCGGCGCCAATCGACACGGCGAGGCGCTTGCCGTCAGGCAGGTGAAGAGGCATCGGGGGTTCCCTTTCGTGAGGCGGGAGGTTCAGGTCAGTGAGCGAGTAATCCGCCGTCGATCACCAGGTCGCTGCCGGTGACGAAGGTGGCTTCTTCGCTGGCGAGATAGACGCAGCCGTATGCGATGTCCACCGGGTGGGCACCGCGGCCCAGCGGTGTCGCGGCGAGCACGGCGTCGTTCAGCGATGTCGGCTGCACGTCGGTTAGCGGCGTGTGGATCCAGCCCGGGACAACGGTGTTGGCGCGGATGTTGTCGGCGGCATAGGTGAGCGCGGCGTTGCGGGTCATGCTCCGAACTGCGCCCTTGGCTGCGGCGTAGGCGTGCGCTCCGTGGCCGCCGACGACACCCCATGCTGACGACAGGTTGATGATCGAACCGCCGCCGGCGCGCCTCATGACCGGCACCACCGACTTCATGCCGAGCCACACACCCATCTGGTCAACGTCCAGGACGCGCCTCCATTCGGGCTCGGTCAGCTCGTGGACGGGCGAGTAGGCGATGACACCCGCGTTGTTAACCAAGACGTCCAAGCGCCCGTGCTCAGCCTCGATGGCCGTAATGAGGTTGATCCATTCACTCTCGCTCGTGACGTCGAGATGGCGGTATGCGACCTTTTTGAGGAACGCTTCACCGGGCTCGAGATCGGCGGCGATGACGGTGGCGCCTTCGGCGGCAAACAGCTCGGCAACGCCGCGCCCGATCCCACTGGACGCGCCGGTCACCAGTGCGATGCGACGCTGCAAACGGTTCATAACGCCGCCGCCTCAGTGCGCTTGGGGGCGCTGCTCAGCGGGGCCGACTGCGCCAGGTATCCGCCGTCGACGGCGAGCTCGACGCCGGTGACGTAGCTGGCGTCTTCGGAGACGAGGAACGCCACCGCCGCCGCCAGCTCGTCAGGCTCGGCTCCACGGAGCATCGGTGTTGAGGCGAGGAAGGCCGCGTTGAGTTCCGGGTCCTGCCCTTCGGTCATCGGCGTGCGGATCCATCCTGGGAGAACTGCGTTGACGCGGATCCGGTCGGCGGCGTAGGTGACAGCCGCGTTGCGGGTCATGCTCAGCACCGCGCCTTTTGTCGCGTGGTAGACGTGCTCGCCGGGGATTGCGGCGGCGCCCAGGATCGAGGAGACGTTCACGATTGCGCCGCCGCCAGAGCGCAGCATCGACGTCACAGCTGCGCGCATGCCGAGCCACACGCCGGTCTGGTTGACAGCAACGATCCGCTTCCAGGATTCAACTGTGACTTTGTGGATCGGCTCGTACTCACTGATACCGGCGTTGTTGATCAGGATGTCGAGGTGGCCGTAGGCCGTCTCAGCGTGCTGCACCACCGACTGCCAAGCGTCAGCGTCGGTCACATCCCAGCCCCACCAGATCAGACCGCTGGTGTCCATACAGGGGTCGATCACGTCACCGGCGATGACGGTCGCGCCCTCGATGCGCAGTCGCTGCGCAACAGCAGCACCGATGCCCCGTGCCGCTCCCGAAACTATCGCTACTTTCCCATCGAGTCGTCCCATTTGGCCCTACCCGCTCGCATCATCCGAAGTTGGTGGGGCGAACCTACAAACTGGCGGGGGGGCAGGCGTCCGTAGAAATACGTAGCATTCGGCAGTAATCGAGCAACGACCCGCAGTCGTTATCTCGTCGTGACCGACGGCGCGCACAGTCCTCGCAAAACCCCGGGACCAAGCAAGTCAGGAGGCGCGGTGTCCGCGACCCCACCGCACCGCGCGACTGACAGCGCGACCAAGGCCAAGATGGCTGGCGATGCCACGAGCGTCCTCGCGCTGGTGTGGGCCGACGGCACCGTCGAGTCCGGTCGAGGCTCCTCAGGTGCGGCGTTGCTGCGCTCGACACCAGCGCTGCTGCGCCTGATACACGCTGTGCTCACAGCGGACGTCGGCGGGATCGGGTTCGTGTGGACGCCACCGCGCGGACGAGCGATCCACGTGCGCGCACTCGTCAGCGACGATGGTGGACGCTGCGCCTACGTCACGATGTCAACACTGGACGTCCTGCCGTACCAGCTCACCATGCGCGAACTCGATGTCCTGACCCTTCTCGTCGGCGGGCTGAGCAACGTAGAGATTGCGACAAGGCTGAACACCCGTCTCCGCACCATCACCACACACGTCGACCGCGTGCTTCGCAAACTCGGCTCTGCGAGCCGTACCGCCGCAGCAACCCTCGCTGTATCCGAGGGTCTGGTGCTGCTCCCCATTCCGGGGGGACCTCAAGGGTTCGAGCGGCTGTCTCACGGAAGGGTTAGCGCGGCAGCGACTGGCAAGCCGCTAAAGGTTGCGCCAAGGCAGCTGGTGCTCAAGGCACCGTTGATCCTGGGGACCGCGTTGCCGCTCACGGGCAAGGGCAGCGACGACGGCCTGGAGATGTTGCGCGGCTCGCAACTAGCCCTTGACGAGATCAACCGCCGCGGCGGGATCAATGGGCGGACGGTCGAACTGGCGATCATCGACATCGACGTCAACGACCCGGCCAGCATCCAAAGTTGCTTCGAGGCGCTTGCGGACCGGGAAGTCGACGCCATCGCGTCTGGCTACCTCGGGCGCCAGGACGTCGCCCACAAACTCGCCGCTGACTTCGGTCGACCATACCTGCACGCAGCCACGCTGCACAGCATGGTGCAAAAGGTCGCGGACGACCCTGGCCGCTTCGGACACGTCTTCCAAATCGACCCCAGCGACGTTCTGTACGCGCCCGGGTTTGTACGAACGATGACCGAGCTGCGGGGACGCCGTGCATGGCAACCGATAAATAAGGACCTGCTTGTCCTTCAAGGGTCGTGGCCAATGGGCGACCTCGGCTTGGAAGCAGCGACTGCGCAAGCCGAAAGGAACGGCTGGCAACTACGCCGGCTTCAGTCGGTCGGGGTCAATGACGAGGACTGGGCGGCAGCGGCAAAAGCCGTTCGAGCCAATCCGCCTGCCGCAGTGCTGATCGGGCACTACTTCGTTGACGGCACGGTGGCGTTCTTGCGCGAGCTCATGGCCAACCCGCCACCAACGCTTATATACACACTGTACGCACCATCGGTGCCGTCGTTCCGCGACGTGCTGGGCCCGCTGTCAGAAGGAATTTTGTGGGCGACGGTCTCGGGCACATACTCCGACGAGGTCGGACGCGGGTTCGCCAGCCGATACCGTTCGGCCTACGGGGTCATCCCCGGCCGATCCCACGCTGGCATCGCCTACGACCGCACCAACCTCATCGCGGATGCCTGGATGCGCTCAGGTAACCAAGTCCGTCACGCTTCGGTTGTCAGCGAGCAACTAAGGACGCTCGTGCATCGAGGGGTCAACGGCGCCTACCACCTGTCCAGCCCCGGCCAAGCGAACCTTGCCTACCCGGACCTGACAAGGGACGCGTCACTCGGCCAAGCCCATCTCGTTTTTCAAATCCAGGACCGAAGGCACCGGATCCTCTCGCCAGCGCCGTACGCGAATGCGGAGTTCCGCCTACCGCCATGGTTGCTCAAGGCTGCAGGTCGGCCACGGTGAAGATCGGCTCGGGGGTGGTGGAGTGGCTGGTGGAGGACCCGGTGCGGGAGTTGCTGGTGGAGCGGCGTCGGACCTCGTGGGGGCCGACGAGGTTGGACAGGAGCTACAGAAAGCGGTCCTCGCTGTTGTTGCCGGCGTAGATCTTGATATTGGCCGCGGTCCACAGGGACGCCATGCCCTCCTCCCCCCACACCCGCACCCCTTGTGACTAGGACTGCAGCACGGTCTGCACGACGACCCCTCGCGAGCCGAGGTGGGAGTACAGGTCGGGGAGCTCCCGGATGCGGCACACGTTCGCGGCCTCGTCCAACACCATCACCAGGGGGACGGGCAGGCGGCCACCCTGGGCGACGCGCTTGCTGATCGTGGACTTGCCCACACCGGGTTGGGCCTGGATTCAGACCCCGGTGTTGGTGATGAGTCCGTCGGTTGCTACTCACACCCCGGACCGGGGTGGAGATCGCTGGCCGGGGGGTTGAGCTGCCGGCGGTCTCGGGTCTTAGGTGGTGTGGGGTTCGAAGAACTCGGCGGGGGCTGGGGTGATGCCGAGGCCGGCGGGGGTGTGGTGCTCGCCGGGTGTGTCACCGATGGTGGGCTTGCACCGGTAGAAGGGCCCGCTGGCGGTGGTGATGACCGCGAGGTGGTGGTCGAGCTGGGTGGCCATCCAGTCGTTGATGGCGGTGGCGCCGCCGAGGCGGGCGGCTTCCCAGGACTCCCAGAGGCCGGTGATGCGGGTGAGGACCTCGGGGTGGTCCCACCAGTGGGCGCACCAGAGGAAGTCCTGGGTGGGTTGGCGCACGATGATCGGGGCGAGCCACCCGGTGACCCACTGCTCGGGTCCGTCGAAGAGCGGCTCGGGGATGTCCTCGGGCTCCTCCACCACCCCGGGTGCAGGGTAGCCGGCGGGGCGGCGAAGGGCGGCGGTGAGGCCGTCGAGCAACAGGGCCACCCACTCCGGCGGGGTTTCTTCCCCAGCACCACCACCGGCGGCGGGGCGGGTGTCGGGCAGGACGCCGTCGAAGCCGCTCACCGGGGACCTCCCTGAGTGGGGTTGGCCGGGACGGCGGAAGCCGCCCACGGGTCAGGAAGACGCGCCGGTAGAACGGGTGGTGCGGTGGCTACGCCCGCAGGTGGTGGCGACTGCTCCGGGGCGGGACGCGCCGCAGCAATGCGGCGGGTGTCGCTGACCGGGTCGGTGGCCAGGGTGGCGACGATGCGGGCCTGGGTGGTGTGCAGCTCGCTCCGCGCGGCGTCGCTGACGGGCTGGTACGTCGCCAGGGAGGCTTTGATCTCGGCGGCGTGCGGCCCGTTCATCCACGGCACGGTGCGGATGAGGGTGGCCTCGTTGCCCGCTGGAGAGCACGATCGCCCGCCGCCGGGGAAAGGCGACGAGCTCGGCCACGCTGAAGATGGGCTCCTTGGTCCAGGACTGCGACCGGGTGGACCCGGTCCGGGACTTACTGGTGGACCACTTCTCGACGTCGTAGGTGCCGATCATGTTGGAGACGCTGGTGGTGAACTTGTCGTCGCGGGCTCCGCCGCCGTAGATGGCGACGTTGGACGCCGACCACAGCTTCGACATGCCGGTCTCGCCCCACACCTCCACCCCCTGCGACCAGGACTGCAGGAAGCTGAGGATCGGCATCCCGCGGGACCCGTAGTGGGAGTAGAGGTCGGGGAGGTCCTTGAAGCGGACGACGTTGGCGACCTCGTCGAGGATGAACAGCATCGGGGTGGGCAACCGGCGGGTCGGTGCCAGAGCGGCCCGGGTCTCGCCTGCGGCGAAGACCTGCGCCACGAGGGCGGTGGTGAGCGGTCCGGCGGAGGCGGTGCCTTCCTTGGACAGGGCGTAGAGGGTGTCGCCGGCGGAGGCCACGAACTCGGCGGTGGTGAACTCCTGCACCCCGCGGCGGGTGCCGGGGATTTTCTCGGCCGACACGTGCCCGTGGTGGTCGACGAACCGCACCCGGACTGGTGGGGTGACCCACTGGGCGTAGGCGGCGTCGGTGAGCACGGTGATCCAGGAGCGGGCGGTGCCGATGACCCCGTCACGCTGCTTGGGGGTGAGGCGGGCCAGGGCCTGGGCCATCTCCGCGCCCTCGTACTGCCCGGCCTGCCGCAGCAGCTGCACGGGGGTGGGGTCCTCGGGGGTGCGCAGCCAACCCATGACGTGCAGCAGGTCACCGCCGGAGACGGCGGCGGCGAGGAAGTAACCGGCGAGGGCGTTGGTGGCCTCGGTGGGGAAGTAGGTGTCCCCGGTGGTCTGCTTGGCCCCACCGGTGGCGGCGGAAGAGAAGTACTCGGCCACCGTGCGGGCCGAGGAGGTGGAGGTGACGGGGGCGAGGATGTTGACCCACCACTCGTCGCCCCCGGCGGGGGTGGCCAGGCGCTGGGGGTCGAAAACCCAGGTGGTGCCGACCTGCTCGCGGACACCTTTGGTGGCGTCGTGCAGGTCGGCCTTGTTGGAGGTCACCACGCACACCCCGGGGGCGTCGACGATGGCCGGGACGGCGAAGCTGGTCGACTTACCGACGCGGGGCCCGGCGAGGACCAGACCCACACCCTCCCAGTCCATCCGCAGCGGGGTCTTACCTCGCACGGTGACCCCCAGGGCCACCCCGTGGGAGGCGGGGTTGCGCAGGTCGACCCTGGGGCGCAGGACGGCGGCGGAGCGGGCCACCTCCTTTGGGGTGATGCCGACCAGGCGCCCGGGTGGGGCCAGCAACCGGGCCTTGCGGTCGATGCGGCTGCCGCCGCTCATCCGGGAGAACACCACCAGCAGCCCGAGCACGAACGCCAACAGCAGCAGCACCCCGAAGCCGGCGGCGACGAGGGTGGAGCGCCCACCGGGCCAGGTGCGCCGCCCGCTAACCAGCTCGAGGACCAGGGCGATGGGGTTGGCGGGGATTGGGCCGTCACCGGGGGCGGGGGTGCCGGCGCGGATGGCGACCCACAGCCCACCGAGGCCCACCGCGGCGACACCGATGCCGCCGAGAGTGAGGGTGGCGGAGTGCCCCCTGGAGCTCTGCGGGCCGCTCACGAGTCGTCCCCGGCCCGGTGGGAGGCAGCGCGGATGAGATCGGCGCTGATGACCCGGGTGCGGTCGGCGGCCCCGTCCCCGTCGCTGTCACCCTGGCCGTCGCAGGCGGGGATCGGCGGTGCCGGCAGCTCGGGTGCGGCGGAAGCCACCCCGGCGGCGACCGCCTGCACCGTGGCGGTGTCGAGGGCGGCGGCGTCGAAAAGGGCGGGGTCTGCGGGCTGCCAGCGTTTGTTGGTGTTGTGGACATCCGAGCGGCGCTCGGCCTCAACCAGGTCGACGTGCACGGGGATGCCGGTGCGGGAGCCGATCTTGATGAGGAGGTTGCCCTGCCCGGGTGGGGGCAGCGGCTCCCCCGACGTCGACAGGGGCGACGGGGAGGACCAGGAGGTGATCATCTCCTGGTCGACCTCGGTGAAGCCGACGATCTTCGCCAGGGCCTCGATCTCCCGGGTGGGCAGCCCACCGCAGACGACGGCACCGGCGCGCGCGACGAAGCCCCTCGCCTTGGCCCGGTTCTGCGTCGCAGGCCAGTGCTTCGAGGTCGTCCATCGAGTGGGAGATCATGGCCTGGCCCAGGCCCAGGGCGCGGTTAATGCGGGTGAGCTCGTCGACCCGGTCGACCCGGTCGACCAGGTCGACCATGCCGACCCCGGCAAGCAGGACCGCCACAGCTCTTCGAGAACGGCAAAAAAGTACTTCTGCGAAGCGAGGCCTTCGTCGGCGAGGGTGTGGGCGGCCTCGATGGCCCCGAGAGCCGTCGTTTCCAGCACGCCAGACGGGGCGGTTGAGCCAGAACCGTCCGTACCCGTCATCGGCGGTGGCACCGACCCACAGCCAGCAGTTCCGTGGGCCGGGCCCCGCGGACGTCGAACCGGATGAAGCGCGCGACCTCCGCGGCGTGCACAGTCGCATCGACCCGCAGCACCGCCGTCTCCGGCAGCGGTTCACCTCGGACGCCCACTGCCAGCCTGTCAGCGTGCCCGCGCGGCCGGGCTGGCGTTGGGGTTGGTCGCTTCGACCTCCTGCTCGCTGTTGTCGTTGCTGTTCTCGGCGGCGGTGGCGCGCTTGAGTTTGCGGACCTCGGTGGTGGTCAGCCCGACGAGAACAGCGACGCGGGCAGGTGGCTCCCCGAGGTCGAGCAGGGTCTGCACCGCCGCACTGCGGGCGGTGTCCGCCGCCTCCAGGGTGGTGATCGCGGTGTCCCGGGCGTCCTGCGCCTCGTAGTAGGTGGTGGTCGCGTCCTCGACCGCCTTGTCGTGGTCGCGGCGTTCGGCGTCGAGCACAGCCTTCGCGGCGCGGGCGCGTTCCCGTGCGGTCACCTTCGTTGTGCTGGTCCTGGCCATGTTCATGATCCTCAGGGTGTGTAGCTGGTGCGGTCGGGGGTGTCCTCGGCGATGGCACGCCGGTCGGCGGCGGCCGGGGCGGGGGAGGGGACGAGACCGGCGGTGGTGAGGATGCCCAGGTCCAACGACCAGTCCACCGCCGACCGGGCCAGCCACACCCGGGCGGCCATGGCGAGGTGGCGTCCGTGTCGGCGTCACTCCGCTGGTTGACCGACCGCAGGTGCGCGTGCGCCTGCGGGCGGTGTCCGGTGACCTCAGCGAACCCGAAGTGCGTCGTGCGGTGGCAGCGGGTGCACAGACACACCAGCCACTGTAGGGTCTGCACCCAGGTCGATTCGTCGTAGTACCAGCGTTCGTGCGCCTCCAGCCACAACCCTTGCGACGGTTCGGCCCCGGTACCGCACACCTCGCAGCGATAGACGGTGCCCCCACGAGGGCCTTCACCCGCGCCCAGTCCGGCGGTGATACACAGGTGCGCACGTTGGTGAACCAGCACGACGTCGGGATCAGGTTTACGAACAGCCCGGCCTCGAAGCGGCGGTCCTCCCCAGGTATGGATCGGGCAGCGCCGGGGCCGCCGCCCACACGTTCAGCCTGGTCGACTCGGCCAGGTAGGGCGAACCAGCGGCGAGCAGCCCCGTCCCAGCGGGCACCGAGCGACTTCGCCGCGTCCTTGTCGGCGTAAGGAACGTCCAGCCACACCCGCGTCTCGGAATGTCCTGGCTCCCCGCGAACGTCCCCCGACATGCATGCACGCTACCGCACCACGGCGGCCCCAACCGGCCTGTCCCGGAGCACGCCCCCTGGCGCGGCAGCATCACTGCTCAACCACCCAATCCCACAACTCGGATCCCACACCTCTTGCACTGTGGTCACAAGTCCATCACGACTGCTACCGTCGTGCCGGTGATGTCGCTTCACAAGCTGACCGCGGGGGACGGGTACACGTACCTGACCCGGCAGGTGGCCGCCTTGGACGCGACGGAGCGGGGTACGGGGAGCCTGGGGGATTACTACACCGAGAAGGGGGAGTCCCCCGGGCACTGGATGGGGTCCGGCCTGGCCGGGTTGAGCGTCGGCCCCGACGGGGTGGGTGTCGCTGCGGCGGGGAGCCGGGTGTCTGAGGCGCAGATGCTGGCCCTGTTCGGGGAGGGCCGACACCCCGACGCCAGCGCGATCGAGGAGCAAGTGATCGCCGGGGGTGCGCACCCGTCGGAGGCGTTGGCCATCACACGCCTGGGCAACCCCTACCTGGTTTTTGAGGGGTCCACCCCGTACCGGCAGACGGTGGCGCAGCGGTTCGTCGCCCACAACGTGGCCCAAGGCATGAGGGGCGACACCCCCATCCCCGAGGACGTGCGGGCCGGCATCCGCACCGACGTCGCCCGGGACATGTTTACCGCCGAGTTCGGCCGTGCCCCGGTCGACGGGCGGGAGCTGTCCGGGTTCATCGCCCGGGGCTCCCGGCAGGCCACCACAGCTGTCGCCGGCTACGACTTGACGTTCTCCCCGGTGAAGTCCGTCTCCGCCCTGTGGGCGAGCGCCCCCCGGGAGATCGCCGCACAGGTTGAGGCCGCCCACCACGCCGCCGTCGCCGACACCGTGGCCTGGTTGGAGAACAATGCGGCGTTCACCCGCCTCGGCGCCGGGGGGGTGCGCCAGGTCGACACTGGGGGTCTGATCGGGGCGGTGTTCACCCACCGCGACTCCCGCGCCGGGGACCCTGACCTGCACACCCACGTCGCGAT
>JAABUT010002235.1_pt1 | contig 19195 bp, 15 predicted proteins | sample 5559281 | NCBI WGS metagenome assembly JAABUT01 (sample SAMN10711880, study PRJNA513359) | rock metagenome | isolation source: Antarctica rocks | place: Antarctica: Victoria Land, Ricker Hills nord | collected 2016-01-04
CCCCTCCAGATAGAGAATGTCGAGCACCCCCTCCTCATCCAGCGGGCAGATATAGAGGCGATCCGAGGTATCAAAGTCCGTGCTCACGGTTTCCGGGTTGTTGTTGAGCATGATGGAGCGAACGTTCGCCGCGTGGAGCGCCTGCGCCGCCTGGACGCAGGAGTAGTCGAACTCGATCCCCTGCCCGATGCGGATCGGGCCGCTGCCGATCACGACCGCCTTCGGCCCCGGCAGCGGCTCGGCCTCGTTCTCGTCCTCGTACGTCGTGTAGAAGTACGGCGTCGCCGCATCGAACTCAGCGGCGCATGTATCGACCATCTTGCAGACCGGCACGATGCCCGCCGCCCGCCGCCGCGCCGCGATATCGCCCTCCAGCGTGTCGGTCAGCCGGGCGAGCCATGCGTCGCCGAACCCCGCGCGCTTCGCCTCCCATAGCAGTTGATCGGTCAGCGGCTCGCGCCGGATGCGGCCTTCCATCGTGACAATGGCGGCGAGGCGGCGCAGGAACCAGATGTCGATGCTGGTGTCCGCCGCGAGGGTCTCCGTCATCACGCCACGGCGCAGGCAGGCCATGATCGCCCAGAGCCGCTGGTCGTTCGGGCGGTGGACGAGATCATCGAGGAGCGCGCCACCGTCCGGCCCGCTCCACGTCGCCTCCTCCCAGCCGAGGTCCCGGTCGTCCCATTCGAGCGAGCGCACCGCCTTCTGCATCGCCGCCTCGAACGAGCGATCGATCGCCATCACCTCGCCCGTCGCCTTCATCTGCGTGCCGATGGTGCGCTCCGCTCGGTAGAATTTGTCGAACGGCCAGCGCGGAATCTTGAGCACGCAGTAGTCGAGCGCGGGTTCAAAGGCGGCGGTCGTCTTCTCCGTGACGGCGTTCGGGATGTCCTTCAGCCGCTTGCCAATCGCGATCTTCGCCGCGACGCGCGCGATCGGGTAGCCTGTCGCCTTCGACGCCAGCGCGGACGAGCGGCTGACGCGCGGGTTCACCTCGATCACGTAGTACTGCGACGAGCGCGGGTCGAGCGCGAACTGGATATTGCACCCGCCCTCGATCTTCAATTCGCGGATGATCCGTAACGAGGCCGAGCGAAGCATCTGATAGTCGCGGTCGGAGAGCGTCTGCGACGGCGCGACGACGATGCTGTCGCCGGTATGCACGCCGACGGGATCGAAGTTCTCCATGTTGCAGATCGTGATGCACGTATCCGCGCCGTCGCGCATCACTTCGTACTCGATCTCTTTCCAGCCGAGCAGCGAGCGTTCCAGCAGGATTTGATGGATCGGGCTGGCGTGGATCCCCGCGAGCACTTTCTCGTCCAACTCGTCCCACGTCTGCGCGATGCCGCCGCCGGTGCCACCGAGCGTGTACGCGGGGCGAACGATCAGCGGCGGCGGGACGGAGAGGGCGAATTCGCGCGCCTCCTCCAGCGTGTGGCAAATCGCGCTGGCGATTGCCGGTTCCCCGAGGTCTTCGAGCGTCTCCTTAAAGAGCGCACGGTCTTCCGCCTTCTTGATCGCCTCGAGGGACGTGCCGAGCAGCCGCACATTGTATTGTTCGAGGATGCCCGCATCGGCCAATTTGACGGCGAGGTTCAGCCCCGTCTGGCCGCCGAGCGTCGGCAGGAGGCCGTCGGGCCGCTCGCGCTGGATGATCCGCTTGAGCACATCCACCGTCAGCGGCTCGATGTAGACGACGTCCGCCACGTCCTCATCCGTCATGATCGTCGCGGGGTTGGAATTAACCAGGACGACGCGCACGCCCTCCTCGCGCAAGGCGCGGCACGCCTGCGTCCCCGCGTAATCGAACTCCGCCGCCTGCCCGATGACGATGGGGCCGGAGCCGATGACAAAAACCGTCCTGGGCATCGCGGGCGTCGTCACGAGTCTGCTACTCCTTAGCCGATCAGGAGATCGGCGATCCGGGTGATCGGCGGGAACCGGTCGAAATCCGAGTGCGGGATTGACGCGAGGGTGACGTAGTTCAGGCGCAACCGGCCGAGTTCCAGTTCCCGGTACGGCGCGAGAATATCCGCGACTTGCTTGGTCGGGTACTGCGTGTGGTAGTAGCAGAGCGACAGGTGCGGCAGGTACGGCGGCGCGTTGACCTTGTCCGCCCGATCCTGCGGCGCTTCGCCCTGCGACGCGGGGCTTTCGGTGGAAAGGGCCGATTCCCCAAACCCCGGTAGGCCGATCTGGTGGATCGAGCGCACCAGCGTGTCGCGCAGGGATGCCAGCCCGTTCGACTGGTCGTGCACCTCGGCGAACGCGGCGTTGCCGAACGAGTTGACGCCGCGCACATTGAGCATCAGCGGCTGCACATCGCGGAGCGCGCGGCTCGTGCGGTCCATGATGCGCGCGATGTTGCCGGTCGTCGTGCGGATCGCCGATTCAAGACCAATGCCAAGCACGGTGATGTGGAAATAGTGCGAGGGGATCACATCGTCGATCCCCGCCGCCGTCAACGCCTCCCGCACCGGGCGGGTCGCCTCGACAATTGCGTGGCTCGTGACGGGAATCAGGAACGCGACGTACGCAGACTTCGCCGTGTTGGCACGCTGCGTCGCGTCGTACGCGCTCTCGTCCTGTGTCGTCGCACGGCTCGTGAACTGCTGCCATGCCTCATCATAGGTGGTCGCGAAGGGTTGTGTGGCTGTCATGATGCGGTTGCTCCTCCAGGTACCGTCTCCGGCGAACAGCGATACTGCGGGCAGGATACCACGCAACGATGCCAGAATGCCCTCATTACGCCCCTCCGAGCGGGATGCGCCGCACCATCTCCATCGGCGGGTAGGGCGTGCCGTTGCCGACGATGCGGACGAGTTCGATGGCATCGACGCGGAGCGACCCGAACGTCTCACTGCGGTGGCTGGAAAGCGCGTCGGCGACCTGCCGCACTGAGTAGTCGCGGTCGTAGTAGCAGATCGAGAGATGGGGCACGTAGGGCCGCTCCGGGTGCCGGACGGGCACCCGGTTCGCCGCGACGAGTGCATCAACCACGGCCCGCTGCATCGCGTGGAGCGGCGCGCCGTCGCTCGCTTCGTGCACCTCGATGAACGCTGCCCCGTGGAACGTATTCACCGCACTGAGCGCCACCGAAAAGGGCGCGCATTCCGCGAGTGCGCCAGTTACGGCGGCACCCAGTTCATCGGCGATCTGCCCTGTCAGCCCGCCCTCACCGAGATTGCCGAGGCTCTGCACGGTGACGTGCAGGAACTCCGGTGGGATGACGTGCCCGATACCCGCGTCCGTCAGCGACTGTCGCACGGCGGCGATACGCGCCGTCACCGCCGCGTCCGGCCGCAGGGCGAAGACGGAGAACGGCGTCGCCTGCGCGCTCCACAGATCGAAGATGCGCGTCGCCGTGGAAACGGTGGCGTCACCATCATGAGAATCGAGTATGGACGGGAATGCTGCCTCGGTCGTCAATTCGCCGCCTCCACTGTCGTATCCGGCTGCCGCGCGGCGCGATACGTCGCCACCATCGCGAGGAAGCGGTCGAAGAGGTCCTGGCTGTCCTGCGGCCCCGGCGCGCCCTCCGGATGGTACTGGATGCTGAACGCGGGCAGCGAGTCGTGCGACAACCCCTCCACCGAGCCGTCGTTGAGGTTCAGGTGCGCGACGCGCCAGCCGTTCGCGGTTGGGATGGAGTCCGGTTCCACCTTGAAGCCGTGATTCTGGCTCGTCACCCGCACCTGCCCAGTCATCAGGTCGAGCACGGGGTGATTGCCGCCCCGGTGGCCGAACGGCAAGCGGCTCGTCTGCGCGCCAATCGCGAGCGCGAGCAGTTGATGGCCGAGGCAGACGCCCGCGTACGGCGTGCCGTCATCCAGCACGCGGCGCACGGTATCGACCGCCGCCATCGCATTCTCCGGGTCGCCGGGGCCGGGCGAGCAGAGCAGCCCATCCGGGGCGAGCGCGCGCACCTCCGCGTACGGCGTGTTGTGCGGCACGACGGTGACGCGGCACCCGCGCGCGACGAGCGACCGGACGATGTTCTCCTTCAAGCCGCAGTCGAGCACGACGACGTGCGGGCCATGCAGCACCCCGGCGTAATCGCGCGACACGGGCGCGCTCACATCCCCTACCGCGTCGATGTCCGACGTGAGGCGGGCGCGGCGGGCGCGCTCGATCAACTCGGCGTCGCCCATCCCCGCCCGATCCGGCACCAGCACGCCGCGCACGAGGCCATGCGTGCGGATATGTCGCGTCAGGGCGCGCGTGTCCACGTCCGCGATGCCGGGGATGCCATGCTCGCGCAGGTAGGCATCGAGCGTGCCCGTCATCTGCCAGTGGCTCGGCTCATCAACGTACTCGCGTACGATCAGCGCGGAGACCCAGGGCTGACGCGACTCGTCGTCGCCCGGCGTGACGCCGTAGTTGCCGATGATCGGGTACGTCAGGCAGACGAGCTGGCCACGAAACGACGGGTCGGTCGCGATCTCCTGATACCCGGTCATGCAGGTCGTGAAGACGACCTCGCCGTCCGTCTCGACCGGCGCGCCGAACGAGCGGCCGGGGAAGATGCGTCCATCTTCGAGCGCGAGCGCCGCAATCCGGCTTTCGTCCACATAGGTCATTGCGTCTCCCCTCCCGCGAACGCCGGGTTGCGCCACGCGTCGTAGACCACCCGCCCACCGACGAGCGTCGCGCGCACCGCACCCGTCAGTTTCATGCCGAGCAGCGGAGTGTTCGGCGATTTCGATACGAGTGTTGTTTCCGAGACCATGAACGACGCGGCGGGGTCGAAGATCGTCACATCGGCGGGCGCGCCCGGTCGCAGCGCGCCGCCCGATAGGTTGAAGACGCGCGCGGCGTTAACCGTCAGGTGCCGCACGATCTCCGGCACCGTCAGCAACCCGGCGCGCTCCATCTCCATCAGGAGCGGCAGCGCAGTCTCCGAGCCAGTGAAGCCCGACGGTGCGGTGGCGAGGTCCTGCGCCTTCTCGGCCATCGTGTGCGGCGCGTGATCGGTCGCGATGCAGTCGAGCGTCCCATCCTTCAGCCCGGCGAGCACGGCGGCGGCATCCTCGCTCGTCCGCAGCGGCGGGTTGACCTTCGCCAGCGGATCGAGCGTCGGCCAGCCGGGGTGGTACGGCTTCTCCCATGCCCACGCGCGGCCCCCCGCGACCCACTCGTCGGTGAGCGTCATGTGGTGCGGCATCGCCTCGCCCGTCGCCTTAACGCCCCGCGCCTTCGCCTCGCGCAGCAGCTGGACACCGCCCGCCGTGCTGACATGGCAGAGATGGAGCAATCCACCCGTCTCCTCCGCGAGCCGCAGATCGCGCGCGATGATCGCCTCCTCCGCCGCGCGGGGGATGCCTGGCGCGCGCATCCGGTGGGAGACGATGCCCTCATTCATGCCGGCCTGTGGGTCGGGGATCAGCGCCTTGTCCTCGCAGTGGACGGCGAGCGGCTTCCCGTGGGTGCGCGTCGCCTCCAGCGCGGCCCGCATGATCGCCTCGCTCATGCAGCTGTCGCCGTCGTCCGAGAAGGCAACAGCGCCCGCCGCCGCCATCTCCGCCCACGGCGCGGGCGACTCCCCTTTGCGGTCGATGCTGATCGCCCCGATGGGCGAGACGCGCACAATGCCGTCGAGGATTGCCCGCTCGCGCACGTCGCGGATGCGCGCCGCGCTGTCGAGCGTGGGAACGGTGTTCGGCATGCAGCAGATGTGGACGAAGCCGCCGCGCGCCGCCGCCCGCGTGCCGGTCGCGAGCGTCTCCTTCTGCTCCTGGCCGGGGTCGCGCAGATGGACATGGATGTCGATGAAGCCGGGGCAGACGATGCAGCCCGTCGCGTCGAGATTCTCCGGCATCGGCGTCCGCAGGCCGTCCGCGCGGTTCGCCACCGCGCCGAGCGCGGCGATGCGCCCGTTCATTATCATCAGATCCGCGATGCCATCGAAGCCGGACGCCGGGTCGATCACCCGCCCGCCGCGAATCACGAGCGTTCCGCCACCGGCCTGACTTCCCTGCTGTGCCTGCATCACGCGCCCACCTTCGGCCTCAGACAGAAAAAAAGCCTCCCGGATGGCCCGGAAGGCGTCGGCGCTGCACACCGCGAACATCCCCCGGCTCTGCCCGGCGGACGGCGGCGCTGGAGATTCTTTGTTGTCGCGGCGTTATCGTTCACGTTTACCTGCACCCAATCGGTGTTCGTGCGAGCGTGCAACCATTCCCCACGCCTCGACTGCACAGTATACGGATTTCCCCTCAGCGTCAACCCCCATTTCATTGATGAACGTACAGTCGCGGGTTAGTCCGGTGACACGGTATGCTTGCGCTAGCACCCGCGCGACCCACGAAAGGAATGCATGTGACCGAACCGCTCGCCCTGCCACCCGGTGAACCGACCCGCAAGATTCCCCGTGTTGGCATCCGCGCCCCGCTGCACGGGAGGATGCTGCGTTGGGCGGTTGGAGGCGTGGCGGCGCTCGCGCTCGTGCTGGTGATCGCCGTTGCGCTCGTGATCGCGCATTTCCTCAACGGTGGTAACGGCGTCGCGGCGGGCGTCGCGCAGACCTTCGCCGCACCGCGCGCGGGGGACACAGGCAAGATCGACTTGACCGCCAACGCGGCGACCGTCGTTCTCCGCCCGCTTGAAGCGAACAACCCGAACCTCCTGCAAGGGATGTACACGCCGGGAAAGAATCGTGGCGATGCCGTGCTTGAGCATAAGGGTGACAGATGGAAACTCTCTGAAGAGAACGGCTCCAAAGACGCCGAAGAATCCGCGCAGTGGAATGTTGGCGTGGCGTCCGGCGTGGCGCTCTCGTTGAGCCTCGCGATGGACGCATCGAGCAGCGATGTCAACCTGCAAGGGCTGACGCTGAGTGACTTCAGCACGCGGGCGAACGCGGGCACCTTCCGGCTTGTTCTGCCCGCTACGTACAGTGGCGACGCGAAAGGGACGATCAAGGCCGACGCCGGGAATGTGCAAGTGACCGTGCCGCCGGGCGCAGCCGTCCGCATCGTGATCGAATCGAAGGCGGGCAGCCGCGATGTTCCCAGCCGGTTCACCGCGCGCAGTGGCGGCTACGAGACACCGGAATACGCAGGCGCGAAGGCCCGCTTCACCCTCACCATCTCCGTGAACGCGGGGCGCGTCACTATCGTCTGACCCGTTGTGCGCATCCTCGGCGGTTATGTTATGCTGGCCGGAACCCATCGCACGCGGTGGGGGAAGAAGGCCATGCGGGAGCGGCGCGTTCGGTTCAGCGCGAGAGTGACCGGGCATGTCGGCATGGGCAACGCGGCACAGCGCGATGCGCGGGGGATGGGTACGAGATGAAAGAGCGATTATTTCGCCGGGGGTCGCACGGTGGGCACGGAGCGCTGTCGAATAGCGCGGAGACGACACCCCCCCCATCCAAGTTCAAACCCGAACCACGCGCGCGCGCGGACGACAACGCATCGCCCGGCATCATCATCCCTTGCGGCACCTGCAAGGAACCGCTCTACGTCAAGGAACTGGAAAACAACCTGTACGTCTGCCCGAAGTGCGGCGCGCATTTCCGCCTGAACGCGCGGCAGCGGATCGAGTACACCCTCGACGCAGATTCCTTCACGGAGTGGGACACGACCGTCCAACCAACCGATCCGCTCGGATTCGCGATCGGCGACGATGCGTACAGGGCGAAACTGATCGCCACGCAATCGAAGACCGACGAGACGGAATCGATGGTCACGGGCAAAGGTGCGATCCTCGGTGAACCCGTCGCCGTCGCCATCGCGGACTTCTCGTTCATGGGCGCGACGATGGGCAGCGTCTTCGGTGAGAAACTCGCCCGCGCCGCCGAACGCGCGCGCGACGCGCAATTGCCGCTGCTCACCTTCAATGCCTCCGGCGGCGCGCGTATGCAGGAGGGTTTGTTCTCGCTGATGCAGATGGCGAAGACGACCGCCGCCGTCGCGCGGCTTGGTGAGGCGGGCCTGCCGCACATCGCCGTCCTCACCGACCCCTGCTACGGCGGCGTGTCCGCGTCGTACGCGACTGTCGCGGACATCATGCTCGCGGAACCGGGCGCACGCATCGGCTTCGCGGGGAAGAACCTGATCGAGCAGATCATGAAGCAGCGGCTCGCGGACGATGTGCAGACCGCCGAGTTCCAGATGGCGCACGGCATGGTCGATGGCGTCGTGCATCGCCGTGACTTGTGCCAGACGCTCGCGACGCTCCTCGCGCTCTACGGCACCCGCCAACTCGACCGCGCGCCGATCACTGACCCCGCCCATGTGGACACGCGCGAACCCGCACTCTCGACCGCGCATGAATGACCTGCCGAAGCGCCTGACGCCGGAGATCGCGTGGAAGCAGGTGCAGCGGGCGCGGCACCCGCAGCGGCCCCGCACCCTCGGCTACATCAACGGCCTCTGCACTGAGTTCGTGCCGCTCCACGGCGACCGGCTGTTCGGTGACGACGCCGCGCTGATCGGCGGCGTGGGGCGCTTCAATGGCCGGAGCGTGATGCTGCTCGGCCATCAGCGCGGCGCGGACACGAAGGAGAATGTGCGGCACAACTTCGGGATGCCGAAGCCGGAGGGGTACCGCAAGGCGAAGCGGCTGATGACACAGGCGGAGAAGTTCGGCTTCCCGCTGATTACGTTCATCGACACCCCCGCCGCCGACCCAAGTCTCCCCTCCGAGGAGCGGGGGCAGGCGCTCGCCATCGCGGAATCAATCCTGGCGATGCTCGGCCTGCGCATCCCGACGATCTCCGTCGTGATCGGGCAGGGCGGCAGCGGCGGCGCGCTGGCAATCGGCGTGACCGACCGGATCATCATGATGCAGAACGCGATCTACTCCGTCGCGCCGCCGGAGTCCGCCGCGTCGATCCTCAAGCTCGACCCTGCGAAGAAGCAGGAAGTCGCCGCCGCGATGCGGATTACCGGCGCGGAATCAACCCTCTTCGGCGTCATCGACGAGGTGGTGCCCGAACCCGTCCCCGCACACGAGGACCCGCTCGACGCGATTGACACCGTCGGCAACGCCATCGAACGCCACCTCGCGGCCCTCGACGCGGCGTACGGCGTCGGCGCGGCGGTCGATATTCCCCACCTGCTCGCTGATCGGTACGCGAAGTACCGCAACGTCGGCCAGTGGATCGACGAGAAGAGCTGACGCGGTTCCCGGGAAGGTCGCCGCGTCGATAGCCTGTGAATGCGGAGGTGGAATCAGCGTTCCGGCCTGATGTATGTGACGGTGTGATGCGTCAATAGCCGGTTCGTGCCGTCGGTGCACGCAGCGGTGCCGTAGACTAGCCGCCGCCCGAACTTGAGCACCGTCGCGGTGCAGACGCAGTCCTGCGCCCGCGCGCCGTTGAGGAAGTTCGTCTTCATCTCGACGGTCACGAGGTTATCGACAATGCCGGTCTTCGTCATGATCGCCAGCCACATCGCCACATCCGCCGACGCCATGAAGACCGGGCCGCTAATCAGGCCGTCGGGCCGCTCAAAGGCGGTCTGGAATGGGATGAGCATCGCGCACACGCCATCATCGATGGATTGCAGACGAAAGCCGTACTGCCGGTTGAATGGCACCGTTTCGAGCAGGTTTTGCAGCTCCGCCGTTGTTACCGCGAGGGCCATTGGGCCGTCTCCTTCGTGGACGAAGTGGTTTTTTCCTCACCCCCGGCCCCTCTCCATCGCCCGAAGGTTATAAATACAGCGAAATTAGAGCGGCGATGGAGAGGGAAGGGGAAGTGGTTTGGCAATCAATGCTGCCTTATTTGTCCGCCGCGTCTGTCGAGAGGGTGCCGGAGTTGATGACGCCGTTCGCCCGCAGTGACTCCAGTTCCGCGTCCGTCACGCCGATCTCGCGCAGCACCTCGTCGGTGTGCTGCGCGAAGAGCGGGGGCGTACGGTGGATGGCGCCCGGCGTCTCGCTCAGTTTGACGGGGAGGCCGAGCAGCCGCACCGTGCCCATCGTTGGGTGCTCCCGCTCCACGACCATCTCGCGGTGATGAATTTGCGGATGTTCGAGACTCTGCGCCATGTCGTAGATCGGGCCGCAGGGGATGCTGTGCGCGTTGAGGATTTCTTCCCACTCGTCGGAGGTGTGCGCCTGCAACTTCGCGTTGATCAGTTCCGTCAGTTCGGCATTGTGCGCAAAGCGCCCGCCGTTCGTCGTGAAGCGGGGGTCGGTCAACCACTCCGGCGCGTCCACGACCTTGCAGAAGGCATTCCACCGCTTGTCGCCCGTCGCGCCGAGGATCACCCAGCCATCCTGCGTCCGGTACGCGCCGTAGGGGGCGTTGATCGGGTGGTGGTTGCCCGCCGGGGGCGGCACGCCCGCGCCATTCAGGTAGCGCACCGCCTGAAAACCGAGCATGCCGACCATGCTTTCCAGCAGCGATGTTTCCACGCGCTGGCCGCGCCCCGTGCGCTCGCGCGCCATCAATGCGGCGAGAACGCCATACGCGCCGAGCAGACCGGTGAGGAGATCGGCGATCGGGATGCCGACGCGCACCGGCTCGCCCCCCTCAAACCCGGTGACACTCATCAGCCCGGAAAAGCCCTGGATGATGTTATCGAGGCCGGGCCGGCTCGCGGCGGGGCCGTCCGCGCCGAAACCGGAGAGCGACGCGTAGATGATGCGCGGGTTTGTGGCGGCGATCGCGTCGTAGCCGATGCCGAGCGCGTCCATCACACCGGGGCGGAAGTTCTCGACGACGACATCCGCCGTCGCGGCGAGGCGACGGAAGAGCGCCTGCCCCTCCAACCCCTTAATCTCCATCGCCAGCGACCGCTTATTCCGGTTCGCCGAAAGGAAAAATGCGCTCTCACCCTCCTTCGCCGGCCCGTTCTCATCGAAGAACGGCGGCCCAGCGGCGCGGCCATCCTCGCCGCGCTCAGGGTTCTCGATCTTAACCACGTCCGCGCCGAGATCGCCAAGGAACTGTGCGCAACTCGGCCCCGCGAGGTGCCGCCCGAGATCGAGGACGCGCACCCCCGAAAGCGGCATCATCGCCTGTGCATCATCACCCATGCCGCACATCCCTCCTACCAGCGATGAAACCGGGGATAAACCGCAGAGACGCAGAGATCACAGAGAAACACAGAGAGGGGATTGAACCACGAAGGCGCGAAGGACACGAAGATGGGAGAGAGAGTATCTCTTCTTCTCTTTCCTTTGCGCCCTTCGCGCCTTCGTGGTTCAATCCCCTCTCCCCTCTCTGCGTCTTTGCGGTTTATCCCCGGTTTCGCCTATTTCCCCTGCCAGTTCGGCTTGCGCTTCTCCAGAAACGCGCTGACGCCCTCGTGGAAGTCGTCGCTCGTGTACGCTTTGATAATGAGGTCGCTGCTGTGCGGCGGGCGGCGGTGTGCCAGGATGCGGCGCACCGACTCTTTCGTGATCTGGATCGTTAGCGGCGCGTTACCGGCAATCTGCTCCGCCATCTCCTGCACATGCTGATGCAGCATCTCCGGTTCGACGATCTCGCTGAACAGCCCGACGGTGTGCGCTTCGTTGGCGTCCATCAGCCGCGCGCGGAAGATCATCTCCTTCGTCCGCGCCGGGCCGATCAGGTCCACGAGGCGGGCGCAGGCGCCGATGGCGAGGGCGTTACCGAGCGTGCGGGCGATCGGGAAGCCGAAGCGGGAGTCCGGCGTCGCGACGCGGATGTCGCAGGCCATCGCCAGCGCCGCGCCACCGCCGACCGCGAAGCCACGGATTGCCGCGATGGTCGGGCGTTCCAGCGTTTCGAGCGCCGTGACGACCGCGCCAACCCGCGCCTCGTAGTCGAGCGCGTCCTGCGCGCTCTGGAATGACGTGAACTGGCTGATGTCCGTCCCCGCGACGAACGCCTTCTCCCCCGCGCCCGTCAGGACGAGCACGCGGATGTCGGGCGTCGCGGTGACGTGTTCGCAGACACGGACGAGCTCGTCGTACATCGCGAAGGTCATCGCGTTGCGCGCCTGAGGGCGATTGAAGGTCAACCACGCGACAGGCCCGCGCCGCTCGAAGATGACGTCCTCCGTCCCGAGGTCAATCGCATCGCTTGTCGTCACCATCGGTGCATCTCCTTCCGGTTCGCCCACGCCACCGCCGGGCGAACAGTATGGTCGGTCTTCCGGCATCATGGCAGAAACAGTAGCCGAAGCGCGGCTCATTGGGAAGCGTCCGAAGGTTCGACGACGCGCAAGGCGGTAAGCGGGAAGCGGCACGTCACCGTTTCCCCCACCGGGAAGACGACATCGGGTGCGGTCCACGCGCGCACCGGTGCGTCGCATCCCGGCACATCAATCAGGTAGTCGCGCTGCTCACCGAGATACGACTGACGCCGGACCTGGCCGACAATCGCGTTCTGCTCAGCCTCCGGGCAGGCCCCGGCACGCAGTTCCACCTGCTGCGGCCGGATGCACGCCTTGACCGTCGCGGACGGCGACAGCGGGGCATCGCCGCAGAGCGCAAAGGGCCGACCGGCGATCTCCACCTGCCGCGCACCGGTCAGCCGGGCAGGCAGGACATTCCAGCGCCCGATGAACCGCGCGACGAACTCTGTGCGCGGCGTCTCGAAGACCTCCGTCGGCGTCCCGGCCTGCTCGACACGACCACCGGACATCACGACGACGCGATCTGATGTCACCAGCGCCTCGACCTGATCGTGCGTGACGTAGATCGTCGTGATCCGTGCCTCTTCATGGATCGTCCGCAACTCGCTGCGCATCTCCTCGCGCAGGTTGGCGTCGAGGTTTGAGAGCGGCTCGTCCATCAGCAACGTCTCGGGCCGGACGACGACCGCACGGGCGAGCGCGACGCGCTGCTGCTGCCCGCCGGAGAGTTCCGCCGGAAAGCGCGCGGCGAGGGGTGTGAGCCGGACCAATTCGAGAGCGTCCATCACCCGGCGCTTCATCTCCTGGCCGGTGACGCGCTGCAATTCGAGGCCGAAGGCGACGTTGTCGAAGACGCTCTTGTGCGGCCAGAGGGCGTAACTCTGGAAGATCATCGACATCCGCCGCCGCTCCGGTGGGACAACACGGCCCGGCGCGGAGACGACGCGGTCGCCCACGGTGATCTCGCCGCGATCGGGCGCCATGAAGCCCGCCATCAGCCGGAGCGTCGTCGTCTTCCCGCAGCCGCTCGGCCCGAGGAGCGAGACGAACTCGCCGTCCGTGATTGCCAGATTGAGGTTGTCCACGACCATCTGGTCGGCGTGATACGCCTTGCAGAGATCCGTCAGTTGAATCGCAGCCACGCATTCCCCTTTCCGCCGCTCAGCCGCGCGTGCGGGACGACAGGAAGTCGCCGCCGATCAGCCGATAGCTGACGGTGACAATCGCGAAGATCAGGACGAGCATCAGCACGCCGAGGGTCGCCACCTGCTCGTAACTGCCCTCCTCTGTCAGTTCGAAGATCACTGTGGACATCACTTTCGTCTTCGCCGTGAAGAGCAGAACGGCGACGCTCAGTTCGCGGAGCGCCGGGATGAAGACGAGAATCCAGCCACCCAACAGCCCCCGCCGCAGGAGCGGCACAGTGATGCGGCGCAGCATGCCGAGTTGCGTCGCACCGAGGTTACGCGCGGCGAGTTCCAGGTCGTCGCTGACGGTGCGGATCAGGTTGTCGCTGTTCGAGAAGGCGAGCGGCAGGAAGCGGGTCGCGAAGGCGACGACGAGGATCGTACCCGAACCGTACAAACGGAGGGGCGGCCGGGTGTAGGCGGCGAAGAAGCCGATCGCGAGCACGATGCCGGGGATGACAAAGGGCGCCATCGCGATGAACCCGAGCGCCTGCGCGCCGGGGACGAGCCGCCGCCGCACGATGTAGGCGATGAGCGTGCCCAGAATGAGCGCCAGCGTCGCCGCGCCCGCCGCGTACAGCAAGCTATTGGTGATCGCCAGCCGGGTGATCGGTTGGTCGAAGAGCACCCGCCGGTACCAGTGCAAGGTGAGGTTGCCCGGTGCGAAGTCCTGCCCCCAGGCGCGCGAGAATGAGGCCCGCAGCAGCATCAGATAGGGGAGGAAGATCGAGAGCGTCGCGATGAGCAGGCAGTAGGCGAAGAGCGCCCAGCGCCACGGGCCAAGGTTGACCGGGCGGCGCACGCCCCCCTTGCCGCCGAGCGCCGCATACCCGCGCCCGGCCAGCAGGCGACGCTGGAACCAGAGAAGGATGGCAGTCACAAACAGGAGGGGCATCGCGAACGCCGCCGCCTGCTCGACATGGCCGGGGAACTGAAAGAGCCGCCAGAGTAGCGTCGTGATGACCTGCTTGCGCGCCGGGATGAGCACGAGCGCGGGCGATCCGAAGAGCGAGAGCGCCTCCAGAAATGAGAGGATGAACCCGGAGATAATCGCGGGGAGGACGAGTGGCAGCGTGATCCGCCGCAGCGTCGTGAACCGCCCCGCGCCGAGGTTGTTCGCCGCGTCCTCCATGTCCGACGAGACCAATTCCAGCGAGGCGGTCGTCAGCATGAAGGGATAGACGTAGGAGTAGATGGCGACGACGAAGGTCGCACCACCGAGTGAGTAGATATTGAGCGGCCCGTGTGCCGCCCCGCTGATCCCGGTGGCGATCCGGTTGAGCCAGCCGGAGTTCGGCGCCGCGAGGAGAATCCAGGCGATCGCGCCGAGGAAGGGCGGCGTCGCGAAGGCGGCGAGCACGAGGGCGCGGATCAGCCCGCGCGCAGGCATATCCGTGCGCGCCACGGCCCAGGCCATCGGTACCCCGGCGAGCGTCCCCAGCGTCGCCGCGCCAACGGCGAGGATCAGCGAGTTCTTCACCGCGTCCAGGAACTGCGTCTGCTGCGTGACGATGGCGTAGTTGTGCAGCGTCAGCGCGCCCGTGCGGCCCGGCAGGAAACTCTGATAGACCAGCCAGAAGAGCGGCAGGCCGACCATCACCACGAGCGCCACGAGCGCCAGCCCCCACACCGCCCACACCACAAAGTCCGGCAGGCGTTCGAGCGCGGCCCTGCCCCGTGTCCGGCGTTGTGGTCGCATCGTTACCGCGATCTCGCTCACCGTGCCCCCTCCAAGTGTTGAGAGTGCTGAGTACTGAGTACTGAATACTGAGTGCTGAGTGCTGGGATGCAGCCTCGTTACTCGTTACTCGTTACTCGTTACTCATTGCCTCAGATTCCAAACGTCTTCTGGAAGTGGTCAATGACGCCCGGCAGCCGGTCGCGGATCTCCTGCGGCGTCCGCTGCTGGAATTTGAGGGTGTCGAGCGGGGGGATACCGGCGAACGGCACGTCGCTGCGGATCGGCACTTCGGAGAACTTGGCGAGCACATCGGAGTATTCTTTGGTTGTCATGAACTCCACGAAGAGCTTGGCGGCGTTCGGATGCGGCGCGTCTTTGAGCACACCGGACGGCGAGGGAATAATGATCGCGCCGTCTTCCGGGAAGAGGACATCCACCGGGTTGCCGCGGCTCTTGTTCGCGAGCATCTGGCCCAGCGGCCCGGCGGCGATCTGCCGCTCGCCGGAAACGAGGTCCGTCACCGTGTCATTGATGGACCGGCCGATTTTGGGATGCAGCGCGTTCAACTGCTCCATGTACGTCCAGCCGAACTCCGTTTCCATGCTCATCACCCACTGGCCGACGAAGCCGCTGGCCGCCGGGTGGCCGATGGAGATCTGTTTGTCCCACTTCGGATCGAGGAAATCCTTCCAGCGTTTCGGGGCCTGATCCGCCGTGATCTTCTTCGTGTTATAGGACGGCAAAACAATGCCGATCGAGCCGATCATATACAGGTTGTCGGCATCTACCGAGCGGATCGAGGGGAGGAGCGCGTCGATGCCGCTCGGTTTATAGGCGACAAGTTTCTTCTCGTCCTTGAGTTGCAGGAAATGGCTCGGATCGGTGCTGCTGAGGACATCGGCGACCTTGAGGCCCGCCTGCTGCTCCTGCTGCAATTTCTGCCAGACGACCTGCGAGGCGTTGCGCACCGCCTCGACCTTGACGCCCGGATATTTGTCCGTGAATGCCTTGCCGACCGCGTCCACCACCTCCTGGGCGTAGTACCCCGTGTACCAGGAGACGGCGCCCTCCTTCTTCGCCGCGTCGAGCAACTTCGCGGGATCGGCGGCGACGCCTCCCGTTGCGGCGGTGGTGGCCATCGGCGCCGTGCCGCTCCCGCCACACGCCGCAAGCAGACCCGTCAGCGCCGTTCCCGCCGCTCCGACCGCCACCAGCCGCAGGAAACGCCGCCGGTCGAGGCAATCCTTCCGTACCAACACGGACAGACGCTCGTCGTTGCTCATCCGATCCCTCCCCTTCCGCGTCCATGCTCCGATGCCGTCGCTTGGTTACGACACCCGTTACCATGGTCACTATGCACCAACGTTGTCTCCAGCCTTCCCGGACGAAGCCCCTTGATAAGGGTCTCAAATTAATGCACTGGCTTCTTTGTTTTGCGGGGCGAGTATAGTGAGCCGCGTTGCGGCTGTCAATGCGATGTCGCCGCGCCGCAAATTCACTGCGATAGATGTCGTTGACAACCTCCGCGCCTGCCGTACACTGACGATATTCCGACGCGGCAACCCGCCGTACGTTCCAGAGAAAGCGAGGATGCGATGGACCTTGCGCTCTATGACGACCGCCTTTCCTACGTCCACGGTGCGAGCGCTGTGCCGCTGATCGGTGCGACCATCGGCGACCTCCTCGACCGCGTCGCCGCCCAGGTGCCGGAGAATGCGGCGCTCGTCTCCTGCCATCAGAACCTGCGGTACACGTACCGGGAGTTCCGGGCGCTCTGCGACCAATTCGCGCGGGGCCTGATGGCGCTCGGCATCGGTAAGGGCGACCGCGTCGGCATCTGGGCGACGAATCACGCGGAGTGGATCGTCGCGCAATTCGCGACGCCGAAGATCGGCGCGATCCTCGTCAACATCAACCCCGCGTACCGCGTCTACGAACTGGAGTATGCGCTCAATCAGTCGGGGTGCGCCGCGCTGATCATCGGGCCGCCCTTCAAGTCCTCGGACTACGCCACCCTGCTGCGCGAACTCTGCCCCGAGTTGGAGACCTGCGAGCCGGGGGCGCTCCGCAGCACGCGTGCCCCCGCGCTGCGGACGGTGATCGCGTTCGGCCAGTCCGCTCCCGGAACGTACGGCTGGGACGACGTACTTGAGAAGGCGCACACCGTCACCCCCGAAGCGCTCGCCACCGCCCAGGGCGAGCAGTCGTTCGACGACGCGATCAACATTCAGTACACCTCCGGCACGACGGGCTTCCCGAAGGGTGTCACGCTCTCGCACCACTCGATCCTCAACAACGGCTACTTCATCGGCGAGTACATGCGCTTCACGCCGCAGGATCGCCTCTGCATCCCCGTCCCCTTCTATCACTGCTTCGGCATGGTGCTCGCGAACCTCGCCTGCGTTACGCACGGCGCGACGATGGTGATCCCCGCGCCCGGCTTCGATCCGAAAAGTGCCTTGGAGGCCGTCGCGAATGAGGGATGCACCGCCCTTCACGGCGTCCCGACGATGTTCATCGCGGAGTTGGCGCACCCGGAGTTCGATTTGTTCGATCTTTCGTCGTTACGGACGGGCATCATGGCGGGTTCGCCCTGCCCCGTCGAGGTGATGAAGCAGGTCAACACCCGCATGAATATGCGTGACGTGACGATCTGCTACGGCATGACCGAAACCTCCCCCGTCTCGTTCCAGAGCACGACGGACGACCCGCTGGAGAAGCGCGTCAGCACCGTCGGGCGCGTCCATCCGCACGTCGAGTGCAAGATCATCGACCCGGAGACGGGCGCGGTTGTGCCGCGCGGGCAGACGGGCGAACTCCTGTCGCGCGGGTACATCGTCATGCTCGGCTACTGGGATAATCCCGAGGCGACCGCAGCCACCATCGACGCGGGCCGCTGGATGCACACGGGCGACCTCGCGATGATGGACGACGAGGGGTACGTCAACATCGTTGGCCGCTCGAAGGACATGATTATCCGGGGCGGCGAGAACATCTACCCGCGCGAGATCGAGGAATTCCTCTACCCGCACCCAAAGGTGCAGGATGTGCAGGTGATCGGCGTGCCGGATGAGAAGTACGGCGAGGAAGTGATGGCCTGGGTGATCCTCAAGGCGGGCCACGAGGCGACCGAGGACGAACTGCGCGACTACTGCCGCGCCCGCATCGCCCACTACAAGGTGCCGCGCTACTGGAAGTTCACCGACGCCTTCCCGATGACCGTCACCGGCAAAATCCAGAAGTACAAGATGCGCGAAACCGCTACCGAAGAATTGGGGTTGGCAAAGGCAGCGGCAGTCCGCACCGCATAGCATCGCGACGCTTCTGTCATATTTTGGCGGCGACAACGTGTGATCGTCCACAGGGTTTGGACTTCGGCGTCCGCATTTGGCTCCGCCACTAGATTCGCGCCGTTCCTTGGGCAATGAGGGCATGGAGGATAGCACGAACGTCGTCGTCCGCGACGGGCTTCCAGACAGCAGCACGCAGATGGTCGCATTCGTCGTCGAGGCCCAGCCAACCACGCACCTCATCGAGCCGGACCGCGCGCGGGAGGATACGGTTTGCATTGGGCCTGCCGAGTAACCGCTCCAGCGCCTCGAGCCGCGCGTCGATCGCCGGTGCCAGCGCCGCCGCAGTCGCCTGGGCGAGCCATGCGGGCCGCGCGGAACTGCCCGCGCATTGCACGTACCACGGCGTGACGACGATCTCCCCGCGCTGCATCTCCGGCAGGGCGGCCAATTGCAGCACGGCTTGCCGCCGCGCCCCGCCGAAATGGAATGCGTACGTCGCGTCGGGCAGATGAAGGACGGGCCATGTTCCCTCCGGGATGCCGAGATACCGCCGCATGGCGGCGGGCTGCCCCGGCCCGCGCACAGCCAATTTGCCCATCGCGTAGCGCCATTCGCCGTCTCCATGCCCAGGATCGCTCACCCGCCGGACCTCTATCCGGAAGGCGTCCCACCGCTGAATCTGTAACAGGTGCCCGCCCACGCGCATCCCGCGCCCATCGTGCGATGTGACGCCGCGCGCGATCACCGCGCCGCTCTCCTCGTCCACCACGGCCATACCTGCCGTCGCCTCGATGTTCGAGTGGATGCTCCCCTTCGCCGCGCGCCCGCCACTGTTCGCCGAGATGCACGTCGCTCCGGTCTTCGAGCAATTCGCCGTTGGCGATCAGCGCGGGCAGCAGCGTCCGCGCGACGATCGGTGCGGCGCATATGTCGAGCAGATCTTGCAGTGCGGTGCGCGGCGTCGCGACCTTCGCG
>JAABUT010002236.1_pt1 | contig 19192 bp, 18 predicted proteins | sample 5559281 | NCBI WGS metagenome assembly JAABUT01 (sample SAMN10711880, study PRJNA513359) | rock metagenome | isolation source: Antarctica rocks | place: Antarctica: Victoria Land, Ricker Hills nord | collected 2016-01-04
ATGGCTGGTTCCGCCGCCCGACCCTCGTGCACGCTAGGACATCGCCAGGAACAACCGCAATCTCCGGCTCACCACTTTTCCATCACATGCTCGCTTAAGATTTGACCCGGCAACAATGATCGGGCGCTCCTGTCACCGTCGCCGTCCAGCTATCGCCTGGTTCTCAAGCCGGCTCAGCACCCGCACGAACGGCCACAGCAGCAGGAAGTACATCGCTGCCGCCGCGACGATCGGGGTCGCGTTGTAGGTGATGCTCTGCGCCTGCCGCGCCTGGAACAGCAGCTCCGGCAACGCCACCACCGAGGCGAGCGAGGTGAGCTTCACCACCTCCAGCGTGTTGGACAGCAAGTCTGGCAGCACGTTTCGCACCGCCGGCGGCAGCACGACGTAGCGCAGCGCCTGCAACGTGGTCAGACCAGTGGAACGCCCGGCCTCCGCCAGCCCCGGGGGAACCGAGAGCAGCCCGGCCCGCAGCACCTCGGCATAGTACGCTCCCGTGTTGAGGAAGAAGCCGATCGCCACGCAGGTGAACGCATCCAGGTGCAGCCCAGCGAACGGCAGCCCGGCGTAGAGCAGGATCAGCAGCACCAGCGGCGGGAACGCGCGGAAGAAATCCACCCAGGCCACCAGCGGCGCCCTGATCCAGCGGCTGCGCACCGTGGACAGCAGCGCCAGCGCCAACCCGCCGGCGAGGCCCAGCGGCACCACCACCACCGACAGCCCGACCGTGACGAGCAGCCCGCGCCATAGGATCGGCCAGGCCGCCACGAGAATCTCGGTGTTGAAGAACGTGTCGGCGATCATGGCGCCGGGTGCTGCCGCCACCGCCGCTCCACCCAGCGGCCGAACGCCACCATCGGCAGGAACAGCACGAGATAGGCCGCGGCCCCGAGCGTCAGCGGCGACGGGTTGCCACTGAACGACATGGCGGAGGATGCTTGCGACAGGATCTCGCTGACGGCCACCACGGAGCCGAGCGCCGTGCCCTTGGTGATGGCGATGGTGCGGTTGGTCAGCGGCGGCACCGTGATGCGCAGCGCCTGCGGCAGCACCACGTGCAGCAGCGCCGTGGCGAAGCCGAGCCCGGTGGACCGCGCCGCCTCCCACTGGCCCGTCGGCACGGCGGTGATCCCGGCCCAGTAGATCTCCTCCGCGAACGCCATCAGCACCAGCGACAGGCTGATCCAGGTGCATAGGAAGCCGGAGGGCGTGCTGCCGAACGCCGGGGCGCCAAAATAGATCAGCACGATGATCACCAAGGGCGGCACGGCGCGGAACAGGTCCACCACGAACACGATCAGCCAGTTCAACGGCCGCACGCCGAACGCGCGCAGCAGCGCCAGCAGCAGCCCGGCCGCGAGCCCGGTCGCCACCACCAGCGCCGCCAGCCCCACGGTCAGCACGAAGCCGCTCGCGATGGCCGGCAGGCTGCGCTCCATGACCGGTAAATTCAGGAACGTGTCGGCGAAGCCCATGCGGCGCCGGTCAGTGCTGGCCGATCCGGCCGATGAACGCGCGGGTGCGCTCATGCGCCGGGGCGTTGAACACCTGCGCTGGCGGCCCCTCCTCCAGCACGCTGCCATCCGCCATGAACACCACCCGGTCGGCAGCGGCGCGGGCGAACCCCATCTCGTGGCTGACCACCACCATGGTCATTCCCCCCTCCCGCAAGCCGCGCATCACGCCCAGCACCTCGCCGACCAGCTCGGGGTCGAGCGCGCTGGTCGGCTCGTCGAACAGCATCACGCGGGGTTCGAGCGCCAGCGCCCGGGCGATGGCAACCCGCTGCTGCTGCCCGCCCGAGAGCTGTGCCGGGCGGTGGCCGGCGCGGTCCTCCAGTCCCACCTGGGCGAGGGCCGCGCGACCGGCCGCGTCCGCCTGCGCCCGGCCCATGCCGGCCACCTTGCGCAGCGCCAGCGTCACGTTGCCCAGCGCCGTCATGTGCGGATAAAGGTTGAACGACTGGAACACCATGCCGATGCGCCGCCGCAGCCGGTTGAGGTCGGTGCGCCGGTCCATCAGGTCGGCGCCGTCCACGGTGATGGCGCCGCTGTCCGGCACCTCCAGCCGGTTCAGGCAGCGCAGCAGCGTGGACTTGCCGGAGCCGGACGGGCCGATGATAAACACCATCTCGCCCGCCGCGACCGTAAGGTCCACGCCGCGCAGCGCATGCAGCGGCCCGAAATGCTTGTGGACGCCGCGGGCCGCGATCAATGCGCTGGCCTCAGGAGCAATGCAGCTCGTGCGGCGCCGGGTCGTAGCCGGGCATGCCGGGCACGCCGTAGCCGGGCTCCACGACGCGCTCCAGGTCGTCGTCGGCCGGGGGTGTGCCGAACCACTTCTCGCTCAGCTCGGCGAGGCTGCCGTCCCGCTTCATGCACGACATCGCGTCCTGTATCTGGTTGCGCAGCGTGACCTCGTCCTTGCGGAACGGGGCGGCCCATTCGGCGCGGGTTTCCTTGATGACGAAGTCCGGCTGGAACTGCGGCAGCTTGGTCGCGGCGTAGCGGATCACGGCGTTCCCGCCCAGGTTGGCCACGGCACGGCCGGCCAGCACCGCCTGCACCGCGTCGGATTGCGAGTCGTAGGCCTGGCTGGTGAAGCCGTACTTGGCGGCGTTGGCGGCGGCCCAGGCGTCGTAGGCGCTGCCCTTGTTCACCGTGATGACCTTGCCGCGCAAATCCTCCAGCGAGGTGATGGGCGGCGTGCCCTTCTTGATGCCGAACTGGAACGCGGTCCACATGTAGCCCGCAGCAAACAGCAGGTTTTCGGCGCGCTCCTTCGTCACGGTGGTCGGCGCGGCGAGGAAATCGTAGCGCCCCGCGTCCAGCGCGGGAATGAGGCCTGAGTAGCTCGCGCTATCGATCGTGATGGGGCGGTGCAGGCGGCGCGCGACCTCGGTGAACAGCTCCACGCTGAAGCCCTGCACGCCGCCGGACAGGCTGGGGAAGGCGAACGGGGCAAAGGTGCCGTCGACCGCCGTGCGCAGCGGCGCGGCGTCCTGGGCATGCGCGGCCCCGGACAGCAGGCAAACGAGAAGGGTGGCGCGGCGAAGTGCCTGCATGATGGGTTGGCTCCTACTAGTTGACGGGCACTCAAGGTTGACGGGGCACGGGCTTGGACGAACGATGCCCCATGCCGCGCATCCTTGTCATCAACCCGAACAGCTCCACGGCCTGTGGGGCTGGCATCGACGCCGCCGTGGCGCCGTTCCGCACGCCAGGCGGTCCGGTCATCGACGTAATGAGCGTCCCGGACGGACCGCCCGCCATCCTGAGCTGGCGCGACTGGCACGCGGCGGTCGAGCCGATGTGCCGTGTGGCCGAGCGCCAGGCGGCCGATGCCGTCGTGGTCGCCTGCGCCTCCGATCCCGGACTGGCGGCGGTGCGGGCGCTGACGGCCCGCCCCGTGCTGGGCGTGTTCCGCTGCGCCGTCGCCGTGGCGCTGACCCGGGCCGAACGGTTCGGCGTGATCGCCATCGTGGACGCCAGCCTGGGCCGCCATCTGCTGGCGCTCCGGTCCATGGGCCTGGAGTCGCGGCTGGCCGGCGAGGTGGCGCTGAACGTGTCGATGAACGCGCTGCTCGACCCCGCGGCGGCGCGCGGACGGCTGATCGATGCGGCGAAGCGCCTCGTCCGGGACGGGGCGGGCGTTGTCGTGCTCGGCTGCACGGGGATGGCGGGGCACCGGGCGGCGGTGGAGCACGCGGCAGGCGTGCCGGTGATCGAACCGTGCCAGGCCGGCGTCGCGATGGCGCGGCTCGCGCTGGTCGATTGAGGCGCCGCGTCCTATTTCGCCGCGTCCGCTGGCCAGTCCGGAGGTGCCACCGCACCGACCTGCGCGGTGATGCGGCCATAGGCCTCCGGGCGCCGGTGCCGGTCGAAGGCGAAGATGGTGGTGCGGCCCAGGGTGCAGCGGTCCAGGTCGCAATCCGCGGTGATCAGCTCGTCCCCCCAGGAGGTCGCCTGCGCCAGGATCTCGCCCTGCGGGTTCACGATGATCGAGTGGCCGAACAGCTCGCAGCCGTCCTCCACGCCCGCCTTCGCGGTGGCAACGGCATAGGTGGAGTTCTGGTAGGCCCCGGCCTGGATCACGAGGTGGCTGTGGGAGACCCGGAGATGAGGCGCCTCGAAGCCGCGGGCGTCCTGGTTGAGGCTCGGCGTGTTGTAGCCCAGCATCACCAGCTCGACCGATTGCAGGCCCAGCACACGCCAGGCCTCCGGCCAGCGGCGGTCGTTGCAGATCATCAGCCCGGCGTTCACCGGCATGCCGCCCAGTGGCGCGCGCAGGACGGGAAAGCCCAGGTCGCCCACGTCGAAATACCGCTTTTCCAAGTGCTGCACCTGGCGCGCCGGATCGTATTCGGCGTGGCCGGGCAGGTGGACTTTCCGGTATTTCAGCATGACCTCGCCGGCCGGGTTGACCAGGATGGCGGTGTTGAAGTGCCGACCGTCCGGCGTACGCTCGGCGTAGCCCAGGTGGAACGCGATGCCATAGCGCCGTGCCGCCTCGAACAGCGGCGCCGTTTCGTCGGAGGGCATGGCGGTCTCGAACCAGCCATCGGCCTCGGCGGGGTCCGCGTAATAGTGGCGGGGAAAGAACGTCGTCAGCGCCAGCTCGGGGAACACCACGACCTGCACGCCGCGGGCGTGGGCGCGCTCCATCAGCCGCACCATGCGCTCCACGGCGACGGAGCGGGGCTCCGCGCGTTGGATGGGGCCGAGCTGTGCCGCGGCGACGGTGATGGTTCGTGCCATGTCAGTGCGCTCCCCGCTTGATGAACCGGCCGGCGCCGGGCTCGGACAGCACGGCCTGGCCGTCCCACACCACCCGGCCGCGCAGCAGCGTCGCTGCCACCCGGGCGCGTAGCTTGCGGCCATGGTATGGCGACCAGCGCAGGTCCGGCCGATCCTGAATCTGGGCCTCGTCGAAGGTGAAGCGGCCGGGCTCCAGCACCAGCAAATCTGCGTCCTTGCCGGGCGCGATCATCCCTTTGCGGTCGCCTAGCCCATGGTGCCGCGCCGGGCGCTCGGCGCAGTAGGTGGCCATGACGGTCGGCGACAGGCCGCGCTCATCCAACAGGGTGTACATCAGCGGCGCGAAGCTCTGCAGGCCCACGAGCCCGGCGCCGCACGCGAAGATGTCGGCAAACCCCTTGCGGTCGGCCGGCCAGGGAGCGTGGTCGGTGGACACATAGGCGACCTGGTCCGCCGCCAGCGCGGCCCACATCCGCTCCACTTCGGCCGCCGTCCGGAACGGCGGGTTGCATTTGCCACGGCCGCCCAGGCGGACAAGGTCCTCCTCCGTCATGCACAAGTATTGGATGCAGGTCTCCCCGGTCGCGCGGCCGCCCATGCCGCGGAACGTCTCCGCGATCGCGAAGCCGCGGGCGAGGGAAGAGTGGGCGATGTGGACGTGCGCGCCCTCCGCGAGCCCGATCTCGAAAATCTCGTTGTCCGCCAGCGTCTCCGCGAGCGGCGGGCGCGTGCGGCAGTGCATGATGGCGTCCGTCTGCCCGGCGGCACGGGCTTCGGCGGTCAGCCGCTCGACCAGTTCCTGGTCCTCGTTGTGCACGGAAACCGGCAGCCCGGTCCGCGCGATGGCGGCGAACGCCTCGACCATGGTCGGGTGGTCGATGCGGGGAAAGCGCACCGGGTCGTATTCGTAGGTCGACAGCTTGAACGAGCACACGCCGCCCGCCGCGAGCCCGGCGATCGCGCCGACGCCGCCATGCTTGGCGATCGTCCCGTACAGCGCCACGTCGACATGGGCGGTCCGGTTCACCCAGCCGATCTTCTCTGCCAGAACGTCCGCATTCGTCACCGCGTGCGGCACATCGTACGGCATGTCCACGCAGGTTGTGACGCCTCCGGCCGCGGCCGATCGTGTGGCGCCCTCGATCCCCGGCCAGCCGATCGCCGAACTGGTGTGCATGTGCCCGTCCACGAGGCCAGGCAGCACCAGCATGCCGGTGTAGTCCAGCACCGCTGCCGCCGGCGGGGGCTCGCCGGTGCCCACTGCCATGATCCGTTCGCCCGCGATGGCGATCCATCCGTCGCGGATGACCTCCGCCGAGGTGACGATCGTGCCGCGGACCAGGCTGTCGTGCATGGTGTTTCCTTCTATGGCGGACCCCGGAGTCTGGTTTCCACGGTCAGGGCGCGCAGCGACCGTTTTTACTATGGGATGGCGTTGTCGCACAGATCGGGCCGTTGATGGCAAAGCGAGCACTGCGAGCGGTCACGGCTTCGCTTGGACAGGATGCCAACCGACTTTGAAAGCATCGGGCCGATCCCGCCGCCACGAGGCCTTGCGCGGCAGGATTCGGGCCGGCACCGTAGGGCATGGACCAAACCTCCGCCTTCCTCCCCGGCCCACGGCTGCACGTCGCGGGCGCCGCCTCCGGCCCGCTCGCCGGGATGACCTTCGCGGCCAAGGACCTGTTCGACGTGGCGGGGCATCCCACCGGGGGCGGCAACCCGGATTGGCCGCGGGTGCATCCGCTGCCCGCGCAGCATGCCTGGGCGGTGCAGACGTTGCTGGACGCCGGGGCGGCGCTGGTGGGCAAGACGGTGACGGACGAGGTATCGCTCGGCATCCTCGGCGAAAACGCGTTCGACGGAACGCCGATGAACCCGGCCGCTCCGGGCCGGGTGCCGGGCGGATCAAGCTCGGGCTCGGCGTCGGCGGTCGCGGCTGGGCTGTGCGACACGGCGCTGGGGACCGATACCGGCGGCTCGGTGCGGGTGCCGGCGAGCTTTTGCGGCCTGTTCGGCATCCGGCCGACCCACGGACGGGTGCCGGTCACCGGCATGGCGGCACAGGCGCCGACCTCGGACACCACCGGCTGGTTCGCGCGGGACGGCGGGACCTTCGCCAGGGTGTCGGCCACCATGCTGAACGAGGCGGTCCCGGACGTGCTGCCGGTGCGCCTGCTGCGCGCCACCGATGCGTTCGGCTTTGCGGACCCGGCGGTGGCAGCGGCGCTCGCCCCGATGGTGGCGCGGCTCGAACGGCTGATCGGCCCGGCGCAGGACGAGGTCATGGCGCCGCCGGGCCTGTCGGTCTGGGCGCGGGCGCAGCGGACCCTGCAGCCGGTCGAGGCATGGGAAACCTTCCGGCCATGGGTCGAGACGCACAACCCCCGCTTCGCATTCAGCGTGGCGCGTGGGCTTGTTGCCGCGGCTGCGACCCCGGCGGCGGACCGCGAATGGGCCGCGCTGATGCGGCAGGAGGCGCGTGGGCGCCTGGCCTACCTGCTGTCGCGCGGCACCGTCATCTGCCTGCCGACCACGCCGTTCCCGGCACCGGAGGTGGGGTTGCCGTTGCCGTTGCTGGACCCGCTGCGGGCGCGCATCGCCTGTCTTTGCGCGCAGGGCGGGCTGGCGGGCCACCCGCAGGTGAGCCTGCCAGGTGCCACGGTGGACGGGCTGCCGGTCGGGCTCAGCATCATCGGCGCACGGGGCGCGGATACCACGCTGGTCGCTGTCGCGCGGGCACTCGAAAACCTATCGCATTAAAGGTGAGGGCGCGCCATTGAGGCTCTCTCACAAAGGGAGCAGGAGGCAAGGCGCACCAAATGCGAAAGCCCTGGGAGGCTGGGTCCTACCGCCGACCGCCCCGTCCGCCAAAGCCACCCCCGCCGTAGCCGCCATGCCCGAAGCCGCCATGCCCGAAGCCGCCGTGGTGGTAACCACCATCGCGGAAGCCGCCCTCCCGGAACCCATAGCCCCGATAACCCCGGTAGCCGCCGTAGCCGAACCGGCCATATCCGCCGCCGTAGAAACCGAAGGCTACGGCATCATCATAGAACCACGGGAAGCCGAACCCCACCCCGGCGTAGATCGGATAGGCCGGATAATAGCCATACACGACCGGCGCGAGCGGAGCGAGCGGCTCCACGGTGTTCTGCCGCGCCGTCATGCAGCGCAAATAGAGGACGCCGGGCGGCAGCGCTGCAGCCGACGCCACAGCTGAGTTTGCAGGAGTTTGTCCCTTAACCGGGGCTGGCTGGGCCGCAGTGGGCTGGGCCGGCGCGCCGGGCGGCAGCTCGACCGCGGCGGCCCGGCAAGTCACGTCGTCCTGGCGGAACTGCACCTCGGTCTTGGTGGGTCCCGGAACGGCGACCAGGGGCAGAGGTTGGGGCGGGGGTGGCGGCGCCACGCAACCGGCAAGCCCGCCCACCAACAGCACGACTCCGAATGCGGTGGCCAAGCGCATGATGCATCCTCCCTTTCTGCATTCCAGAGATTCGCACGCAGAAGCCTGACCGCAAGGGCCATGTGTCTCGGTCGGACAGTACGGCGGCGCGGTTCGTAGGCCAGTCGGGGCATGCTTGAGGTCGGTCTCGTGCGCGACGGTGACCTCCGCCGAATGGGAGATCACCAAATGCGTTCGAGAGGTCCCGCAGCAATTGCAGCAGGCGGATGCCATAGACGACGCCCGATGCGCCGGACATGAACTTCAAGCGCATCGCCGTGCCGGGCGAGGACGAGGTGGGTCTGGAGGCAGTTGTCGCACGCGGACGGGATTGGCATTCCGCCCTGGGCTGACCGCAGTGGACGTGGAGTTGGCCCCGTGGACAGAGGCACGACGACCACGATGCGGCATGCCCGGTTCAGCCCGTCTGCCGACAGGATGACCGTGTGCCGGGTCTTCTGGATCTAAGCACCCTGGGTCGGATCGAGCCTCAACCGCCAGACTTCAACCCGGCGCACGACAGGTGAAGCAGTCGTTGGCGGTTGGATCATCGTTAATGCCGTCCCTGCGAACGCCATCTGGGAAGCAAAAAAAGTGGCGGCTCCCCGAAGAGAACCGCCAAGTTTAGGGAGGAAACGTCCTGCAACGCGACCGAGGCCGCATCGCACTCCAAACCTACTCCCTCCGCGCAAAACGGCAAGTTAGAATTTGTGCAATGCAGCACTAATGATGGAACTCCGACCGACCCCGCCCCGCAGGGCCCCAAGCCGCATTGCTTATTCTGGTTCGGGCTGCAGAAAGACGGCGAAGTGGCACGGGCTTCGTCAGGGCCGGTGAGCTTGAGGCGAGCATCGGAGGTTGTGCAGGCTCAGCGTCTTGGGATTTTCTTCAACGCAAGCTCCGTGATGCATCGGCTGTCGGACGCGGTCCCGGTCAGCAACCCGCCAGCGACTTTCCCGTGGAGGATGGTGAAGTTGGGAAAGCCGTGCGGGCTCTTCCACAATCCGGAGGCTCGGAGAGTGCCGTCCGCACCCACCGATCCCGTCATCCTCGTACCGGGGTTGAATAGCTGCATCTTCAGGTTTCCACCGGCGATATCAGCCGCGGCCCTACCCGTGGTCATCGTGGTCCCGCAAGCCTCCATGAGGTTGGACTCGCGAGTCCCGACATATCGCCCGTCATACAACCTCGACGGCTCCGGGTTGGAGATGTGGGAGCAGCCGCACAACGCGAGCACGCCCGTTGCCACGAGCCAGAACAGTAAGACGGGCGATCCCGAGTGCCCTTTAGCAGAATCTCTATGCAAGCCAGGCCGACCTTTGTTCCGGGCACCGATGCATGCTCCAAGGAGAGCTTAGGGCGATCCCATTCCGGACAGAACTAAGCCGTGCTCGCGCGCGAGCACTCAGCCAAGGTCCGGTTGCGTGTCCTTGAAGCTCTGCAAGGCTTGAATCTTCGCCCACCAGTCTGCAAAGCCGTCGACATTGAAAACGGCGTCCTTGTCTGGCGTCAGCGAGACGTAGAAAGCAATCGGCGCGAAATAAAGGTCGGCAAGGCTGAGCTCGCCCGCGATGAAGGGCGAGGCGCCCCTGGTCTTCATGGCAAACTCGATCACCTTGCGCCCGTTCTCGATGCCGCTCGTCCGCATCGCGTCGTTCTTTCCGCCAACGAAATCGGGGAAGAGATGGTAGGCCGCGACACCGCCGATCAACGCGCCGTAGCCATACGAGTCGATGATACCGACGATCATATCCATCCGGGCACGATCCTTGGGGGTCGCGGGGATCAGCGACTTGCCGGGCAGGACGTCATTCAGGTAGCGGGCGATCGCGGTGCTTTCCAGGATGCGCATCCCGTCATGGTCGAGAACCGGGACCTTGCCGAAGGGATGGCGCTCCAGATGCTCAGGCTGTTTCGGCTCGCCTTCCAGGACATTGAGCGGCATCTGCCTGAACTGCGTGACGCCCTTCTCGGCGAGCAGCATCTTGACCGTTCGCACATAGGTTGAGCCGTCAAAACCCCAGAGTATGATGTCAGACATGGATGATGACCCTAATTCCTCGATACTGTGGTCACGGTCATACAGAGCTTTGATTACGGCTGAAAGCCTGCTGCGGCGGATGACGGCAGTGATCCAGCCTGGCCGCATCGACCTGAAGCCGCTCATCGCCCACGGCATAAAACTCGATCAAATGAGGCGGCGTATGAGCTGTTCGCGAACCAGCTTGATGGCATGCTGAAGTTTGCAATCACTCCCTGAAAAGGAAACAGCCATTGCAGCACGCCCAGGAAATCGTCGCCGACTACCCACGCCCACCGCGTTTGGAGCCAGCGCATCGCCGGGTGCGGATCGTGTTCGCCGGCCGGACTATCCTCGACACCGGCGCTGCCTGGCGCGTGCTGGAGACCTTTCATGCGCCCAGCTTCTACTTGCCGGTCGCTGCCTTTGCTCCCGGCACCTTGGTGCAAACAGCTCGGACCAGCGTCTGCGAGTGGAAGGGACCCGCTCGCTATTACAGTATCCATGCGGGTGGCCGGGTTGCCGCCGACGTTGCCTGGGGTTACCCCAATCCCACGCCAGCCTTCCTCCCCATCCGCGATCACGTGGCCGTCTATGCCGGCGCCATGGATGCATGCTTCGTCGGTGATGAGCGCGTGGTCCCGCAGGACGGCGGGTTCTATGGCGGCTGGATCACGCCGGAGCTGGTCGGTCCCTTCAAGGGCGGACCCGGCACGCTGTTCTGGTAGGGCGCGGCCCATATCCGTATAAGGCCCGGTGTCAGCCCCCACCGGGCCAACCCTACAAGGACAATTCGATTTGGACGGCACCGGCCGCCTGCTCCCTGCACGCGCCCCAGGCGTCGCCCGTCACGCGATCGAGACGATGCGCCTAGCCAGCCCGCTGGCGATCGCGCAACTGGTGCAGATGGCGATGGGCATCACCGACACGGTGCTGCTGGGCACCCTGGGCGGCAACGCGCTGGCGGCGGGCGGGCTCGGCGCCAGCCTGTTCATTACCGTGAGCGTCGTGCTGCAGGGCGTGCTGACGGCCATCAGCGTCCTGGTTTCGCAGGCCCGCGGCGCTGGTCAGGATGCGCAGGTGCCAGGCCTGTATTGGACCGGCCTGCTAATGGTCCTGCTGCTGGTGGTTCCGGCCTTCGCGCTGTTCAGCGCGGCTGAACCGCTGCTGCTGGCGGTGGGCGAGCCTCCGGCGCTGGCGCACGATGTCGGCCTCTTTGTGGACGCGCTGCGCTGGGCCACACCCGGTGCGTTGCTGGGGATGGGCCTCATGCGCGCCTTCCTACCGGCGATCAATCAGGGTGGGATGATCCTGGGGGTGTCGCTCGCGTCGGCAGGGGCGAACGGCTTACTGTGCTATGGCTTGGTCCATGGCGTCTGGGGTCTGCCGGCATTGGGCCTACGCGGCCCGGCGCTCGCCACAGTGCTGTCGCTGTCGGCGGGAGCGGTCGCTTTGTTGCTCCTGCTGCACGGCCGTCCGGCGTTGCGGCGCCTCGTAGCCTGGCGCCGTCCGCGCCTGGACCTGCTGGGCGTCATGCTGCGGCTCGGTGTTCCAGTCAGCGCCACCTTCGCGGTGGAGGCCGGGTTGTTCCTCGCGATCGGACTGCTGATTGGGCGGCTGGGCTCCGTGCCGTTGGCGGCGCAGCAAGTGGCGCTGAACATCGTTTCCGTCGCGTTCATGGTCCCGCTGGCTATTGCTCAGGCTGCCAATGTCCGGGTCGGCCACCGGGTTGGCGCGGGTGACGCTCCGGGCGCCCGCCGGGCCGGACTGGTGGCAATCGGCCTGGGCGCCGCGTTCGAGGTTGCGGCAGCGCTGCTGTTGCTGGTGGCCCCGCACACAATCATCGGGCTCTATCTCGACCCGATGCTGCCGGCCAATGCCGAGACTTTTGCCATCGCCGTCAGCCTGGTGAACGTTGCCATCGTGTTCCAGGTGGCAGACGGCGTGCAATCCGTAGCAAGCGGCGCGCTGCGCGGGTTGGGGGACACGCGCGCTCCGTTCCTGCTGGCGACCGTGGGATATTGGGGAGTGGGCTTTCCCGCCGCCTGGTTCCTGACGATACGAGCCGGCTGGGGCGCTGCGGGCGCGTGGTGGGGCTTGGCCGCAAGCCTGATCGTCGTAGCGGCCTTGCTGACTCGCCGCTTCCTCCAGCGCAGCCGCCTCACGCCGGCGTGCGTTCCCCTGTCCTGATTGCTGCCGGCAACCGGTTCGCCGCTGGCGCCAGCGGACAAACGTAGCGGGCCGAATAGGCGCAGGACGGGTTGTAGGCGAAGTTGAAGTCCAGCACGGTCCCTCCATCCGGCGTGCCGCCAAGGTCGGCGCTCTTGATGGTGTCAAGCAGATACCGCCCGGCCCCATACGTCTCCCGCCCGCTGGTCGCATCCGCAAACGGCAGGAACGTGCCGCCGCAATATCCCAGCAGCCAATAGAATGTGAGTTCGCCGCCCAGTGCCTCTGCCAGTCCTTGGCTACGCGCGAATGGCTGCATGCGCAGATCGCCGTCGTTGCCTGCAGGGAGCATCTCTACTGCCGCGTCCACAATGGGCGAGAGTTTCACGTGGAACCTCAGGGCCGGGTCATATGGAAAATAATCGAGCCCGATGAACCCTGTCCCTGGCTCGATCGGGGTTTGCGGGTGTTCCCGAAATAGGCCGTCCCGCATGCTGCGCCAATGCAGCCAAGCCCGCTGCGGATCCGGCTCCGCCCGGACGGCGGCATACAGGTCGGCCACCTGCCGGCGCCAATCCCACAGCGATGCCAGGGTCGCACTCACGCCTGCTTCAACTCGATCAGCCCCTGGCGAATCTTGCGGCCGCGGCCGATACGGTCCTCGATATAGGCTGCATCCCCCCAACGCACCGCCCGCGCCATAGCCTGCGCATCCTCGGTGAAGCGGGCCAGCATCTCCAGCAGCGCGTCGCGGTTGTTCAGGAACACGTCGCGCCACATCACCGGGTCGCTGGCGGCGATGCGGGTGAAATCGCGGAAACCGGAGGCGGCGAACTTCAGCACCTCCGACCGGCTCGCCTCCAAGGACCCGTTTTCGGTCGCCAGGTCGTCCGCCGTGCCGCAGATCGTGAAGGCGATCAGATGCGGCAGGTGGCTGACGATCGCCAAGACGCGGTCATGGTGCGCGGGGTCCATCACCTCGACCATGCTGCCGGCGCGGCGCCACAGCTCGGCCACACGCTCAATAGCAGCCGGATCAGTGCCCTCAAGCGGCGTCAGCAGGCACCATCGGCCCTGGAACATCGTGCTGAACCCAGCGTCCGGCCCGGAGTACTCGGTCCCCGCCAATGGATGTCCCGGCACGAAATGCACACTGGGCGGCAGTAGCGGCCCCACGTCGCGGATGACCGAGATCTTGGTGCTGCCCACGTCCGTCACGATGGCGCTCGGCGCCAGATGCGGCGCAATGGTGCCGGCAATAGCGGCATAGGTGCCGACCGGGGCGCACAGCATCACGCAATCCGCCCCAGCCACAGCGCGCGCTGCATCGGGCTCGATCCGGTCGGCGAAGCCCAGCGCCGCGACCCGCTCCAGCACCGCGGGGCTGCTGTCGGTCACGACCACCTCCGCCGCCAAGTCCCCCCGCTCCCGCGCGGCACGCGCGACCGAGCTGCCGATCAGGCCGATGCCGATCAGCGTGAGCCGCCGGAACACGGGTCCAGGCTGCGCCAGTCCGCGGCCAGGCTCCGTCAGTTCGAGCTCAGGCATGCGCTGGCTGACGCGCCATAAAGGTTGCCATGATCTCGGCGACCAGCGCACACTCGTCCGCTGTGCCGATGGTGATGCGTAGGCATTGCGGCAGACCATAGCCGCCGACAGCCCGCACGATCACGCCTCGTGCCTTCAGCGCCGCATTCGCCGCGCCGGCCTGCTCTGGCGTCTCGAATTCGGCCAGGACGAAATTACCTTCGCTGGGCCAAACGCGAATCCCCGCACCCTCCAGCGCAACGGTGAGCCAGGCGCGATATTTCGTGTTGTGGGCGCGCCCGGCCTCGATCCAGCCAGGTTCGGCCAGCGCGGCGATCCCTGCGGCCTGTGCCGCCAGGCTCACGTTGAACGGGCTGCGCACCCGGTTCAGCACGTCGACGACCGAGGGCGGCGCATAGCACCAACCCAGGCGCAGGCCGCCCAGGCCGAAAATCTTGCTGAACGTCCGCGTCATCACCGTGTTGTCGCCGGCATCCACCAGCCGTGTGCCCGGGTCGAAATCTGGACGGTCCACATACTCGGCATACGCTGCGTCCAGTACCAGCAGCACGTCGGGCGGCAGCCCGGCCCGCAGCCGCTCGACCTCCAGCTGCGGCAGCATGCTGCCGGTCGGGTTGTTCGGATTGGCCAGGAACACCAGCCGCGTGGCCGGCGACACCGCTGCCAGCATCGCATCCACGTCGGCGGTCAATCGCCGCTCCGGCGTCTTGATGACGTGGCACCCAGCGTAGGCTCCCGCGATCTCATAGATGCTGAACCCATGCCGGCTCATAATCAGCTCGGTGCCAGCGCCGCCATAGGCGAGGCAGAGCTGATAAATCAGGTCGTCCGACCCGGCGCCGCACACGATCCGCATGGGATCAAGCCCAAACCGTCCCCCAATGGCCTGGCGCAGCTCGTGCGCGGCCCCATCGGGATAGCGGTGCAGTTCCCGGTCCAACCCGGCATACGCCGACTGGGCGCCAGGCGGCACGCCAAAGGCGCCCTCGTTGGAAGACAGCTTCACCGTCCGGTTCTGCCCGGCCACTTTGCTCTCGCCGCCAACATACGGCGCGATGCCAAGGATTCCTGGTCGTGGTTGCGGGCCCATCAGCCTTCTCCAGTCAACGGCACGGCATAGGTGCCCAGCACCACGGGCGGCCGCAGCACAGATTGCAAAGCAGGAAGCCGCGGGTCGTCATCGCCCACGAAGCCGTCGACATCTACCAGCGCATACGCCCATGGAGTGCCCGAGTCCCGTCGCAGGATCGTGGTCCCAGCCTGGAACCCGGCCGCCGCCACGGCAGCACCCAGCCCTGCGCGGCTCGTCTCCGGTGTGAGCTCTAATCCCAGCAGCGACCGGTCCACGCCGCTCGGGTCCGGGGCTGCGGCACTCACTACCAGCGCCTGTACCCTGGGCGAACCCTCCGGCCGGGGCGCCCAGAACGGCAGGCGGGCAACCACGTGGATGCGAGGATCACCCTGATGCAACAACGCGGTCCACCACGCGGCGGCCGGCGCCTCGCCCTCCGTCGGCGCGGGCAGCACCGTGACGGTCGCGATCCCGGCACTCACCTCGCCGATGGCCTGGGCTGGGGTGCGATGGGCGCGCAGCGGCGTCAGCGCACCGAAATGCTCATGCGCGACGGCAAGGTAGGCGGGATCACCCTCGGCCTGGCACACCGCGACCACCAAGGGGCGCTGCTGCGCCGTGGTGGTGGCCAGCAGCTCCCGCCAGATGCGCACGATACCGAGAGGCGGCAGCTTGCCGGCGTGCCGGGCTAGCAGGCGGCGGATGATCGCAGCCTCCCGCCCCGGGCGCAGTGGCACGGCACCCTTCACTCGCAGGGCCGCGACCTGCACCACCACCTCGGCCCGGCGCATCAACGTATCGTGCAACGCGTCATCCAGCCGGTCCAACTCGGCCCGCAGCGACAGCAGGTCGGGCGCATCGACCAGCGTCGGGGCCGGCGTGGTCGGGAACAGGGCCTGGAGCGGACTGGGCATCGCAGTCGTGGATCTCATGGAAATTGGGGGAGAACAGGCGCAAGGGGCAGACAAATAGCGGAACCGTTACAGCCTGCAAAGCCGTCCATGGCAAGGCCGGGCGTCACAATGCTGATGGGCGATGTTGCCCGGCGGTGCCGCGCGGCCTATGCAGCCCCTGCAATGGATCATCCGGACATTCCGTCCCGCGACACTCATCAATCCGCCACCTTCGGCGGCGGTTTCATGCTCGAATGCGGAGTGGCGCTGCCGTCCGTCACCGTTGCCTACCGCACGTATGGCACGCTGAACGCCGCCCAGTCGAACGCGATCCTGGTGTGCCACGCGCTGACCGGCGACCAATACGTGGCAGAGCCGCATCCCGGCACCGGCAAGTCCGGCTGGTGGGGCCAGGTCGTCGGACCCGGCCGGCCGGTGGACACGGACCGGTTCTTCGTCGTTTGCGCCAACGTGCTGGGTGGCTGCATGGGCAGCACCGGGCCGCGCAGTCCCCGCGACGACGGGCCGGATACATCCTTGGACGCACCACCCTGGGGCACGGACTTTCCGCCGATCACCATCCGCGACATGGTCCGCGCGCAACGCTTGCTGATCGATCGCCTGGGCATTCCCCGCCTGTTCGCGGCGCTGGGCGGGTCCATGGGCGGCATGCAGGTGCTGGAATGGGCCGCCACCTTTCCCGACATGGTGTTCGCGGCCGTGCCGGTCGCCACCGCGTCATTCCATTCCGCGCAGAACATCGCCTTCCACGAGGTCGGGCGCCAAGCCATCTTCGCCGACCCCGACTGGCTCCAAGGGGAATACTGGCGGTACAACAAAATCCCCGCGCGCGGCCTGGCGGTGGCGCGCATGGCCGCGCACATCACCTACCTGAGCGAACAGGCGCTAACCCGCAAGTTCGGCCGCCGGCTGCAGACCCCGGCCTCCGGCGGCACCTCGTTGTTCGGCGACATGTTCGAGGTCGAAAGCTACCTCCGCCACCAGGGCAGCACGTTCGTCAACCGCTTCGACGCCAACAGCTACCTGACCATCACCCGGGCGATGGACTATTTCGACGTTGCGGCCGACCACGACGGCGACCTAGCGGCGGCGTTCCGCGGCACCGCCACCCGGTTCTGCATCGTCAGCTTCGATAGCGATTGGCTATTTCCCACCGCGCAGTCCCGCGCCATCGCCCGCGCGCTGAACCGCGCCGGCGCCAACGTCAGCTTCGTCGAGATCGCCAGCGACAAGGGCCACGATGCCTTCCTCCTGGACGAGCCCGACTTTCACCGCACGCTGTCCGGCTTCCTGTCCGGCTGCGCCGAGCACGCCGGGCTTTGAGCCTTTCCTCGCCCGCCATCGACCGGCCAAGCCGGCCGAAAATGCGGTTCGACCTCCGCCTGATGTCGGAGATGATCGCGCCGGGCTCCCGCGTGCTGGACATCGGCAGCGGCGATGGGACGTTGATCGAGTACCTGTTCCGCACCCGCAGCTGCGACGCGCGCGGCATCGAGATCGATATGGCCGAGGTCACCCACGCCGTCGCGCACGGCCTGCCAGTGATGCACGGGGACGCCGACACCGACCTGGCGCACTATCCGGACGGGCTGTTCGACTACGTCGTCCTGTCGCGCACGCTGCAGGCGGTGGAGCGCCCGCAGGAGGTGCTGCGCCAGATGCTGCGCATTGGCACCCGCGCGCTGGTCAGCTTTCCAAACTTCGGCCACTGGCAGGTGCGCTGGCAGCTCGTGCGGTCCGGCCGCATGCCCATGACGCCCACCTGGGACCGGCCCTGGTACGAGACGCCGAACATCCATCCCTGCACGATCCGCGACTTTTTCGCGTTGTGCGCCCAGGAGGGCTATGCCGTCGAACGCTGGCTCGCGGTGGACGACGAGGGGCACCAGGCACCCTGGCGTCGCTTCCCCGGCCTGGCCAACCTGTTCGGAGAGCAGGCGCTGTTCCTGCTGCGACGGGCCTAGAGGAGTTCAGCCCGCCAGCAGCACCGCCCGCAGGTTGCGCCCGGCAACGTCCAGCACTTTGGCGTCACCGCTGACCATCATGGCGGCAATCGCGCCGTCCAGCACCAGCAGGACCTGCCGTGCCATCATCAGCGGCTCGGCATAGCCGGCAGCCTGCGCCAGCTCCGCCAGGAACGCGATGATCGCAGCGTGGTGCTGTGCAGTCATCTCTCGCAACCAGGGCTCGCCCCCGCGACTGCCTTTCGCATGTTCCGCGGCGGCGTTCATGAAGGCGCAGCCATAAAATCGCTCCCCTTCAAACCAGGTGCGCAGTGCGGGAACGGCGGCCTGCAGACACTTGGCCGGGTCGGGGCCGGCCTCCTCAATCAGGGCAAAGAACGTCTCGCGCCACTCTGCGCCTTCCCGCGCCAGAACCTCCCGCACCAAAGCCTCTTTGGAGCCAAAGCGGCCGTATAGAGTCATCTTGGATGCACCGGCTTCGGTCAGGATGCGGTCGATGCCCGTTGCATGAATGCCGTCGCGGCAGAACAGCTCGCGCGCGACCTCGATAATCCGCTCGTGCGGTGGTACCCGGCGAGAGCCTGGTATGGCGGTCGTGCCTGTATCCGAAGCAATTGTCGCATCTACCATGCCTGACTTCCACAATTGCCTGCCTATAAGGCAGCAGGTGCTTAATTCTTAGCCGTTACGCTATCGCTTAGCTGAGTGTAAGCCTCGCCAGAGTGTCAGCGCAAAGCCCATGCCGGTCAAACTGGGTCTGGCACGCATCCTGCTAGTCCATAACGCAAGACTGACCGGTCTGTTCCGGCCAGCATAAAAGGAGACCAGGGATGAGTGCCACCGCTACCAAGGCCCCAGCCGCGCCCCCCACCGCGATGACCGGGTGCCTGGCCCCCATCGACAAGGGCGGTCTCGACAACCTGATCGCGAAGGGCCGCGCCGACCCGACCGCCATCAAAACCCTGAAGTGCCGCACCGTCGCCGAAGGCCGGTTTCGCCACCTGAACATGATCCGCGACCTGCCGCCCTACATCGTGGACGAGCCGCCGGGCCTGCTCGGCGACGACACCGCGCCGAACCCCTCGGAGGCCTCGCTTGCGGCCCTCGGCTCCTGCCTCGCCGTCGGCATCCACGCCAACGCAGTGTCGCGCGGCATCACCGTGCGCAAGCTGGAGATCGAGCTCGAGGCCGATATCAACATCACCGCCGTCTGGGGCACCGGCGACACCTCGCCGAAGCCGGTCGGCTTCGACGCCGTCCGCGCCAAGGTCCACCTGGAGGCCGACGCGCCACAGGCGGAGCTCGA
>JAABUT010002237.1_pt1 | contig 19188 bp, 21 predicted proteins | sample 5559281 | NCBI WGS metagenome assembly JAABUT01 (sample SAMN10711880, study PRJNA513359) | rock metagenome | isolation source: Antarctica rocks | place: Antarctica: Victoria Land, Ricker Hills nord | collected 2016-01-04
GATAAAGTAAGGCTGCGGATAGCAAATGGCGGTGCATCTTCCTATTTCTGGCTTAAATATGCCGGCGGTAAAATAACTGTGGTAGCTACTGATGGCAATGATGTAGAGCCGGTAGAAGTGGACAGGTTGCTGATTGCAGTATCTGAAACATACGATGTGGTGGTGACCATTCCAGAAAATAAAAGTTATGAGTTTCTGGTTACCCCTGAAGACCGTACCAAATCGGCCTCCCTCTGGCTGGGCAGCGGGCAAAAAGTAGCCGCGGCAAAACTGCCTACGTTAAAATACTTCGCCGGTATGAAGATGATGAATGATATGATGGACATGCGGGGCAACATGGTACAAATGGAAGGTATGGAAATGGCCAATCAAACCATGGACATGAATACCGTTATGTATCCAGAGATAACCGGTTACGAAAAGAACGACAAAACCAAAGGCTCAAACGGAGACAATGGAACCGGCAGCAGTGGCATGAGCAATAACAGTGGCCACGATATGAAAGGCATGGATATGAAAAGCGGTAGCAAAAATGAAGTAGGCAACACCGGTGCCATGAAAGGAAAAAAGGAAGACATCAAGAAGAAAACAGATAAGAAGGACGGCATGGATATGGGTAATAATAGTATGGCTGGCATGGATATGGCTCCCTCTCCTTCGGAGAGGGCGGGGGGTGAGGCCGACATTGTAACGCTAAGCTATGCAATGCTCAAAGCCCCTGAAAAGACCACCCTACGCCCCGGGCCATTAAAAACCTTAAACTTTGAGCTTACCGGTAATATGAACCGTTATGTATGGAGCATAAATAATAAAGTTGTTTCTGAGGCCGATAAAATCCTAATAAAAAAAGGTGAAAACGTACGCATTGTTTTATACAACAATACCATGATGCGCCACCCGATGCACCTTCATGGTCATGACTTCAGGCTACTGAACGGACAGGGTGAATATGCTATTATGAAAAATGTGATAGACATTATGCCCATGGAGCGGGACACTATAGAATTTGCCGCAACAGAGCCGGGCGGCGACTGGTTTTTCCATTGCCATATTTTATACCACATGATGAGTGGAATGGGCCGGGTGTTTAGCTACCAGGATACCCTTGTTGACAAAACGGATATCAAGAGCGACAAAGTAGCAAAGCGGGGCTTAAATTCTGACGACCGCCACTACCATTCGATGGCAAGAATAGGGCTGGAAAGCTCCGGAAGCGATGGTATGGCTATGTTATCTAATACACGCAATACGATTGCTACGGCCTGGCACCTGGGTCTTCATCCTGAACATGGTGAGGAAAGCGAAACTACCATAGGGCGATACCTGGGCAGGATGCAGTGGTGGAGACCATTTATTGGTTATGATTATCACTATAAAAAATTAGGCCCGAATGGTGAAGAAATAATGAAAGGAATAATGGGGCGTAACATTTTTGGCAGCGACAGATACAATTGGCTTGGTCAGTTAAGCAATAAAAATAACCGTAGCACAATGACGGCAGGTATCCAGTATTTATTGCCAATGAACATTTTGTCTGAGTTCCGCGCAGACCTGGATGGCAAATTGCGCTTTCAGTTCAGCCGGGAAGATATTCCGGTATCACCACGTATTCGTACCAACTTCATGCTTAATACAGACAAGGAGTATGCCCTCGGCATGCGTTACATCCTCACCAAATACTTTAACCTTTCAACACACTATGACAGCGACATGGGATTGGGTGCAGGTTTAACGTTAACCTATTAAGCTATTCATAATGGTTAAAGAATTAGCGAAATGAAAAAAAACATCATAAAATATAGCTTGATTACTTTGGTGATCATCTTCATCGGGATTCAGTTTATCAGCCCTGCAAAAAACCTGGGCAATGCTGCCGGGCCTAATGATATTACCCATTATGTACCGGTGCCTGATAATGTAAAAGCAATCTTGCAACGCTCTTGTTACGACTGCCATTCCAACCATACCAATTACCCCTGGTACGTCCATATTAACCCTATTGCCCTGCTGATGAGCAAACACGTTACCGAAGGGAAAGAAGACCTTAATTTTTCCGATCTGTCCAAGTTCAATGAAAGAAGGTTAAAGCATAAACTGAGCAGTTTGGCTGACCAGGTAGTCCAACACGAAATGCCGATAGGTTCTTACATACTTATTCACCGGAACGCTAAACTGAGCAATGTTGAAATTAAGATATTAAAGGACTGGACGGTTTCGGCCAGTCAGCATATTACCATCAAAAAATAGCTGAGACGTAAATTATAATATTCACCCAAAAACAATAAACCCATGAAAAAACTACTCTTTTTAACAGGTGCGGCCATAATCCTGGCTTCCTGTACCAACAATAACAAACATACTTCTGCTAAGGTTGCAGACACCACGAAAACAAGTGATATGGCCAGCATGAAAATGGACAGCAGGGCAAATGATAAAAACATGAAAGTAGTTAAGCCGTCTTTCACTACTGTGGATGAGGGCGTATCTGCCGGTATCAACAAATTAATAAACGACTATATGGCTGTTAAAAATGCTTTGGTTGCTGATGATGCTTCGGGCGCTTCAGATGCAGCCGGGGTTATGTTTAATGACCTGAAAAACATGGACAAATCAAAGTTCCCTGCTGAACAAAAAACAGCTTATGAGAAAAATGAAGATGATTTAAAAGAGAATGCGGAACATATCAACGCCAAAAAAGACATTGACCACCAGCGTGAACATTTCGGTATGATGAGTGATGATATGGTTGACTTGATTAAATCTTTTGGAAGCACCAAACCCATCTATAACGATCATTGCCCGATGGCCAACGATAACAAAGGCTCCAATTGGTTAAGCGAAAACAGGCAAATCAGCAATCCTTACATGGGTAAAAAAGATGCAACCTGCGGTAATGTTATGGAGGTGATTAAAAAATAAAACCTTCCCTTTTTTAGAGCCTGTTTAAATTTTATTTTATTTATTTTCTATGCTTCTTTTATCGTATAAAAAACAGTAAAACTTTGTTTGCTTTTTTGTGAAGATACGATACAAATACTAATTTTTTAGTGCTAAAAGAAGCATTATAACTTTTTCAGATATAAATTTAAACAGGCTCTTAATACTATAATAATTATCTAACCGATCTGGCCCTTCTTGTTTTCCATTCCCAGATACAAAATATGGCATAGATTACCTGATACATGTTTATGATTAGAGCAGCATCGTCGGACAAAACTTCAGTAATAAAAATACTAACCCGTTCCTTTGAAACCAATCAAAGCGTTAATTATATCGTCCGATAGGATGATGAAAGATTGGAGCGCATCGCCGCGTTAATGGATTATTCTTTTGAAATGTGTTCGTTGTTTGGAAATGTCTGGCTTTCAAACGACAGAACAGCGTGTGCACTGGTCTTGTATCCGCATGAAAAAAGAACATCACTCAAAGCGGTCTGGCTTGATTTAAAACTAATCTTTAGGGCTATTGGCTTGGATGGCATTAAAAAAGCCCTGGATCGAGAAAGCAAGATAAAAACAAAACAGCCGAAACAAGCGATGGCTTATCTATGGTTCATTGGCGTTGATCCGGCAGAACAGCATAAAGGCACCGGCAGCAAATTACTTGAGGAAATCATCGCTTACGCTGACAAAAAAAATCTACCAGTCTTTCTTGAAACCTCTACCGTGGAAAACCTGCCCTGGTATAAACGCTTTGGTTTCAAAATCTATGACCAGCTCGACCTGACCTACACCTTGTATTTTTTAATGCGATAATATTCCATAACCTAATAGCCTACCTTATAACCCAATAACCATGCTCGTTTTTGGAACAAAAATCCATATCGTTACCTTTATTTTTATTGTATTGGAAACCGGGATGTTAGTATTCCAATTCTTCTATTACTTGTTTAGGCCAGAGGACAAGAACAGGCTATTGTACCTGATCTTGTTGGTCTTGCTCCTTTTTTATAACATAACTGGCGGCCTTTTTCCTGACCCCCAAATTAATCTGGCCATCTCTACACAGGAAATGATCGCTTATGGCAGCGGTTTTCTAATGGCTTCTTATTTCCCTTTTTATTTTTATAAAGCATGTGATCTTAAATCATTGCGGTGGCATGCGCTTTATGGCGTTCCTTTATTCCTGATGCTGCCTTATGTGATCTTTTTTATTATTGTTTATGCCATCTACGGCAATCTTAATGTGAGTATAAAATTTGGCATGATCGTGCCGTTTATTTATGCTCTTATATTGCTTTGGGTCATGTTTAAGGCAATCCGAAAAAAACATAATACTAACAGAAATGACAAACAATACACAGAAGAAATAGCCATGTATTTTGCTATAAGCCCCTGGGCGGCTTTAGCGGTGTTTGGTCTTGTCGAAGAAAGTCAGCTTATTGAAGTATTATGCACAAACACTGGTATTATAGCTATCAGCTTCTTGTTTATTTGGAAATCCATCAAAAAGGCCAGATGTGAGTACAAGCGACTGCTAAAACTTGCAATCGATGATACAACCCCAGAAGTCTTTCAAGAAAATTGTTTGCGTTACCGTTTAACAAAAACCGAAATTGAAATTGTTCAACTTCTTAAAAAAGGTATGAATAACAAATTGATTGCTGACAGTCTATTTATTTCAGAAGAAACGGTCAAAAAACACATATATAACACGTTCAAAAAAACGAGTGTAAAGAACCGTGCAGCATTACTTCATAAGTTGCAATCCGTTCATTTGAATCTGTTTTTGGCTCTTTTAATATTTAGGTCTTAAATAACTTGTTTTCCTGAAAGTTATAATTATCTTGTCTGCGACTAAACCTGCATGCAATTTATATTAACGCTTACTTCCCTACAAAAGGAAACTTATGTGCCTTTTGATTATCCTTATGCCCTGTCTGCTGTAATTTATAAAAAAATTGCGGATGCCGACCAGCAATATGCCAGTTTTTTGCACGAAAAAGGTTACGCGCAAAACGAACATTCCCGGCATTTTAAATTCTTTACCTTTCCCAATTTACAAGGCAAATTTAAGGTGGTAAAAGAAGCATTGCAGTTGCAGGGCCAAAACCTTACCCTAATTTTAGCCTGCCACATGCCCGAGTTTGCAGGCAATTTAGTGCAAGGCATTTTTGCCGATCAGCAGTTTACGCTTGCTGGCCGCGGCGCAAAAGGTGCTTTTATCATTTCGCAGATTGAAACTTTGCCCTTGCTTTTTCCGGTGGAGGAAGAAAACAGGCATAAAGTGAAATTGCAACTGCTGTCGCCATTGGTGGTTGGAAGATTGAACGAACGCGGCCATGACGATTACCTTTCGCCGGAAGATACAGCTTTTGTCCCGCTGCTGAAACATAACCTGATGGAGAAAATAGCAGTAGCTTACGGACAGGAAATTGCTTCGGTAGAAACATTTGATTTCCATATAGGACCGCTAAACCGAATGAAAACCCGGTTGAATACCATTAAAGCCGGGCAAGTGGCCGAAACAAAAGTACGCGGCTATTTTGGTTTTGAACTGAAAATGGAAGCTTCGGGCCGGGTGATCCAATTGGCACTGGATGCGGGTTTGGGGGCGATGAATGGCGTTGGGTTTGGGTGTGTGGGAAGTTTGGGGAATTTTTAAATAAGGAAATAATCTTCAAGAATGCCAAAATTAAATCATCGCAAATTTTGTGATGCTAATTCCTTAACTTAGGAAAGTGAAATAAGAAGACCAATGATCGATTATAAAAATATCATTACACTTGAGCCAGGTAAAAGAAGTGGTAAGCCATGTATCAGAGGCTTAAGAATTACTGTTCAGGATGTATTAAGTTATTTAGCATCTGGTATGACCGCGGAAGAAATTGTTGATGATTTCCCTGAGTTATCAAGACAAGATATTCTTGCGTGTTTAGCCTATGCTGCTGATTTTGAGAAACGTATAATGGTTACTGTTTAAAATTTTCTTTAAAAATTGTTGTAAATACAAATGATATATTCTACTATTGTAATTGATATTCCATTGTCATTAGTAGTAGCATTTAAATTATGCAAAAAACTGAAAATTTCAAGATACTTATTGACGAAAACCTTTCAAAAAAACTTTTATTGAATTTAATGATGTTTCCTGAAAGTAAGCACATAACTACATGCGGGCTTGAGCACACCAATGACAACATTATTTGGGATTATGCTAAAACAGAAGGATTTGCTATTCTAACCCGTGATATTGACTTTTACAGTTTAAGCACTTTTTATGGTTGCCCCCCAAAAGTCATTCATTTAACCACCCCTTCAAATGGCGAATCAACAGCTTTTTACAGAGAAAGGTTAATCAGGAATTCTTCTTCAATAATTAGTTTTTTACAAACTAAAGGTCTTTGTTATCTTGAAATTGAATAGTTTGTTCACTATATCTTTAAAAACATCGCAACAATCATTAATCGTACCATTTAGGAATTGAAATTTGTCTTTAGTTGTAAGTGTTAAATTAATCGTACCATTTAGGAATTGAAATTACTGTTGCTGAAATTGCGGTAATTCCTGAAGGCCTAATTATAAATTGCACCAAATTGGAATTGAAAATTGTTTGAAGTAATAAAATTTAAGGGTAAAGGATGTTATTCAAATTTTACTCAAGCTATTAGCAACCTAAATATGTTCAAAGCCAGTAAGCTACCAAAATCAAAGTATGTAGTTTTATGGTTTTTGAACTGGAAATGGAAGCTTCGGGCCGGGTGATCCAATTGGCACTGGATGCGGGTTTGGGGGCAATGAATGGGGTGGGGTTTGGATGTGTGGGAGAAGGGAAACAAATTTAAGTAAGCTAAAAGAAGTATAGCTTGCAATTCGTTCTTTGACGTTTGGTGAAAAGAGGATATTATATGTATTTTTACATATATAAAATCAGCGATGCAATATACATTAGTTATTCAGGAAGCAGAAGAAGGTGGGTTTGTGGGTTTTGTTCCGGAAGTTCCCGGAGCCAATACACAGGGGGAAACCCAGGCAGAAGTAAGGGAAAATATCCGGGAAGCTATTGAAATGGTGCTTTCTGCAAGAGCAGAAATGGTTTTGAAAGATTTGAAAAGCAAAGGTCAGGAATCCCTGATCGAACAGATCGAATTATGACCATTTGCCTTTAGGCACTTCTATTTCCAAATCCTTGCAATTTTCAGGCACAACACATTCTTGATTTCTTTATGCCTTGGTACGGCCGACAATTTATTGTTGACCGTGTTCCTGAATAAACTATGCCTGCCGCCTTCCCTGTAAAGCAGACAATCGTTGGCCTCCAAATGGCTGATTAAATCTTTTCTTTTCACCGGATTACTTTATTAAATAATACCGGCTGAGATTTTCAGCCGGTAAACTCCTTTTGGTGCGATTAATTTACTGATGAATATTTTTAAACATATTTCAATTCCAATAGGATAGTTATGAGTTCACAAATATTGTAATAAAAATCAATATTAAATTATTAATTTATTTGAATTTTTTTAAACATAGGAAGAATTTTTTATATTTGATTTTTATCCCACTGTTTACAAGAGATTAATACTAAAAAAATTAATTAGAATAACAACCTTATGAGGATTTACATTACTACTTCTGCATCTAAAGAAACAGTCCCGTTTAATTACCAGCCTATGCTTACTGCTGCATTTCATAAATGGATAGGTAAAAACAGTATTCATGATAAAACCTCACTATATTCTTTTTCTTGGTTGAATGGCGGAAGAGTAGTTAAAAATGGAATTAAAATTGACCAAAGCGGACATTTTTTTATTAGTGCTTATGAACAAGAAATCATTAAAAGTTTAATCAGAGGAATTCAAGATGATGCCTTTATAGGAAGTGGTTTATATGTTCAAGAAATAGCAATTGCGCCAGATTTAGAAGATTTGAATCAACAGGAAAGATTATTTTATTCTGCCAGTCCTATATTGGTAAAAAGGTCAAATGAAAATAGAGAAATCCATTATCATTTCAATGATATTCAAAGTGATGTATTATTAACAGAGACTTTAAAGTATAAGCTGAAAATGGCAGGCTTACAAGATGAAGGTGTTTCTGTAGCATTTGACAGAAATTATCCAGCGGCAAAAACCAAGGTTATATACTATAAAAGTATTGGTAACAAAGTAAATATATGCCCTGTCCTTATTAAAGGAACGGCAGAACAATTAGCTTTTGCTTGGAATGTTGGAATAGGTAATTCTACCGGAATTGGTTTTGGTGCTTTAAAATAATAGTGATGAATTATTACGTGGTAAAATATTCCGGACCATTTGGGTTTATAAAGCCTTGGACAGCAGTAAGAGATAGTGAAACTTTTAGCCAACAATTTTTAACTCCTTCTATTATCGAGGGAATTGAAAAAAAGTTGTTTCCAGAACTATTGCATACGATAGGTATTTCAAAAATATTAGGTCACCGACTTTCTTATGATCAGATATCCGGGCAACAAGAACAAATACAAACCAGAGGGTGGAATTCTACTAGAAAGGGAAAGCAATATTTGTTTGAAAGACCAAATGGTATCTTAGTCCGTGGAATACTTATTAATCCAATATTGTCATTAGCGTTTGAATCAAAAAGAGATGCTGAAGAAGCATATAAACAACATGTTTGTTTATGCCGAAATGAAGACATATTACTTCCAAATGAAATTATAGAAGCAGACAAAAATTCTTTTGAATCCGATGAAGAAATTTTTAATGGCTTTGAATTAGTATTTGATGAAAATGATAAATCTTTTATTGTAGGTTATGATCGTATTTCATCCAAAAAAATGAATGGTTGGATTAGAGTAGTTGGAAATCCGATAACTCAATATTAACATGGAAAAGCTTTTAGCAAAATCTGGTCCCGATTGGACAACATTAGAAGACCATATTTACCATGTTTCCATTGCAGCGAAAGTATTTGCTGCAAATATAGGCATGGACGAAAACCTAGCTTTTCGCGGTGCTATTTTACACGATATAGGAAAAGCTCATCATGAGTTTCAAAAACGATTAAAATCAAATTTAAGGTCTGTTAAAGTATTCAGACATGAAATTGCTTCCCTATTTTTTATTTCTTTATTTCCAGAAGATGAACATATAGCTTTAATAGAAATGGTTGTTGGTCATCATAAATCTATCAAAAATGATGTTGGCGAAAAGGGGTTGTTAGATCTTGACAATAATGAGGATTATGAACAATATCACTTGGGGAAATGGAACGAATGGAGCTTGCAAGCAAATGAACTTCTCGATCATTTTGGTATTGAAACTAAAATTATATCTGTAAAAGAAGCATTAGCAAATTTAGAATATGTAGTTAATTACTGTACGAAAAAAGTCAAGGAAAAAGGGTTTTCAGAATGGCGGGGATTATTAATGGGTGCAGATCATTTCGCTTCAGCTCTCATTAGCTCAACAGAAAGCCAATTATTAAATTGTTTTAAAAAGCCAAATCTTGGCTTTTTTGAAAGAAAGCATCCTTTATATCCTTTATCATTATTAGATGCCAGTTCACCTAAAAAACACAGCCTTGTAGTTGCTTCTACCGGAGCTGGCAAAACAGATTTTCTTTTTAGAAGATGTTCCGGCAGGGTTTTTTACACTCTACCTTTTCAAGCATCAATAAACGCTATGTTTAAGCGTATAGCAACTGATTTACAAAAAGACAATCCAGACTTAGATATTCGAGTTTTGCACGCTTCATCATCGGTTATAAGAAGGAAAGGCAAAGAAGAAGAGGAGGTTTTGCAATCTCTTTTTGGTTCTGCAATTAAAATATTAACGCCTCACCAACTTGCGTCAATAGCATTTGGGTTAAAAGGTTATGAGAGCCTTATTCTGGATTTAAAAGAATGTGATATTATTTTAGATGAAATCCATACTTATACAGGTATTTCACAAGCAATCGTTATAAAACTTGTTGAGATTTTAAAAGTAATCGAATGTAAAATACATATCGGTACTGCCACAATGCCATCTATTTTATACAATAAAATTTTAGAAGTATTGGGTGATGACGTTTATGAAGTTTCATTACCAAAACTTGAATTAGACAAATTTGATCGGCATAAGACTTTTAAAATCAATGCTTTTGAAGATTGTTTTGCGATAATAAAAAAAGCTGTTTCTTCTGATCAGAAAGTTTTGATTGTTTTGAATCGCGTAGCAACTGCACAAAATGTATTTGAGCAACTAACTGAATTGTATCCAGATGTGCCCAAACTGTTATTGCATAGTAGATATAAACGCGGTGATAGAAATGAAAAGGAAAAACAACTCATTGGATTGGATAATAAAGGGGCATCATTAAATCAATTTAATACATCAGATAAAGCATGTATTGTTGTTTCTACTCAAATCGTCGAGGTTAGTATTGATATTAGTTTTGATGTGATGATAACAGAAGTTGCGCCACTGGATGCGTTAGCTCAACGATTTGGAAGAATAAATCGAAAACGGTCGCTTGAAACTTTAGGTAACACAAAAGATGTTTATGTAATTGCTCCTCCTGAAGATAAAACTAAAGCGTTGCCCTATGATTTAGAGATATTAAAAAAAACTTATGATGTTTTAGCTGATGGGGAAATTTTTAAAGAGCGGGATTTGCAAACCAAAATTGATCATGTATTTTCTACAATCGATTTCTTAAATATTGAGGAACATTCTGTTTTTAAAACAAACGGTTCAATGTCAATCAACAAGTTAACTCATCGAAATAAATCAATTTTGTTTGAATTGCTTGAGATAGATTCCGTTTCCTGTATTTGCGAAGGAGACAAGGATGAATATGAAAGTTCAGGATTTGACCGGCAATTGGAACTTGAAATTCCTGTTCGATATTTTGTAGTGAATAAATTAAACCAGTCGGACAAGGGCAATAAACCATTTATTATTCCTGATAAAGCATACACTAACGAGTTAGGTTTAAACACTTCTTTGATTAAGGAAGAAAATTTTGACGTAAACAATCAAATATTATGATAACCGCAGTTGTTGGCCGCACTTTTTTAAATGCATATAATGAGAAATATCAGAAAAACTTAGACCCGAAGCAGTTTTTTGTAGAACAGTATTTTGAATTGTTTTACAATCATCCAAAATATTTGCAGTGGGTGACCAATTCACCATTTGTGCAAATGAAAAGTAATCAGAAGCCACATTTATTATCAGTGAATGAACGACTAGAAAAGTTAGAATCACTGCAAGATAAAATTTTACATGAAATCCCGGATGCAAGTTTCGCACTTGGTTTTCCAGCTTCGGAAGCAAAAGAATTTGCAAGTACATCCGGTTTGGTTAGTGATATTGCTATACCTACGGATGAAGACGAGGTCTATCTATCTTGGATTGGAAGCGGGTTAGGCATTGGTGTAGCCGGTGGTTATACCTTGTTATTTGATGATGCCGAAATTGCTTTACAGACTTACGAAGGCTGGAAAGTTTATAGAAAGTATTTGAACGATCCGACTTTAGAAAGATTAAGAGGAAATCAAATAGGAACGTGGAATGGCCAATGGCTAAGTTATTCACTTGGTGAAAACTATGATTCCGATTTCGATTTTTCTTCTCTCACCGATGAAAAAATATTTTCAAGTGATTCTGAAAAAACAGAAGTTAATACAGTCAACTGGTCACGTCTATTTTTCAGTCTATCTCAACTTTATCCTGATAAATTTTTGACTGCTTATGTGTATGGCTTTGGACAAACTAATAAAACTATTGGTTTTATTCCTTTTCAACTGAAATCAGGAACAAAGTTAAAGCACATATATAAAATACTATTTGCTGAAGATTTAACAATATCGACAAGAGACTTCGAAAGTCTTTTTGGTATGCATATTAAACGTGCTTGCGAATTAGGAAGTATTGGTTTACGCACCTTAAGACCCGAAGCATTGACAAAATACATGAATGAAAGCAAAAACCTTTCATTCAAAAATGAAGAAGACAAAATAAACTATTACGTATTTAAAACCTGGTTAATCGCTATGCTATCAAAAAACAAAGATGAAGTAACAGAATATACGCTTGAACTGGCAGAGACCATTTTGAGGTATAGAAATGGAGATAGTAATCAAAAAACTGTCCGAAAAAATTTGGTTGAAAAAGAGCTTTTTGAATCCAAATCAAAAAAAGGATTTATAGAATCTCTTACTGTTATGATTAAAGATTTAGAACCGGACGATTTGTTAACCATTAAGAATTTTAAAGATGAAATTCATTTAATGACAAATGAAGAATTTGGTTATTTTTCTACTTTATTAAAATTTGATTACGCATTTCTTGAAAAACAATCTTAAACCTATAATCATATAAATCAATGAACACAATTTACATTAGAACTTTGAAAAGAGCAGAACATACTGTTTTCTGTGTAGCCGACGGCCAAAAGTATTATTATGATTCCCAATTTAATAGGAGAATTCCCTTTTCCAGCGGACAACAAGTTAAACGTTCACTAATTGATTCTTTATGCGAAGCAATAAATCAAACGCCGTCCCCAACTACTTTTCTATTTGATATTAATAAGCAAAAAGAATTAAAGGAAGGTGAAGTTTATGGAACATGTGATCCAACCTATGCCGATCAACTAATGGGCGGTTGGATGAAAGCGTCAAAAGGTGGTACGGAAAGAACATTGAAACGCAGAAGCCCTCTTTCAATTTCTGCAATGCGTGCTTTACATCCTGCGTTAGCCGGAATGGAAAAAGAAGCGGGTTCATTTGATAGAAGTGAAAGATCCAACAATGTTGTTATTGTTAGAGATGAGAAAGGAAATCAATTAACCGATGAAGAAATAGTTACTTTAATAGAGGGTAAAGACAGGAGCCTAAGTAGGAAATGGTTAAATGCCTCTGATAGAGTTGCAGGTTTATTTGTTATGGATATTGCCATTGATTTAAGAAGGTTGTTTTGCGTAAGTACAAATTCTTTTGAACCCGAAATGTCTGATTCAACTATTGAGAAACTTAAAAGCGAAGGTTGGGTAGAATCAAATAATGTGTTTGGACCTTGTTTAGTTGCGCCAAAAGAATTGAGAGATAAATGGATAAAAGGATTGGCTAAAGCAATTGTTGATTGGCGAATCACATCAAATCAGTCCAGAACATTTAGTTTAATGGATACTTTGGCAATAGCTATAAGTGATAATGCAAATCTGATTGCCGGCAGTATCAGAGCAAAGCTGTCGGAAGAAGATTCCAAAAAAGCCGATCCCATAATTGATGAATCTTTGAAAAATGTAAACACATACATCACTTTACAAGCTGGAGGTTTTGTTCAAACAAAAGGTGAAACAGCAGATGCACTTGAACAAGCTGAACAAAAATTAATTGATTTGATGATGGCTTTCAATTATGAAAATCAGTTAAGTTCATAATTTACCCATGCCGTTCCAATTCAAAATCCAACTCAAAAACATCAGCAAACCACCAGTTTGGCGGCGTTTGCTGGTGCCGGAAGATTTTACGTTTCACCAGTTGCATTTACTGATCCAGACGGCTTTTGGCTGGATGAACGCACACTTGTTCCGCTTTTCTCATCAGGAATACCGAAGCGATTTTTTTATATCGGAAAAAGAAATGTTCGATGATCCTGATTTTTATGAAGACGATGAAGTGTTGGACAGTAAAGAGCTGAAACTTTCTGAAATTTTTAATACCGAAGGCCAAAAGTTTAATTATTGGTATGATTTCGGCGACGACTGGTTTCATCTGATCACCCTGGAAAAAATCACCGAAGAAAAACTGCTTCAGGCAATGTGTCCGGCGGGCAAAGGTGCTTGTCCACCTGAAGATTGCGGTGGCCCCTGGGGTTATGAAGGGCTAAAAGAGGCATTGGCAGATCCAAAACATCCAGGTTATAAGGAAATGAGGAAGTGGCTTGGCCTGAAAAAGAACGAAACCTGGGACGCCAATTTTTTCGACCTAAAAGAAGCACAGGAAGCGGTCCGTGATATCGATTATGACCAGGAAAACTACTTTGATGATTTGATTTAAACAAGATGCTCAACCTTACTGCCACCCACATCAACTACTACTTCGTTTGCCACCGGAAACTTTGGCTGTTTGCCAACGGCATCCAAATGGAGCACACCTCCGAAATTGTGGCCGAAGGTAAACTGATTGGCGAAACTACTTATACCGACCGCTCGCAGCAATATACAGAAGTAGAAGTGGATGGTATTAAGATCGATTTTTATGATGCCAAAAACAAGGTGGTGCACGAGGTGAAAAAAAGTGATAAAGTAGAAAAAGCACATATTGCACAGGTAAAATATTATATCTACAAATTAGGGCAACAAGGAATTGAAGATGTAACTGGTTTGATCGAGTATCCAAAAATGCGGCAAACGGAAACTGTGGAAATGGAACCGGGCGATAAAGAACTGATCCAAACTTTTGAAATGAATATTAAACAAATTGTGGGAAGCGAAATTTGTCCGCCTTTGTTGCGAAAGCCTATTTGCAAGCAATGCAGCTATTTTGATTTCTGCTATGTGGAGGAGGTGTGAGGAGTGATCGGGTGAAAAGTGATCGGGTGAGGGGTGATGGAGTGAGAGGTGATTTAGTGAGAAGTGAGAATTGCAAGGAACCACCAAATCATAGATCAGCAAATCACTACATCACACTATTTATAAGATCACCAAATCACCAAATCATAACATCACAACATCACAAACATCACCACATCACAACATCACTCATGCGCCAGGAAGACTTTAACGAAATTTTTAGAAACAGAAGTAAAGCAGTAGCTTTAGAAGTGATTCGTTTAACAGCTTCTTTGCCGTACAACGATGCCTGTTTTATCATCAAAAAACAGTTGATTAGATCTATTACATCGGTAGCGGCAAATTTCAGGGCGGTATGCAGGGGCAGGTCAGATAAAGAAAAATTTGCCAAGTTATGCATTGTAGTAGAAGAAGCAGATGAGTCTTTATTCTGGATAGAAATGCTGGAAGAAAGCAATTTTATAGCTATGGACAAAACGGCATCGGTAAAAAAGGAAACAGAAGAAATTTTAAAAGTAATGGCATCTTATAAAAAGAAATTAATGTTGGAGAGGGGTAAGGAGTGATTTTGTGAAGAGTGATTTAGTGATGTAGTGATAGGGTGAGGAGTGATTCAGTGAAGAATGATTCATGAAAAATTACAGTTTGCAAAATCACTAAATCACCCAATCACAAAATCATCAACTTTATACCGGTAAAAGAAGCATCTGTATGAAACAAACTTACTATCTGTTTAATCCCGGACGGCTGAGCCGGAAGGACAATACGCTGAAATTTTTGCCGGTGGATGAAGAAGGCGTAGAAGGGACACCAAAGTACATCCCGGTGGAAGGTGTTTCTGATATTTTCTGTTTCGGTAGTCTGGATGCCAACAGCGCGTTGTACAATTTCCTGGGTAAGGCTGGTATCGCTGTCCACTTTTTTGATTATTACGAAAACTACACGGGAAGTTTTTGTCCGAAGGAGTATCTGCTGGCCGGGAAGATGCAGATCTCGCAAACGAAGCATTATTTGGACGCCAAAAAGCGGATGATCATTGCCCGCAAGTTTGTGAACGGTGCCGCTTTTAACATGACCAAAACTTTGCGTTATTACCTTAACCGGGAAAAAGATGTAAGTGAACCTTTAGAAAGTATGGAACTGCTGATGCTACAGATTGAGGAAACGAAAGCCGTTGATGAACTGATGGGCATAGAAGGCAATATCCGGCAGCAGTATTACCAGGCTTTTGATATGATCCTGAACAATTACCAGATGGAAGGACGGAGCAAACAGCCGCCGATGAATGAGTTGAACGCGATGATCTCGTTTGGCAATATGATGTGCTATTCGGCCTGCTTGAATCAGTTGTACCATACCCAATTAAATCCAACCATCAGTTACCTGCACGAGCCAGGTTACCGAAGGTTTTCACTGGCATTGGATCTGGCGGAAATTTTTAAACCGGTATTGGTAGATCGTACAATTTTCCGGCTGCTGAACAAAAAAGAGATCCAACCCAAAGATTTTGATATGAAAATGAACGGTTGTATGTTGAAAGATTCGGGCCGAAAAGTATTTGTGAAAGCTTGGGAAGAACGGCTGAACGAAACTTTCAAGCATCCTGTTTTAAACAAAAACGTAAGTTATAAACACCTGATTAAACTGGAATGTTACAAACTGGGCAAGCATGTGTTGGGTTTGGATGAGTATAAACCTTATAAAGTGAGGTGGTGATTTAGCGCTGAGGTATCAGCAATCAGCTTTCGGAAAAAGCATTGGGAAGATTTGGTATTTAATTTAATGCGATCAAATGCGTGGATTTGTGCAAAAAAGGTATGATGCTTCTTTTAGCATGGTAAAGTTGGTATTGGATCTGATTTTTCTACAGAAGTACATAGCCGTAATATTATTTTTTAAGGGATAAAAGAAGTATAAGATTGCACAGGAAGAAATTTAAGGGAGTTGTGAGAAACCAAAGTCGGAACTTGCAAGACTGATGGCTAAAGGCTGAATGCTGATAGCCTAAACATAAAAGATATGTATGTAATCTTAGTATACGACATAGGGGAGAAGCGGGTAGTGAAGATGCTGAAATTGTGCAGGCAGTATTTAAACTGGATACAAAATTCTGTTTTTGAAGGTGAAATTACCCCAGTGAAATTGAAAGAGCTGCTAGTGAAAGCCAAATTAATTATTGACGCAGAAACAGACAGCATCCTGGTATTTAAAAGTCGGGAAGAAAAATGGCTGGAAAAGGAAGTGATAGGTGCCGAAAAAAATAAGCTGGACAATATATTGTAAGTTGTCGGTGAGGGCAACAAGAACAGTTCTTTGACGTATATGAATATTCTTTTTATAAAAAAACTGCTTAGAAGTAGCTAAAAAGACGGTTGTCTGTCGCCGCTTTAAAACCGGCTATTGCCGATAGACGGAAAATTGTTTAAAAATAAGGCTTAAAAACAGCCTTTTTGAATATATTTAAGCCGTTTTTGCGTCGGCCCTTAATCGCACCATGTAGGAATTGAAATATTGCAAGTTTATTACAACGAAACTTTTTAAATAATCCCTTAATCGCACCATGTAGGAATTGAAATATTTTTGATCTGCTTTTCTTTCCGAATCTTTTATTTTCCCTTAATCGCACCATGTAGGAATTGAAATTTTCTCGAAGATGTTGACGTTGTACATACTGCAGAAACCCTTAATCGCACCATGTAGGAATTGAAATATTTACCGGACAAACTTTCTCGTTCATAATCTTCCACCCTTAATCGCACCATGTAGGAATTGAAATTGCCTAAATATACAACTAATTTAATTAGTAATCAACCCTTAATCGCACCATGTAGGAATTGAAATATAAACGAAGCATTATAATACATTTAATATTTTATTCCCTTAATCGCACCATGTAGGAATTGAAATTTTAAAATCCGATGTTGGATTTAATTTTAACCATTTCCCTTAATCGCACCATGTAGGAATTGAAATAAATATTCAAGGTGTAAGAACATTTCAACCATTCGGACCCTTAATCGCACCATGTAGGAATTGAAATTAACTCCGGCGATAAAGCCACGCCCAGAGATACTTCCCTTAATCGCACCATGTAGGAATTGAAATATAATAATCTACACTTATCATGCTGAATATCAATTCCCTTAATCGCACCATGTAGGAATTGAAATACACATTATTTGATTTTAAACTTATATTATAAACGTCCCTTAATCGCACCATGTAGGAATTGAAATTTACGCCAAGCCCCCACGCCGGTAGAAGCGCGGGCCCCTTAATCGCACCATGTAGGAATTGAAATTAACTCCGGCGATAAAGCCACGCCCAGAGATACTTCCCTTAATCGCACCATGTAGGAATTGAAATATTCTCTATCAGACCGCAGAATAAAAAAGTAAATTTCCCTTAATCGCACCATGTAGGAATTGAAATTTAGTTTGCAGGTCCAGCTTTTCATGCAGGAATTCCCCTTAATCGCACCATGTAGGAATTGAAATGATGTAGAAATTGATTCACTCGAAAAAAAGTTAAGTCCCTTAATCGCACCATGTAGGAATTGAAATGAGATACTTTTTTTTCTAACGCTTTTTTCACGTTCCCTTAATCGCACCATGTAGGAATTGAAATGGTGTTAAACCTTCTAAAGTATCTATAAAAATCGCCTGGACTTGCAACAATAAAATGGACATTTAATTAAGCTGCAATATTTTGTTTGTTCAAGTTTCTTCCAAATTCCTCGGGGGACATATATCCTAGTGCAGAATGTAACATTTTACGGTTGTACCAAGTTTCGATATATTCGAATATAACCACTGCCGCCTGCCCTTTATTTACAAACTTATCCTGGTACACACATTCAGCTTTAAGCGTTTTGAAGAAGCTCTCGGCCACTGCATTGTCCCAACAATTCCCTTTTCTGCCCATGCTCCTGATAATGAAAGTGTTTTTTTCCACCAGCAACCTAAATTCATTACAAGCATTACTGTACCCCTCTATCGGAGTGGAATATAAGCCTTTGTGTTACCGGCCTGTTTTTTTGTGCCATTTTGAACGCAGGTATCACTGTATCAATGGCTTTCATAGTAGTGCCAAGCGCCCAGCCAATTACTTTCCTGTCCCCCAAATCTATAACTGTTGTCAGGTACAGCCATCCTTGTTTTGTTTTAATATAAGTGATGTCCGATGCCCAAACCGAACCTAATGTACCAGGCTTAAAGTCCCGGCCTAGTTTGTTTTCCGGTACAGGGAATTTATGGCTTGAATCCGTGGCCACCTTGATTTTTTTCTTTGTTATACTTCTCAGGTTGGCTTTTTTCATCATTCTGGCCACTCTTGGCCTGGATACTTTAATGCCTTTTTTGTTCAGTTCCTGGGCAATCCGGGGACTGCCATAAATATTTTTACTGTTTTGGTAAGCCAATAGTATTTCTGCCTCAACATCTGGTTTTCAATACTTCTGTTTGAAGGGGAACTCTTTGACCAGGCATAAAACCCACCCCTTGTTACTTTAAACACCGAACACATCTTCAATGGGAAATATCAAACTATGGTTCTTTATGAACCTGAATATTTGCCATTGGAGTTGCTACCTTTATCTGGACAAAAGGTTAAGGGAAAGACTTAACTTTAGAAATATGTCACAAACGAGAAAGCAGTACGACCGTGAGTTTAAGGTCATGGCCGTGGAATTAAGCAAGGGCCG
>JAABUT010002238.1_pt1 | contig 19188 bp, 22 predicted proteins | sample 5559281 | NCBI WGS metagenome assembly JAABUT01 (sample SAMN10711880, study PRJNA513359) | rock metagenome | isolation source: Antarctica rocks | place: Antarctica: Victoria Land, Ricker Hills nord | collected 2016-01-04
CAGAAATCACCTCCCGTTCCTCCACGCGCAACACCACACCCCGCACCCGACCCCCCACGCCACCCACAATTTCATCGACAGCCGCCAACGCTACCCGCCCACTACCCACGTGGCGCACTCACCGTATGACTGCAAGGGGTGTTATGCATCGCGGCCAGTGGGGATGGGTCAAGAGGCCGCCGATGACGGCTGCGGTCGCTGCCGGCAACGCCTCGCGGGGGCGCCGGTGCAGGGCGCACGGGTCCGGGTCTGGACGGAGGCGGTGGCGGCGGTGGTTTACGTCAGGGCGGCGGCCAGGAAGTCGTAGGCCCCGACGCGCTCCCTCTCGGGGAACTCGTGCTCACCGGCCCGGATACTGACTCGTGCATGTCGGGCTTCGAGGGCTTCGAGACGATCCGCGAGGTCGGCCGCGCCGCGGCTCCAGACGTCGCCGTCCGCGGCCAGGATGAGGAACTGGCACTGCGTCGCGAGAGCGATGACGTCCTCGAGGTCGTGGTCGGTGGCGAAGTCGGGTAGGACGAACTCCGCCTGGAAGCCTGCGTCGTGGGCGAACGAGTCGCGGTACGGGATACATCCACAGTTGGAAACGCTCGCCGTGACGCGCTCGTCCCAAGCAGGTGCCCACAGCGCGGTCCGCCCGCCGTAGGAGTGGCCGATGAAGCCGATGCGTCCGGGGTCCACTTCGGGCAGGGACGACACGTAGTCCAGAGCGAGGCTGACCTCCTGCAGACAGGTGGCCAGCAGGGTCCTGCCGACCATGAGACGGGAAGTCAACTCGTACCAGCCGACGTCCTGACCGTGGTCCCAGTTGCGGTCCTCGAAGCCGATGGCGTCGGGGGCGACGGTGACGAAACTACGCTGCGCGAGTTCCGATGCGTAGGCCTGGTCGCTCTCGCCCTGCAGGCCGCAGACTTCGCTCTTGCCGAGGTCGAACTCGCCTGCGTGCTGGTGGTGGCAGAAGACCGCGGGGACGGGTCGGGTGAGGCCATCGGGAACACAGACGAACGCTGAAGCCCTGCCCGCGGGGACGTCGTAGGACACGTGCCGGCGGACGTAGCCGTCGCACTGCTGCTCTGCCTCCACGCGAGGAAGGAGAGGGCCTGGCACATCGACGGGGCCGAGCAGTGTCCGGAGCGAGTCGCGGCTCAGCAGGTCAGCGGCCATGCCGGTCATTGTCCTGAGGGCTCGATGGAGCGGCACCCAGAGCGGTCCGGGACAGCGGGGCCACGCAACGGGCCACGAGGCGCTCGTCAAGGCGGCCTGGCTCCACTAGACAAGTTTCCCGTTGCTGCACCAGGGTGGTCCGCCGAGGCGGCGGGGCGGCATGAGCAGCGCACCCCTGTGGTTTACGCATCTGGTCACGATGTCCCTTTGCCTCCGCTCTGCCCGTCAGCCTCTTGGTCCGTGCTCGGCGGGCGTACTCGCTCGTTGCCCCTCGGCGGCGTCGTGGAGGACGTAGTGCAGGTGGGTGACGCCGGGTGCGGGCACCACGTCCACCGCGGTGAGCCGGACCGGCGACGGAGCGCGGCCGAAGAGCGCGGTGCCGCCGCCGAGCAGGACCGGCACCTGGTGGATGGTCACCTCGTCGAGCAGTCCGGCCCGCAGAGCGACGGCGACTACGGCCGACCCCATGAGAGCAACGTCTCGCCCGCCTGCGAGGTGGGTGGCGACTCGGATCGCCTCGACGATTCCCGACGCGACGAAGGTCTGGTCGCCCATGCCGGGAGGCGGCGGCCGGTGGGAGAGCACGACCAGCGGCGCGTGCGGGTGCGGGCTTCCGCCGCCCCACCCGTCTGAGTCGTCGTAGGTCCTGCGTCCGGCGATGACAGCGCCGGTGCGGGCCGCGATCGCGTCGAACACCGGGCGGCTCACCGCCGACATCCGGAACCCGGGAAACTGCGCGCTCGGGATGTCGCCGGCGGTGTACCAGTCGAACAGCTGGTTGCCGCCGTTGCCCAACGGCTGATCCGGGTTCGGGTCCGGACCCGTGATGTACCCGTCGACTGACGCGGCCATGGCGCTGAAGATCGTCGTCATCCTCGCTTCACGCCTTCGCGACGTCGCTGACGCCGCCCTGCGCGTCGGGCAGCCGGGTGACGAAGTCCAGCAGTCCCACCCAGGTGGGGCGGACACTGATCCGCGCCTGTGCGGTGCCCGGTTGGTCGATCGCGGCGAGCATCTCGGTAGCGGCCTCGGGACCGAGGTAGCGATGAGCGGCGGCGGCGTACTCGGCGGCGATCCCGTGGACCTCGCTGACGCGCGCGACGCCGCGGATGGCCAGGCTGCGCGGCGGGTTGTTCTCGGTGTCGATCGTCAACGCGACTGCTGGGTTGGCGCGCAGCGCGGTGAGCCGGGCTGCTGGGTGGCGGATGCCGATGGCGGGGCCGGCGGTGTAGGTGACCATCACCACGTCCTCGCCAGTCCAGTGGAACCAGGTCGGCACGACCCGCGGCGTCCCGTCCGGCCAAACGAACGCGAGCCGGGCCGGGATGGTCGAGTGCAGCAGCTCCTGCGCCAGATCCGTGCAAAGCAGAGCGGTGTCTCCCTGCGGGTACGTGGCGGTCGACGTGCTCATCAGTGCTCCGCTCGTCAGTGGATCCCTTACGGGACTACCAGTCGGAGGCTAACAGCGCCCCGTTCCCTCAGGGAACCCACCTGGCTATGCTGGGCCTGTGCAGCGCACCCAGTTCGCCGACCTGACGTGCTCGATCGCGCGGACCCTCGACATCGTGGGAGAGCCTTGGTCCCCGCTGATCCTGCGTGACGTGTGGGTGGGCATCCGGCGCTTCGACGCCCTGCAGGCCGAGCTGGGCATCTCCCGCAAGGTCCTTACCGAGCGGCTCAGGTGGCTGGTCGAGTCCGGTGTCCTCGAACGAGAGCAGTACTCCGACAAGCCGGCCCGCTTCGACTACGTCCTCACCGACCGGGGCCAGCAGCTGTGCGACGTGCTGCTCGTCATGGCCCGCTGGGGTGATCGCTGGCTCGCCGGTGTTGCCGGGGCCCCGGTGGTCTACCGCCACCACGACTGCGGTGAGATCAGCCATGCCGAGTTGCGCTGCTCGCACTGTGACCGACCGATCGGGGCACGCGACGTCGACGTCCTGCCAGGGCCGGGGGCTGCAGCGTGAAGATCTCCTGGTGAGACGGGGACCCGTGTTCAGGGTGACCGCGGTGACTCTCCACCGGTCGGGGGAGGCCCTAATTTGGTGGATAATTACGCATGACGGCGGTGCGGGTCGTGTTGTGACCGGTCGCTGGGCCGTGGCGGGCTGCCGCTGGCTGTGGCGAGGACTCAGGCGGTGTCGGTACCGGCCGGTTGGGGTCGACGGGCCTCGACCGTGTAGTCGGCGGTGGCCGTGGTGAGCGCGGCCGCGGTGTCGGGGTGTGCGGTGTGGGCCCCCGGAGACCCTCGGCGCCGGCGACCACGCTGGGCAGGAAGTGCCGCCAGGTCCCGAGCAGTGACATGACCGACGCGGGGACCGGCTGCCCGGGCCGGGTGATCCGCAGCAGACCGGTGAGGGCGTCGGCGGCGCGGCCGTCGAAGACGTCGGACAGCGGGCCGCCGTAGGTGATCACGGCGTCGAACTCACCGATCTCCACACCTGATACAGAACACCCGACGCCCACGCGACCAGCCTGTCTCATCACCTGACGAGCAGCACCACGGTGGACCGGGTCTTAGGTGTCGGTGTCAATCGCGGGCGTCCTCAGTCCGCCGGTGCTGCCCGGGGTGAGTGATCGTGGGCGATCGCCGGATACCGGGCGGCCGGTCTCAGTTGAACAGTCGGTGTCAACAGACACCAGGTTCGACCGAGGAGGACACCGTGTACGGCGCAAGCGTGACGGACAGTTTGAACGACGCGGAGCTCGCCTACCGCCGCGAGAGGATGATCAACGAATTCCGGGCGGTCAACGCCGCCGCCGGGCGGCGCGCCGAGCGCAGGGCCCGCCGCGTCGCGAGGAGTGGACCGGGGCCGGTCCTGAAGTGGATCCGGGTGCACCAGCACGCCACCAGGTGACACTCACCGGCGGAGTCTTGTCGGTACCCCACGCCACAATGACCGGCGTGTCGCGCAGGGACGTCCAGGCCCCGTTCGTCGGGCGCAACCGCCAGCTCGCTGTCCTCCGGTCGGCCCTCGAGCGGGCGGCGGCCGGCGAGCCGGGCGCGGTGCTCCTCGCCGGTGAAGCGGGCGTCGGCAAGACGCGGCTGCTCCTCGAGCTCATCGACCACGCCACGGCAGCCGGAGCGACAGTGCTCACGGGGCACTGCCTCGACATCGGCGAGGTCGGGCTGCCGTACCTGCCGTTCACCGAGGCCTTGGAGGCCCTCGTCGGGTCCGACGGTGACGGCAGCCCGCCCGGGCCGTGGTCGGCGCTGGCGGCGGTCGGGGGCGAGGTCGGGCAGCTGCGGGTCTTCGAGTCGGTGTTGGCGATCCTCACCCGGGCCGGCGAGACCGGCGACGGGCCCGTCCTGCTGGTGATCGAGGACCTTCACTGGGCCGACCGCTCCTCGCGGGACCTCCTGGCCTTCGTGCTCGCCCGGCTCCGCCGCGACCGGCTCCTGATCGTCGCGAGCTACCGGTCCGACGATCTGCATCGGCGCCACCCGCTGCGCCCCCTGCTGGCCCGGCTCGCCCGGTCCCCGCTGGTCGAGCGCGTGGACCTGCCGGGTTTCGATCCGCAGGAGATGGCGGCGTATCTGGGCGCGGTGTCGGAGACCGTGCTGGAGGAGTCGGTCGTCCGTGGGATCCTGGACCGGAGCCAGGGGAATGCCTATTACGCGCGGGAGCTGCTCGAGTCCCGCGACGCCCGAACGGCCGCTGGGCCGGGGGGTACCACGCTGCCCACCGAGCTCGCCGACGTCCTGTTGCTGCGCTTCGAGGAGCTCCCGCCGGACGCGCAGCTGGTCGCCCGGGCGGCGGCGGTCGGTGGCCGGCGCGTCGGCCATCCGCTGCTGCTGGTTTTGACCGGGCTGACCGAGCCCCGGCTGGAGAGCGCACTGCACGAGGCCCTGGCCCACCAGGTGCTCGTACCCGTCGACGGCGAGCAGTACGCCTTCCGCCACGCGCTGCTGTCCGAAGCGGTCTACGCCGACCTCCTGCCCGGTGAGCGGGTCCGGCTTCACGGCGCCTACGCACGGGCAATCTCGGCCGCAGCCGGGTCCACCGCCGCCGGCACCGCGACCATGGACCGGGTCGGCTCCGCGGCCGAACTGGCCCACCACGCCATGGCCAGCCACGACCTGCCGGGTGCGCTGGTCGCGTCCATCCGGGCGGCTGGTGAGGCGTCGGACCTCGACGCCCCGGCCGAGGCCTGGCAGCAGCTGGAGCGTGCCCTGCAGTTGTGGGACGCGGTGCCCGACGCAGCGGCCCGCACCGGCCTCGACATCGTGGAGGTGGGCCTGCGGGCGGCCGCGACCGCGAGTCGCGCCGGGGCGCACGACAGGGCCGCCGCGCTGGCCGAGGCCGCCACCCGCCGCCTGGACCCGGCCGCCGACCCCGCCCGCGCGGCCGAAGTGTGGGTCGCGCAGGCCCGCCACCTCCTCGATGCCGACCGGCCCGAGGCCGCGCTGGGTGCGGCGACGGAAGCGGTGCGGGTCGCGGGTGGACCCGCTCAGGTGGAGACCCCCGCGGTGGCCTGGTCAGTGGCGCACAGCGCGAACGCGCTACGCCAGCTCGACCGGGCGGGGGCGCGGGAACTCGCGGAGCGGGCCCGGGACATGGCCCGACGCACGCAGACCCCTGCGGCCGAAGCGGATGCCCTGGTGACCCTCGCCGCGCTCGACAACGACCAGGGGTCGGTGACCCGGGTGGCGGTGCTGCTCGCCGAGGCGGGGGAGCGGGCCCGAGCGGCGGGAGACCTGACCACCGAGCTCCGGGTCTCCTACGCCCTCGCCGCGGACCGCTACGACGCGGGCGACGTCACCGGTGCGCTGGTCCTGCTGGACGCGGCGGTGCAGCGGTGTCTGCGCAACGGTGCCGGGTGGAGCCCTTACGGCCTGGAACTGCGGGTCCTGCAGATCACCGCGAGATTCGTCACCGGTGACTGGGACGGCAGCGTGGTCGCCGCCGCGGTCACAGGTGCGCGGCCGTCGGAGCCGGCGGCCGCGCGCCTCGCCGCGGTCGGGCTCCACGTAGCGGTCAGCCGCGGCGATCCCGCGGCGGCGGCCACCCTGGCCCAGCTTGAGGCGGCGGCCCGGGCCGACCCGATGGTGGCGCTCGCGGCCGCCGCCTGCGGTGCCGATCTCGCGTGCTGGCTGGGCGAGCCGGCGGCGGCGTTGGACATCATCGCGCGGGCCGTGCGGCATCTGGGGGAGGTGTTCGAGCCGTGGTTCCTCGGCGCCCTGCGGCTGTGTGGGCTCGGGATCTCCGCCGCCGCCGACCTCGCCGAGCAGGCCCGCCGGGAGCGGGACCCGACCCGGGAGCACGCCGCGCTCAGCGAAGGCGGGCGGCTGCTCGAGCTCGCGCGACGCACCACCGAACTGGGTCACCCGCGCAGCGGGACCCTCGGGCCGGAGGGCACCGCCTGGTGGCAGCGGGCACAGGCCGAGCACCACCGCCTCGAGGGGGACACCGGCAACGCCGGCAGCGCCGGCACAGCCACGGCTGCGGTCGCCGCCTGGCGGTCTGCGGTCGACGCTTTCGGCTACGGCCACGTCTATGAGCAGGCACGGTCACGGTGGCGTCTCGCGGCGGCACTGCTCGCCACCGGTAACCGCGATGAGGCGGCGGTGCAGGCCAACCGAGCGCACGCCGCAGCCCACGCACTCGGAGCGGCGCCGCTGGCGGGCGCGCTGCAGGACCTGGCCCGCCGCGGGCGACTGATCCTCGGCCCCAGCGCCGGCGCCCGCGTGGCACCGACGGGGCATTCCTCGCCGCTGACCCCGCGCGAGCAGGAGGTCCTCCACCTGTTGGCCGAAGGGCGTTCCAACCGTGAGATCGGTGAGGAGCTGTTCATGGCGGAGAAGACCGCCAGCGTGCACGTTTCCCGGATCCTGGCGAAGCTCGCGGCCACCAGCCGCGCCGAGGCCGTCGCGCACGCCTACGACCGCGGGCTGCTCGGCTGAACCGGCCTCGTTGAGACCGGCCGGGTGGCAGCAGGACGCAGCGCATCGCACCCGGGCACGGCGGGCTATGACGACGGTCGTCCATGAAGCCCCGGGTGGAGGGCCACCTGGCCGGAGGGTTCTGGGGTGTAGTGGTTGGCGGTCCCGCAATGATCGGTCGAGCTCGACCGTCTCACCGGACAGGCCAATTGGCCGCTGGCCGCCGCGTCCGGGGTCTGCCATTGGTTGTGAGTCTGGGCCGCCACTCGAAACGATCGACGGGTGCCAAACTGGTTCCACTGCCACCACGCCTCCACGAAACGACCAAGTAGGGTACAGATGAGCCACGACGACACTGGGGAGCATGACCATATGACTGACATCTTTCTGACGGAAAGCGAAGCGTCGCTGGCGGTTGAAGACCTCGGCTGGCGGTACCTCCTCGACTGCCTCACCACCGCTGTCACGGTCGACTCCCTCTTCGACGCGTGCGAAGTCATCCGCGCTGCGGTCGACATCGCCGGCCCTCACGCGAACGACCATCTGCGCCTGCACGCGACCGCCGACCGAGTGGAACTCACGCTACAGACTCGTGGCGAATTTCGAGTGAGTACGCAGGACGTCGATCTAGCCCGTTCCGTCACGAACGCAGTTCGCACGGCCGGTTACCAGACGGTCGCGCACCCCGCTCATCATTCGGTTCAGTCGCTTGCAATCGCCATCGATGCGATGGACATCCCCGCAGTGCGCCCGTTCTGGAAGGCGGTACTCGGGTATGACGACGTCACTGCGCCCGCCGACCTAGTGGACCCGTTCGATGGCGGTCCGTCTCTCTGGTTCCAGCAGATGGACGAACCGCGCACGCAGCGCAACAGAATCCATCTCGATCTGACTGTTCCGCACGACGATGCCGTTGCCCGAGTCGAAGCCGCCCTCGCGGCCGGCGGTCGGCTCGTCAGCGACGACCGTGCGCGAGCATTCTGGATCTTGGCAGACCCCGAGGGCAATGAAGTCTGCGTGTGCACATGGCAGGACCGTGACTGACGCGTCGTAGGCGGCAGAACGCGGGGCCAGCCCACCCCTGACTCAGGCGGGCACTCGAGGACCGCGACAGGCTCCGACCGGAGCTGGCTTGGGCGCTGGGGGACCGGCCCATCAGTGGTGGAATCATGGTTATGCATGCGATGCTGCGCGTCTCCAATAACGGCCAACCAGCTGACGCGGCTCAGCCCCAGAGATCCACGAGCGGTTGAGCCAGCGATCGCCCTGGAGTACCTGTCTCCGGTGCGCGCACCGAGCCCCGGTCGATCGATGTAGACGCGCTACTGAGCCCACGGCGGGGTGATCCGGGTGCCGTCGGCGGTGACGGCTTCCAAGCCCGCAGTGGTCGTAACCCATGCGGTGGCACCTTTGGGCCCGGCGTCGATTCGTAGTTCGCTGTTGGCCGGGACGAGCGCGGCGTCACCGCGGTGCATCGCGGATCGGTCGCCGTCAAGGCTGATCTGCAGTTCCCCGTCCAGAACGAGGAGGACCTCCTCACGGGTAGGTCGGTGCGAGACGCCCTGGAGGTCTGCCGGGACCACCAACTGCCACGCGCACAGCTGGCTGCTACCCGTGGACGGCCTGACGTACGACAGGAAGCTGCTCCCGTGGGTTTCAAACGGGACTGCGTCGGTGGGGCGGACGATCGGCACGGTGACCTCCAAGTAGACAGGCAGCTTGACGACATTCGTCAGGGTACCTGTCCTTCGTGGCACCATGCGCCGTGACGGTCGACAGCTGGGGCACCGCGACCGCCGTGCTCCGCCTGGCCAGCCAACTCGTCGACGGCATCCAACAGGGGCTCCGGGAGCGCGGCTTCGACGACGTGCGACCGGTGCACGGCTTCGCGTTCGCCCGCCTCAGCGAGGCCCCAGCGACAACGACCCAACTCGCCGAGCACCTCGGCATCACCAAGCAGGCAACCAGCGAGCTGGTCCACCACCTGGTCGACCACGGCTACCTAGACCTAGTGCCTGACCCCACCGACCGGCGGGCCCGCCTCCTCGCCCTCACCGACCGCGGTCACGCCTGCACGCGGGCCGCTCAGGACGCTGCGGCTGAAACCGTCAACACCTGGGAACAACGGATCACCCCGGACCAGCGCGCCGAACTGCGCGTGGCCCTAGCCGCCATCACTGACCCAGGCCGGCTTCGACCCAGCTGGTGACGACCCATCGCCTCCACCCGACGGGCCCCACAATTCCGCGTGGTCATCGACGACAAAGAACTAGGGCAGGCAGTCGTCACCGGTCTCGTCACGAAACGGGGTCCCGCGGTCGTAGAAGGGGGACACGGCGATAGAGCCTGTCAACCCGCCTAACGGTCGAGGGGACACGTCGCCGAGTCGGGGCGATGGATTGAAGTTCGTGCCGATTGGCGCCGGAGACCGGCGAACGCCCCAGCCGTAGCGCCAGGGGAGCAGCCCAGGCTTGGTGGATAATGCACATTACGCGTCAAAGCCGGCCAGGGAACCGGCTGGACACCTCCCTGGTTCGCGGGTGCCCGGGGTCCTGACCGAGACGCTGGAAGCGCCTTTCATGAAGTTACGCCTACAGGGATCTCCGGTACCTGTTGCATCTCGGGAATGACGTTGCACAACTCTGCACTGGGACCGCCTCAGAGTCAGACGAAGCCAGAGCCCACCCACCCGAGTGTCGGCAAAAACCGCGCCGGCCCTCAGGCCGGGATCCTCAACCGCCCGCCCGAGCACCTGCTGGTCGCTGCCCTGAGCTTCGCCGGTTCTCGCGACCCGGAGACCTGCCGCGCGACCGGGGAGGTCCTCCGCGAGGTACTGCGCCGAGAACTGCGAAGCGACCTCGATTCGGTCGACGCTGCCACAGACCGCACTGCGGTCGCCGCAGAGACGGCCGAACTCGGCTTCGATGACCAGTGGGACCGTCAGCACCTGACCGTGGTCGTTGGGTTCTCCGCGTCGAGGTACGACGCACTCGGTCTACCGACGGGGCACGCGGACCGGCCCGTCGATCTGGACACGCAGGTCCTAGCGGGCGGCTACTATTTCGTGCCCCCGCTTACCGACGCTCGAGAGCCGTGGAGTTGGGCGGTCTCGGCCGGTTGACCCCGCCGCTCGCGACGCCGCCATGCCCAGCCACCAGGGCTGCTCCGAAAGTCGTGGCGATCAAGGTCAACGGGCCCCCTAGGGAGGAAACCTGCTTTCAAGCGTCTGGACATGGCCGCGGCGGCCGTCAACAGCTCGGCGCACGACTCTCGTTTGGGGTGTTGCTGCTACGCCCAGTTCTGCGGCAGCGGGATCTGCCATTGGGTGGCGACGGAGCGCACCGCGTGTCGGTGCTCGGGGTCCTCGGGCGACAGGGGTCGGATGTCCCCGACGCTGACGGCCGCGTGGTCATAGATGGCCCAGCAGTCCACGCGGTCGTCGTGGCGGCTGCGGTAGTGGATGACGTCCGGGCGGTCCGGTCGGTCGCGCAGCGCAAGTGAGCAGGCCCGGGTCAGGTCCCGGCCGAGCTCGCTGCTGAGCCGGACGGCTGCCTGGTCGAGGTGGACGCGGCGATCGTCTGGCGAACTGTCGGGTAGCAGGGTTCGGCGGCTGAGTGGGCTGTCCATCAGGGCGCGTACTACCGGTTCACTGTCGAGTTCGGCTTGCAGGACTGGGTCGTTGATCGAGACGACAGCCGGGTTGATGGCGGTGATCCGGCCGAGCCGGCGGCCGGCGAGGTAGTTCGCGAGCGCTTGGCCAACAACACCGTCCCCGTCCGCCGGGGCGGAGGGGGTGTCGTCGTCGGTGACCGCAGCCTCACGGGCGGCGGCCTCCTGGGCTGGGCGGAGCCAGTCGAGCAGCTCCAGCAGGCACCCGCGCAGCGTGGTCGCGGTGTAGCGGATGACGTAGCGGTCCGCGGTCCGCGGCCGCGGGTCGTCGAACCTGTTAGGGCCGACGCCGTCACCGACCAGGGGCAGAGCAGCCGGGTCCGGGTGGACGCGCAGCACACCGGCCGCGGGCCACCGGGGGAGTGCGCCTTCTTCACCCAGTGGGCCGGTCACGCCGTCAGCAGGGCCTCGACGGCGCCGAGCAGCCGTGGCTCCGCCTCGGCGGGCGCATCGTCGGCGACGACCACCAGCGGAGCCCGGTCCCCGAGTGCCGGGTTGGTGCCCCGCATGAACGCGGCTGCCACGGCCGACCCGAACGCCTCGTTGACCGCGGTGACCACCCGGAACAGGACCTGCAGCCGGTGCTCGGCGTCGGGGGCCTTGATCGGGCCGCCCCGGGCCCAGCTGGCCAGCGTCCGGGTGTCCTTCAGCCCCAGGCTGGCCGCGGCGAGCCGGGCCCCAAGCACCTGCTGAACGACCTGTGCCTGCTCGTCGGCCGGTACCCGGACGGACAGCTTGTGGGCGTGCTCGAGCACCTCCAGCGGCACCCGGTCAGGTGAGACCTGCGCGGTCATGACTTTGCCCCCCTCGGTCAAGCGTCACAACCTACACTTGCCATAGCATTTGCGGTGCGTCAGCTGTCCCGACCGGGACACCCAGCAGCGTCGGAGGTAGCGGTGGCCAGAGCCAACAGCAACCGGCACGTCGTCCCCAACCCCGCCGGCGGCTGGGATGTCAAACGCCCCGGCAGCGACCACGCCGGCGCACACACGCGCACCCAGACCGAGGCGGTCAGCCGGGCTCGGGAGATCGTCCACAACGCTGGCGGCGGTGAAGTCCGGATCCACGGACGCGACGGGCGCATACGCGACTCCGACACCGTCGCACCCGGGAACGACCCCACCTCACCGCGCGACACCCGCTGACCTCATCCAGACCCTCGCTCGACTGCCAACAACAACCGCGTAGGGAGCGTCAGCGGGTGTGCTGGATAATGACAGGACGATACATCGCTGACTAGAGGGAGCCTCCAGGTTGAGCAAAATTGACTCGTCCCGGTGCTCAGTCAGGTTACTCGGCTGGTCGGTGGTCGTATGAGGCAAGCCAGCGCGCCCAAGCCCATTGCGCGGATTGAGAAGGTTTTCCTGTGGGTCGATCGCTTCAACACCGCCTCCCCGCTGCAATCGTTGGGGGCTTTAGCAATTCGACTACACCGGCAAGCCGTAGAGATCGATCCGTTTGGGTGCGTCGCCGAGGGTCCACCGGTCTTCAGCGTGTACGGGCGGGAACCGTAGGCGGTAGTTACGATGTCTACACGCTCATTGGGCGGCCGTTCAAGGGTAGTGAACTCGACGACGTCTGGGCCTACTTTGAAGCAAGTATCCCTTCGCTAATCGATAGGTTGAGTAGCCCGAATAGACCCATCGGTCTGATCGATCGCTCCTCCTTCCTTACTGTGCTGGTACCCTACGTCTCAGCAGCTCTGGTCCGCGGGGACGACTATGATGACAGATTCAAAGCGTTCATGACGCACCTTTCGGGACAGTTCCCAGATAATACCAATATTAATCGAACGATCGACTTCGACCTCCTTTGTGGTCGGCTACTTCGGTGCAGCTGGATTTTCTGTACAGCTCCGGCCGGTGAAAGATTTCTGATTAATGACCTCGGGTGGAGCCCCATGGTCGTTGCGCCGGGCGACGCAAGAATCTTCCTCCCACTCTCTCCAGCAGTCGCGCTCATGGTCGGACGAGTCGATCCGTCGGTATGGACGAGGGTACCTGGCGGTGCGACATTACAACCAGGTTTCTGGTCGATCAGCGCTGATCAAGTCGGACGTGTAAACCAGTCGGCCGTAGACTTTTGCTACAGAGACGTATACAGCGGCTCGCGCTTCGAGCTCGAAGGGCTGGAGCTGCCTAACCGGCGATCTGAGGAGCTGCCTGAGCCACGCGAAGTGATCACCAGGTTCCCCGAAGACGAGATGAGGCCAGCGGATACTGACTGGCGTGACGAGCTCGTACGCGCCGATTTACCGACACCTCAGCTTCCCGTTATTAACCTTGCTATCCCGCCGCCGGTAAATTTGCCTCGTGAACCAACCGACTCGGCCCCCGAATCGTAGGTCTTGGTGTACCGGCGCCGGCCGCTCGACGTACCGGTCGGTCACGAGCTGGACGATTCGGCGGAGCCCGGGACTGAGTGAACGCCCCAGCTGTACCGACGGGGGAACGAAAGCAACTTGGTGGATAAGTACCGTTCTGCATGACAGGTTCGTTTAGCAGCGGTCTGGTGAGTCATGCCGCGGGTACCGGCTGGGTCGGGTCGGTGTTGGGGTCGGCGGCCAGGGCGGCTTTGATGTCTGCGCTGAACTGGTCGGCGAGGACTTCGACGTGGCCGGCTTCGACGCCGTCGAGGGCGGCGGCGACGTCGGCGGGGTCGACCTTGGGGCCGTCGTAGCCGGCGCCCATGTCGGTGTCGACCGACCCGACGTGCAGGGCGACCACCTGGGTGCCCTGGCGGGGTCAGAGGAGTTCGGCCGGTTCGTCAACGACACCCGCTACTTCGCGCCGAGCCAGTTCGACGAGCGGGCCGCGATGGCGGTGTTGCTCGACGCCATTCCCACCCTGACCGACCCGAAGGTGATCAGGGCCGCCGCCGCTCACCTCCGGCGGCCCTGGGCTCGCCCCGCGCCGGCTACGCGTCAGTCGAGGGGGTCGTGGTGTCCCTGGTCCGGGACCACGGGACCAAGTCCCGGCGCGACTGTGCCCCGATCATCTTCTAAAGAGTTAGGTGAACACTTGACTGTCTGGGAGGCTGCCAGGCATAGTAAGGCACATGCCTTACCGTGAGCCGGACCTGGACCGCGTTTTCCAGGCGCTGTCCGACGGGACGCGCCGCGCGATCGTCGCGCGGCTGGTGCGAGGGCCGGCGTCGGTCAAGCAGCTGTCCGAGCCGTTCGCCATGTCCTTGCCATCGGTGATGCAGCACCTGCAGGTCCTGGAGTCCTGCGGTCTGGTCAGCAGCGAGAAGGCCGGCCGGGTCCGCACGTGCCGCATCGACACCGGGATGCTGCGCGCTGCGGAGAACTGGCTGGCCGGCCAGCGAACTATCTGGGAGAGCCGCCTGGACCGCTTGGGCGAAGTCCTCACCCAAGCCCCTGAGGCGCCGTCGAGCGACACGGCCTCCGGGACTGCGTCGAGCGGCTCGGCCCAGCCCCGACGCACGTCACGGTCACGCAGCCACATCACCGAGAAGGAGAAGTGATGAACGAGCACGAGTCCCTCCAGGAGCACGAGGTCACCCACGCCACCCTCACCCTCGAGCGCAGCTACCCGGCGGCGCCGGCGCAGGTCTTCGCGGCCTGGGCCGACCCGGCCGTAAAGGCGCGATGGTTCGCGGGGTCCAGCCTGTCCCACGATCTTGACTTCCGAGTCGGCGGTCAGGAGGTGAACCGGGCTGACGTCGGCGAGGGTCGGGTTGCCACGTTCACCTCGACCTACCACGACATCATCGAGGCTCAACGCATCGTCTACAGCTCGACTCTCGCCATGGCTGGGAGAGCGGTGTCCACCGTGTCGGTGACCACCGTCGAGCTGGTGCCCGACGGCGGAGGAACCCGGCTGGTGCTGACTGAACAGGGCACCTTCCTTGACGGCCAGGAGCAGCCGAGCTGGCGCGAGCACGGCACCGGAGACTGGCTCGACGCCCTTGGTGGCGAACTCGCCACGACACACCGGCCACAGGTGTGAGGACGGCTGCCACGAAGGCACCGGCGAGCCCCCTACGGCGCCCACCCGCCGCAGGACGCCGTCCCGGGGCCGGTGGCCGGCCGTCGGCGGCATCCATGACTGCCCCTCGTCGTTCGTGGGCAGTGCTGACGTTGCTCGGGGGCGCCTTCTTCATGACCATCCTGGACGGCACCAGCCTGCTCACCGCGCTGCCGTCCATCACTGCCGACCTCGACCTGAGCCCTACAGCGGCGGCATGGACGGTCACCGCCTACGCCCTTGCCTTCAGCGGACCGCTGCTGCTGTGCGGTCGCGTCGCCGACCTGTTCGGCCGCCGCCGCATGTTCCTCACCGGCATGGGCCTGCGCACCCTGGCCTCGCTGATATGTGGCTTAGCCCCCAACGCGGAGGTGCTGCTCGCCGGTCGGACTCTGCAGGGACTGTCCGCAGCGATCACCGCGCCGGCCGCCCTGTCCATGGTGATGGTGACCTTCCCCGACGGGCCGGCCCGGAACAAGGCATTGGGTATCTGGGGCGGCCTGGGCGGACTCGGGGCCACCGCCGGCCTGCTCGTGGGAGGCCTGCTGACCAGCACCGTAGGATGGCTGTGGGTGTTCTGGATCAACCTCCCTGCCGGCCTCATCGTCTTGTTCGCTGGCCCACGGCTGCTCGACGAGAGCCGAGCCCCCGACGGGCCCCGCCGCCTCGACGTCCGTGGCGGGCTGGTCGCCACCGCCGCGCTCGTCCTCGGCGTCTACACGATCACCGACGTCGGCGATCGGGGACGCATCGACCTGCGCACCGGCGCCCTGGTGTTGGCAGCAGCGGCAGCCACACTGCTGTTCTTGCACTTGCAACGCCGTTCCGCCTCGCCGTTGCTGCCCGCCGTTCTCACCAGCTCACGCCGCCTACGCCTCGGCGCCGCACTGCTCCTGATCGCCGGCATGGCTGTCGACGGCATGCTCGTGACCCTTACCGCCTACACCCAGCAGACGCTGCACTGGTCACCCGCACATTTCGGTCTCAGCGGCGCCCTGATGACCTCCATCTCGATCGCCGCCGGCCTCGCCGCCCAACGCCTCGCCACCGCCGTCGGGGTCCGCCCGGTGCTCCTCGCCGGAACCGTCGCCCTGGCCGTTGCCTGCCTCCTGCTCGCCGCGGCCACCTCCCAGCCTTCGCCGGGTCTTCTCGTCCTCCTCGCGCTCCTCGTCTTCGGTGCCGGCATGGGCGCCACCGCGGTCAGCGCCCACATCACCGCCTTGACCGGAGCGCCACCCGGGCACCCCGGCGTAGTCGCCGCGGTGGCCGATACCTGCTTCGCCATCGGCACGGCGCTTGGCGTCGCCCTCGGCACGACCACTGCGCTCGCCACCTCGGCCACCCAGGCGGGGACCGCCTCGGCCACTGGCGCCCAAGGCGCCTTCCTCGCCGTCAGCGCCGTCGCCGCGGCCGGCATGCTCGCAGCCACCCGCCTGCAACCCGCACTGTGCTTGCACCCGAACAATGAGGGCTCCCAAACTTCCGATCACGGCTGTTCGGGGCCGGAGGCCCATGCAGCCGCCGGGACGTCTGCCCAGAGGTCAGTGGCCGAGCATCCGGGTCGCCGCAGTAGCTGATGGCTCGTGTGCGGGGGGATAGCGGTCGGTTCCACCGTGCAGCCCCCTCAGCGTGGCCAGCACCGTCCGAAAGCGGTTCATGAACTGGGACGTCCCCATCGGCCGGGGAGGGGGTCACCCCTGTTGACTGAGCGCGGAGATCAGCAGTACGCCCCAGAGCACGACGAGCATCGCCGGTGCCGCGCGGAAGAAGAGCAAGGCCCGACGCTGGTCGGCTTCACGGCGTCGTCGGTCGTCCTGGCCCGTGTACCAGCCGAGATGACCAGGTGGGTTGATGGCGACGATGACGGCGGCCCAGCAGCGGGCCCAGGCCAAGACCGGGTACGACGCCTTCCTCGCGGTCTGTCCGAGCCGCAAGCTGCTCGACCGGCTGTCGGACAAATGGGTCGTGTTGGTCCTGTCCGCCCTGGGTGCGGACGGTTCCGGTCAGGTCGATCCCCGCTGCGCCGGTGGGTCCCGGTCGATGCGGTACTCCGAGCTGAGCCGCCTCCTCGCCGGAGTCAGCCAGAAGATGCTCACCCAGACGCTGCGGTCCCTCGAGCGCGACGGAGTACTCACCCGCATGGTGGTCGCGACCGTGCCCGTCACGGTCACCTACCAGCTCACCGACCTCGGACTATCACTGCACCACACGGTGCGCGGCCTCAAGGCCTGGGCCGAGGGACACATGGACGACGTCCTCACCCACCGCGCCGCCCACGACAACCACAACGCCCACGCCGCCTCGACCTGGCCCACACCTGAACAGTGATCTTGGCGATCGCGGTCGGCGCGATGTCCAGGGCACTGGGGAGCGAAGCAACCGTGGTGGATAAGTAGAGTTATCAACCCCCCGCTCGGCGGTAGCCGGGGGACCTGCGGCACGGAGGTGGTGGACCACCTCCGTGCCGCGGTATCACCCTGGATCACTGACGGCGAGTTGGGCGCTGGCGGTTGGCGTAGGTCATGCCCAGGGCGGTGTGGACGCGGGTGAGGGTGTCGTGGGCGAGCTCTCGGGCGGAGGCGTTGCCTGCGTCGAGGACCGCGTCGAGGTGGCCGGGATCTGCGGCGAGTTCGCGGCGGCGGGTGCGCAGCGGTCGGAGGAGGCCGTTGACCGCGTCGGTGAGGGCTCGTTTGAGTCCGGCGCCGCCGCCGGACCCGATCCGGTCGGCCAGGGTGTGCGGGGACTCACCGGTGACGGCGGCGAGCAGGTCCAGCAGATTCGCGACTGCCGGCCGCGCGTCGGGGTCGTAGGTGATGTGCCGGTGGCTGTCGGTGGGGGTCCGGCGGATCAGCGCGGCGGTCTGGTCCTCGGTGGCGGCTAGGGCGATGCCGTTGCCGCGGGTCTTGCTCATTTTCTGCCCGTCGAGACCGAGGAGCAGCGGGGTGTCGGTGAGCAGCGCGTCGGGTTCGGGAAACAGCGCGGTCGCGTAGCGGTCGTTGAACCGCCGCGCGATCAGCCGGGTCGTCTCCAGGTGGGGGAGTTGGTCGATGCCGACGGGAAGGAGGTTGGCCCGGCAGAACAGGATGTCGGCGGCCTGGTGGACGGGGTAGGTGAGCATCAGCCCGCTCGGGGGCCGGCCGGTCGCTTCGGTCTCGGCCCGCACGGTCGGGTTGCGGTGGAGTTCGGCGTCGCTGATCAGGCCCAGGAACGGCACGACGAGCTCGTTGAGAGCGGGCACGGCGCTGTGGGTGAAGACCAGGCTCCGGTCGGGGTCGAGGCCGGCGGCCAGGTAGTCCGCGACGAGGCCGCGGACGACTTCGGGGAGGTGCCGGCTCGGGTCCTGGTCGGTGAGGACCTGGTAGTCGGCGATCAGCACGGTCACCGTCACTCCGAGGGCCTGCAGCCGGACCCGGTTGGCGAGCGTCCCGAGGTAGTGCCCCAGGTGCAGCGCCCCGGTGGGCCGGTCCTCGCTGAGGACCCGGAACGACCCCGGGTCCGAAGCGATGCGCTTCTCGATCAGATGGCTGCGCTCAGCGGCTACCGCCGCGGAGGGGGTCAGGTCGGTCACGGTCATGTTGGGTCTCCTCTGAAGGAGGCCGTCCTCCGCGAGACCGCCGGTGCCGCACCCAGGGGTGCCGCTCAGGCCGTCGCGCGAAGCGGCGGCCCGGGACACGGTGGTCAGGGTCGCCGTTGCGGCGACCACCACCAGCACTGCGGAATGCAGGACATCCCAGGAGTGTGCCGCAGGGCAACCCGACGGCACAGAGGAGTCGTGGCGCTTGTCCGCCTACAAGACCCCCAGAAGCAGGCACCGCGGCTCGGAGAAGGGGGTCCGCGGTCGTGGTGGATAAGCACCATTATGCACACGCCAACTCCAGGGGACCGCCGGGGGTTCAGTGGCTTGTCTACCGTTCGCGGCTGCAGCGATTCGCTGACCTGCGGCGGGTCGGCCGACTGACAGGGCCCACTCGACCCGAGCGGCTCCAGCTGATTGTCGACGACCACGGCAGCCCGACGAACACGGTGCGTGGCGTCAAACATCTCACCGGCAGCCGAGCCGAAGTTCGCCTCCCGGCTCACCGTAGCCATTCTCCGGAGCGCCATGATCCACGACCACCTCCTCAGGCAGGCGCGCATCACCGACCGGCCCGACGGTGGTGAGCTCATCGACCGGGCCTTCGTGGCGGCGCAGTCCACCGGCAGCACGTGAAGCGTCGCTGCAGGCCGCCTCTGGTGTGCCGGGCGTAGCAGCGGTCTATCACCTTCCCGGCCGCGATCTCCAACGCCGCGAAAAGGCTCGTAGTGCCGTGCCGGCGGTAGTCATGGGTCTGCTTCTCCGGGATCCCAGGCCGAAGGGGGGATCGGCGCGGTCCGGTCCAACGCCTGGATCTGGGTCTTCTCATCCACGCACACCACCACCGCTCGCTCAGGGGGTCCAGGTACAGACCGACCACGTCGCGGATCTTCGCTTCCAGCTCCGGGTCG